>LFIK01001995.1_pt1 | contig 16405 bp, 19 predicted proteins | sample 643401 | NCBI WGS metagenome assembly LFIK01 (sample SAMN03777447, study PRJNA286221) | soda lake metagenome | biome: soda lake; feature: Kulunda steppe; material: water; isolation source: sample T5-Br brine of Lake Tanatar-5 | place: Russia: Kulunda steppe | collected 2010-07
TGGGGCTGCTGCCAGTAACCCTTGACGCGCCGGAACTCGGCCGCAGCGCCCCGCCGCGATCCCGCAGCGACCAGGACCCGCGGGAGACCTCCGTGGTCCTACAGAGGGGGGCTGCCAAGGAGCGCAGACGAACGCGCTGCCCATGCGAACCACGTGGTCTCCTCGATCACTCGGGAAGGGTGACAGCGAGGACGTTCGACTTCGAATGCAGAAGGATGTCCTGGGCATTGCTTCCGAGCAGCAACTTGCCCACCTTGGTCCGCTGGCGCAGACCGATCACCGTCAGGTCGACGTCGTGGAGACCAGCCGCGCGAAGCAGTGCGTCTGAGGGACTGCTCGCACCAACCGGAATCTCGATGACGACCTCGATGCCGCGCTCCTGCGTGATCTCCACCTCCTTCGCCTCACACTGCTCACGGATGCGGGCGGTCTCCTTGGAAAGGGACTCCCGAACATTTTCCCGCGCTGGGCGGGCGACGAAGCCGACGAGGACGAGCGTGTCATCAGCGCCACATTGGCGAACGGCCTCATCGATGGCGGCTCTCCCGTGCGGTGTTTCCACTTGGCATCCCACAACGATCTTCATCGGACACTCCGTTATTCATGCTGGGGAGTCGGTGAGAACCCGACCCGCAACGGTCCTCTCGACCTCGCCCTGCGAGATCCCGGGAGCGCACTCAAGGAGCCGAAACGCACGCTGGTCGGGACATGGCTGCAAGATACCGATGTCCGTGTAGACACGCTTCACCACTCCTCTGGCCGTCAAGGGAAAGTCACACACCTGTAGGAGCTTGCTCATTCCATCGCTAGTGGAGGCCTTTGTCATGACCCAGACGGCTTTCGCGCTCGCCGCGATGTCAACAGCACCACCGACGCCAGCGATCTTCTCCCCCGGCCGGCGCCAGTTCGCGAGATCACCGGTCACCGACACCTGGTAGGCACCGAGGATGGCCAGATCCAGCAGCCCCGCGCGGAGGTACCCGAAAGAGTCTGCTTGGTCGGTGATCGCCGCACCAGGCAACAGCGTCACGCTCTGCTTCCCCGCGTTCACGATTTCGGGGTCTTCTTGGCCCGGCTCCGCTGCTCCGCCCATGCCGAAAAGACCGTTCTCACTGTGCAGGATGACCGACCCGTCCGTTAGGTAGTTCCCGACCTGGAGCGGCATTCCCACACCAAGATTGACGATTGCCCCGTTCGGAAGATCCTGCGCGATCCGCTGCGCCATCTGCTCAATTGACCACGTCACCTCATCACCTCTTCCATCGATTCGTCGTCATGCCTGCGGTCGCAGGACGACGGCGTCCACAAGAACCCCAGGGATGTGCACGCTGTCAGGCGCAAGCTCGCCCACCTCAACGATTCGTTCGACCTCTGCGACCGTGTAGGTGCTCGCCGCAGCCATGATCGGATTGAAGTTCCTTGCCGCGAGGCGGCACCGAACGTTGCCGAACGTGTCAGCCACCGCACCGGCGATCAGCCCAGCATCTCCGCGGAGCGGACGATAGAGCTGGCACAGGGTTCCGTCGATGTTCGCCTGATCCTCGACCAAGGCAAAGTCCGTACCGTCAGGCGCGGGTAGGTAGAAGGCCGTGATCCCAGCCCCCGCCGCACGCAGGCGCTCCGTCATAATGCCCTGCGGGATCAGTTCCATCTCCACACGACCGGCATCGAGCGCCTCACGGAAGGACTTCGCACCCTTCCCCTTCGGGAAGGAGCACACCATCCGCTCGACGGCACCGTCGCTGATGAGCCCTCCGAGCGAGTAGGCACCGCGACCCGCGTTGTTCGAAACGACCGTGAGTCTGGTGAGGTTGAACTCCCTCAGTGTCTCAAGCAGGTGATCCGGTCGTCCTGCATCACCGAAGCCCGCTGCGAGGAGCGTCGACCCGCTCTCGACAACGCGCAGGGCAGTTCGCGCATCTGTAACTTTGTTCCGAAATCCGCTCATGATGTCCCTACTCGAGGTTCAAGACGCGCTTTGCGTTGTCTAGGTAGATCTTCTGCTTCACATCGTCGGGGAAGCCGTAGTCGTCGAACTCCTGCATCCAGCGATCAGGACTGAAGAGGGGGAAGTCCGTCCCAAAAAGGACCTTGTCGGGGATCATCGATTTCGCGTATTTCACCGTCATCGGCGGGAAGTACTTCGGTGCCCAGCCGGACAAGTCCATGTAGACGTTGCCCTTGTGCCGAACTACCGCTAGGAGCTCCTCGTGCCACGGCCAGCCGGGATGGGCGGCGATGATGGTGAGGTTGGGGAAGTCCGCCGCGAGATCGTCGATGTAGGGGACCGGCCGCGCGTAATCCAGGCGCAGGCCGGACCCTCCGGGTGTTCCCTGCCCGATCGCAGTCGTACCAGAGTGGATGATCACTGGAACCCCGAGTCCGTCGATGGTCTCCCAAAGGGGGTAGAACTGGCGGTCGTTGGGGTAGAACCCCTGGGAGATCGGCTGGAATTTGAAGCCGCGCATGTTCAGGGACGTCACACACCGCTCGGCCTCGTCTACCGCCTTCTTCCCGAGGCGTGGGTCTACGCTTGCAACCGGGAGGAAAACGTCCGGGTGAGCCGCAGCGTGGGCGGCAATCTCATCGTTCGAATTGCTGCGGTTCGCGGCCGTGGTCTTGTCGACATCGAAGATGCAGGCCTTCATGTCGCGCTCACGGTAGTGCTCAGCAACTTCCTCGGGGCTCATCGACCGGTAGTTGCCCTTGAAGCTCTGCGCTGCGGCCTTCTGCTGCTCGAGCAGCGGCCCTCGGTTTTCCCCCGTCTTCACGTGGACATGGACATCGATGGCAAACACTGCGACTCCTCGGTCTGGATCTCGTCGAGACCCGTCGATCCTTGTGTCAGCGGGCTGTGGACGAAAGCGCTGGAGCAGGGGTGAGGTCCGCGATGTTCTCCTCGACCCACTTGGTGTGGAATTCGTTAGCACGGACGTCATCCGCCTCAAGCAGGTTGATGAGGAAGGGGACCGTTGTCGCGACACCTGCTACCCGTGCCCCTCGCAAACAGCCGACCATCTTTGCGAGGGCATCGGTACGGTCGCGACCGTGCACGATCACTTTCGCGATGAGTGAGTCGTACATCGGAGACACCCGCTCGCCGGCATCGATGTGCGAATCGAGCCGAATGCCATCCCCACCGGGGAGCAGCCACTCGACCACGGTCCCCGGCGAGGGACGGAAGGACTTGGCCGCGTCCTCTGCGTTGATGCGGCACTCGATCGCGTGACCATCGAAGGTGATGTCTTCCTGCTGGAACGGGATAGGCGCTCCCGACGCCACGGCCAACTGGAGACGAACGAGGTCGACGCCCGTGATCATCTCGGTCACAGGGTGCTCGACCTGGATACGGGTGTTGACCTCAAGAAAGTAGAAATCCTCTTGGTCGGCGTCGTAGATGAACTCGACCGTGCCGGCGTTCACATAGCCGATGGCCTTGCCGAGCTTGACCGCCGCCTCACGCATCGCCGCACGGACCCCGGGCCGGACCGAGACGGACGGCGCTTCCTCGACGATCTTCTGGTAACGCCGCTGCAGCGAGCAGTCACGTTCCCCGAAGTGCAGAACGTTGCCGTGGGTGTCGCCGAAGATCTGAATCTCCACGTGCCGGGCACGGGCGAGGTAGCGCTCGAGGTAGATGGTCCCATCCCCAAAGGCCGCGAGGGCCTCCGCGGTCGCGCTCTCGTAGTTCTCCTTGAGCTGATCCGGCTCGTGGACGATGCGGATGCCGCGCCCACCACCACCTGCCGCGGCCTTCATGAGGATGGGATACCCGACCTTTTCCGCAGCAGTGAGGGCCTCCTGGTATGTCGCGAGGTTCCCAGAGCCAGGCATGGTCGGCACAGAGGCTTCCTCTGCGATCCGGCGGGCGTTGAGCTTGTTGCCCATCGCGTCGATGGTCGCAGCTGGCGGCCCGATGAAGTTCAGCCCGGCGTCCGCGCACTTCTGCGCGAACTTCGCGTTCTCCGACAGGAACCCGTATCCGGGGTGTACCGCATCGCAGCCGGTCGACAGAGCCGTCTGGATGAGCGCATCCTGGTTCAGGTAGCTGTCGCTCGCACGGCTCGGGCCGATGCACACGGCACGCCCGGCTGTTCGCGCGTAGGCGCTGTGACGGTCTTCTGAGGACACCGCAACGACCGTCTCGAGCCCCTCCTCGTGGCAGGCACGGATGACCCGCGCGGCAATCTCCGCACGGTTTGCGACTAGAACGCGAGCGACCATCAGGCATCGCCCTCCGGGGCGATGATGACGAGCTCGGCGTCGAACTCGACGAACTCCTCGTTCGCGACGAGGATCTCGGTGACGACTCCGGAGACGGGAGCGGCGACCGATGTGAAGACCTTCATCACTTCGATGATGCCGACCTGCTGCCCCTTCTCCACGCGACTACCGAGCTCGACGAACGGCAGCGCACCAGGCTCAGGGGCGCTGTAGAAGACCCCGACGGCGGGGGCGTGGACCGACACGTGACCGCTCGGGCGAGCCTGCGCGGCTGCAGCAGTAGGGGGCGCCGGGACCGCGACCGAGGACGGGGTAGCCGGGGCTGCAGGCGCTGGGACCGGAGCGGGCTGGGTCTCGACACTGCTCGACGCGGATGACGGCACGACGCGGCTCGCGCCACCCGAACGGTCCGCGACGATGTGAACGTCGCCATACTGAACCTCGAGGAACTGAACGTTGCTCTCCTCGACGAACTCGAGCAGTTGCAGGATTTCCTTGTAAGAGATGTTCATTCCGACTGCCCCTTCTTGCTTCGTATCCGATGGTCAGGTCGAGTGCGTGCGCAGCGCTGCTGCACGATCGTGCTAGTCACTCCTGTTGCGGTTCAGGCCCCCACCACGCGACCCGGGTGCCGCCAGAGACTTCCAGCGTCGCACCGGTGATGTAGTCGGCCGCATCGGAGAGGAGAAAGGCGACGGCCTTGGCCTGGTCTGCGGGGACAGAGAGCCGTTCGAGAGCGAGGTGCCGTGCGAGATCGGGCTTGCTCACGTACCGATCGTGACTCTTCTCGGTGATCGTGAGACCAGGGGCGAGACAGTTCGCCGTGATGCCGTACCTCCCGACATCCGCGGCCAGATACCGGGTGTAGTGGACGATGGCGGCCTTCGCGGCCGAGTAGTCCGCGTGGCTCCCGAAAGGCCGGGGGTGGATGCCGTTCACGGAGGCAACAGTCACGATCCGGCCGTGTCCGGCCTCCTTCATCTGCGGCACGACTGCCTTGACCGCGGCCATCGTGCCGAGCACGTTTACCTCGAACACCCGTCGGGTGCGATCGAGGTCGAGTGTCGAGGCGAGCTGATCGGCCTCCGGTCCGGGTCGCGGAGTCGGCCCGTCCGAGGGGACCATCCGCCCGCCGGCAGCGGTCACCAGACCGGTGATGGGGCCGAGCACGTCGCTGATTCCGGCCACGGCACGAACGACCGCGGCCTCGTCCGTGACGTCCACGGAGCTGCCAGTTGCACGGGCACCGAGCGACCGCAGGTCCCGCATGATGTCGATCGGTTCCCCGTCGATGTCACGAGCCGTCCCACCCTCGACCGCGAGGTCGAGGATGCCGAGGGCTGCCCCGCTCGCCGCGAGATGACGGGCAATCTCCCGTCCCAGGCCGCCTGCGCCTCCCGTGACGAGCACGACCTGCGATCCGATGGCCCCCATCTCAGTGCGCGAGCCCGGCGTCCGACCAGTGGCCGAGCACCTCGTGAGAGGAGAGGACGAGACCGAACCCACCCGTAACGGCCGCGATCGCGCGGTCATGAGGCTCAGCGCCATAGGCCGAACAACAGTCCTCGACCAACGTCGCTAGATAGTCACGGCAGACCGCGTCCCGGAGCGTGGTCTCGACACAGACCGCGGTGGATACGCCTGCCAGCAGCAATGCGTCACGCCCGAGACGGGTCAGCACCTGCTGGAGAGTCGTCCCTATGAACGCGGAGTAGCGGCTCTTCGTGACAACGACGTCCGCACCGGGTATCGGCTGGAGCTGGTAGAAGTCCGCCCCCCAGGTGCCTGGATGGCAGGTCTGTGGGCGCGCTTCTCCACCGTTTCGAGCAAGCCAGTTTGCCGTGTCGGTCGAATCATCATGTAGCGTTCGTACGAATACCACCGGGACACCATTGTCCCGTGCCCCATCGACCAGTGCGCCGAGCCGCTCGACCGCCGGCCCGACTCCGGACAGGTCACGGCCTCGTTGCCCCTGGACGCCGTCCGGGTGACAGAAATCGTTCTGAACGTCGACGACGACGACCGCGCAGCGCTGCGGGTCGAGCCGCATGCGCACGCTCTCCGCTGAAGGCTCCGTACTCACGAGTAAGCCTCTCTGGTCCGTGATGACCGTGAGGTGACCATCCGATCGCCTCGTGTCATGTCCTCACCGTGATAGAGAGCCCGAGGCTCCCGATGGTCAGTGACCGCCCACCGGGGGACTCGGCCATCTTGCGGACGAGCGTCATGAGGCTGTCACTAGAGGAGAGGTTGGCGCCCTCGGCCTCCGCCTTTCGGACGACCTCCATCGCGTCGTCCCCGACGATGGCACGCAGGATCAGTTCGTCGTCGGAAACGCCGGGCCCGAAGCGTTCGCGCACCTCGGCGAGCGACGGATTCGGCGCCTCCCAGACGGCCAACTCCTTCGCACGCGGCCGGTCGAGGATCCGGTCCCGCACGTCCGGGTCCATGAGCTCGATGGCCTCGTTGCCGCCATGACGACCGAGCGCGTAGTGGATCGACTCGTCCGAGGCCTCCTTGTAACGCGCACCGGAGATCACGTTGATCGCAGCCTGAGTGCCGACGATCTGGGACAGTGGCGTCACCATGATCGGGTAGCCGAATTCTTTCCGAACCCGTGCGACCTCCTCGAGGATCTCCGGGAGACGGTCGAGCATGTCGATCTGCTTCAACTGGTGACGGAAGTTGGAGATCATGCCACCGGGGACCTGGTGGGTGTAGATGTTCTCGTCGTAGGGATTCGGCACCCCGATCGGGAATCCTTCCTCGTCGGCCACCTGGAAGAGGTGCTCGGACGCCGCCTCCACCCGCTGGGTGTCGATGTCGACGTCGAAGCCACGTGCCCGCAGGTTTCCCGCGAGGTTGACCGCATCGGGATGCGAGTCCCCGTACGCGAGCGGCGAGACCGCGGTGTGCAGGTAGGCGAAGCCGACTTCTGCCGCGGCGAGAGCGTTAAGCGGCCCGAAGCCGTTGTTGCAGTGGCCGTGGAATTCCCAGTCGATTCCGGGTGTCTCTGCCATCATCTTCGGAAGGAGACTCTTGACACGCTCTGGCGTCATGAGTCCGCCGACGTCCTTCAGGGAGATTCGGTAGGGACTCAGAGCGGCCACCCCACGGGCCTTCTCGATGAAGTACTCGTCGGTGTGTCGAGGTGAGACCGAGTAGACGATGTCGAGCACCGGGATCATCCCGAGCGACTCGAGTCGCTCCTTGTCGCGCTTGAGTGACTCGAGATTGTTCCAGTTGCTCTGCAGACGCGTCTGCGTGATGCCGAGCTCCACAGCCCGAGAGATGAGCAGGTCCCCGACCTCATCAGGGAAATGGCCGCTCATCCTGCTGCCGCCCGGTCCACCGTGCCACCGGAGGGGTGTGTTCTTGGCGATTGCTGTCCCCTGCTTCACCCAGGCCCACGGATCCTCTCGGAGGTGCCGGACGAACTTCTTGAGGCGACTACCCGGCGCGAAGAACTCCATCGAGTCGAACCCGGCCTCGTCCAGCTCGCGCAGTGCAGGAATCATGTGTCGGGTCCGCATCTCCATCGCCCAGACGCTGGCGGCGCCGTCCCTCAGCGTCGTATCGACGAACTTGATGGCACTCATCTCGGTCACTCCAAACTCGAACATGCTCGGCGACTCTCGCCGGGCGAGGGATAGCGTTGCTGGGAGGTTTCTGAGCCCGCGATCAGTGGTCCGGGGCCGACCGGGCCTTCGCGTCGTGGGACGACGCCGGGCCTGCCGATCTCTTGCGGAGTTTGGCGATCGTGTAAACGATCGCGGCACTCGTCAGCAATCCGATGACGAACGGCCGCTGGAGAATGCCCCAACCGGAAATGTTCCACGCGAGGAGCAGGTTCCGCTCGAGGATCGGTCCGAGAACCATCCCGACGACCAGGGAGACCCGGGAGAACCCGTTCCGGGCCATGACGTAACCCAACAGGCCGAAGGCGAACATAAGGAGGATGTCACCCGGCCGCCCCCTGATCGAGTAGGAGCCGAAGACCGTGATCAGGAAGACGATCACGACGATCGAGGGGATTCGGACGAAGGTCAAGTTCGCGAGGGACTTCACGAGCGGGACGACCATGAGAAAGGCGAAGAGGTTCGAGAGCACGAGCGTGATCAGAATGAGCCAGGTCAGGGAAAGTCCTGGTGCCTCGAGCATGCGGCGCCCCGGTGAGATTCCATGGATCTCGAAGGCAACGAGTAGGACCGCCATGGAGACGCTGCCTGGCAGCCCAAGGGCAAGGGTCGCGAGGAGCGCCCCACCGTCCTTCGAGTTAGTCGCGGCGTCCTGGGCGATGACGCCCTCGACCTCACCGGTTCCGAACCGGCTGCCGTTCTTCGACGTCTTGGCCGCCTGGCTGTACGCCATGAACTGGGCCGTCTCGCCGCCGAGACCTGGCACCATACCCACGAGGGCCCCGGTCACGGAAGATGCCAAGGCGGTTCGGCGGTAGCGAAATACATCCGCGAAGCCCTGCCGGATCTGTCCGCTGCGGACCACTTCCTCCGGATCGGCGACGTCAGCGATCGACTTCGCTCGGTCCGCCATGAGCAGAAGCATCTCCGTCAGGGCGAAGAGTCCGATCAGGGCAACAACGACGTTGATGCCGTCGAAGAAGTACAGGGTGTCGTAGGTGAAGCGAAGCGTCCCCGTACCAACCTCCTGGCCCACGAGGCCGAATGAAAGCCCGAGGATGCCGGAGAGGATGCCCTTCAGCGTGTCGGTCTGTCCAAGTGTCCCCATCATGAGGACCGCGAAGAGAGCCAGAATGAAATACTCCGCCGGCCCCAGAGTGAGCACGAGCGGACGTGCTATCGGAATGGCGATCGCGAGAACGACCATTCCGATGACGCCCCCGATGAGCGAGGCGAGAAGTGCCGCACTGATCGCACGACTTGCCTCGCCGCGCTTCGCCATCGGATAGCCGTCGAAGACCGCGGACACGCCAGAGGGGCTGCCCGGGATACCGAACAGGATCGAGGTGATCGAGTTCGCGCCGTTTCCGGATGCCAATGCAGCCACGAGCATCGCGATCGCGGCAGCCGGACTCATCCCGTAGGTGAGTGGCAGGAGGACCGCGAGGGCGAAGGGTCCGCCGAGTCCAGGGATCACGGCGATCACCTGAGACAGGACGACGCCAATAGCTATGAAGAGCAGCACCTCGAGGGTCAGCAAGGACGCTCCCTCGACGATGGACTGCAGCATCTACAACTCCTTGAACGCGCTCTGGTTGCGCGAGAGAAGGTCCTCAGAAGAATCGGCTGAGCAGGATTCCCTGGTAGATCTCGACGATGAGAAATGACGGGACGACCCAAGCAAAGAGCACGAGGGGGATCCCGACGGTGAGCACGCTGCTGACCCAACCATTACCCGCCACGCGGAGGAAGACGAGCCCGAAAAGGCCGCCCCCTACCACGAAGCCAAGCGACCAGATCACGGCCGCGAAGCCTGCTACCCAGAGCCAGGCAGCGACTGCGGCTCGCACCGTTGGGCGTTGCGAAGCCCGAGCGATCCTGTCACGGATCGATCCCTGCGGGCCGGACACCCCATCCGCCTGCGCGTTCTGACGCTGCCGCACCAGTGCGACCGCCGTGACAGCGCTTCCGAAGGCTGAGAAGAACGCTCCGAGTGCTCCCAGGAAGAGCGGAGCAATCTGGGCGACGCCAGTGAAGGATGTTGCCTGCCGGAGGATCTCCAGGAAGACCAGCAGCAGGAGAACGAGGAACACCAGATCGCGTACACGCCTCGGCTCCGCATGCTCTCTACCCCCCGGCGGGGCCGGCCGTCGTTCGGAGTTGTCTCCGCCCGACGGCCGGCCCTCACCAGGACCGAACTCAGAGTCCATCATCATCGCAGCGATATCAGTTTGTCGCCGCGCGGAGCACCTCGGCAAGCGTGCCCTCCTGTTGGACGATCTCGGTCAGCGTCTCGCCGACCTCCTCGCCTGAGACGTAGCCCGGCGTGGAGCCCAAATCCTCGAGGAACGTCGTGAAATCGTCGCGCTGGACAACCTCGCTGATGAGCTCGCGCAGTGCCTCCACGATCGGCTCGGAGGTCCCGGGCACGGCCGCGATGGTCCGACCAGACTCGGCGAGGCCGGCAAGGCCCTCGATGGCTGCCTCCTGCTGTGCATCACCGGGCGGTGCGACCTCAGAGAGCAGCGGCACATCCGGAACAGCATCTACCCGCTGGGTGCCGACCACCACGATCGGAACCACGTCCCCATCCTCGATCAGCGATTGCAGTGCCGCAATGTTGAACGCCGTCAGGTCGCCGTCACCACGGAGGAGTCCAGCGATCGTGTCGCCGCTGCCTTCGTAACCGGTGACCAGAGACATATCAACCTCATCGAAGATCGAGTCGATCACGGAACCGGCGAGGTAGTCGATACCACCCGGACCAGTCGCGACGAAGGAGGGGTCTGACGCAGCGAGGACGTCATCGAAGGACTCGTAGCCTGCATCGGCACGTGCAACGACGATGAGCTCGTCAGCGACCGCACGAGCGAGGAAGGGGAAGGTGGCCAGGTCGTAGCGGACGCCCTCGGCCTCACCGATCTGCGAGTACAGCGCAGCCGGCGTCTGAATGTAGAGAATCCTGAGCGAATCAGGATCCTCCGCTGCGTGGTTGTTCAGTGCCACGAGACCGCCCGCGCCAGTGTCGTTGATGACCACGGTGTCGATGTCGTAGTCGTCACTGATGATGCGGGCCATCTCACGAGCCTGCAGATCGAAACCGCCCCCTGGGCTGTACTGGACGACGATCTCCAACGTTTCGCCGGTGAGGTCGAAGGCTTCGTCCTCCAGCTCCTCCGCCTCCTCAGGCTCCTCCGACTCTTCCTCGGCCGAGGCTTCCGCGGAATCCTCTGCCGGCTCCTCCGGAGCGGCATCCTCGGAGCCGCCACACGCTGCGATAATCAGCGCAAGAACGGCCGTGAGGAAGGCAATCCTCACCGTTGCGGGCATTCCAGCACTCGATCGCCGTGTACGTCGTGACGTGGTACTTGGCATGGCTCTCTCCCTGAAACCAGATCTTCAATGGATGTTTCCGATTCACTGCTGCTTGCGTTCGGGGACGGTCACCGTCGCCCACTCCCGACTCCCGTCCCGACGTCTCGGTGCTGCGATTCCCAAGGGCGGTGCGCACCACTTGTTGCGACGCAACTCAGACTTGTAGGCATTATCGTCAGTTGGTCGGACCATAGTCGGTTGGTTGGACCTTACTATCCCGGGCGCACAGGCGTCAAAGCGGGAATCGACGAGGTCGATGTGCCCCACCGCCTTCTCGTTGGTCGGGGCGGCGCGATGATCGAGGGCGAAGGATGGCGCCATGTCGAGTCCTTGATCCAACCGGAGGAGATCGCGGCGCTTGCCGACCGGGTGTGAGGCAACACGTCGTTTGCGCATGGCCACGACACCCTGCGTGGGGACCAGTCGGGCGTGCTCGCGAACGGTTCTCGCTCCCTGCCGGCGATCTCGAAGCCTGCAGCGCAGGGCCTTCACACAAGTCGGTCCGCGGTGGGTTGACGAGGGTTCCCCCCCGGGGTGGCGGACACTGGCTCAGCAGGCAGCTAGCGACTCTGCACCGCCAACGCTGTCAGGAGCATCTGCACCCCGGTCGAAGTAGCAGGGTGACTAGACCTGTGCGCCTTCGAGCCGGCTTGTCGGCAACGCTTGAATACTGACCCCATGACAACGATTGAATCTTGACCCCTTGTGGAGGTTCCGCTTCCCGGAGCGGTTGACCCCCGAGCCTGTCCTCGAGTTGCCACGCCGTGGCGCCGGGGTCGGGAGACAAGGATGTGATCGTCGTGGTCGGCCGTGCGGCTACGGCTTTGGGGCTGACACGATCGTCGTCGCACACGAGCATCGGACTGGCGCTCGGCGGCCAGCGCAGCAGCGCATCCCAGTCGATCTGCCGTCCCGGGGCTGAGCCACCGAGCTCCCAAGTCCGACCGCGCCGCTTCCCAACCAAGTCGCAGTACGGCCCGAGCATGTAGCAGGCGAGGCTGGGCCCCGCCGGCTCGCCCTTTGGCGACCATGAACCCCGTCGAGTCCAGGACGATGGTCGCGGACCAACCCTCTTCGGTGTGCGGGGCGGCGACGACCGGTCCTCGTGCATCTCCCCGGTTGGCAACCGCCCGTGCACCAGTGTCCCCGGGCGCACGTCCGGTTCGGACCCGTGCGCGGTCTCCGGCCTCGGTGTAGGGGATGGGTTGGCCCAACATCGCCCAAGCAGAGGAGGCCCGGGCCTCCGGAGACCGTACGCCACGCGTGGATCAGCGTGGTCAGGGCACGGCACCAAGCCTTGCTCTCCCTCCGCTATCCGACCGACGTGACGACCCTAGATCCTGACGCGCGGCCGGTGACTTCTTCTCAACGCAGCCGCTCGGGGGCCGACGGGTGCCCAACCTGTAGCAGCGACGAAGCGGCCCTCACCAAGAGGGAACACTGCTGAAACGCCCGGGTTCTTCATAAGACACTGGACCAGCTAGCCCGGCACCTGGACACGTGACGGGGAGGACGGAGTTCGAAGCCCATCGATGACGGCACACAGGGACATCGGGCAGTTCCGATGCGAAGAGCGACTTTGGGAACTGCTTCTCGTAATCCCACGAGCCTCCGCCAAGAGTTGCTCCGCGCACCAGACAGCAATCTGACGATCGAGGAACCCACCTCAGCGAATCCAGCGAATCCCAAGGCGCTCACTGCACCCGAGCCGTGAGAAGCCGTTCGGGCGAAGACCAATAGGATGTGCGACGGCGTCGCCCAGAGCGCCGTGAAGACCCTGCGACCCTAGGATGTGACCAGTGCAACTTTTTGATCTCTCCGGCCGGACCGCGCTCGTCACTGGCGCCGGGCATGGCATCGGCAGGCAGTTCGCGTCGGCACTGGCCTCAGCCGGTGCCGACGTCGTGGCAACGGACATCAGCGAGGAGGGGCTCGCCGTCACGGCCGAACAGGTTGGTTCCGATGCGCTCAGGACCTACATCATGGACGTCACCGACGAGGTCGGGGTGCCTGCGGTCGCGGCCACCATCGGCCACGTCGACATCCTCATCAACAACGCGGCGGTCTACAACATCGTGAAGGTAGACCGCGGCGGCTACACCTCGCTCGGCGCTGCGGAATGGAAGCAGATGCTCGACGTGAATGTCATCGGGACGTGGCTCTGTTGCAAGACCTTCGTCCCGGGGATGCAGGCCGCCGGCTATGGCAAGGTCGTCAACGTCAGTTCCGGCACGGCACTCAAGGGGTCGCCGGAGATGGCCCACTACGCCGCGTCCAAGGCCGCCGTCATCGGATTCACCAAGTCTCTGGCGAGGGAGGTCGGCAGACAGGGCGTGACCGTGAACGCACTCGCGCCGGGGAACACGCTCAGCGAGGACGTCATCTCCGAGGAGATGAGGGCATCGGGTGAGAAGACTGTGGCGAATCGGGCCATCCCGAGGCAGCAGATGCCCGCCGATCTGCTGGGGGCGATGATCTTCCTGGCCTCGCCTGCGAGCGACTTCATGACCGGGCAGACGACCGTCGTCGACGGCGGGACGTACCTCCACTAGGCCTTCAGTAAGCGTGTCGGGCTGTGCGGGGTGCTGATCGTAGGTTTCAGGGGTGGCTGGCTGCTGCGGTGAGGTGTTTCTGAGTGAGTGCACCGGTCGCCTGGAGTTCCACGCCGCATCGGGGGGCGGTCAGGGTGTCGGGTTGTCACGGTGGTTTCGATGGTAGGTGAGGCGGGTCTGGCGGGCGCGGGCCATGCCGTGGCGGCGGGCCGCAAGGATGGCGTGACCGCGCCCTTCGTACTCGTGGTTCGGCGTGACATAGCCCACGCCGGCGTGGGGACGATCCCCTTGGGGTCGTCCGGTTCGGCAGCGCGAGAAGCCGCATGTCAGGCTGTCGCAAGATGCCGGCGAGGTCTGAATGCGCGGCATGAGTGCGCGAGGCTCGTGGTTGCGGGCAGCACTGATCGGCGACAGTGGGGGGGCCGGTGGTGGTGGTCAGCGCCCGTCCCGCGGGCGGTGGCGTGATCTTGGTGTTGAGCACGCCAGGTGTGGCCGAGCGAGCCAAGGTCCCGTCGGCGGGGTGGTGACGGTCAGCTGGTGTGCTAGAGCTTGCCGAGGTTGTGCGCGGTGGCCACCAGCGCCCACTCGCTTCGGGCCGGACCGAGACCTCGGCGGCGGAACCGTCGGTAGTCGTGGTTGGCCTTGAACGCGAAGGCGGCTTCGACGGTGTGGGATCGTTTCGCGTACGCGGCAGCGCCCTCTTCGGTGCGTAGCCGGTGTTCCATCGCCTCGGCCGGGGTCGCGCCCTTGGGCGGGTTGCCGCGGGTGTTGCCGAGCTCGCGGGCGGCACGTCGCTGCTTCCAGTCTTTGGTGGTGGCGATGAGCCGGTCAGGGCCGCGGGCGGTGGCGTTGCCCTCCGACCAGTAGCCGGCATCAGCGGGCACCAGATCGATGTGGTCGGTGACACCGGCCCGATCGAGGGTCCTGCGGGCGACGTCGACCATCGGCTGGAACAGGCCGACGTCGTTGGGATCCTGGGAGACGTCGCAGGCGAGGATGACCTGGTGTTCGTTGACCGCTGCCTGGGCGTTGTAGCCCTGGACCCACCCGGTCGTGGTCTTCATGATCCGCCACTGCGGATCGGTGACGTTGACCTTGTTCGCCGGCGTGGCCGCCTGTGCTGCGGCGCGAGCGGCTGCGGTGGCTGCCACGGCCGCCTGGACCTTCGGGTTGGACTCGACCGCGTGGGTGATGTCGGCCTCGCTGGTGTGACGGCCGCCGCCGGTCACCTGACCTTGACGCGCGCCGCGGTCTCGTCGGCTCGGGCGTGGGCCAACGCAGCATGCGGGACTTTGGGTTTGCGGCCCCGCAACTTGCGACCTTCGGCGGCCCCGGCGTGGGCCTTGGCGGTACGACGGTCAGCCGTGGCGACCGCGGCGGCGTCCTCAGCTTCGATCACCGCCAACGCCTCCTCGAGTCGCGCGAGACGGCCAGTGGCCGACGACGGCTGCTCGGGCAGTTGATCGGTCGCGAGCAGCTCCGGCTGGGCGTCCTCGCACGCGTCAGTGGTGCGTGCGTCGGACAGGATCGTCATCGACCTCACGGCGGATCCAGCTGGCACTGCGGTTGCCATCGAGCGCGGCGTCCGAACCGATCTTGGGCCCATCGATCGAGACCGTGCCCACGCTCACCAGCCCTGCAGCCGCGCACAACCGCAGCACCTGCACGAACACCTCCCCGATCGCGTGCTCCTGGTTGATCAAGAACCGGGCGAGGGTCGCATGGTCGGGCACGATGTCACGGCAGATCACCCGATAGGCCGCATCTGTGCGGCACGAAGCCTTGATCCGCCTCGACGAGCGCTGCCCGGTCACATACGCATACAGCAGCAGCGCCAGCATCATGTCAGGGCCGTAGGCCGGGCGTCCCGGCCCGTCGTTGGGATGCCGCACGTGCAGCACGCCCGTGTCGAGCCGTTCGACCACCTCGATCACGAACCACGCCAGATGCCCTTCGGTCAGCCAGTCCCGCATCGAGGTCGGGAGCAGGAAGGCCTGTCACGCATCCCACCGATGTAGTGGTAGGCCATGCCTGCCCCTCCCGAACATGTGCAGGCAGTATAGGTACTGTCTGCAACGCTGGGAAGCACTCGATACCGTCACGAGCCAACCGCGACGGAGAGCAGAGGTGACCACCCAGCCGCACGCCGAAACACTTGCCGAGCTTGAGACGCTACGCCGCGAGATCGCCGGACTCGGGTTCGCGCTGCCCGGCACAGTCACCGAGCGCTACACCCGCTGCACCTCCAAGGGCTGCCGCTGTCGGGCCGACCCTCCCCAACGGCACGGCCCCTACCTGGAGTGGACGCGCAAGGCCGCGGGTAAGACCGTTACCCGCCGGCTGTCCCGCGAGCAGTACGAGCGCTACCGGCCATGGTTCGACAACGCCCGCCTACTACGCGAGCTCACCATCAAGCTCGAAGCCCTCTCCCTGCGCACCGTCGAAACCGCCGAAGGATGGCAACCCAAGACCTGACCTGGCCGCCCGCGAAAACCGGGTCTACTGACGCTGCTGTGGGTTGATGTGCAGCGCCTACACGAACGCACGCCGCCCGGTTCCTACGGTTCTGGCTGTTCTAGGGCTAGAGCCATAGGAGGGCGGCGTGCGCATCAACAA
>LFIK01001997.1_pt1 | contig 16381 bp, 14 predicted proteins | sample 643401 | NCBI WGS metagenome assembly LFIK01 (sample SAMN03777447, study PRJNA286221) | soda lake metagenome | biome: soda lake; feature: Kulunda steppe; material: water; isolation source: sample T5-Br brine of Lake Tanatar-5 | place: Russia: Kulunda steppe | collected 2010-07
GACTTTCCAGTACTTCATGCCGCATTGCCAGGCGGTCCAGTTCACGCTCGACCAGCCGCCTGCCATCGGCAAGGTTGCGTTCACGATCGCGGGCCCGGAAGTAGGCCTGGATCCGTGCGCGTGCCCGCGATGTGCGGACGAATCCCAGGTTGGGATTGAGCCAGCTGGGCGAGGGTTCGGCATCTTCGTCGGTGAGGATTTCCACCTGTTCGCCAGTACGCAGGGCATGGTTGAGCGGCACGATACGGCCATCCACCCGCGCCGCACGGCAGCGGTGGCCGATCTCGGTATGAATCCGGTAGGCAAAGTCCAGTGGCGTCGCGCCAGGGGCCAGGTCCAGCACGTGGCCTTCGGGCGTCAGGACATAGATGCGTTCCTGGGAGAACTCCCGCCGCATGCTCTCGCCCAGACCACGCAGGTCGCCCAGTTCCTCCTGCCACTCCAGCACCTGGCGCAACCAGGCGACCTTCTCCTCATAGGAGCGGTCAGCGGTGGAATCGGTGCCCTTGTAGACCCAGTGGGCGCAGACACCCAGCTCCGCCTCTTCGTGCATCTCGTGGGTGCGGATCTGCACTTCCAGATGCTTGCCGCCCGGACCGATCACTGCGGTGTGAATGGAGCGATAGCCGTTTTCCTTGGGAGTGGCGATATAGTCGTCGAATTCGTGCGGCACATGACGCCAGAGCGCGTGCACCACACCCAGTGCCGCATAGCATTCGCGCAACTGATGGACCAGGATACGGACCGCGTGAACATCGTAGATCTGGCCGAAGTCGACCCCCTTCTGCTGCATCTTCCGCCAGATGCTGTAGATGTGCTTGGGACGGCCCTTGATATCGGCCTCGACGCCGGCAGCGGCCAGCTCGTCTCCCAGCACCCGGACCACGTGGTCCACGTACTCCTGGCGCGCCTGACGGCGCTCCTTCAGCAGCGAGGCAATGCGCTTGTAGGCCGCAGGTTCCAGATAGCGGAACGACAGGTCCTCCAGCTCCCAGCGCAACTGACCGATCCCGAGCCGGTGGGCCAGCGGTGCATAGACCTCGAACACCTCGCGTGCCACGCGCTCGCGGCGCTCCGGGTCGGCATCGCGGGCCGCACGGATGGCAGAGGCCCGCTCTGCCAGCTTGAGCAGCGCGACCCGGACGTCATCGACCAGGGCCACCAGCATCTTGCGTACGTTCTCGACCTGTTCCTCGCGATTGCCGAGCAGCCGCGACGGCGCGTTCAGCTGCAGCGCACTCACTGCCGCCATCCGCAGGGTGCCCTCGATCAGGCCCGCCACCGTCTCGCCGTACTCGCGACGCACGGTTTCCAGCGGCAGCTTGCCCTCCCGGACAGCGCGATAGAGCACGGCAGCGATCAGCCCTTCCTGGTCCACCCGCAGGTCGGCCAGCATCTCGGCCATTTCCAGACCGGTATCGAAGCTGGACTGCCCGGACCCCCACCGCTGACCGGCCAGATCTGCAATCCGCGCATGCTCGCAGGCCGCCACCAGCTGCCCGGGCTCGGGCAGAAAGGCGCGCTCGCCCAGCGCGGCCACCCAGGCCTGCAGGTCGATATTGCCGTCTTCAGCAAGCGGCCGGTCTGCTCTGACTTTTACCATGCTCTGGAGGATCCGGACTCTGGTGACTCGACTGCCGGTCAGCAACCGGCTTCAGCGACGCCCCCTCTGACCGCAGCGGTCGGGTCGCGTTCAAACAGGGCCATGCTTTCCACATGGGCCGTGTGCGGAAACATGTCCATGATTCCTGCCGCCCGCAGCCGATAGCCTGCGTCCAGCAGCAGGCGCGCGTCCCGCGCCAGGGTTTCCGGGTGACAGGACACGTACAGCACGCGCTCGGGGGCCAGCGCACCGATACCGCGGCACACTGCCTCCGCGCCCGAGCGCGGTGGATCCAGCAACAGCAGGTCCGTGGCGGGCAGTTGCGCCGGATCGAAATCGGCGCTGTAGAGATCCGCGGCCGTGAATGCCGGCGCAGCCCTCAGGACAGCGGCGTTGGCATGCGCGTTCTCTTCCGCCCGCTGCACCAGCGCCACGCTGCCCTCCACCCCTGTGACCCGCGCCGAACGCGTGGCCAGCGGCAACGTGAAGTTGCCCAGCCCGCAGAACAGATCCAGCACGCGGTCATCCGGGCCCGGCGCGAGCAGCTCCAGCGCCTGAACGACCATGCGGCGATTGACCTCGGGATTGATCTGGACGAAATCCAGCGGATGGAAGGCGAATCGCAGCCCGAAGTCCGGCTGGCTGTAGTGAAGTCGTTCCGGCCCCGTGGCGGGCCAGAGACGGCTGACCGTATCGGGACCACCCGGCTGCAGGTACCAGTGCACCCCGTGCCCCTGCCCCCAGTCACAGAGCGCGGCGCGGTCAACATCGGAAAGGGGCTCGAGGTGACGCAGCACCAGGGCCACCGCATCCTCGCCACAGGCCACTTCCAGCTGTGGCAGCCGCGCGGGGATCGACAGCGAGCCCAGCAACACCCGCAGCGCCGCAATCCTTTCGCCGACGGCTGGCGCCAGAATGCGACAGGCGGGAATGTCGGCAACGCGGGAAGATGCCGGCTCGCGAAAACCGATCAGCAGTCCATCCCGGCCAGGGACCAGTCGCATCCCCAGGCGCGCCTTGTGGCGATACCCCAGTTCCGGGCCGGTCAGATCCTCGAGCCAGCGCTCCGGCCCGGGCACACCGGCGTCGGCCAGCAGATCCGCCAGGCGACGACGCTTGCGATCGCGCTGCGCAGCGGGATTCAGGTGCTGCAGCAGGCAACCACCGCACCGCGCGGTCCAGGGACAGGCCGGAGTCACCCGATCGGGATGGGCATCACGCAGCACCATGGCCTGGGTTTCCAGCCGGCGGCGCTTGCGGCGCAGGACCCGCAGCTGGACGGACTCGTCCTCCAGCGCATTGCGCACCTGTAACTGAAAGCCCTCGTGCCGCGCATGACCGAAGCCGTCATCGCCCACGACTTCGATCTGCACCCAGCTTTCCGGGGGCAGCTGCTTGCCGCGGCTCATGACTGAACCGCTCCGGGACCCACCGTCCCGCAAAGTAATCTCATGACCAGATCCGACTCAGGCAGAAAAGACACCGGTAGACAGGTAGCGGTCGCCCCGGTCGCAGATGATTGCAACGATGACTGCATCTTCCAGTTCCCGGGACAGACGCAGCGCAGCCGCGACCGAACCGCCCGAGGACACGCCGGCAAAGATGCCTTCCTCGCGCGCCAGCCTGCGCATGGTCTCTTCGGACTCCTGCTGGCTGATGTCCATCACCCGGTCCACCTGTTCGCGCTGGAAGATGCGCGGCAGGTAGGCCTCCGGCCAGCGCCGGATCCCCGGAATCTGGCTGCCGTCCCGGGGCTGCAGGCCGACAATCTGGACTTCGGGGTTCTTCTCCTTGAAATAGCGGGAGCAACCCATGATGGTCCCGGTAGTACCCATGGATGACACGAAGTGGGTAATGGTGCCGGCTGTCTGTTCCCAGATCTCCGGTCCGGTGCCCTCGTAATGCGCCAGCGGGTTGTCCGGATTGGCGAACTGATCCAGCACCAGACCCTTGCCCTCGGACTGCATCCGCTCGGCCAGATCACGCGCGCCTTCCATACCCTCTTCCTGGCTCACCATGACCAGCTCGGCGCCATAGGCTGCCATGGCCGCCTTGCGCTCCTCGCTCATGTGCGAAGGCATGATCAGCACCATGCGATAACCCTTGATGGCAGCGGCCATCGCCAGCGCAATGCCGGTGTTGCCGCTGGTCGCTTCGATCAGGGTATCGCCCGGGCGAATGTCGCCACGCTGCTCTGCCTTGCGAATCATGTTCAGCGCCGGTCGATCCTTCACCGAACCGGCAGGGTTGTTGCCCTCCAGCTTGCAGAGGATCGTGTTGCTGGTGTCGCCCTGCATGCGCTGCAGGCGCACCAGCGGCGTATTGCCTACCAGGTTCTCGACCGTGGGATAGAGTGCCTTGTCGTCCATCATCGGCATGTCTCGCTGGGTTGGGGCATCGGGCTGAGCGACCAGCGCGTGATGATACGCCTGCTAGTCGGGTTTGCGAAACGCGCCGGCCTGCTGCCGGAACAGGGCCCGGGACTGCAGGGGCTGGTCCCCCAGCAGCGGCGCAAGCAGCGCGCGGGTCAGCAACTTGGCAGTACGCCGCACCGCCGGGTCCTCCAGCTCTCCTGCGGCAATCCGCCGCAAGTGGGCACCCTCCAGTACCAGCGCCAGGCGGTCATCATGACGGCTGCGCGGCCGCAGGCCCGCCTCGCGCTCCAGCACGTACTCGACTCCAGCGATCACCGCCTCGCCAGCCTGGTCCCGCAGCAGACTGACGCCATACCCCAGTGCCGTGACCAGCTCCAGCTCGAACCGGCGCAGGCTGGACTCCAGCGGCTGGCCATGGTGCAGCCGTGCCAGCGCCCGGGTGTAGCTGCGAAAGATCTCGGGCTGTGGCAGTCCCCGCCGCAGCAACCGCATCAGCAACTCGTTCAGGTAAAGGCCGGCATACAGGTGACTGCCGGTGAGAGGATAGGATTCCAGCAACTCGTGAGTCACCAGCGCCGGCAGCTCGCCTCGGCCACGCCAGTCAAGCGCCAGCAGCATGAACGGCTGCAGGCTGTTGCCACGGCCACGACCGGGTCTGCGCGCCCCCCGGGCCAGCACGCCGACGCGGCCGGCTTCGAAACAGAGCAGTTCCGGTATCAGACTGGTCTCGCGCCACGGGCGAGCGTGCAGCACGAATGCGGAGAACACGGAGCTACTCCGTGTAGCCGAGCCTGCGCAGCATGGTCTCGCTGTCCGACCAGCCGCCACGTACCTTGACCCACAGCTCCAGCCGTACATGCCGGTCGAGCATGCGCTCGATGTCGCGACGGGCCTCGATGCCGGCCTGCTTGAGCCGCTCGCCACCATGACCCACGACGATGGCCTTCTGGCCCTGTCGTTCGACCAGGATCTCGCAGTGAATGGTGACCGTGTCGCCCTCGTCCTGATACCGCTCGATGCCTACCGACAGCTGATGCGGCAGCTCTTCTCCGACCCGCCGCATGACCTTCTCGCGCACGATCTCCGCCACCAGGAAACGCTCGCTGCGATCCGTGACCTGGTCCTCCGGGAACAGGTGTGGGGCCCGGGGCAGCCGCGCACGAATGCAGTCCACCAGACGGTCCAGATTGGTACCGCGCACGGCACAGACCGGAATGATCTCCTGGAATGCCGCCCGCCGGCTGCAGGCATCGATGAACGGCAGCAATCGCTCCCGCGGGTGTACCCGGTCGATCTTGTTGACCACCAGCAGCGGTTCCACTCCGGCCTGCAGCAGACGCCGCAGCACCAGTTCGTCATCTTCTTTCCACCGCTCCGCCTCGATCACCATCAGGACCACGTCCACATCCGCCTGGGCGGCACGTGCGCTGCGATTCAGCACCCGATTCAGCGCCCGCCGCTCGGTACCGTGCTGACCGGGCGTATCCACGTAGATGATCTGGTCATCACCATCGGTTTGAATACCGAGCACATTGTGGCGCGTGGTCTGGGGTCGACCGGAGGTGATGCTGATCTTCTGACCCACCAGCCGATTCAGCAGGGTCGACTTGCCCACGTTCGGGCGACCCACAAGACCCACGTAACCACAACGGGTCGTGCACGCATCACTCATGTGTCGGCCTCTCCCAGTGAATCCAGCGCTGCGGCGGCAGCCTGCTGCTCCGCCTGGCGGCGCGAGCGGCCCCGTCCTTCTGCGGAAATTTCCAGCGGTGCAATGGTGCAGGTGACCCGGAAGGTCTGGGCATGATCGCTGCCTTCCACATCTTCCACCTCATAGGTCGGCAGCTCCACCCCGCGTCCCTGCAGATATTCCTGCAGTCTTGTCTTGGGATCCTTGGCCACCGCCCCCGGGCGCGCCCGGTCCAGGCGCGTACCCAGCAGATGCAGGATGAGCGCGCGCGCCGGTTGCTGGCCACCGTCCAGCAGCACCGCCCCGATGATCGCCTCGACGGCATCGGAGAGAATCGAATCACGGCGAAATCCGCCACTCTTGAGTTCGCCGGTCCCCAGCCGCAGGAAGTCTCCCAGACCGATGGAGCGTCCCAGTTCCGCGAGGGTCCGACCGCGCACCAGGCTCGCACGCAGCAGGGTCAGCTCGTTTTCCTTGGCCTGATCGTGACGCCGGTAGAGCTCCTCACCCACCACGTAACCCAGGTAGGCATCTCCCAGAAACTCGAGCCGTTCATTGTTGTTCCGCGACGAGCGGCTGCGATGGGTCAGGGCAAGCGACAGCAGCTCCGACTGCCGGAACTGATAGCCCAGACGCCGCTGCAGTTCAGTCAGGTCAGGTTCTCGATTCATGGGCAACGCCCCATGGGCTTGCTGGATTCAACGGCTGTCAAGACGTTCCTCGAATTCCATCACCAGTACCAGATTGCCGAACAGTGGCTCGCGCCCTTCGTAGGCCACCTGAACCCGCAGACCTCCGGCCCGCTGCTCCACCCGAACCGCCTGCTCCAGATCGATCCTGCGTACCCCGTTGCGCCGCATGCGTTCGGCCAGTTCGCGCCGAAACCGCTCCGGTCCGGCAACAGCAAATTGCTCGTCTGCAACCATGTCCTCGAGTACATGGCGCAAGGTGCGGTGGTCCAGGTAGTGGGGGACGATCCGGGCCAGCTGCAGCACCGCTCCGACCAGCAGGATCAGGACCAGAAGCCAGCCGAAGATCTGTCCTTGCTGTATTCGGCGCATCAGTGCAGCCCTCCTGAACGACACATCCCCAGGGGGTGTCGAGCGCCGCAGGGCTGCGGTCGCCGGTCAGCGAATGCGCCCGTTGCGCTCGAAGCTGGGCAGGTTGAAGCCGGGCTCCTTGTGGGCCCAGATCGCCACGGCCTTGCCCACGATGTTGGCCTCGGGCACCACGCCCCAGGTCCGGCTGTCATCACTGTGATCCCGGTTGTCGCCCATCATGAAATAGTGCCCTGCCGGCACCTCCCAGGTACAGGGGTCCGGCTGACGCCGCTGGCAGGGCTCGGCCACCGCACGCGGATTGATGAACAGCCGATGGGGTTCGTCTCCCAGCGTTTCTTCCGCGACCAGCATCTGCGGTCGCTCCGGTGGGAACTGGCCGACCACTTCGATAGGCACCGCTTCGCCATTGATGTGCAGCTGCTTGTCCAGATACTCGACCCGGTCACCCGGCAGCCCGATTACCCGCTTGATGAAATAGTTGTTCTGGTGGGGCGGGAAGAACACCATCACGTCACCCCGCTCCGGCTCGCCCACCGGCAGGATCTTGGTCCCCACGACCGGCAAGCGCAGACCATAGCTGTACTTGTTGACCAGGATGTAATCGCCCACTTCCAGTGTCGGAATCATGGACCCGCTGGGAATGACGAACGGCTCGGCCACGAACGAGCGCAACACCAGCACCAGCGCCAGCACCGGAAAGAAGCTGCCACCCCATTCCTGAACTGGCGGTTCGCGCAGCAACGCCTCACGCGCCTGCTGATAGGATTCCCGGTCGCGCTGCGCGGCCGGCGTACGGGCCTCCAGTTCGGCTGCCGCTGCCTGCCGCCGTGGCCGCCAGCGCCAGCGATCCAGCGCCCAGATGATGCCGGTGACCAGCGTCGCCAGCACCAGGAATTCGGGAAGATAATCCAGCACCGCTAAATCGCCTTCTGTTCGGGGAGCGTCACTTGCCGACCTGCAGCACGGCCAGGAAGGCCTCCTGGGGAATCTCCACCCGGCCCACCTGCTTCATGCGGCGCTTGCCCGCCTTCTGCTTTTCCAGCAGTTTCTTCTTGCGGGTCACATCGCCCCCGTAACACTTGGCGGTGACATCCTTGCGCATGGCCTTGACGTTCGAACGCGCCACGATCTTGGCGCCCAGCGCAGCCTGTATGGCCACGTCGTACATCTGCCTGGGGATCAGCTCGCGCATCTTTTCCACCAGCTCACGGCCCTTGGTCTGGGCCTGATCGCGATGCACGATCAGGGCCAGGGCATCGACCCGGTCGCCGTTGATCAGTACGTCCAGACGTGCCACGGCGGCAGCCTCGAAACGCTCGAAGGCATAGTCCAGCGAGGCAAAGCCACGGGTGGCGGACTTGAGCCGGTCGAAGAAGTCCAGCACCACTTCGCCCATGGGCAGATCATAGACCAGCGACACCTGACCGCCGATGAACTGCATGTCGATCTGGGTACCACGCCGGGTCTCGCACAGCGTCAGCACCGCGCCCACGTGCTCCTGGGGCACCAGGATGCTGGCGCGCACGATGGGCTCCCGGATTTCCTCGACCCGTGACGGGTCGGGCAGCGCCGACGGGTTGTCCACATGCAGCAGACTGCCGTCCTTGCACAGCACCTCGTAGACCACCGAGGGTGCCGAGGTGATCAGGTCCAGACCGTACTCGCGCTCGAGTCGCTCCTGGATGATCTCCATGTGCAACATGCCGAGGAAACCGCAGCGGAAGCCGAACCCGAGCGCATCGGACACCTCCGGCTCATACTCCAGCGAGGCATCGTTCAGCGTCAGCTTTTCAAGCGCGTCGCGGAAATCCTCGAAGTCATCGGCATTGACCGGAAACAGTCCGGCGAAGACCTGCGCCCGAACCTTCTCGAAACCAGGCAGAGCCGGCGCATCCGAGCGTTCCCGGACCAGAGTGTCACCCACCGGGGCGCCACGCACATCCTTGATCCCGGCGATCACGAAACCGACCTCGCCGGCCTGCAGCACGCCGGTCGATTCCTGCTTGGGCGTGAACCGGCCGACGCTGTCGACCTGATGCACGCGCCCCAGCGACTTGGACATGATACGGTCATTCTTGCGCAGGGTGCCCTGCTTGACTCGCACCAGCGACACCACCCCCTGATAGTTGTCGAACCAGGAGTCGATGATCAGTGCCTGCAGCGGTGCTTCCGGGTCGCCCTCGGGTGGCGGGATCCGCGCTACCAGCGCTTCCAGCAGCTCCGGCACACCGGCACCGGTCTTGGCGCTGACCGCCAGCGCATCACTGGCATCGACGCCGATGATCTCCTCTATCTCGCGCTTGACCTTGTCGGGATCCGCATGAGGCAGGTCCATCTTGTTGAGGACCGGGATGACCTCCAGCCCCTGATCGATCGCCGTGTAGCAATTGGCGACCGACTGGGCTTCCACACCCTGTCCTGCATCGACCACCAGCAGTGCACCTTCACAGGCTGACAGCGACCGCGAGACCTCGTAGGAAAAGTCCACATGTCCGGGCGTGTCGATGAAGTTCAGCTGATAGGTCTGGCCGTCGCCGGCCTGATACTCCAGCGTGACACTCTGGGCCTTGATGGTGATTCCGCGCTCGCGCTCCAGATCCATGGAATCGAGCACCTGCTCGGCCATCTCGCGATCGGTCAGACCTCCGCAGACCTGAATGAACCGGTCAGCAAGCGTGGACTTGCCATGATCGATGTGGGCAATGATCGAGAAGTTTCGTATCTGGCGCAGGTCGGTCAAGGGAGAATCCTGAGGTCTGAAGAACATCGGGCCGGCCCCGAAAGGGAGCCAGCCCGTCATTCTACCCTGATTCGGCCCGGGCGTCTGTCAGACTGCCCGGGGACTCGTCATTCGGCGTCCGGTACCCGCAGCGCCAGGAAGGTCGGCTGACCTCCACGCACGACTAGTACCGGAACCGACCGTCCCGCCGGCAGTGTTTCCAGCACCTGGTGGAAATCTTCCAGCGACTGGATGGGCTCATTGTTCAGCCGGGTGATCACGTCGCCACGACGGATGCCGGCACGCGCCGCAGGGCCGTCCTGCATGCCGGTCACATGGACGCCGCCACTGACGCCCAACCGCTGGGCCGCACTTTCCGAAAGGTCCTCCAGCCGCATGCCCAGCGGCTGGTCCGTATCCCGGTCGGGTACCGTGGCCGGCGCATCATCGTCCGCGGCGGCCAGCTCGCCCACCGACACCGACAGTGTCAGCCGCTCGCCATCACGCATCACCACCATGTCCGCATCCCTTCCGGGCCGGGTCCGGCCGACGATGTGGGGCAACTCGCTGGACAGGTCGATGGTACGACCGTCGAACTCCAGGATGATGTCGCCCGGCTCCACCCCGGCATCGGCCGCCGGCGAATCCTCGACCACACGCGCGACCAGGGCACCGGCCGGCTTGTCGAGACCGAACGACTCGGCCAGATCCCGGTTCACGTCCTGGATCATGACCCCCAGCCAGCCCCTGGAGACTCGACCGGTTTCGCGCAGTTGCTCGATCACGTCCATGGCGATGTCCACCGGAATCGCGAACGACAGTCCCATGAAACCACCGGAGCGAGTATAGATCTGGGAATTGATTCCGACCACGCGCCCGTCCAGGTCAAACAGCGGGCCGCCGCTGTTGCCGGGATTGATGGCCACGTCCGTCTGGATGAAGGGCACGTAATTCTCGTTGTTGCGGTCCGGCAGACTGCGCTCCTTGGCACTGACGATGCCCGCCGTCACCGAATAGTCGAAGCCGAACGGAGAACCGATCGCCAGCACCCATTCACCGACGCGCAGTTCCCGGTCCCGCCCCATCTGCACGGTAGGCAGGTCCTCGGCATCGACACGGAGCAGGGCCAGATCCGAACGCGGGTCCCTGCCCACCACCTCGGCCTGGTACTCGCTGCGGTCGATCAGCCGCACGAAGATCTCGTCGGCACCATCCACCACGTGATGGTTGGTGACGATGTAACCATCATCGGAAATGATGAAACCCGAACCCAGCGAACGACGCTCGCGCTGACCGCCCCCTTCCGGCATGCCTCTGAAGAAGTGCCGGAACAGTTCCGGCAGCTGATCCGGATCCATGCCCTGGGGGCCACGGCTGCGAGACCCTGCTCGCTGTACCGTGGAAATGTTGACGATGGCAGGCGAGACCTCATCCACGAGGTCGGTAAAATCGGGTAACTGCTGTGACTGGGCCTGACCTGCAAGCACCAGCAACAGGCCGGCCAGGGCCACGCACCAGAGGGCACCAGGGCCGACGCATGCGGCCCGCCTTGAAAGCTGATCGATTACGGATGCGGTCATCGCTCTCTCCGCGGTTGCGGGCCGACGCCAGATGGCATGGCCCTGAATGAACTGCAGGCACGGCAGCCTGCATGACTGCAGCTGACCTGAACCATGGGTGCGGCACCGGCGACCTTCAAGGGCCCGCTGACCTGACCCCGCCATGGCCGCCACCGGTCGCTATGGGCGGTACCGCCAGACGCTCCAGTACCCGTGGCGCAAACCGGCGTTGCGGCAGGCTGCGAATGGACAGTGATGCCGCCAGCAACCCGACCACCGCACCAGCGGCCGCACCCGCATCACCGGCAAGGCCCTGCCCGACCACTGCGCCCAGCAACAGACCCGCCAGCAGTCCCAGATAGATGATTGCCGATGCGCCGAGAACGGCCCGTTCGGGCACCCCCAGCATCACCCAGTCACCAGCACGCAGCGGCATGGGTGCTGCCTGGCGCGGCAGCACCAGCCGTACCGACTGTCCGCCACGCAGACGATCGCGCCAGCCATGGGCACAACCCTGTCGTGCCGAGCACCGCTGGCAGGCGGACTGCCGGCGGCCCTCCAGCCAGAGCCAGCGCTCGCTGACATCCGCCACCTGCACGGGTTCGGTGAGCAGCCGGCGACGTTCCGGACACTGCTTCACGAGCTGCATGATCAGGGCTCCCGCGGACGCACATGCTCGGCAATGCGTTCAGCCATCTGCATGGGCACCTCGCCCACGACCGTCACGCGCCAGGGCTTGTCCACCTGCTCGTCACGCAGCTTGCTGCTGACCACCACCGTGGCGCCGCGCCGCTCCTGACGCTGAACGATGCTCGCATCCGCAGGCTCGAGAAAGATGGAAAAACTGGCCAGGCCATCGCTATACATCAAGCTGGTCATGGCCGGCCCATCGCCGGTATCGCGCAGATCCCAGCCGGACATGGCAAAACCGGAAGGCAGCCAGCCTGCTTCCCAGGGAACCCGATCATGGCTCACTTCCGGTGGTGCGCCATCCAGACTGACCCGTTGCCGCACCAGGCCGGACTCGCTGGAAGGCTCGAGCAGGGCAGGATCCACCGGACCACCGATCTCTACGCGCACGAACTGGAAGATCTCGCGTGGTTCGCCCTGCAGCCCGATCAGTTCGGAACGCAGCAACAGGCCTGTGGCCTGATCAAGCCACAGGCGGTAACCATAGCGATCCCCCTGCTCGGGCTCGACACGAATCTGGACTGCCTCCCGCCCTGCAATCCGGCCCGAGCGCCCGAAGCTGGCACGGTAGGGTTCCGGCAGCCCCCGCGGGGAGCGACTGAAGGCGCGCGCGAACGGACCGCCGTGAGCCGCCTGTTCCAGATCGAGCAGGTGGTCTCCGGGCGGCAACAGACAGGTGACCTCGTCACCATCACGAATCAGTTCCCGTGGCGTGCCGTTGAGATGCACGAGCCGTTCACGCCGTACGCCATCGTGCACTGCATGAGCAATCCGCAGGCTGGCCAGCTCGTGACCATGGAAATAGCTGAACTCACCCTCGTAATCGAGGGCTTCCAGCGCTTCATGCATGCGCTCCAGCCAGACTTCCGGCTCGGCCGCGCTGGCGCTGGAGGCAAGTAGCAGGAGAATGCCAAGCAGGCTTCCGAGAACCCTCGGACTGCCGGAGCCTGCAGGACCACGCACGCTCCGGGTCATGCTCATGGGGCTCCTTCAAAGGTCGCCATGCGCGCGAACGGCATCATGCCGGACCCGCTGTGCAGGGCGTTCTTCTCCGCATGCTGGAGAATGTAGAGCTCCATGGGAGAGCCGCTGGTCGCCGGTCGGCTGCGGGTGACATCGACTGCCCCCCAGGTCGCCGGCACCGGACTGGCCGTGCCGGGCAAGGCCTGATCCATGGACCGCTCCAGCACCAGGCCTTCACCGGCCAGTCGCGTGGCAGGCATGACGCCGTCCTGCGCAGCCCAGGCCGGCAGCCGTGACGACGGGACCCGTGAGGCCGTACCTGAAGCCCGCTCACCGTCCGCCCCTGCGTCACTTGCAACCGTCACCGCGGGCGATGTCGCCGGATCCGACTGCCACTGCCAGCCGACCACGGCCACCGCCGTTACCGAAGCAGCCACCGCGAAACTGGCCATCGCCCGCCAGACTCGCGGTCGCTGCACCGATGCGCTGGCAGCCTCGTCGACCCTTGCAGCCACTGCAGCCACCGGCGCGTCACGGTCATCGACCGCCCGGCGACGCTGCTGCGCGGCCAGCATCTGATCCAGCGTCAGCGTGCCACCACCCGCCAGGGTGTCCTGACCACGCATGACCGCACTCACAAGATGGTAGCGCGACCAGGTCGCCTGCAGCTCGGCGTCATCCTCTTCCATGGCTCGCAGGATGCGGGCCAGCTCCAGATCGTCGGCCGCGTCATCCATCAGGGCGGACAGCGATTGCCGCAAGCGCTCGCTCATAGCTGTGACCTCGTTGTGCAATTCACCGTGCCGCTGGCTCCTGGCAGCGGACACACCGTTCTCGACAGACTAGGACCACGACCACCGGGTTTCGTTCCGCTGGTTCATGCCCTGTTCATCTCATTCGCCGTCCAGCAACGGACGAATACGCGCGTCGACGGCTTCGCGGGCCCGGAAGATGCGCGAGCGCACCGTGCCGACCGGACATTCCATGACCGTGGCGATGTCCTCGTAGGAGAGGCCATCGAACTCGCGCAGGGACAGCGCAGTCCGCAAGTCCTCCGGCAGTGCATCGATCGCTTCGAATACCACCTTGCGCAACTGCTCACCGGCCAGCTGGTTCTCGGGCGTATCGATCTCGCGCAGGGCTTCGCCGCCGGCGTAATGCTCGGCGTCCTCAACCTCGACGTCCGAACTGGGCGGTCGGCGACTGCGTGCAACCAGATGATTCTTCGCCGTGTTGATGGCAATGCGATAAAGCCAGGTGTAGAACTGGCTCTCGGCGCGGAACCGGGGCAGCGCCCGGTAGGCCTTCACGAAGGCGTCCTGGGTCACGTCCTGGACATCGTCAGGGTCCCTGAGATAGCGCGCCACCAGTGCCTGGATACGATGCTGATAGCGGCCCACAAGCAGATCGAAAGCCTTGCGATCACCGCGCTGCACTCGCTCGACCAGCCGCTCATCCGTCGGCGTGGCCACTCTGGCAGCCCCCGGGCCGACCTCTACCACTCGGTTCTGACTCCGGTCTGCTGCTGGCTGTGCCACTGACATCCCCTGCTGCCGCTCGTCATGATGATATTGACCATTCCCCGGGCTTCCTGGTTCCCTTCCCACGCGTGTCTCTCCTGCACCGTGACACCCTGTCGTGGGCCCGCAACAAGCGGCCGCCTCACGGCCGCCGGATCGACGGTGGCCGCACTCGGCGTCCGGCCCGGCGACCACAGCCTGCCTGGGCAATCGATCATTCCCTATACTACGGGCCCGCTGCTCTCATTGCACACCAGCGAGCTGAACCCGGGCTGACCCGGACAGCCTCCACCACAAGGATGCATGGCGAATGACCCGACGGCACCAGCACGATGTCCTGATCATCGGCTCCGGCGCGGCAGGCCTGGCCACCGCCCTGGGCATTGCCGACCACGCTTCGGTAGCGGTCCTGTCCAAGGGCCCGCTGGTGGACAGCTCCACCAGCTGGGCTCAGGGGGGCATTGCCGCAGTACTGGACGCAGAGGACGGGCTGGAAGCACATGTCCGCGACACCCTGGAGGCCGGTGGCGGTCTGTGCCGCGCGGACACGGTGCGGTTCGTGGTCGAGCGCGGGCCCGCCGCCATCGAATGGCTGGTGGCCCAGGGCGTCGACTTCGACAAGGAGACCGCCGCAGACGGGTCGGAGCGCTTTCACCTGACCCGCGAGGGCGGCCACAGCCATCGGCGCATCCTGCACGCGGCCGATGCTACCGGCAGCGCCGTCAGCAGTTCACTGGAAGCAAGGGTTCGCGCTCATCCGCAGATCGACATCTTCGAACAGCATGTGGCCATCGACCTGATCGTGCAGGAAAAGCTCGGCCTGAATGGGTCGGGCTGCATCGGCGCCTATGTACTCAACCACGCCGACGGTCACGTGGAAGTCTTTCAGGCACCCTTCGTGGTGCTGGCTACCGGTGGCGCCAGCAAGGTCTACCTGTACACCTCCAATCCGGACAGCTCCACCGGCGACGGCATTGCCATGGCGTGGCGCGCGGGTTGTCGGGTGGCCAACATGGAGTTCAACCAGTTCCACCCGACCTGCCTGTTTCACCCACGCGCCAAGAGCTTCCTGCTGTCGGAGGCACTGCGGGGAGAGGGTGGCGTCCTGCGCCTGCCCGATGGCGAACGCTTCATGGAGCGCTTTCATCCGGCGGCAGAACTTGCACCTCGCGACGTGGTCGCACGCGCCATCGACTTCGAGATGAAGCGCCTGGGGGCAGATCATCTGTTCCTAGACGTGACCCATCTGTCCGCGGCCACGCTGGAGGGCCACTTCCCCAACATCCTGCAACGCTGCCGCTCGTTCGGCATCGACCCGGCGGCCGAACCCATTCCCGTGGTCCCGGCAGCCCACTACACCTGCGGCGGCATCATGACCACGCTGGAGGGACGCACCGATGTCCCGGGCCTCTATGCCATCGGCGAATGCTCTTCCACGGGGCTGCACGGCGCCAACCGCATGGCCAGCAACTCACTGCTAGAATGCGTGGTGTTCGCGCAGGCAGCCAGCCGCGACATCCTGCGCCAGCTGCCGAACACGGCGCGGCTGCCGGACGCGCCGGCCTGGGACGAAAGCCTGGTGACCGACTCGGACGAAGACGTGGTCATCTCGAACAACTGGGACGAACTGCGGCATTTCATGTGGGACTATGTGGGCATCGTCCGCACCAACAAGCGGCTGGCACGGGCGCGCCACCGGGTCGAACTGCTGCGGCGGGAAATCCACGAGTACTACTCGAACTACAAGGTGTCCAACGACCTGATCGAACTGCGCAACCTTGCCCTGGTGGCCGACCTGATCATCCAGTCGGCTGCCAGTCGACGGGAGAGCCGGGGGCTCCACTACACGCTGGACTATCCGGACACGCTGGCCTCTGCCCGCGATACAGTGCTGACGCCATCGCCCCTGCGAGTGGATCTTGCGGCCGTGTACCGATGGCGCAACGGCGGCAGCCCGGTCACGTGAAGTGATGCCGCCAGCCGGCGGCGAGACGGCGCTTCAGAGATTCCAGCGGCACCAGCGACTGAGCCGCCGGAAGGTGGCATCTGCAACGCTGTCGCGCCAGATCAGCACCGTCCTGCGTCGCCCTGCTGGTGGGACGCGCACCGAGAGACTGATCACCCAGGGCGACACACAAGTGGTCCCCGCAAAGTGCAGACGCCGCCAGCAGCCATCGGCCTGCAAACCGTGGCAGCCGTCC
>LFIK01001998.1_pt1 | contig 16374 bp, 24 predicted proteins | sample 643401 | NCBI WGS metagenome assembly LFIK01 (sample SAMN03777447, study PRJNA286221) | soda lake metagenome | biome: soda lake; feature: Kulunda steppe; material: water; isolation source: sample T5-Br brine of Lake Tanatar-5 | place: Russia: Kulunda steppe | collected 2010-07
GAGCGCCAAGCACGGGCGCAAAGCAGGTGTCCGACAAAGCCCACTTCCGGCTGCTTATCCAGGAAGCCTCCAATCTTGTTTAAGTAAGCACACTCTGCCACCCCCTGGGAGACCTACCTGGCTCATGGAGTGGCCCACGTCCACGAAGGCCACATAGACGGGCTCGTGCTCTGGTAGGTCAGTGGCCTTGTAGATGCCATAGGCCAGGGCTGTGGCTGTGTTCTCATTGATGAGGCGCAGGCAGTTGAGCCCAGCAATGGTGGCTGCGTTGAGCATGGCCATGCGCTGGGGCTCGGTGTAGGAAGCGGGCACGGACAGCACGCAGTCCACTGCGGACACCCCAGACTCAGTCTCGGCCAGCCGCTTCTGGTCCACCAGCACCATAGCCATCAGCTGCTCGATGGAGAAAGAGCGAGGCTCGTTCATGTACTGCGCGAATGGGGTGGAGGGATTCAAAACGCCGGGAGGGAAGCTGTGAGAGCGCTCACAAACAGGACATGCGGGGCAGCCACCCCCTGCCTGAGCCTTCGTCTCGGATCAACGCCCCGACCTCCCAGAAATGACGAGCAGCGATTACACATGTCGTATGTCCGCATCCCAAGCGCACCTGCACATTGACCTGGCACCGCCCGTCCGGCGCCTCGGTGACGGAGTAGGGAAGGCGCGGCAGCTCGGCCTGGACCGCAGGGTCCTTGAACTGCTTGCCCAGCAGGCGCTTCAGCGAGTGCACGGTGTTTGCGGGTGCCATGCCCCACTTGGCAGCACCGTCGGTGCCGGTCAGGCGCATCCTCTCGCTGAAGTTCACCACGCTGGGCGTCTCCCGGTTGCTTTCCTTGTTCAGGATCACATCCTGCGCACATTCACACCATCAACGCTCGGTTTTCACACCTAGGCTTATGCATGCAGGCGGAGAGGGTGGGCGGGCGGGTCCAAGAAGAGGAATGCTCGCCACTTTGCGTCTAGACGCTTACCACTCCACGCTTCCTGGCCAGCGCGCAGCAGCACGCGTTGTTGCCAACATCTATGCCTACGACAGACATTGTTGTTTGGACTTTGATAAATTATGTAATATCCGCCATGGCTTGCCAGTGTGGGCGCACCAGATTGTCGACCAGATTGTTCTTTTTTGGGATGGCTTTGATCTGCTGCCAACACATGGCAGTGCAGCTCTGGGTCTGGTTCGTATTCATGTCATGAACTGGCAATGTTGTGCAGCCCTCCTGCTGCCTGTGATGGGACAGTGACAGGACGGCAGACGAACTGGCGCCAGAACAACACTTACATGCCTCGAGGCAGCAGCAGGCTCCTCAAATTCAGCTTCTTGGAACCCGCTATAATCATGAAATATTCAGTAGGACGGGACTTGATCAGCTGATCATGGAAGCCTGTGTGAAGAGCATGCCAGCTAACTGGACGAGTGAGCCTCCAGCTGGGCTTGAGTCTTGGAACATGGTTGAACCTAAGAGATGCTTTTCTTTTCTTAATCACGTTGCCTCAACCCTTATGCCTGATGCCCAGGAGTAAATCGATTGACCTCGGGAGTTCAAGTGAGCAAAGAGAATCTGTGGGTTTTGTAGACACAGCCTGCTTAAGGGAAAACAGGGGGACACACAATTAACGTAAGACCCGGGATCGGGGCTGCTGCAAGTTGCTGGCACAAGGCACAAGCCTGAGGGTGTGGCCTGCTCTGGATCACGGGGCAATGCTTGGTGATGACAGTAGTACTACTGCTATTATCTACTAGTATTGGCAAAGCCTGCTTGATCCTAGTCTTAAAGCAAATTTGCTCAAAAGGCATTTGCAGCAAGATTGTTGAGAGCCCAAATCAAATTGAATGGACGTGCAAATCAGCATTGCAATTTACCCGTATTGTAGTGCTGCTGCAATTGTCTGAGGGGAACATCGGCCTGGCCATCCCCGAGGCTATGTACAGAGCTCAACGCAGAGCTTTACACAGCGGTGCTTTTACTGTGCAAGCACGAGATTTGTGTGCCATGACCATACAGTGTCACTATACCTGTATCTGAATCTATCAGGTGACAATCAACTTGCATGACTTAGTCATTGAAGCGCTTCGACTACGAAATAAGTTTATTTATGTATTTATATATCTGGAACCAGTTGGAACCAGCTCGACCCAACAATCTCTTTTTCAGACTATACTTGAAGCGTGAGTCATTAAATGTGAAATTGAAGCTTCTACACCAAATTCACCTAAACCTACACTTACCATGGACTCGAACAAGCTCCTCTCCTCCACCTCACCACCTGATAAGCAAAGAGCCGCTGCCTTGCGGGGAGATGCTGGAGTGGAGGCCATCTCCGGATCCCTTGGATCCATTATGGCGCTCCTGGCAACATATCCTCTGTGAGTGATACTGAGCAAAAAACAGTTGTACACATCAGCAGCACTCACTGAACATGCGCTCCCTCCTCATCCTCAGGAAAACCATATACACAATCCAGGTAAACAAGAAACTGCATATTTGATTCAGATTGAGTGGTAAAAGTCCATGTGTAGTTGCTCAACCTCGGAGCACTGCTCAGAACAGACTTGCTGAGACATCAAGCCCTCTACCCACACAGGCATTGAGTGCTGGGTCAGGCCAACAAATGAGCATGCTTGGCATCGTCCGCAAGTACAGGTAAGGTGTCATCTGATGGCACGCAAATCGATGCAATTTTGACAGGCCAGTTTGGATTGATCCTAGGAATGATCCTGTAAATAAGTGTGTTGATTGTCTTCTTCAGCCTTGTGTGGACGCATGTTTGTACCACCTTTCTACTTATGATGAGGCACCATGATCTTGCAGCCAGATTGTGCACAACAGACGTGTTAAGTGCTCGCTCTGGCGCTCTTGTGTGGTACTGGGCAGCACATAACAGAGGCGCTTAACCTTTTGGCACAGAAGCGCCTGCACAGCACCTTGTACGCCGTGACCGTGCCTGGTGTGGCTTGCTCCAGGCTGAGAGGGCTGTACGTGGGCGTTGAGCCTAACGTCATAGAGACCGCACTGTCCTCTGGCGTGTACTTCTACCTGTACAGCAGGCTCCGCCACTTTGTTGTGATGCATGCGAAGCGGCCTTTAGGGGGCCAGGGGCAGACGGGTGGGTGAATGCTTGCATTTTTGGAGCACAGGGCTGCCTGTGGGGCTGTACATTCCAGCTGTGATAGGTTGGGGGAAAGGGTGTGGAGAGTGCTCACCCCATTTGCATGTGCCAGGTCACACCCTCACTTGTCTGTGCACATGTGCAAGTATGTGCGTGCATGCATACCCGCATGCATAGTGTGCCGAGCTTGCTGACGGAGGTGTTTTGGTGGAGCGCACTGTGCCTCACTCGTAGCCCAAACGACTGCCAGGAGGAAAGAGTGGGTTGCTTCAGGTGTTGATCTCATGATGTGAATGATGTGCATGCTGGGGTGCCAAGGCATGGTCCCGGTCCCCTGTGAAAATGTCTGAGGAAAGAGCTCCATCACATGAGAACCGTTGATCTCAATGTGATTTGGCATGCTTGCATTCTGTGGCAGTCGGGGCCCCCATCAACGCTGCAAGCTCCAAGGACAAGAGCATCGGCGTGCTGTCCTCGCTGCTGGTGGCGGCACTTGCGGGAGTGGGCAACCAGCTGCTAACCATGCCGGCCGGGGTGGTGACGACAAGGATGCAGGTGTGCTGAGTGGTGGTGGCTTGCACAGGGTGTACTGTTGCGCTGCATGTGTTGAAGGGACGGTGCTCGCTACCGCGAGTTAGCGTGCTCTACTGCTGTAATGTCTAATGTTTGGAGGCGGCGCAATCCCCTCTGGGCCTCAGGAGCTGTAAGTATTATGTGCATGTATGAGAATTAGAAATATTTATGTATGTGACCATGCATGTGTAGGTGTGGGTGTACATTATGCTGTATGCACCGCAGCTGTTTATCATGCATGCGGTTGCAAGTGTGTGGACACTCACCAGCTGCTGAAGTACGATGACATATGTCCTGTCAAGTATAACATGCGTGTGGTGCTAGGGCATGTGAGTCACATGCCACTGCAAGAAATTGGAGCACCATTGCTCAGCAAGGCTAAGGCACATGAAGCTGATGGAGCACTGGCCCAGAGCTCCGATGTAGACAAAGCGACAGCTGCTGCATGAGCCATTGCTTTCTGGGGCAGATAAAAGGTAAACCAGACACTGGCCCAGAGCTCAGAAACAGACAAAAGGGACAGGTCCTTGCAGCTGCACTCGGCAAGGCACCTCAATTTGTGCTCCTTCTGCGAACTTGCAGCATTTGGTGCTCTGACTTGATGGCAGTTAACAACAAGCGGTCTGCGGCCTCGCTTCAAGAGCAATGGTTTTGTACCCTGGCTTAAGCGTACCCTAGCTTTAGCGTGCCCTGGCTTAAGCATACCCTAGCCGCAAGAGCAATGCTTTGGCACCCTGGCTTAAGTGTGCCCGCACATGCGCACAATTGCAAGCAGGCCCAGTCCAAGCTGAAGCAGGAGGGCAGGCTGCCTCGCGGTGCGCACACTGGCTGGCGCGCCGTCGTGGCAGACGTGCTGCGGGAGTCAGGCGTGCGCGGGTTCTGGGTGAGCGCTTGTCTGAGCTGGGTGCACACACAGAACACGGCGTGTGTGTGGGTGTCTGATCTGCATGCACACACAGAACATGGCGTGCGTGTGTGTGTGCCTGATCTGTATGCGTACACAGAACATGGCGTGTATGTGTCTGCTCTGCATGCACACACAGAACAGAGTGTGTGTGTCTGCTCTGCATGCACACACAGAACATGGTTTGTGTGCCTGATCTGCATGCACACACAGAACATGGTGTGTGTGTGTGTGTGCCTGATCTGCCTGCACACACAGGATAGCTTGTGCGCTTGCGCGCTTGTCTGATCTGCATACACACACACGCAAAATGGCATGCGGGACGCGGGACCCGAAGGGACACCCTTCCTCCAAGGCTGTGCAAGGTGCCGTGTCAGGACGCCACGCAGTGCGGAGTCGCTGTGCGGCTGTGGTGACCGGGATCACCAACCCTCTCCTGAGGGTCCCAGAGCTTGACCCGGGCGTATGGTGAAGCGGATCAGCAGGGAAGGCCGGTCACCCCATGCTCACAACAGCCATGCCAAGGATGTGTGGATGCGGGTGTGCGCGCGTTTTGTTCTTGCCGCCTCTGCTTGTGCCCCACATACACACGTGCTGAGCCGCCTGCTTGTGCCCCACATGCACACGTGCTGAGCCACCTGCTTGTGTCCCACATGCACGCATGCCGAGCCGCCTGCTTTTGTCTTGCATCCGCACATACCCAAGCCGCATGCCTGTGGCTCACATACACGTGTGCTGCTCTGCCTGCCCTCATCCCATCCACTTGTTCCGTGCAAGTGCGACCACCCGCCGCCTCTGCTCATGCCTGTCAGGCAAGATAGAGCAAATGGAACAAAGCAGGCGCCCTTGTTTCTACCAAGCAGACATGAGCTAGGGCATCGGTGCAGCATCGTGCACGCGCCCTGTGCATCACCAGCAGTGCCGATGGCAGTTTGTGCCTTGATGATGCACTGCTGCTGCACTTTTTCACTGCCAAGCCGCCACGCCTCTCTGCTGCCCACGCTGCGCATCTTTGCTGCCACGTTGCTGCACTTTTTTGCAACCATCCCAGCGCCTCTTTGCTGCTGCAGTGCTGCGCCTGCCTGCTATGATTGCTGCGCTAGCGCCTCAAAATGCTGCGCATTCTCAGATACCTTGCCTGGCAGGCACAGCTGATGTTGCGCACGCTGAACCCCACTGCTGCGCCCGCCTCCATGCTGCACCCACCTAAGGCCAGGCTGTTGGCACTTGTGCCCAACCTAGCCACCTCTGGTGTGTTGTATGATGCTGAACGTGGTAGGCCTGCTGCCCTCACTCGTGCCCATGCCCAACTCAGCAACCTCCTGTGCGTTGTGTGATGCTGAGTGCCATGCAGGCAGGCCTGCTGCCCTCGCTTGTGCTCGTGTCCAACCCCGCCATCCAGTACATGCTGTATGAGCAGCTGCAGCGCCTGCTGCGGGCCTGGAGGGGTGCAGCTTGCGCAGGCACAGAGGGCCAGAATCGGTGCAGCAATGAGCGGTGTGACAGCCAGCAGTGCGATGGCCTGCAGCAGGGGGTTAGGGATCATCATCATTATCAGCAGCAGCAGCAGCAGCACTATCAGGGCCAGCAGCTCACAACTGGCCAGCACTCGGCACAGCTGCCGTGCGGAGCCAGCAAGCAGGCGCAGCAACAAGAGCACGACGCTGAGATGCAGCGGCTGCAAGAGGCGTGGCAGCAGCTGCAGACCCTGCACCTGCAGCAGCAGCAGCAGCAGCAGGGGCAGCAGCAGGGGCTGGGTGTCGCAGAAGTCCCAGGGGCCAAGCAGGGCAGTGTACATGGGCCTGCGAGCATGCAAGGCTCTGCACAGTGTCATGACTACCAGGAGGCAGGAGGACGGGCGCAAGTGGAGGCCGCCTCAGGGGGGGTGCAAGGGCCTGGGTGCAGCGGGGCAGCCGCGCCAGCAGCGGGGGGCAAGTGCCACGGCAGGGTGGGGGGCAGGAGCGGCGCGCAACTGCACCCGCTGGAAGTGTTTGCAAGCAGCGCCCTGGCAAAGGTGAGTGTGTGTGTGTGTGTGCACGTCCACGCGCGCGTGTGTGAATGTGTGTGCGTGTGCATACATTTGCTGACAGGATGCCTCCTTCGATGGCCAAGGTCTGTTAACTCTGCTTTGGCACAATGTTAAGAATGCGAGATGCTGGAGCACTGTTGATGGGTGGCTGAGCAGTGACAGCCGTGCCGTGTCATTGTTCCAGTGCCTCTTCCCTCATGCTTTGGGAAGTACATGCGCATGATCTCTATGCTTGCATCATGCCTGTCCATGGCATCTCCAGGTGTGCTCATGCTTTGGGAAGTACATGCGCATGATCTCTATGCTTGCATCATGCCTGTCCATGGCATCTCTAGGTGTGCAGGGCAGGGCCACCACACACAGCATTGTATCACACGCTGCATTGAAACAAACGCTGCATTGTTTCACAGCCTGCATCGAAACAAAAGCTGCATTGTATCACACGCTGCGCACCAAGTGTACCCTGACATGCAGGCAAAGGCCACCACACGCTGCATCGTATCGGACGCTGCGCACCATGTGTGCCCTGGCATGCAGGCAAGGGCTACCGCTGCACCACATGTCACCATACCGCATCACACGCTGAAATAATTCACTTGCTGCATCGTATCACACGCTCTGCATCGTATGTCACATATGATATGTGCCCTGACATGCAGGTCGGAGCCACTGTCGCTACATACTGGCTGGTGGTGGTGAAAAGCAGGATGCAAGCCATGGGCAAAAACACGCCAGCTGAGATGCGGTACAAAGGTGGGGGGATGGCTGAAAGGGTGGACACGAGGAGGCTGAGCGCGCACTCGCATGCCCTGCTCTCAACCCAACCCCTCAAGATGTTGTACGCAGCACATTGACTAGCAGCATTGCCATTTTTGAGCGTTGATTGAAAACACCAGGCAAACACACACATGCACAAACACACACACAAAAACAATAATGTACAGCCTATGCAGCACCATCCTCCTTGTCTACACATCAACTCCACTATGCTTTGCTTGTGGCAGGCTGGCGCGCTGCACGCGCTTGCCTCCTTAAATTGCGCTGTGTTCTGGAGGTGATGCACAGGCGCCCCGCATGCGCTTGCCTGCATGGATTGCGCTGTGCCCTGCTGGTGGCAGACGGGCGCTCTGCACGTGCTTGCCTGCTTGGATTGCGCTGTGCCCTGCTGGTGGTGCACAGGCACGCTGCACGCGCTAGCTACGATTTGGCGGCTGGAGGGCTTTGGCGGGTTCTTCCGGGGCCTGCGCGCGAAGCTGCTGCAGACCGCCCTCAATGCGGCGCTGATGCTGATGCTGAAGGAGCAGGTGAGGTGGGGGGGTGGCAGTGGGCTCTGCTGGGGATCTGGTGGGGCTCTGCTGGGGCCCTAGTTGGGTTGGGGGGTGATATTGGGCTCTGCTGGGGTTCTGGTGGGGCAGTGCTCATGCTGCCGCTGCAGACAGGGCTCCACGCAGCGCTGATGCTGGAGATGCAGGCAAGGCTTTCCTCGCGTCAATGAGCTTGTGTGTGTGTGTGTTCCTGTGTGTGTGTTTTCCTGCGGGCACTGGCCATGGGAGCAGCAGCAGGCTGTGCTTGTGCATCCGGTGCTTGTGCATTTGGTGCTTGTGCATCTGGTGCTTGGAGAGGAGTGCTTGTGCGCTGGTGCTTGTGCAACTGGTGCTTGTGCACTGGAGAGGCTGTGCTTGTGCATCTGGTGCTTGTGCATCCGGTGCTTGGCAAGTTTGTGGGGCCTCACTCAGGAAAACGCATGGTCTACTGTGTCCCATGTTGTTCCTGATTCAAACTTTTTTTTGTCAATTCATTTCATGCTTGGAGAGGAGCGTGTGGCAAGCATGGCTACTACGCAAGAGTTCAAGCCAGCTACAAAACGCTGTGTGCATTGTATGCCTTGGCACGTTATCAATGCATGTTCTGCCATCATTATTGTCCACTTAAGCAGCCGTGCACATAAGGGAGCCTCGCTTGAACCAAGCCTTCCCCCCATAGAGATCCCTCACATTAGCTTTCCGTGTGCTGAAGAAATGCACCAACGCAACATCGCATAACGTGACGATTCTTCACAAACACACACATGGGATCCTGCATGAAGATGCACATGTGAATTTACGTTTAGTGAATGAACATTTAGCGATGCGCACATGCACACACAAGCACGCAAGTTCATGCGCAGACACACAAACACGTAAGTTCATGCGCAGACTCCACGAATGGCAGAACAGAAGATCAAAGGAATTTGCAAACACATTGTGAACACAGGTCTACACAGCCACGCAGCGCCTGCTGAGCTCCCAGACTGTGCTGAATGGCATGGAACGTTTGAGGCAAAGTGCACCTGCACGTACACTCCTGACTGGTCTGTGATCTTTCAGCCCTTATCAGCTTGCCCCCTCCTTTTTGACTGCATAAGCAACAAGCTCTTGCACAGCCTTACTCTTTCCATAGTGACTTAAGCACGATTCCTCTGGCCTAGGTTTGAAAACATTTAATAACTTTGTCGGCAGTGAAACCTTAATAACCATGTAGGCAGTAAAACCGATCCCTACACCAATTAAGAAAAAGGAGACACATTGTCCGGAAGAGCCTTCTGTCTCCTCCACCAGGGATAAAGAAGAACTTGTGAGAATCTGGAGGGTGGCAAACCGTCCCCTGCTCCAGACCAAGACCTTGAGAGCAACTGGTTTTTTCAAGAGCGCGTCTAGTGTCAGTTTGTGTGCATAAACCACAGAGTGATGTCACGCCAGATTTATGCAGAGCCAGATTTATGCTGCATTTTGACCCAGAGGTTGGTTGAGTCAGTTGGAGGAGTATTTGATCCCGTGGTCAGTTCAGCTATAGCTTTATTTGAGCACGTCAAAGACAAACTCGCAGTTATACCTTGTTTGCTCTAAGCGACCTTGTAACATGTACGCCAGGGAGTAGACCCCTCTAGCCCTTGGGGGGCACACAGGCCTAGCAGCACCCAGTCTAGTCCAGTCCAGTCCAGTCCGTCCAGTGTGAGTGCAACCGACAGCAGCTGCATGCAGCACTGACTTTGCCTACTTGCAGGCTGAAGCGAGAGAGAGAACGTGTAGTTTACAAGTTTAAGTTTGACCTTCAGCCAGGTAGTTTGACTGATCAGGTTGCTGGTGAACACCAGCCATCAAGAAAACATCCATAAGCTCTGAAATAAAACGATAGGAATCATTAATTTGTTTCTGGAAAAGATTGAAGACATCTTCAGAACAAGCTTGAGAGAATTAAAAAGCTCCAGTCTGATTGACAGTAATTTTGTGAGCCATAGGTAAATCGTGAAACAAGTCTGCAAATTGAAGCCTCAACGAACACACTTGCGTGCAACGGCACAAGAAAAGAGTGTGTTTTTCATCTTGAATTGCCTGCAAGCCACATTTATCACAGGTACCATCATGATGTTCCCAGCTTCTTGTCTCGACTCTCAGCGCATGGGAATGTAGCCTCAGGTTTATTTCAGGCTGAAACGTGCCACACTGCATTGTGTTTGCCTGCCTAAATCCAGATGTAGATACCTAGGTACAGAAAAAGGCGGTCCATCAACAGTCACCGTCCTTAGAGGCAAAGCAACCCACTTATGATATTTTGCAGCCTTGTACATCTGATCTTCATCACCTAGCTGGTTTGCCTGGTACCAGATACTCCTCAACCTCTTTCTCACATCGACAACAAATTGTGACAGTGGGATCGTTTAAAATGTTCTCGCGCAATGCTGGAAATCACTGCTCCTTTCCAAACCATGAAAAGCATCCAATCACTCAGCACTCCAGCACTTCTTGTTAATAGTGCTCATCGCAATATCAGCTTTGAGGACCTTGGCAAGCCTGCTACTATTACTGCAAAGCAGAGCACTATAGAATCTGAGATTCTGAATCTCACAGCCGCTCGAAACCAATAGAATTGCAAGGGCTCTTGGCCACACTCACGTAACACAGACCAGTTGGGGGTGGTGCGCTTGACGCCTAAGATACCTTTAAGTAAGCACATGTGAACTTTTTGCAGAGGGCAGTCAATCTCAGCTTCTTGCTTCATGTACCTAGTGCCCCATATCTGACTTGCATACATGCTTGCTGGAAGTGCATAACCTATAGCCAACCAAAGCATGCTGTGTGGTCTATCTGTTAAGCGGTGAGAACGTGTAGGGAAGGTTAAGGGTATCAGAGGCTCCTCAGTCTCATCGCGGGCAACCTGTTGTCTGCTTGGTGTACGCTGTCGCTGTCCGCAGCCAGTCCACACACCACGTTTGCTCAAATACAGCTATAGCTGAACTGAGCATGCAATTCGAGAGCGGTCTAATGGGCTTTTTGGGTACCAAGGCCGAGCTCCTTAAGATGATTTAAGTATAAGAGGTATAGATGGAGCCTCCCACGTCAAGAGGGATGGTGTGTAGGAACATTTTCATGGCCTTCGCTTCCAAAGAATGTTGTGTTGTTTCCCAGAGGCCTCTAATTGATGTCAAAGCCGTGTGTTTTCACAGTACTTAACCAGCGAGGTGTATTTCCTTCCTTATGACTCAGGATTTTGGGTTAGGAGGTTCGATGTCAGACATTGAGCTCGTGAGTTCTGCGTACAGGTTCTACAGGTATCAAAGGATTATCAATCAGTTAAAGAAGTGCGACTGCAAGGCAGCATGTATGTAAGAAAAAGTAGTTGTGCGTTGTAGCACCTTTCTGCAACTAAAATAAAAACTTAAGGGGAAAAAGACTTTGTTATGTCTCACACCACGAGAGCCAGCAGAGAAAAATACACGACTCCTCCACCAGCAGAGAAAAAAACTGAAGTCAGTGGGGATCAGGAGGGCGACTAGCAGTACCCAACTCCAGGTCTTGATGATGATTTGTTGCAAAAGTTTTCTTATAAGCTCTTAATTAAGAGCATTGATGAAGATTTGTTGCAAAAAAGACGTTAAGAGCACGTCTGGACCTAACAAGTTTATAAGCATAACGACTCATTCGGAACCAAACAAGCATGAAGTTTCACAGCAAGCTTGGTGACTTTCTGAGGATCTAGACCAAGATTTTTTAGACGCTCCAAATTATAAGGGCTGTAGATGGAGCACAGTAAGAGGCGAGTTCACATTCTCGACAATTGGGAGTGCTTGACTGAATAAAAACCAAGAGGGGACCCGCTAAGGGTTTACCAGAGTTTACAAGAAAAGGCCTTCAGCCTTAATTCACGCAAACAAGGGTTACCTTGTTGGCGTCTTTTCTTTTCTTTTCTTTTGTTGTCCTTCTCAAAAAACAGACACACTGTTGAAACCTGCGGGATGAAACAGAGACGCATGAGTCCTGCGGAGAGAAACCACGTTTAAGACCCGCTGAGACGAGAGCATCAGATCTAACACACTGAGGCCACCAGCAGAAAGAAACTTTAAGGCAAGGAGCAGTACAAGTACCAAGAGAGGGTCTAGAGTATTGAGCATTGTCTCGTGAGCTCTGCATACTTGTCCACTGGGTTGTCTTGGGCGTGACACCTTGCGCAAATGAGGAGTGGTTGGCGATCTGATATTTTGGTAGGTAAGGGAGTGACCAAAATGGCATCAGGGCAACTAGAGGTGTGTCTATTCCTGTCAGGTAAATGAGCATCATCGAAACTCCGGCTGGGTAGTGTCCTATTCTAAGCATGCTCAGGGATTTGAAGGTTTTATTGGGCAAATCGGATGACTTTCAGTAATCATACCCGACATGATTGTATTTTGACACCCTGAGAAAATACGGAGAGCACTGTCTGCTTGCTGACAAAGTGGACACTGAAGGCTGGTGGACTTTATAAAGCGGACAACGTGTTTCTGAGTTAGAAGGGTGCCTGTGCAGTAGTGGAAGATATTGCGCTTTATTTGGAGAGAGAGTTTTGGAGAGAGACATAATCCAAAAAGCATTGCTAATGCCTTCGTGGACGTGTGGAAGCAGATACTGATAATAAGAGCAGTATCCTGTTTTTGAGTTGGCATAACCCAGTTTATGGTTCAAGTGCATGTGGGATGTTTGTGCGGCTTGGAGATTTGGAAAGTAAGTCAATTTGGTGCAGTGTTGGGGAGCTTAAGTGCCATATCCTTGCTGATCAACTTCTTCAACAGCTAGCCAGCTAGTATCAAAGAAGAAGTTGCCACCAGGGCTTGCGGTGTGGATGATTGTTATAGCTGGGAGGCTGTTTCCGAAGCTTGCTTGGTACTTTGCAAGGGCGTCTGCACATTCATTTCCGGCAGTTCCAGCATGAGCTTTAACTTTATAAAGGAAGATGTGAGATTCAGAGTTACAGACAGTATTTGGAAGACTTTTGTGGATGTCTCCCTGTACACCGTAACGGTGCTTCTCTGGGTACAACAATTGTTTCCTAATTTGATAAAGTGAGCTAAGGCTGTCTGTGGCAAATTGACACTGTCAGTATGAATATGAACGTGCATATACAATGTAATAGCAGCAACTAGTGGCTGCCACCTTCTGCTCTCCCTAAGCTCTTGGTTATACTAGCACCATTTGGTTCAACCAAGTTAGACTTGCCCGAGCTGGGGTGGTAGACACTTGTCCCAATGACCGTTTTGCCTTCTTGGATATAGAAGCTACCATCCATGTAGGTCCAGGATTTCCAGTCAATTATTTCAAGTGTGAGTCCCGGTAAGGAATGATGGAAGAGGGTGGCCGCTTCACCTAAAGCAGCGCTGTGGGAGCACTTGGTAGTTTGCATTTAGTCTGAGTGAAGTTTCTTGAGACCAGGCGCTGTCTCAGCGTGCCTAGCATAACATATGGGATGATAAGCATTGTTTTTGAAGTGCCAATTTTCCTGAGGATTGTCAAAAGAAAGGTTTAGCAGCCATGTAGGATTGTGTTTATTCAGATGAAGTCGCGTAGCTGTGTTTTAATCTGCTATGATATGAACATTCCAAGAGGCCTGGGGTAGGGGAGTCTCTTAACTTATCCAGGATTGAGGGAAAGCGTAGGCAATCTCATCAGCTGGGATTGTTCCAAGTTTGTAAAACAAGTGGGGGGAGGCTTTCAGGAGACTTGAGTAAGGGTTGGTGATCGTGAATCCGCTCCAAGATGGCATGAACATGAAAGTTGCAGTTGCCTAGTTTGTGGACCTTATGCATGTGTGCTTGTAGCGCGTCGCGTTTGTTGGGGAGGTAGCGCATATGGGGTTAATTTCCTGCAGCAAATGGTGCTGGAGCATGGCCTGATCAGGCAATCATCATAGTACAAAACAGTTGCCTCAGTACTGAGGGTGGCTGAATAGATGGCATGCCTATGGCTAAGATTCATGGTTTGGTCGTAATAATAATAAGTTGGGATGGCACACTGAGAAACCAGTGAATTGGGACGAGAGGGAGTCAATGTGGGCACCAAAAAGTGCATTGCGTGAGTCTGCACTCCAATAATGGGAGTAGCTAGGGTTGAAGTCTAGCGGGGAGGCCATTTTTCCCCTTGTAACCAGAGCCCATTTTTGGAGGGGTATGTACATATCATGCATGATTTGGCAGAGCTCGCAAGTAAGAATCCTTGATCTTCTTGCCGTGGTACTTCCTTTCAAGCTTGTTTTTTCTAGTAAGCAGCCCTAGTAATTTAGATGCAAAGCTTTTAGGTGCAATGGTTGTATTGTTATGGAGACCCCTAAGCTCGGCTGTGTTGAAAGCTGTGTAAAGGATGTTGAGGCGCTCTGGTGCCATCATGCCCTGGCATTTCCATCTGTGCTGCAGATACACGCCATCCTTGATAAAAAGATCTCTGGGAGAAAAGAGGCGGAAGATTTGTGCTGAGGGAGGACTGCTCAGTGGTAGGTTTAGGCTTGTAGCTAACAAGGTCTACATTACGGATCCAGGAAGGACTCACAGCTCCCGGTGGGTTGTATGTCTATTTGTGGATTTGTGGGGTAGACACCAAAGGTGGACTTTATTCTGTAGATCAGTGTTCACATTTTGGAATCCAGAGCTTGGCCTTGTTGCTCATGCCAAAGCCTTGCCTTTACAGATTGTCTAAGGTTTGGTCTGCTTCTGTGCCTCAAAATTCTGGATACACTCAATCAATATCACTTGTATGTTGCGTGTATGATTTCTTTGTTGGTGGATGCAGCATGTCTTTCTAGTTTTTGTTCATCATTAAGGTGAGCACAGCCCGGGCAGGCCCATTTGTCATTCTTGTCAACTTTGTCACTCTGCCTCTTTGTGCAGCAGCCAGTCTCCGCTTAGGCACTGCCTGGCACACCCTGGTAAGTCCGGTCGCAGACCTCACAGACGTACGTATTATCAAAGGAGGGCACATTTTTTATAATTAGTTGAAGGCCAAAATCATAGAAGCAAGTTTCACAACATGCTCGCTCAACAGCAGAGCGGGCTACAGGGTAAGTTTTCTTAGGTGTGAAGCCAGCCTCATTGAAAATAGGGAGTGCCCACTTTTCTGTGGTCATGGATGCAAAGAAGACATGGTATTGTTTTTGTTGGTGGGATTTGTGGGGTTCCTGATCAGATGTCGTAAGGTTTGGTTGAGACAACTCTCTAGTTATCTATGGGATATTACATACAAGTCATAGAAGTAGATGGAGCTAAAAGCATCTGAGGCACTGAGAGCACGTGCTTTGTTTTTCTCATACTTCCGAATCGCATAGGCCATGGATGCTGGGTCTACTGGTCGCGTGCAAGGGCCTGGGCATTCCAGTTTGGTATTGAGTTGCAGGGATTTCCTCTTTTGCTGAGGGGGAAATGAGTGCAAGTTACAGGTCAGAATTGGGTGGTCAGCAGGGGCAGAGAGGGGTAGATGTTGCATAGTGGGTATGACCGGAGTTTGGTGGAGGGCCTTATGATCTGGACATTGAGAACGTGTCCTCTTGCTGGGGGTCCGTCATAATGTTGTGCCTTTTTGTGCATGCTTAGGGTGTCAATATGGGTTGGTTGGGTTGTCACGGTGGAAGGGGCAGTTAGGGGTAGCTGCTGCATCAGGTGTGCCCCAGAGTAATAGATGCATGTAGATGGTTGGTTTTGGTAAGAGGATTTTAAGGGACGTTTTGAGTCAGTCCTCTCGTTGGGGGATCCATCTTTGTCTTGTTTAATATCTGCTATGTCTTAGGATGTAGAGGTATGGGTGAAGAGTACATTCTGTCTGCACACATCCAGCGATATCATGGTGGGCAGTACCACAAGTGAATGAGGAATACTGGTGGAATTACGAGGGATGCGGACCCAGTAACTTTGTGCCTGTAATGCGTTGCTGAACGAGGCTGAGGTGGGGCATTACTTGTGTGGGTGGTATGCTTTGAACATCAAGGTTGAATAACCTCGAAGGTTGATATCACTGGTTGTAGATGGAAGTGTTGCGTTGAAGTGAATGTATGTCAATTAGTCCGCTGATGTGTGTAAGTGAATTTGCAGTAGATGGCAAAGGTGCCAGCACCAGTGCTTTGATATGCCAGAAGGTTGTGTATTTCATTGGGATAAAGTTCTTCTACTTGAGGTAAGTAAACGAGGGCTGCCAGTCTGTTGACCCAACACACGCGGAGTGCTATATTTCTTTTTGCAATGACTTCAAAGAATTTCACTTTTAGTTGGGCCACTGTGATAATCAGGGATCCGTTGGGAGAAGTAAGGTCATGGAGCCAATTTAATCCAAGGCTCATAAGAGCTTGGGTAATCCAGGTGATAAGAGTACTACTCCGAGTACTACTAGTTCTACCGTTCTCATTTCCAGGCATGGAGGCAAGCAGCTGCTCCACCCGAGGGATGCGCTGCACAAAAACAAGTCAAGGCTGTGTTGCCCCAAATGCCCAA
>LFIK01001999.1_pt1 | contig 16373 bp, 13 predicted proteins | sample 643401 | NCBI WGS metagenome assembly LFIK01 (sample SAMN03777447, study PRJNA286221) | soda lake metagenome | biome: soda lake; feature: Kulunda steppe; material: water; isolation source: sample T5-Br brine of Lake Tanatar-5 | place: Russia: Kulunda steppe | collected 2010-07
GCCTGCAAGGGGGCGCCATGAACCCCTCCCTGGGGGCTACCTAGACCCTCCCTGGTCCACGGACCCCCTTTCCGACCTGTCCCCGGTGCCTTTCGCTGACGCGGCACTGGTAACTGCGATAGCCCTATCGCCTCAGTCGCCTCGGTCGCCTCGGTCGCCATGCAGGGTGGCCGCGAGTTACCATAGCCGGCATTTCCGATCAGCAGAGTCCGCCTACCCCATGAGTGCAGCTTCCGAGAAGACCCGCGTTCTCACCGGTATTACCACCACCGGCACCCCCCACCTGGGCAACTACGTTGGCGCCATCAAGCCGGCCATCGAGGCGAGTCAGGACCCGAACGTGCAGTCCTACTATTTCCTCGCCGACCTGCATGCGCTGATCAAGTGCCAGGATCCGCGCCGGGTACAGGAGTCGCGCCTGGAGATCGCCGCCACCTGGCTGGCGCTGGGGCTGGATACCGACAATGCCATTTTCTATCAGCAGTCCGACATTCCCGAGATCCCCGAGCTGACCTGGATGCTCTCCTGCGTCTGCGCCAAGGGGCTGATGAACCGTGCCCATGCCTACAAGGCGGCGGTGGCAGAGAACGAGGCCGCCGACAACCAGGACCCCGACAAGGGCATCACCATGGGCCTGTTCGGCTACCCGGTGCTGATGGCCGCCGACATCCTGATGTTCAACGCCAACAAGGTGCCGGTGGGTCGCGACCAGATTCAGCATATCGAGATGGCCCGCGATATCGCCGGGCGCTTCAATCACCTTTACAAGGGGCAATACTTCACCCTGCCCGAGGCGGTGGTGGACGAGAAGGTGGAGGTGCTGGGTGGCCTGGACGGGCGCAAGATGTCCAAGAGCTACAACAACACCATCCCGCTGTTCGTCGCCGAGAAGACGCTGCAGAAGCTGGTGCGCAAGATCAAGACCAACTCGCTGGAGCCCGGTGAGCCCAAGGACCCCGATAGCTGCACCCTGTTCCAGATCTATGCCGCCTTCGCCACGGCCGAGGAAACCGTTGCCATGCGCGCCGAGTATGCCAACGGCATCGGCTGGGGCGATGCCAAGAACCGGGTGTTCGACTACCTCAACGCGCACCTGCGCGAACCCCGGGAGCGCTACCAGGCGCTGATGGAGGACCCGGGCCATATCGAGGCGGTGCTGAAGAAGGGGGCCGATCGTGCCCGCGCCGAGGCGGCGCCGATGATGGACCGCCTGCGGGAGGCGGCAGGCCTGGGCCGCTTCGTCTGACGCCTGTCCGGTGCTTGGGTCTGTTGCCGACGGGCGCCTTCGGGCGCCTATCGGCGTCAGGGGCATGTACCACGCCTGCTCCGCTCTCTATATTTCTTTATGGAATAAATTTTTTCCTTTAAATACTTTTACGCGCTGAGACAGGGTGGTTAGCATGCTCGGTTACTTCGACTCCGGACGATAACGAGAGAGCCCGCCATGAGTGATCTTGCCCTGACACAACGCTCCCGACTCTCCCTGTCCGCCGTGGCGGCAGGCGCCCTGCTGTTGGGCGCCCTGGCCGTGGGGGCGGCCTATGGTGCGCGCGCGGGTGCACTGATGGTGGTGGGCGGCCTGCTGGGCATGGTGCTCTACCATGCCGCCTTCGGCTTTACCGCCGCCTGGCGGGTGTTCATCACCGAGCGCCGTGGCCGCGGACTGCGCGCCCAGATGCTGATGCTGGCCATCGCCGTGCTGCTGTTCTTTCCGGCGCTGGGTGCGGGACAACTCTTTGGTCAGCCGGTCTTCGGGTTCGTGGCGCCCATCGGCGTCTCGGTGGTGTTCGGCGCCTTCCTGTTCGGCATCGGCATGCAGCTTGGCGGCGGCTGCGCCTCCGGCACCCTGTTCACCGCAGGTGGCGGTAACGCCCGGATTCTGATCACCCTGTTGTTCTTCATTGTCGGCTCGGTGATTGGTTCCGCCCACTTCGCCTGGTGGCAGAGCCTGCCGGCCTTCCAGCCGGTCTCCCTGGTCCGGACCGTCGGGGTGGGCGGGGGTATCGTGGTGAGCTTTATGCTGTTCGCCGCCATCGCCGGCTTCACCGTGGTGATGGAGAAGCGCCGCCATGGCCAGCTTGAACAGACACCGAAGATCGATATCGGCAACCGGCGCTGGCTGACCGGCCCCTGGCCGCTGCTGTTCGGCGCCGTCGCCCTGGCGCTGCTCAACTATGCCACCCTGGCCCTGGCGGGCCGCCCCTGGGGCATCACCTCCGCCTTTGCCCTGTGGGGTGCCAAGGGCTTCGAGCTGCTGGGCGGTGACGTGTCCGGCTGGGGCTACTGGCAGGCGAGCTGGAACGCCTCCGCCCTGCAGGCCAGCGTGTGGAGCGACATCACCACGGTGATGAACGTGGGCATCATGGTCGGTGCCCTGGTGGCGGCCTCCCTGGCCGGCAAGTTCGCCCCCAACTTCCGTATTCCGGCGAAGTCGGTGCTGGCGGCAGTGATCGGTGGCCTCATGCTCGGCTACGGGGCCCGCCTGGCCTTCGGCTGCAACATCGGCGCCTACTTCAGCGGCATCGCCTCGGGGAGCCTGCATGGCTGGGTCTGGCTGGTGGCGGCCTTCGCTGGCAACATGCTGGGCGTCAAGTTGCGCCCCTTCTTCTTCGAGGGCGAGGCGGCCCGTGTGCCGGCGGCCAAGGGCTGCTGAGCCGCGTCATCGACGGTGATGTTTGCGTGATTTTGCGCCCCGACCACGGTCGGGGCGCGGTCGTATGGGGCGTGATAGAGTGTTTTGAAGGCGCCGCCAGAGCGCCAATGGCCCGTTCCAGTCACCGTATCGAGAGCTGAGATGACCACAGAAACCAAGCGTCCCCTCTATATTCCCTACGCCGGCCCTTCGCTTTTGGAGATGCCGCTACTCAACAAGGGCAGCGCCTTCAGCCATGAAGAGCGCATCGAGTTCAACCTGATCGGCCTGCTGCCGCAGTGCGTCGAGTCCATCGAGGAGCAGGTGGAGCGAGCCTACCGACAGTATCGTCAGTGCCATAATGATCTGAACAAGCATATCTATCTGCGTGCTATCCAGGACGACAACGAGACCCTCTACTTCCGCCTTGTCTCCGAGCACCTCGCGGAGATGCTGCCGATCATCTACACACCCACGGTGGGCAAGGCATGCCAGGAGTTCTCGAACATCTACCGCAACCATCGTGGGCTGTTCATCAACTACGGCGACCGTGATCGCATGGATGACATCCTGCGCAGCTCCACCAAGGATCGCGTCAAGGTGATCGTGGTCACCGACGGCGAGCGCATCCTCGGCCTGGGTGATCAGGGCATCGGCGGCATGGGCATCCCCATCGGCAAGCTGTCGCTCTACACCGCCTGCGGCGGCATCAGCCCGGCCTATACCCAGCCGATCATGCTCGATGTGGGCACCAACAATCCGACGCTGCTCGACGACCCCATGTACATGGGCTGGCGCCACCCGCGCATCTCTCAAGAGGAGTACGACGCCTTCCTCGAGCAGTTCATCGATGCCGTCAAGCGCCGCTGGCCCAGCGTGTTGCTGCAGTTCGAGGATTTCGCCCAGGCCAACGCCGTGCCGCTCCTCGAGCGCTACCGCAATGAGATGTGCTGCTTCAACGACGACGTCCAGGGCACCGCCTCGGTGGTGGTGGGTACCCTGATGGCGGCCTGCCAGGCCCGTGAGGAAGGCATCGGCCGGCAGCGAGTGGTGTTCGTGGGAGCTGGCTCCGCCGGCTGCGGCATCGCCGAGCAGGTGGTGGTGGCCATGCAGGCTGAGGGAATCGCCGAGAAGGAAGCTCGGGCGAGGATATTCATGGTGGACCGCGAGGGGCTGGTCACCTCGAACCAGACCTGGCTGCGCGATTTCCAGTCCCGTCTGGCCCACGACCCGGTGCTCACCGAGGGCTGGCAGGGGCAGGAACTGGCGGAGACGATCCGCCGGATCCAGCCTACGGTGCTGATCGGTGTCTGCGGTCGGCCGGGCATCTTCACCGAGGAGGTGGTGCGCGCCATGCACGCCGGCTGCGAGACACCGGTGATCATGCCGCTCTCCAACCCCACCTCCCAGGCCGAGGCGCTTCCCGAGGATGTGATTCGCTGGACGGAGGGGGCGGCCCTGGTGGCCACCGGAAGCCCCTTCCCGCCGGTGGAGTACGAGGGCCGCAGTATCCCCATCGCCCAGTGCAACAACGCCTATATCTTCCCGGGTATCGGGCTGGGCGTGTTGGCCGCCGGGGCCCGGCGGGTGACCGACGACATGCTGATGGCGGCCTCCCGGGCGCTGGCCCGGGAGGCGCCCATCGTCAAGGAGGGAGAGGGGGCGCTGCTGCCACCACTCGGCCAGATCCGCGAGCTCTCCAAGGCCATCGCCTTCGACGTGGCCGCCCAGGCCCAGGGCGAGGGCGTGGCGCTGAAGACCAACGGCATTAAACTGCGCGCGGCCATCGAGCGCAGCAGCTGGACACCGGAGTATCGGCAGTATCGTCGCCGCTCGTTCTGAGTCGCGATACCGCTACGATAAAGGCCCTGCCGGGACACCCGGCAGGGCCTTTCTGGTTTACGTAGCTATATCGGCGACAGGCTACGCTACCTAGGTGGCGCGCCGCCTAGGCGGCCCCAATCATCTTGCGCAGCACATAGTGGAGGATGCCGCCGTGGCGGTAGTACTCCAGCTCGTTGGCGGTATCGATGCGGCAGAGCGCCTCGACTTTCTGCTCACCCTTGTCGGACGTCACGGTCACCTTGACCTTGCCGCCCGGGGTGAGGTCGGCGAGCCCCTCGATGGAGACCTTCTCGTCGCCGGTGAGACCCAGGCTCTTGCGGCTCTCGCCCTCCGAGAACTGCAGGGGTACCACGCCCATGCCGATCAGGTTGGAGCGGTGGATGCGCTCGTAGGACTCGGCCAGTACGGCTCGCACGCCGAGCAGGCGGGTGCCCTTGGCGGCCCAGTCGCGGCTGGAGCCGGTGCCGTACTCCTTCCCGGCGATCACGACGAGCGGTGTGCCCTCTTCCTGATACTGCATGGCAGCGTCGTAGATCGCCATCTGTTCGCCGGAGGGCACGTGGCGGGTCTCGCCGCCGACCACGCCGTCGAGCATCTCGTTCTGGATGCGCACGTTGGCGAAGGTGCCGCGCATCATGATCTCGTGGTTGCCGCGGCGTGAGCCGTAGGAGTTGAAGTCTACCGGTTTGACGCCGTGCTCCTGCAGGTGGCGCCCGGCGGGGCTGTCCGGCTTGATGCTGCCGGCCGGCGAGATATGGTCGGTGGTCACCGAGTCGCCCAGCAGGGCGAGTATCCGTGCACCCTTGACGTCCTCGATGGCGTCGGGCTCACGGCCCATGCCCTCGAAGAAGGGCGGGTGCTGGATATAGGTGGAGTCCTTCGACCACTGGTAGACCTTGCTCTGGGGCACCTCGATGGCCTGCCACACCTCGTCCCCTTCGAACACCTCGGCGTACTCCTTGCGGAACATCCCGGTGTTGACCTTGGTCACCGCTTCGGCGATCTCCGCCTGGCTGGGCCAGATGTCCTTGAGGTAGACCGGCTCACCGTCCTTGCCGGTGCCGATGGGGTCCTTCGTCAGGTCGCAACGCACGTTGCCGGCCAGCGCGTAGGCCACCACCAGCGGCGGTGAGGCGAGCCAGTTGGTCTTGACCAGCGGATGCACGCGGCCCTCGAAGTTGCGGTTGCCCGAGAGCACCGAGGCGACGGCGAGGTCGCCCGCTTCGATCGCCTTCTCGATGGGGGCAGGCAAGGGGCCGGAGTTGCCGATGCAGGTGGTGCAGCCGTAGCCCACCAGGTGGAAGCCCAGGGCGTCGAGATCCTCATTCAAGCCGGCGGCGGCCAGGTACTCGGTGACCACCTTGGAGCCGGGGGCGAGGGAGGTCTTCACCCAGGGCTGCGTATCCAGGCCTTTCTCGCGGGCCTTACGCGCCACCAGACCGGCGGCCATCATCACGCTGGGGTTCGAGGTATTGGTGCAGGAGGTGATGGCAGCGATCACCACGTCACCCGGGTCGAGCTTGAACTGCTGGCCGTCCAGGTCCACGTCCTGGCTGTCGGCATGATCAAAGCTGCGCCCGACACCCACGGCGGTCTGGCCACCCTCGGACATCAGCTTGCCCTTTTCCTCCGAGCCCTCGGGGGAGGAGGGCGCCTTGGCGTCGTCTTCCATCACCTTTTCGAAGGCGGCACGCATGTCGCCGAGGGCCACGCGGTCCTGGGGGCGCTTGGGCCCGGCCAGGCTGGCAACCACTTCGCCCATGTCCAGCGTCAGGGTGTCGCTGAACACCGGCTCGGCGCCGGGCTCGCGCCACAGCCCCTGGGCCTTGCTGTAGGCCTCCACCAGGGCGACCTGCTCGTCCTCGCGGCCGGTCAGGCGCAGGTAGTTGAGGGTCTCGTCATCCACCGGGAAGAAGCCGCAGGTAGCGCCATACTCCGGGGCCATGTTGGCGATGGTGGCGCGGTCGGCCAGGGGCAGGTCGTCAAGGCCGTCGCCGTAGAACTCCACGAACTTGCCTACCACGCCCTTCTTGCGCAGCATCTCGGTCACCGTCAGCACCAGATCGGTGGCGGTGATCCCCTCGCGCAGCTTGCCGGTCAGCTTGAACCCGATCACCTCGGGAATCAGCATCGAGACCGGCTGGCCGAGCATGGCCGCCTCGGCCTCGATGCCACCCACGCCCCAGCCGAGCACGCCCAGGCCGTTGATCATGGTGGTGTGGGAGTCGGTGCCCACCAGGGTATCGGGATAGGCCAGGGTCTTGCCGTCCTCCTCCCGGGTCCACACGGTCTTGCCCAGGTACTCCAGGTTGACCTGGTGGCAGATGCCGGTGCCCGGCGGCACCACGCTGAAGTTGTTGAAGGCCTGCTGGCCCCAGCGCAGGAACTCGTAGCGTTCGTGGTTGCGCTCCATCTCGATGGCGACGTTGTCCTTGAAGGCGGAGGGGTCGCCGAAGTTGTCGACCATCACCGAGTGGTCGATCACCAGGTCCACCGGCGACAGCGGGTTGATGCGCGCGGGGTCCTCGCCCAGCGCCTCCACGGCGGCGCGCATGGAGGCCAGGTCGACTACCCCGGGCACGCCGGTGAAGTCCTGCATCAGCACCCGCGCCGGGCGGTAGCCGATCTCGCGGTCGGAGCGGGCCTCTTTCTGCCAGTCGACCAGGGCCTGCATGTCCTCGCGGGAGACGCTGTCGTCATCGGCGAAACGCAGCTGGTTCTCCAGCAGGATCTTCAGGGTCATGGGCAGCCTATTTATGCTGCCCAGCGCCTCGGCAGCCTTCGCCAGGCTGTGGTAGTGAAAGGTGCGGTCGCCGGCGTCCAGCGTCTGCAGGATATTCCTGGGTGTCTCGGTGCTCATTGATGCCTCCTATGGCGGGGAGTGAACGAACCTTCCCGGTCTCTCTTATCTAACTTGATCATGATAGGCGCTATTTTCAAGTGCTGCCGAGGGGCGCCTCGCCTTGATACGGCTGAGTTCGCCACCACATAACAGGCTTAACACGGCATTGATGACAGCGCGTCTACGCGCAGGGGAGATACCATGCATGAGGAACAACTGGCGTCGCGGCGTGTGCACTGCCCCTATTGCGATGCCCCCTTCGATCTGTTGGTGGATGCCTCTCAGGGCAGTCATCATACCTGGGAGGACTGTCATGTCTGCTGTGCGCCGATCCAGGTGCGCATCGAGGTCGACTTTGGCGACGAGCTAGGCGACGAGCCAGGCGGCGAGCCGGGTTTCAGCCTGACGCTGGGGTGCGACGACGAGGTGCTCTAGTCGCCCGCCCGGGCTGGTACAATGGCATCACTGATCGAACCCCCCATCCACGAGGTTTCTCATGAGCGATGCGCGTCACGAACGCCTGATCATCCTGGGCTCGGGCCCGGCGGGCTACTCCGCCGCGGTCTATGCGGCCCGCGCCAACCTGACGCCGGTGCTGATCACCGGCATCCAGGCGGGCGGCCAGCTGACCACTACCACCGACGTGGACAACTGGCCCGGCGACGATGCCGGCGTGCAGGGACCGGAGCTGATGGAGCGCATGAAGCGCCACGCCGAACGCTTCGATACCGAGGTGCTGTTCGACCATATTCACGAGGTGGAACTGCGTGAGCGTCCCTTCACCCTCAAGGGCGACAGCGGCACCTACACCTGCGATGCGCTGATCATCGCCACCGGCGCCAGCGCCCGCTATCTGGGCCTCCCCTCCGAGCAGCAGTTCATGGGCCAGGGGGTCTCGGCCTGCGCCACCTGCGACGGCTTCTTCTATCGCAATCAGGAAGTGGTGGTGGTGGGCGGTGGCAACACCGCCGTGGAGGAGGCGCTCTACCTTGCCAACATCGCCTCGAAGGTCACCCTGGTGCACCGCCGGGACAGCCTGCGCGCCGAGAAGATCCTGCAGGACAAGCTCTTCCAGAAGGCCGAGGAGGGCAAGGTGGTGCTGGAGTGGCACCACACCCTGGATGAGGTGCTGGGCGATAACACCGGCGTGACCGGCGTGCGGATCACGTCCACCGAGACCGGTGAAACGAAGGAGCTGGCCGTCCCCGGCGTCTTCATCGCCATCGGCCACAGCCCGAATACCGGTATCTTCGAGGGCCAGCTGGAGATGAGTGGCGGCTACATCAAGGTGAAATCCGGCCTGGACGGCAATGCCACCGCCACCAGCGTGGAGGGCGTGTTTGCCGCCGGCGACGTCATGGATCACGTCTATCGCCAGGCGATCACCTCCGCCGGCAGCGGCTGCATGGCCGCGCTGGATGCCGAGCGCTATCTGGACGAGCTGTAAGCGCGAAGAGTCAAGCCGCGGGGTCGCTGTCCTTGGCGACATGACGCCGCGGCTTTCTCCTTTTCCCTTGAGTCAATAATGCGGTGGCATCTCGTCCGCGGGGCCTGGCGTCGCCGCATCCCCCTCCTGTAGTGCTCGCTGCTGGTCGCGCAGCTTCTCCTGCATCAGATCGTTGATGCGTTCCAGTCGGGTGAGACGCCGCTCCTGGGTGGCGACGGCCTCGTCCAGGGTGTCCAGCCAGTGCTCCTGATAGGCAATTCGGCTCTCGAGGGCCTCGAGGCGCTCGTCGAGGGCATCGGACGCCCGGTGCAGGGTCATGCTAGAATCATTCCGCTGCGTGTCATCGTTCATCGTGGCACCTTCCTGTGGTTGTCTATTACGTTCATCACCAACAAGAGAGTCACTCGAGTCCATGAATCGAAAGGTCATGTTTCGTTGCAGCCTGGTCAGCCTGCTGCTGGCTGCCCCAGCACCGCTGTTGATTGCCCTGTTCGTGCATCTTGCCGGCGGCGATCTCGCCGAAGCGCTGTTTGCCAGCCTCGAGGTTGGCGGCATTGCCACGGTCTATGTTGCTGCGGCCCTGGCGGTCTTCCTGATGCTGCTGATCGCTACCCTGGCGGTCAACGTGCTCACCCCGCAACTGGTCAATTTGGCCGAGGTCGAGAACGACGATCGAGAGATCGGCGAGGTGAAGTGGTTCAACGTCAACAAGGGATACGGCTTCATCACCCGCGATAGCGGCGAGGATGTCTTTGTGCACTTCCGTGCCATCCGGGGCCGCGGCCATCGCACCCTGGCCGAGGGCCAGAAGGTTCGCTATCACATTATCGAGAACGAGCGCGGCCTTCAGGCCGATGATGTGACGGTGATCACCTGATCCGCGGTATCTTCCGTCCACACTGACTCAGCGCCCCGCATCCGCGGGGCGCTGTTTTTTTGGGGAGGGGCCCGGTGTCAGCGCCTCGAGTCCGGCCAGTCGATCTCGGCCTCGCTGCCGTCGGGCAGCAGCTGCAGGAAGCGGTCCGGGTCGTCGCCGGGATGCCAGCTTCCCAGCGAGCAGCGCACCTCGCAGCTCAGATGGGTGGCGGCGGATCTGGCGCAGGCCGCATCGTTCTCCCAGGACGTGGCGGGGCTGTCGAACCACAGGCTGGCGAAGCCATCGGCGGTCTTCTCCACCAGCAGCACCGGGACCTCCACGCCGTCGTGATGGCCACGGGTGCGCCACTGGCCCTTGCCGGCGGGCGCCAGGGGCTCGGCGCCGATGGCGGCACCGAGCCACTCGTCGAGCGCCTCGATGGGGGCCTTGGCCAGGTAGATCTCGATATCGGGGTAGCGCGGTTGGCTATCGGATGTCATGTCGGCCTCGGGGGCGGGCGCTGCCATTGATGAACAGGTGCTTGAGAATTGCCTCGTAGACCCGGCTCAGCTCATCCAGGTCGTCGGCACGAACACGCTCGTTGGCCTGGTGGATGGTGGCGTTGAGCGGGCCCAGTTCCACCACCTGGCTGCCCAGGGTGGCGATGAAGCGGCCATCTGATGTCCCTCCCGAGGTGGAAAGCTCGGGCCGATGCCCCATCACCTCCTCCACGCCGAGCACCGCCGCCTCGACCAGCTCTCCCTCGGCGGTAAGGAAGGGGTCACCGTTGAGGGTCCAGTCCAGCTGGTACTCGAGCCCGTGGGCGTCGAGGATCGCGGCGGTACGCTCTCGCAGCAGTTCATGGGTCAGCTCGGTGGAGAAGCGAAAGTTGAATACCACTTCCACCTCGCCGGGGATGACATTGGTGGCACCGGTCCCGGAGCGGATATTGGATACCTGGAAGCTGGTGGCCGGGAAGAAGTCGTTGCCGTCGTCCCAGTGTTCACGGGTCAGTGCGTCCAGAGCCGGCATCGCCTGGTGGATGGGATTTCGCGCCAGGTGCGGGTAGGCCACGTGGCCCTGCACGCCCCGGATGTGAAGTACGCCCCCCAGGGAGCCGCGCCGACCGTTCTTGATCACATCGCCCAGCCGAGCGGTGGAGGAGGGTTCGCCGACGATGCAGTAGTCGAGTCGCTCGTGGCGCTCACGCAGGTGCTCGACCACGGCGCGGGTGCCATCCACCGCGGGCCCCTCCTCGTCGGAGGTGATCAGAAAGCCGATCTGGCCGTGGTGGTCCGGGTGGGCCGTCACGAAGCGCTCCACGGCGGTGACCATGGCCGCCAGGCTGCCTTTCATGTCGGCGGCGCCGCGGCCCCTGAGCATGCCGTCATCGTCGATGCAGGGCTCGAAGGGCGGGAAGTCCCAGCGGGGGTGGGGGCCGCTGGGTACCACGTCGGTATGGCCGGCGAAGGCCAGCAGCGGGCCGTGGTGGCCCCGTCTGGCCCAGAAGTTCTCGACGTCACCGAAGGGCAGGCGCTCGACATGAAAGCCGAGCGCCTCGAGACGCTCGATCATCAGGTCCTGGCAGCCCAGATCATCCGGCGTCACCGAGGGGCGCCGGAGCAGGTCGAAGGCGAGCTGCAGGGTCGGGGAAAGGCCGGACGGATCAGTTGTGGGCATGCAGTGCCTCGTTGAGCGCGATGGCGCTCTTGTTGGTCAGGCACTCGATGCGACCGTTCCGGGAGTTGCGGCGCAGCAGCAGGTCATCCTGGCCGGCCAGCTCGCGGGCGGCCACTGTCTTGACCTCCTGGCCCTGGTCGTCGAGCAGGGCGACCTTGGCACCGGCGGTCAGATAGAGCCCCGCTTCCACGGTGCAGCGGTCGCCAAGCGGGATGCCGATGCCGGCGTTGGCGCCGATCAGGCAGCCCTCGCCCACCTTGATGACGATGTTGCCGCCGCCGGAGAGGGTGCCCATGGTGGAACAGCCGCCGCCGAGATCCGAGCCCTTGCCGACCATCACGCCGGCGGAGATGCGGCCCTCGATCATGCCGGGGCCCTCGGTGCCGGCGTTGAAGTTGACGAAGCCCTCGTGCATCACGGTGGTGCCTTCGCCGAGATAGGCGCCCAGGCGAACCCGCGCCGTGTCGGCGATGCGCACGCCGCCCGGCACCACGTAGTCGCTCATCTTGGGAAACTTGTCGACGCAGTCCACGGAGAGAGGGCGGCCGGCGAGGCGCGCTTTGAGGCGACGAGCGGGCAGTTCCTCGATGTCGATGGGACCCTCGCTGCTCCAGGCCACGTTGCGCAGCAGGCCAAACATGCCGGTGAGGTCGAGATCGTGGGGCTTCACCAGGCGATGGGAGAGCAGATGCAGCTTGAGGTAGACCTCGGGAGCACTCTGGGGCGGAGTGTCCTGGGTCAGGAACATGGCCACCAGTGGGCGGGTGCTGGCAGCCAGCGACTCGGCCAGCTCGGCCTGATCGACGTGGCCGGCCTGGCGCAGGGCGTTGGCCAGCGCTGCACACTGTTCGGGGAGGAAACTCACCGCGGCGTTGCCGGCCGGGGCGTCGAGCACCTTGGCGGCGGCTGTCGCCAGGCTGGCCTCGGGGTTGAGCAGGGGGGCAGGAAAGTAGATTTCCAGCCAGTTACCCTGGGTGTTCTGGGTGCCAATGCCGAGTGCAAAGCTGAGCATGTCTGTGTCCTTGGTGGAGATGGCGTATCTGGAGGACGCGGGCCACCAGCAAGGCGGCCCAGCGGTGTGTTCGGGGGTGGTCTAGCCGGTCAGGTCGTCGTAGTCGCCGTCGCGGTAGCCGACGAGGATCTCCTCGCCGGTATCGAGCAGGGGGCGCTTGAGCAGGGTGGGGTGGGCGAGCAGCAGCTCACGAGCCTTGTTGGCGTCCACCGCCTCCTTCTCCTCGTCGGGGAGATCGCGCCAGGTGGTGCTGCGCTTGTTGAGGGCCTCCACCACCGGCACCCTGTCGAGGATATGCTCGAGCAGCGCGGCGGAGAGGCCATCCTCGCGCAGGTCGTGGTACTGATAGGGAATGCCGGAGCCGTCTATCGCCTTGCGGGCCTTGCGGCAGGTGTCGCAGTTCTTGATGCCGTAAAGGGTGTACATCATAGACTCCTCTCGATGAATCGACGAATGCGCCGGGCCGCTTCCACCGTGGCGTCGACCTCGGCCACCAGCGCCAGACGGACCCGCCCGCTGCCGGGGTTGATGCCTTCGGCGCCGGGACGGCCCATCCTGTCGTTGGCAGCGGGACGCCCCATATAGCTGCCGGGCAGCACGCTGACGTGCTCCTCGGCGAACAGCCCTCGAGTGAAGGCCTCGTCGGTACCGCCGGGCACCGCCGGCCACAGGTAGAAGCTCGCCTCGGGGGTGGGAAACGCCATCACCGTGGCCAGGATCTCGGTGACCGCGGCGAACTTCTCGCGGTAGGCGTCGCGGTTGGCGCGCACGTGGGCCTCGTCGTGCCAGGCGGTGATCGAGGCCTGCTGCACGGGCAGCGCCATGGCGCAGCCGTGGTAGGTGCGATAGCGCTTGAAGGGAGCGATCAGCGCGGCGTCGCCGGCCACGAAGCCGGAGCGCAGCCCCGGCAGGTTGGAGCGCTTGGAGAGCGAGTGGAATACCAGGCAGCGCCGGTAGTCGTGGCGGCCAAGCGACGCGCAGGCCTCCAGCAGCCCCGGCGGCGGGGTCGCCTCGTCCAGGTAGAGCTCCGAATAGCACTCGTCGGAGGCGATGAGGAAATCGTGCTCATCGGCCAGGGCGATCAGCTTCTGGAACTCGGCGAGCGGCGTCACCGCGCCGGTGGGGTTGCCCGGGGAGCAGACAAAGACGATCTGCACCTGGCGCCAGGTGTCGGCGGCCACGGCGTCGAAATTCGGCCGAAAGCCGTTTTCGGCGGTGCAGTCAAGGTAGAGCGGTTCCCCCCCGGCCAGCAGAGTGGCGCCTTCGTAGATCTGATAGAAGGGGTTGGGCACCGCCACCCGGGCCGGGCGTGTGCGATCCAGCGCGGCCTGGACGAAGGCGAAGATCGCCTCGCGGGTGCCGTTCACCGGCAGCACCTGGGCCTCGGGATCGAGGCCCGCGAGCCCGAAGCGCCGAGTCGCCCAGCCGGCGATGGCCGCGCGCAGCGCCGGGAGTCCGGCGGTGGCCGGGTAGCGGGCGAACTCGGTCCGGTGCTCGACCAGGGTGGCCAGTGCCGCGGGGTAGGGCGCGTGCTGAGGTTCGCCGATGGTCAGCGGGATATGAGACAGCCCCTCGGGAGGTGTCACGCCGGCCTTGAGGTCGGCGAGCTTCTCGAAGGGGTAGGGCTTGAGGGCGTCGAGATCGGGATTCATGGGTATCCAGGCGCGCCTCGCCGGCCGTGGCCTCGGGCGTCGTTGTGGTTGATCGTTGTGGTGGATCGTAGCCGTGATCGGAAGGGGATTGATTATAGGGAAGCCGGGGGTAGGCCTCAAACGAGCCTAGCCAGAGACATCTAGCACCTCCACCAGCCGTTGGCGCAGCTGCTCCTGGCGTTCGGGGTCGACGAGCGGTCGCCCGGCCTTGTCGGTGATGAAGAAGACGTCCTCCACCTTTTCGCCCAGGGTGGCGATCTTGGCCGCGGAGAGGGCGATGTCCTGCTCCATGAAGATCTGCCCCACCCGGGCCAGCAGGCCCGGGCGGTCGGGGGCGATCAATTCCAGCAGGGTGCGCTCATTGGCCGGGTCCTGCTCGATCATCACTTCGGTGGGTACCCGGAAGTGGCGCAGCTGGCGCGGCGTGTGGCGGGTGACGATCTGCGGGTAGTCGTCGGGATCGTCGAGTTCTTCCACCAGATGGGCGCGGATCTCCTCGATGCGGCCGGGGTCGCGAATCGCCTGGCCGTGGTCGTCGAGCACGATGAAGGTGTTGAGCGTCCAGTCGTTGCTGGAGGTGGCGATGCGTGCGTCGTGGATGGAGAGCCCGAGCTGGTCCAGGGCCGCGGCAGTGGCGGCGAAGAGGTCATCCACCGAGCGGGTGTGGATGAAGACCTTGGTGCCACCCTCCGCCATGTCGTCAACGGGAGCGCTGATCAGGATCAGCGGCAGCTCGCCGCCGCCGTGGGCCAGGATGCCCTGGGTCTGCCAGGCGATCTCGCTGGGAGCGTACTGCAGGAAGTACTCTTCGCCCAGCGACTCCCACAGGTGCTCCACGCTGGCCATGTCGGCACCTACCGCTGCCAGCAGCGAGAGCGCCTCGCCGCGGGTCTCGTTGACCCAGTCGTCTCGCTCCAGCGGGTTCTCCAGGCCGCGGCGCAGGGCGCGCTTGGTCTCGGCGTGGAGCTGGCGCAGCAGCGAGGCGCGCCAGCCGTTCCATAGCGTCGGGTTGGTGGCGTTGATGTCGGCCACGGTGAGGACGTAGAGGTAGTTGAGGCGGGTCTCGTCGCCTACCAGGCGGGCGAAATCGGCAATCACGTCGGGGTCGGTGGTGTCACGCTTCTGGGCCACCATCGACATGGTCAGGTGGTGCTCCACCAGCCAGCTCACCAGGCGAGTGTCGCGGGTCGACAGGCCGTGGCGTTCGGCGAAGACCTCGACGTCCCGGGCGCCGAGGAGCGAGTGGTCGCCGCCGCGCCCCTTGCCGATGTCATGATAGAGCCCGGCGATCCACAGCAGCTCCAGCTTGGGCAGCTGGTGGATCAGGGCGGCGGCCACCGGGAAGGTCTCGCGGGCCTCGGGCTTGCGGAAGCCGTGGATGCATTTCAGCAGCCGCAGGGTGTGGGCGTCGACCGTGTAGATGTGGAAGAGGTCGTGCTGCATCAGCCCCACCGCGCGGCCAAACTCCGGCAGATACTTGCCCAGCACCCCGTAGCGGTTCATGCGGCGCAGCTGGCGGGCCACGTTGCCGCCAGAGCGCAGCAGTTCCATGAACAGGCTCTGGTGACGCACGTCGTCACGGTAGAGGTCGTCCATCAGGTGGCGATGGTCGCGGATCAGGCGAATGGTATCAGCGCGGACTCCCTCGATCTCGGGGTGCTCGGCCATCAGCAGGAAGAGCTCCAGCAGCGCCGAGGGACGGTCCCGGAAGACGGTGCGCGAGCGGGCCTGGATGTAGCCGCCGCGGATTTCGAAGCGGTCGTTGAGTGCGGTGGTCTCGAGCTCTTCGCCGGCGTGGAGGATCGCCTCGTCGAAGTGCTGCAGCAGCATGTCGTTGAGCCCTGCCAGCGCCGTCACGTGGCGGTAATAGCGCTTCATGAACTGTTCGACGGCCAGTCGTTCCGGGTTGTCGCGGAAGCCGAACAGCTCGGCGATGGTGCGCTGGTGGTCGAACTGCAGGCGGTCCTCGGCGCGTTCGGTGAGCATGTGCAGGGCGTAACGCACCTGCCACAGGAACGCCTGGCCCTGGCTGAGGATGCGCAGCTCGGGGTCGTTCATGAAGCCGTTGGCGACCAGGTCCTCGTAGCGCTGGCTGCCGAAGTGGCGTTTGGCCACCCAGCCGATCATCTGGATGTCGCGCAGGCCGCCGGGGCCCTCCTTGACGTTGGGTTCGAGGTTGTGGGCGGTGTCGTGGAAGCGGCGGTGGCGCTCGATCTGCTCCTGCCACTTGGCCTCGAAGAAGGCGCGGCTGTCCCACAGCCGGTCGGGACCGGTGGCCGCCTGCATGGCGTCGAACAGCGCGGCGTCGCCGTGGATCAGCCGCGCCTCCATCATGTTGGTGGCGACGGTGATGTCGCGCCGCGATTCGGCCTCGCAGTCGACCACCGTGCGCACGCTCTGGCCGACC
>LFIK01002000.1_pt1 | contig 16355 bp, 19 predicted proteins | sample 643401 | NCBI WGS metagenome assembly LFIK01 (sample SAMN03777447, study PRJNA286221) | soda lake metagenome | biome: soda lake; feature: Kulunda steppe; material: water; isolation source: sample T5-Br brine of Lake Tanatar-5 | place: Russia: Kulunda steppe | collected 2010-07
ATAAGGATGCAGGCAATAGCACATGCATGCATTCATGTGTGCATGCGTAGTGCGCTGAGACATCTGCTACGGGCGACACACACACACACACAAACACACTTGCAAAACCTGTGTGTGTGCCTCTTGCGCTTGCCAAATCCGAGTGTGCCTCATGCCATCTGTGGGTGGCTGCTTGTGAGGGGTGGCGCTTGTGAGGGGTGGCTCTCGTGTGCACTCGCGTGCGGCCGTGCAGGTCATGCTGTGGGACCTTGCAGACTCCACCACAAGCTTGCTGGCGGGCTCCTGCGGGGGAAGCGGAGGTGCCAAGGAGTCCCCTGAGCTGCAAGGTGGGTGGGCGTAGGTGTGGGGAGGAGGGGGTGGCGTGTATGTGCGTGCGCGCGCGCGTGCGTGCGTGCGTGTGTGTGTGTACATGTGTGTGCGCGCGTGCGTGTGTGTGTGTACATGTGTGTGTGTGTGTGTGTGCGCGTGCGTGCGCGTGCGTGTGTCCCACGAGGCATCAAGTCGGTATCTGCTGGCGCGTGGTTATGCAGGAGAGGGGGACGCATGCCTGTACACACGCGCACATGCGTGTGGTCTGTGTGTTTGTACGCGCGTGTGCTGAGCTATCGACTGTGCCAAGAGCTGCTGTGGGCGACGATCCTGGTCTGGCAGGGCAGCGTGCGGCGTGCACTCTTTCAGGGGCGGGGCGGGGCGCCCTCACCTTAGCACACACGCGCTGCATGCGATGTGTGGCTGTGCCGGCCCCATACGTCAGTTGCGCACCATTGCACCGCCGCTTGGAGGGTCCATGCCCATGGTAGAGCGCTCGGACCTGTAGAGCTGCGTTACTCTGCCTCTGATGAAGGCAGTGGCGCACGCAGCAGAGGCGCATGCGAGCAAAGCGCCCGGCCCTTCTCCTTCCTCTTATACCTTGATCACTTGCTGCACACACATACACACACGTGCTGCAGCACGCCCTTATTCCTGCAGCCCCACGCGCGCGCAGCTGCGCGCCCCCACCGGAATCCCTCTGCCCACTTTTTGCGCTACAGAGCCGCTCCCACCTGTATGTGCCCTCTGTGCGCGCCACCTCACACTAGTGCGGCTTTTTTAATGTGCTGCATGCATACTTGTTCATGTGCTGCATCCCTACTTGTTCATGTGCTGCATCCCGACTTGTCCATGCGCTGCCTGCCTGCCCGCAGCCCGGCACCGCTTCGAGGGCCACACCCGGCCAGTGGAGGAGGTGGTGTTTAAGCCGGGCAGCGTGCACGAGCTTGCCAGCGTGGGGGATGACGCGCAGCTGATGTTCTGGGACGCGCGCGCGGTGAGGCTGCAGGGGATGGATGCAGGGGCTGCTGTGCGCAGCTGGTGGGGCCAGGCGCGTCTACACAAGCACGTTGCATGGGGCGCTAGGGTCCATCAGGAGGGGGGATCGGGAGGAAAAGCAGACGCCTGGCAGCAAGTTGCGCGCTGCAAGCGGTCTGTGGGCATATGATGCCCCTCCCGCAGGCGGGGCACTCAAGCCTGGGCTCTGCCTGCTTTGGTTGCTTTGCCCTTCTGCCAGACCGTTGGAAGCCCTGCAACTCTGGGCCGATGGGCCCACCTCCCACATGGCAGAGGACGCAAGCGTCAAGTTTGTGTAGAGCAGCAGGCGCTCATGCCGTGTTAGCAATGTGCGAGTGAGGGGTGCGCATTACAAAAGCGCAGAAGAGGTTTGCGGCCTCCAGCGCCGCTCCCTGAAGTAGCGCGGCATGGGCCACGCATGCGGCACGTGTGGTCCACACATGCATGGGCCACGCATGCATGGGCCACACATGCATGGGCCACGCATGCATGGTCCACGCATGCAGCGTGCGCGCGCTGCTTTACACAAGCCAGTGCATGCTTGGACGCACGACACGCTGGGACCCCATGCCAAGCGCAATGTCTGGGCGCGCAACGCCCGTTCTGCCGGCTGGCTGCGTGCTTGCAGGGCGCTGCGCCAGTGCTGCGCATGGCAGAGGCGCATGGGGCCAAGGACATCCAGTGCGTGGACTGGTCGCCCCTGGCGGAGCACTGTGTTGCCACAGGTGCGTGTGCGCGTGCGCGCTCTACCCAAGGGGGGGGGAGGGGAGGGGGGGGGCAGCGCACCCTTGCCTGGCGTGTGTCGCGGTGTGTGCCCCTGCGGTGTGAGTCAGGGAGTGTTGTCACAGTAGGAGTGTTGTCACAGTAGGAGCCGCACCTCGCCCCCGTGGCCTGGGGCAGTGTGTGCCTGGCAGAGGCCTGCAGCGCAAGTTGTGACAAGGGGCGTGACAGGGGTCGCCCATAAGCACAAGCGCGTTGCGCAGCCACTTGAACCACCTGGAGCGCTCGTGCCACTGCCGCTGGCGGCGCAGGCGCCCAAGACGGGAGCATCAAAGTGTGGGACACCCGCGCAATGAAGGGCCCAAACCACACGGTCTGCTCGCTACGCTCGCACACGGACGCCATCATTCGCCTAGAGTGGCACCCACAAGCAAAGGTGCGCCCATACAGCGTCTCGAGGTGCATGCCTCTGGGCTGCAGGCAGCAGAGGGAGCATGTGCTGTGTCTGGCGGCAGCTGTCTGCGGTAAGCTTGGCGCCCGGAGGAGCATTTGCCTGAGCCGCACGTGGGCCATGTGACAAGGCGTACCTGTGTTGGGCTCAACGGGCCAAACCAAATGCGCTCGTCCTTCTTTGCAAGGCAGCAGCATACATGCTTTAATCGCCTTTGTAGGTGGTTGTCTGTGCAAAACGTGCTTATGCATTTGGGTTGGCAGGGCAGATGAAGTTGTCTGTGTGTGTCCGCGAAGCCACACCGGTATCCGGGATGGCCTATCGCCTTTGTCAGACAAATCGTGCTGTGTGCGCACGCGGCCCCCGCCAACCAGAGCATACCATTGCCGACTCTCTTAGCTAGTTGCCACAAGCTTGTGCTGCATAGGCACACGCCCACACTGTAGGCCACAGCAAGTGCCCCTCACCGCAGTCCTGTGCTTCCTGCTACTTTACAGCGGAGGGTGGCCAGGGCTCTGGCACAAAGGGTTGTCACATGCTCTGGAAAGAAGCGTGTGCGCATACACGCATGCACACATGCACGCGCACACATGCACACACATACACACGCAAAAGCAGTGCACACGTCGCTGCCCCGTGCATGCCTGCGCCGATCTCCACACACTGCCACATGGCCAGGCCCCCTCCTGTGTGTGCGCGTGTACTGGCCTCTGGTGTGTATAGGGCGTGCTGGCCTCTGGTGGCGACGACCGCGTGATGATGGTGTGGAATATCAACGTGGATGCGCCTCCTGCCGACCGGCCGCTGCCCCCTGAGGCGTCCAAAAAGAAAGCCAAGGCTGGCGTGCCCACTGGTATGGCTGCATATGGGTGCTTGCTGCACATGGTCTGAGTAGCCTCCTGACACGCGTGCTGCACGTGGGCTTTGTGGCTCTCGAGGCTGCGGGCTGCATGCAGGCTGTGCGGCTGCTTGGTGCATGAAGCACAGGCTGGAATGTGCGCGTCCTAGCTTATGGGCTGGGTGGGATATGCCGCCTGGAGCATGCAGCTCCCTGGCACACAGTGCGTGGCAGCGTGCAGCTGCGTGCTACTGCTGCTACCCGCCACCGTCTGCGCTTTTTGCAAGCAGAGTTATGTCACTGCGTTGGCCTCCTAGCCAACCCACTCCTTTTGGGGTCCTGTCAAACCCACTCTTGGTCTGATCGCTCTCTGCTGTCATTCCAAGGCTAGTAGATGTGCTATGCCATTTCCAGGCAGGCAGAAACATGCTGCTGTGGCACATCACCATCATCATCATCATCATCATCATCATAATCATCGTCGTCGTCGTCGACACCATCATAACCATCATCACCACCATCACCAGCATTGTCGTCATCATCTCCATTATCATCATTAGCAGCAGCTGCAGCAGCAGCAGCAGCAGCAACAGCAGCAGCATTACCACATCATCATCGACATCATCATCACCACCATTATTAAACCATTAAAAGGAGCCACAGCAGCTGCACCTGCGAGAACCTGGCTGTGCTAGTGCTCCTCACCGTCACACCTATGCTCTTGTTTGCCTTGCATGCAGCGCCCCACGACGTGCAGCGCCCTAAGGAGCTGATGATGCAGCACTCAGGCCACAGGCGCGGGGTGAGTGTGGGTGACTCAATACTTTACCCTACCCCATAGATCCCTGAGCCCTTTGATCCTCCCTTCGTCCCTTTGTGTGGTCAAAAGCAGTTTTCTATCACTGACATCACCGTTGAGAGTGACCCTGGATGAGTGGTCAAGCAATGAGTGGCCCTGGATGTGCACTTGTGTACCCACAGCGGCTGCATTGAAGAGTGCAGAAAAGGACACATTTTGATGAGTGGTCCTCTATACTTTGCTCTGGCTTGCTGCCATGTGTATGGTCAGGCTTTCCGTGGCTAGGCATGCCAATCCACCCTCCTTGGGGTGCTGACTCCAGGCAAGCCTGATTTTCAGTCCTCGCACCGCTGGCATGCATCATCTGCATATACCATAACCCTCTGTAGTGCACCTGCGTGCTTTGCCCACTCTGCTTGGTGCACACTCCCGTGTTTTACAACCTTGCGCGGGCCACCCATGCTGCATGTGCCTCTCTCCCTGCTTGGAGCCTTTACTTCTAACCACTCCCTTTGTCCGATTTTAAACTACCTTGGCCCTGCCTCAGATCAGCTGGTCACACACTTCCACACAGAATGGAACATTCCCACAGATTGCTGCTGCCCAATTGCCTCAGATCATTCTCCCGGAAACCAACCCCCCCGGGGCTGTGCATACCTGTGTTAACTTGCATTTGACAGGTCTCCATGACAATGGATGGGGTGCGCCCCGCTGGATCATGCTGCCCCCCCTGCTGTGTCTTTGTGTGCAGACAGTGGTGGGCTGCCAGTGCTGCCCCCCCTGCTGTATCTTTGTGTGCAGACAGTGGTGGGCCGCCAGTGCTGCCCCCCCTGCTGTGTCTTTGTGTGCAGACAGTGGTGGGTTGCCAGTGCTGCCCCCCCGACTGTTTTTTTGTGTGCAGAAAGTGGTGGACTTCCAGTGGTGCCCCACCGTGCCGTGGGCCATCATGTCCGTGTCTGACGACGGCGCGGACGAAGAGTCAGGAGGGGGTTCCCTGCAGGTTGGTGAGCCAGAACCCAGCGGGGTGTCACTAGGCCATTTTAGGAAGCAATGTCTGTAGAACAACTTTGCAGGGCCCACCAGCTGTACTTGTTGTCTTGAATTAAGCTTCAGACTTGACGTAGTTCAGCACTGGCAAAACAGGTTGGTGAAGAGGGCCGTTGCTCAAAAGCAGGGATGGGTGGAGGCTGGAGGAGCAGAATTACACAGCCTGCATGCAGCTGCTCGCGCGTCACGCCTAATTACATACTGAGTCACATACCTTCATTACTTGCAGCTGTGGCGCCCCAGCTCGCTGCTGTACGAACCACAGGAGCAAGTGCTTGCCAGGCTTAATCAACACAGGTGCGTGGGAAAGGACTAAGCAGTGCGCAAATCCTGACAGAAAGACAGGTGCACTGACCGTGGGCTAGCACACCTTTTAATCCACCTGGTCGCAAGCAGGCACGTGTGCTGTGCAGGCGTGCATGCATGTCAGTGCATGCACACACATGCGCTGCACGGCAGCGGGCACAGGAGTTGCACATCCTCGTTGCAGAGCAGGGGCGCCATGTACCAGGCATCAGCCAGGTACCAGTCAGACATCGTGCCATCATTCACGCATCATTGCAGAGCAGGAGTGCCATCAACTGCGCATCATTTCAGAACAGGGGTGCCTCAGTCGCGCATCATTGCTGAGCAGGGGTTTCATCAGTCACGCATCATTACTGAGCAGGGGTGCCATCAGTCGGGCACCATTGCAGAGCAAGGGTGCCATCAGTTGGGCAGGGCCGTTGAGTGCAAAGCTTGGACGCCTGCTGGATTTTGCGTCACTTGCAATGCACCAGTTAAGGATGTATGAGTGCGCTTGACATGGTGATACTTGGGGCTGAAAGCACCTGGCTCGCTCTGCGAGATGTTGCATCTCTTTGGATTGCACTCATGTGTCACCATGAATGCCTGACATGCACACGGTGTGAGGCTCAAGCGTTCAGGGATCTGCTTTGCAAACGTACAAAAAGCAGCCTGCCTTGCTGAGTCTGCCAGTCACTCCAAATGCTTGCTTTGCCTGTGCCCTTCAATACCACTCCCCATGTCCCCTTACATGTCCTTGCCATGCTCCACATACCCTCACATGCCCTCGCCATTTATAACTTACCATCGTGTGCCACGTTCCTTGTGCTTATTTATTTGCTCATTGATCCTCCTGCCACACTCCACATGCTCGAACATGCCCACCGTACACTCCACTCCATCCTAAGTCATGGCATGCCCTGCCACACTCCTCATGCTCACTTTGGGCATACACTTGCTCACTTTTGGCGTACACTCTTGAACACCACCCAGTTTGCCAGCCCCAGCTGCGCCCTGCGCCCGCTGCACCGTTTTGCTCAGGCCGTGCCATGTCCTGGCTGGCACCATACCCAGGCTTGCCAGCAAGCAGTCCCGTGTCTGCCCACACATGTCCCTGTGCCCGTGCCTTTGCGGTTGCTAACTCAGGTCCTGGATCCTGGAAGGTCGCAACCCGCCGGAGCGGCAGCCACTGCGCATAGAGCGCGCGCAAGAGGAGCTCGCGGTGGCCTCTGCGCGGGCAGCACGAGAGGCGCAAGATATACACAAGGTACCTGCTCATGACCCAGCAAAGCCTGGACCCATTACCTGCCATGTGCTTCACTTGTGTGCTTGGCGCAAAATGTGGGGTTGCAGAAGGCGCACCAACTCATGCACACATTCATCACATGCACGCACTTTGTGTGCTTCCTCCCCTGATATGCATGCATCAATATTGTTCACATCAGAGGTCCAGGGTACAATCTCATAAGAGGTCAAAGCCTAGATGTGTCACCTTGCCACAGAACTTCGTGACTTAACAGTCTGCCTGTGCATCGTGTGTTGTACCTTATGGTGTCTAAGACATGCAAGCAATAAAACACAGCAGGCATTGTGGAGTGTGCTAGGAAGTGAATGGGCAATGTAGCTTCCGCATCACAGGATGGCTTGTTCCCGGCAGGGCCACTCGCCTCGAAGCGGCGTCACAGCCCCACTGCATAGCAAGGGCATTCCCAATCGCACTCTCTTCACCGCTTGCTGCCCCCCTGTTCCGCCTGGCTGTCAAGGCAGCGCCCAACAATGCAATGGATGGCTGAATGCGCCACTGCTGCCTGCCTGGTGTGGCGCAGGTGGTGGCCAGCAGCAGGACCACCAAGCGAGAGAGGCAGGAGGATGCAAGCGGCAAGGGTGGTGTGAGCAAGGACGTGGACAAAGGCAGGGGGGGGAGTGTATCAGAAGGTGGCGTTGCTGGCGCGGGTGGGGAGGATGAGCAGCAGCAGCAAGGAGGTGGAGAGCAGGAGGGCGCGGAGGGGAGGGAGGGAGGGGTAGGATCCAGTGAAGCAGAGGACTTGGCGGCAGCAAAGAGGAAGAGGAAGGAGGGACAAGATGGTGGAGAGGGCATGGACATTGATGAACAAGAGTAGGGGCTTCCTGCATGGGCTGCAGAGGCTCAAAATTGGCCTGTAGGAGCACGCATTTCCACTTAACCTGGCACAGCAAGCATGCTTTCTGCAGGTCAACCTCAGGTGCATCACTTGGTGTGCTGCTTTGGACCTGCAGGCAGCACATGCTCCCTCTGCAGGCTCTTGTGTGCAGCCACAAGCTGTGGAGGCTGAGGTGTGGTACAAACTGCAGGCTTAGCTGCAGTGGCTGGTTGGGCTATGAAACCTGGCGGTGGGCTAGAGCAAAGCTTTGACGTGGTGGAGCATGCATGATTTCTTGATTGCCAGGAATATCCACCATGGCTGGTCAAAGTCAAATGTGTGTGCCTGGGACCCTTGACAACTCATTGAGACGCTGGATTGCGCAGTGAAAAAGGACGTGTTGCTCATCTTGTACATCATTAGCATTACACAAGCCACAAGTAGGGGAGGTATTGTGAGTCAAGGTCACTGTTTCGATTCGTAGGGTGTGGGCATAAGTCTGAAGCATGCCACACTGCAGATCACGTCCTGAGAAAGGTCAAGAACTTCTCGTTTGAAACATGTATCTGGGAAGGATATTCGGCGAACATGTGACCAGAGCCCTTTTGTAGAGGGCACACCATAAATGATAAGTTGAGCTTTTGCTGTTGCGCTCGCATGGATGCGTTTCAGGAATAAGATTCCCAATAATCCCAGTGCCTCTCCCTTGCAAATACAAAGCTTGCCATGTAAATCCTCTCTTTTCAGCTGCCCTCCCGGCTGAAAAAATCTTTCGTACCGCAGGCCCTGGTGGCAATCTCTTCTTTTATATTAACTGGTTAGCTTTTGACAAGTTAAAAGCAAGTATCTGCAACTGAAGCTCTTGAAAACGGCCCTTGATTGGCCTACCTTCAAGTTCAAAATCTTCAAGCCTGTCATGCCAGATCATTCTTGTTGACTGATCACCAATTTGGTATGTACACACACTGTGATCTGGCATGACAACTCGCCCCATGAAATGAGTATACCAGGGGGGGTTATCGGAGGCCCAAAATGGGTATGGTCTTGGCATGATCCCAGGGCATGGATCCCGTGACGCACAGTTTTCAAACTTAGTGTCAGATGGTAGCCCTGGTTGCAAGCTGTCCACAGCATTGGAGCTTGAAAAGTGTGCGTCACGGGGAATTCTGGTGAAGGGGCTTTTTTTCCCAAGTGGCCCCTTTTCCTTAGTTGATGTGAGGAGCTTTTTGCTGCTTGCGTAGTTTTTCTTTTCTTCTTTCTTTTCTTTTTCTGTGCGTCACGGGGCCCATGGGCATTGGGCCGCGGCGTGAACCCTACTTTTCACGGCCACATGTCCACAGCAGATCAGCCACTGCAACAAATTACATGATTTTTTGTGTTTGGGTGTTCTTGTAATAAAAAACATCATTGCTAACAAATTGGGGTGAAAACACCCAGTGGTTGGTAAGATGTTGATTTTTGGTCATTCCCCTTTACAAAATCAGCAAATAACTAACCCTAAGGGGCAAAAGAGGCAAAAGGGGTGCCAAAATGGATCAAAGTCCGACCCCCTCCAAACCTGAGTTTTAACATCCAAGTTCAATTAGCAACATATTATAAGTATATTGACATTGGTATATTGATGGTATTTTGAGGGGTAAAAAGATGTGTGGTTGGGTCGTATAGAGGGCATACGTGGGCTGTTTATGCCAAAACAGGCCAAAAACAGAGGCTGAGCACCCTCCAAGGCCACCAGAGACTTCCATTTCACCCCAAATTCTGCCAGTAGCCTAGTTATATGATAAAAATACAATTTACATCAAAAAAGGAGCATGCCCGCACTTTTGGTCAGAAAACCCCCTCTGGAGTCATACCAACCAAAAACAGGGTACTACTTCAAGGTTAAGTTAGGTTACAATGCTGTACTTCTTAAATTACCTGAGCCTGCCTCAACACCTCCACAAAGGCATAAGCAACGCTGTTTGGAACATGTCCAACTTCTCTCCAAATGAAGCACAATATCTTCCACTACCGCAGAGGCACCCTCCTTAATCAAAACACGCTGTCCGTCACGGTACAAAAATGTCTACCAGCCTTCAGTGTCTACTTTGTCAGCAAGCAGATAGTGCTCTATATTCTGTCAGGATGTCAGCATACAACCATCTCAGGTATGACCACTGAACGCCATAATGTTGCCTGCAGGCTATATGAATGCCATCAGCAGAATTCACATCCTCAGCACTGATGTTTCAAAGTAGAAAACTCTTGTGTTTCCAATGTAGATTCAATCTATCCCAGTAAAATCAGCAATTTTTTTCACAAATTCCCTTTCCAAAAGGCACATGTCCAAGCAAGGGCATTCAAAAGGGCATATTTTCATCCTGGACATCATGCAAGTCACATTTGTCACAATGCCATTGTGGATTTGCCATTCTCAACTCTCAGTGTATGGGCCCACAAGCAGAAACAAGCAATGTTACAAAGTATATGCATACTAAATTCCAGCTGTAGGTATCTAGCAGGGTGTCTAGGAAGCAAATGGGGAGGGCCCAGCGCAGTGGTTGGATTGAGATGGACAGATGAACATCCAGAATCAAAAGGCACAGTTCATACCATCTAATGACCCCGTTCTTTATCTTGGGATTCAGCTCACCATGGATCACAACTAAAACCACCAAACCCAGCGTATGATATGCTACCTCAGGGAGAAGCTAGAATCCCTGAGGGCCTCCTACTAGGCATAGTATGCCTCTCCACGTCAAACAATGCACATTATACGCACAGCCATTGCTCTTAGCCTCGCCTATGCCTTTGCCGTCACCTCCTGCACCAAAGCTGATCTCATAATCTGGGACACCATGATTGGTAATGTCATCAAACACTTCAAAATTTGGAAGTCCACCCCCACTGCTATGATAAGAGAAGACAACCTTAACTTTGGGCTAGGGGCACCCTCAATCTGTGTCAAATACTGTAGACGCCTAGCCACTGTACTTTCATCCAGCCTAGAGGATCCTTTGATAAGGCATCGCACAATCACCCTCAACCTTCTCACCAAGCAAGAGGCACACATCCATAGTCTCACCAGAGGCCCTTTACACAATGGAAGGAACAAATCTACGAATCGGGCGACGATTGAGTTACTATATGCGCTTGCGGCAACACATGAATATCCACTCAAGCAAATTCCACCTCATGAAACGCAGAAAGAGCATGTATCAAGGAGTTGATATAAACCAAAAATGAAGCCCTCTCACTCTGCAAGCCACCGTCCCACATCCTCTCTACGTTGACCACCTGCATCACTTAACCTCTTTGAAGCCTAGACGTAATGGACTCCATGACTTAACCAACCGCAGTGGAACTCATACTCTTCCTTAAGCACAGCCTCAGTCCAAACGTCCTAACTTAGGACCTTGAATGTATCAGCAAAAAGCAAGGAAGAGTTCCTGAGAAATAAAGACAATGAACCCTGCACCCTTTCTGCCTACTGCAAAATCAACAATGCACACATGAGCGGAATGGTAGACAGTACCACACATGTCTGCCCTATCCTATCTTCACCACCGACAAAGGCCCAACAAATACACCAAAAAGCATCTTCCAAGCACCCTCAACACAAGCAATGCCCAGACCGCAACCATGCTCCACAAACCACTATCCGCAATCATTCACTGGATGCCGCTCACCCTATCCACCAATCCAACTTATAACATACACAAGCCCAATTGACTCTTCTCTGGATCAGGACATCTTTGCACAAACACAGAGCAGCAGGGAAGCACCTACTTAAACCAACACACCACAAGTCCAACCAGATGCTTTGGAAGCACCAAACAAGCAGTGAAACCAATCCCTACATCAATTCAGGAAAAGAAGACACATTTGCCCAAAGAGCCATGAGTCTCCTCCACCAGGGAAGGACTAGTGAGGATCTCTAACCCTAACCTAACCCTTAAAATCTGACAAGCTGCCCCCTGCTCCAGACCAAGACCTCAATAGCAACTGATTTTTCAAGAGCGCTTCTAGTTGTTGACGGTGTATGCGCATAGAGCATAGAATGAGCATGTAATTTGAGGGCAGTGTTATGGGCTTTTTGTATCCCCCTACACAGTTCTGACCAGTTAAGTAATGCGCCCAATTATGGACCTAATACACAACAGCCACCCGCATGAAACCCATGCTTACTCTGCTTTCAACCTACTCCAACATGCCACCCAGCACCCGGCTGCAAGGAGGCAGCACATCGTCATGTGGGTCAGGCATGCAGGGAATGGAGTCTGACGTTTTGTGGGATGGCCCGGGGAAACAAGGGCTCATCGTAGCGCGGGTACCCAGGCTGGGGTGGGCCTGTGGATTTCTCATGGCTGCGCATCGGCCATAGGAAGCTGTTCAAGCCTGCCGTATGTGGGGGTCGAACCTGTGATTGTTACCCAATGGTGGAGCTGTGAGAAGGACTAGTTTGGTGCCCGGGCGTGTGGTTCTTGTGGCATTTGCAGCTGTGCCCACATGGCAAAATGAGCAGCTTGACTACAAAAAGGACGTCCCTTCTGGATTTGCGGCTGCAGCAGCAGCAGCAGCAGCAACAGCAGCAGCAGGGCATTCCAGGAAAGGGACTGAGCCAGAAGGGGGTTGTGCAGATGTGCCACCGGCAGGGTGTGCCGCAGGGTCGTGGAGGAGCCGCATGTCAGTTTAGAAGGGGTGAGCGCTGCCAGCTTGGCGGAATGCCTGCTCACGGTGGCCGCGTCTGGGACCTGCAGGACTCAGGTGATCTGTGGAGGACGCAAGTGCGTGAGCGCTACCCTTATACTATTAGTAATAGTAGCAACTGCCAGTCTGACTAACACCAGCAGCCGATATGCAGGAGGCAGCATACCAACTTCGCTTCCTACAAGCAGCAGTGGCGGCGTGAGGATTATGGGTGCCAGGCAAAGCTGAGAATCTTGACACAGCCTGCACAGCCCTGGCATATAGGTGAGGGCGACCCATCCACTGGCTGGCTAGGGCTCAACGGCAACCAGCTTTACGCCAATGGGCCTGTCACTGTCAACCACTTCCACGTCCCTGTGTATTTTGAAAGCGCCGACATGCCCGCGCTTAGAAGCCCAGACAGGTCAGATTTTGCCTGCCATTTGCGTGAAAGATTGAGAACATTGACTGATTGAGAGCATTCAGTTGATCTGTTGAAGCACGCTGCATAGACCATAGACCAGAGTAAGCATTTTGTAAGTATTTGTGTGTGTATGTTTGGCTGCCACGTCATCCTCCCCAAGGATTTTTTACACTGAGAAGGAGTGATTGTTCAGCAGGTCTACCACCAGATTTGGAGCTGTCCAGCGACAGAGCTTTGTCCAGTGGTACTGATAGTTCAGGGGAGTCAGTGCAGGAAGAAATTGCTACACCAATGCCTGCTCGCGTTTCTAGTTCTGAGTTGATTCATGCAGAGATTGAAGAGGACGCAGATGGAGACATGCGTGTGCCGGATTCCCCACAGTTTTTTGGTGAGGCAGGGAGGGATGATCTGAATGCCTTTGTGCATAGCTTGGGCGCCTGGTATTTCAGCGTGCATAGTGTCTGCATGCTGGTACCTACCAAATTATTCCAGCTGATTAAGTGCAAGGCATTTTTCTACCAGTCTCAAGCGTATGAGTGTTTCAAGCTGGCGCATGCTGGCATTGACGCGGCTGCGTGTGCTAATGGAGTAGATGAAATTGCAAACCTGACCCTCACAGTGGAAACCCTGCGCAAGGAATTTGAGCGCACTTCAGGAAGAAATAATTGAACAGCATGGAGTTGAAGGCAGGCGAGGATGTTGCCGTCTTTGCGCTGATGTTCCAACGCCTGGCCAAGGAGGTGGGTGTGAAGGGACAAAAGGCTGTGCTCAAGTTCAATAGAGCCATAATCAAGCATGCACCAGGGCTGGCCAGCCACGTGCAGGCAGATTTGCTGCAGGGCAAGGTGGCGCTTGAGGATGTGGTCTGGCTTGCCAGAAATTACAGCAAAAATCAGGCATTGATGGGCAGGCCCATAGGAACATTTTCAAGATTACCAAAAATCAGTCTTAAGTAGTCTAACAAAATTCTTGGTCTGGCAGAGGCCAATTTGAGCCGAGCCTGTATAGATTTGATGAGGCCCAATTCAAATACTAGTGAATGGCACTTTTTGTTGACAGAACGTGGATTACAGTGGTTGTGATTAGAGGAGACAGTTTAAAAACTTAATTTGGCGCTGCAGGTTTTCAAAGCAGCTTGGGTTGCTTTGAAAAAAAGAATGGACAAATAAGCCACGCTCTTGGCCATATGGCCATGCATGTCTTTAACATGCATGTCTTTTTGCGGCAGGTTTGCTGCAGAGAGAGTGGAGCTTTGCAGTGTTCCTGGCATTTTAATTATGTTAACTTTTAAAAGGCATTGGCTTCTGCATACGCTGGGTTGAGAATGTTAAGGGTGTCCTCTAACTCATGAGCTACCCCAAATGCAGGGTCTTTTAGGGATTGCATAAAGGTTATCTGAACAAAGTTACTGATAGGGCGGTTGAAAAATTTATGGGTACAAGGTTTGGAGGGTCGAATATTATTGAGGACGGGGACGTGAGTTTTGAGGGTATTGATGGGAAGAATTACAAGCAAGGGTATGTGGTCACTCAGATATCCTATAGGTAGCTCACAAGTGTGACGTCACACTGGTGTGACGTCACACGTGTCGACACGAGGGAGATTGCATGGCAAAATCAGTGATCAGGATAATGTCATGAATACGGCTTAATGTGTAGCTGGTGTTGTTGCAGTATTTACCCGTTGCTTGGCGGTGGGTCCAGGGTCTGATGTTGTTTTCTGTGCAAGGGGAGAGGTGGTTGGAGCGGAGGAAACTGCGGGAGCTTTTATCAGATGGGTATTCAGCACCACTAGTACGGTCATTGTTGCACGCTGTGGCGTTCATGTCACCGACAATGAGGGGGGCACAGCTGCTGATTGAGCTTTAAATATATTCAATCTGTTTTTGCATTTTGTTTCTGCATGCGAGGGCATAAACAGAGCTCCCAGATGGCCAGTAAATGCCCATGGTTAGGAACTTTGTGTTGCTGGCTTTGAAGACAACAGAGGCATTCTTACCATCAGAATCAAGGAGTGTACTTGTACAATTTGTTGCCAAGGCCACACTTTCTCTAACACAGATAATGATGGCCCCTGACCTATTGTAGTTGGACCACCATTTGAACCCTGTCAGGGGGTGTTCCATCCAGGTGCGGGGCTTGCATGATTTAGTCAGCTTGGTTTCTGTGTGGACCAGGATATTGGGTCGTAATAGTACATCGTAAGTCCCAATGACTTTTAAAGAGGCGTCTAGCACTCATGGTCACGACTTGAGGTTTTGTCATGAAAGCGGGATGTCAGCCTGAGGAGGCTGGGTGTTTGTAGTGGCTTCGCAGTGTCTGGGTGGGCTGTCACAGCTATCAGTGGTGGGTGGGGCGCAAACTGGCACGGGTGTGTTAGATGAACTTTATTTCAAGAGAGGTTGATGTGGGTTCTTGTGTGGTATCCAAGAGGATAACCTCTCTAGTGTACTCGAAGGTTTTTGGTGTTGAAAGGAGCTGCCAGATCGATGGAGATCAGAGGTTTAGTCCAGGCCGCCCCAGACACTTGATGATAATTGTGGTTCCTTGCAGGCGCCTCCAGTCATTTTGAGTGAGCAGGGCTTTAGGATATCTTTCAAGGGAGGAGCTCTTTAGGGTATCTTTTAAGGCGGCCAGACACACTGCCGCCCACACCAGGGGGTGCAGCTCTGTAGCAGGAGGCTCCAGTAGCCAGACATGTTTGGGCAGTAGCTCCACCCCCTGCGGTAGCTACCTCTGCAGGACCCTTCTGACCTCGCGCGCTCCAGCGCACCCCCAGAAGACATGCTCCCTGAGCTGGAGAGCACGCACTGTGATGGGGGCAGCATGGGCCGGCAACCAGCCACAAACGCAGCCCACCCCCTTCTTTGGCGTCCACCCACGGCCCCCAGCCCCCACCACTCCGTGTTGGATGAGGCGCTAAACCCTAACACCACACCTCCTTCCAGCTGTTCTCCCAGTGGAAGCGCTTCCACGCGGTTTGGATGCGGGCTGGGAGGGCCCGCACCAGATCCCTTGCTTCAGAGCGTGGATCTGGAGCGGGGAGGTCTGCAGCTGCTAGGGCCACTGCTGACTCTGCGCACTGCTGCCACGCCTTCTGCCTAGCTTCCGCTACATCCCACATTTGAATCGCAGTGACTTGCCTGACTGTGAAGCGGTTGGATGCCATGCAGAAGTTTCCCGCTTGATCTTGGGGGAGGGCCTGGCGGGCTGGTCAAACTCCCTGAGGCTGCTGCTGGTACGGCTGCTGCTGCCCCTGATGCTGGTGCGGTTGATTTTGCTGTTGGCTGAGCTGGTGTTTTCCATTGGAGGGCTATGCCAGATCAGCCAGGATGTGGCTGATTGCTGCTGGGGTTGGGGTGGGTATGGCTTAACTCCCATCCAGATGCGCTGCCCAGCCCTGTGGGAGGGCTTGCAGGACCGCATTGACTTGGTGGAAAAGCTGGTGTCTGGCTGGTTGGCATGCTGCTGAGGAGTTGCTTGTGCATCCCCTCGGCCAGGATGGGCTGGGTGTTGAGGTCGGGGAGGGTAGGTAGCTGCCGAGGTAGTGGTGGGGGGTGCGCGTGTCTGCAACATCAAAGGCTGCTGCTGCTGCTGCTGCTGCTGCTGCTGCTGGAAAGCATGCCCAGCCTCCCCTGAAGGCTGCGCTGCACATTGGGAGGGGGGGTGGTTTGCAGC
>LFIK01002001.1_pt1 | contig 16347 bp, 19 predicted proteins | sample 643401 | NCBI WGS metagenome assembly LFIK01 (sample SAMN03777447, study PRJNA286221) | soda lake metagenome | biome: soda lake; feature: Kulunda steppe; material: water; isolation source: sample T5-Br brine of Lake Tanatar-5 | place: Russia: Kulunda steppe | collected 2010-07
ACACACACACACACACACACACACACACACACACACACACACACACACACGCGCGCGCGCGCGCGCGCGCACGCGGCGCCCCATCCCATGCAAACGCAGCGCTTCAGCAGTGCTCGTGCGCGGCCTCCTGTGTTGTGCGCTTACGAGCCTGGGCCCTCCTGTGCGCTCCTGCCTGCTCCACGCCTCATGCACCCCTGCGCTGCACGCGTGCAGGAGGTGGGGCCCGCACTGGTGCGTGTGCTTGCGCCCAGTCTGCGCGCAATGGCCCCCAACCTGCTGACCCCCTCAGAGCTTGCCGCCATCCGGCACACTACTGAAGTGATGGTGGCCTATGGCCTGCGCTACTGCCTGGACGACAGCGGGCTGCTGCAGGCGGGCAAGGCGCTGCCAGGTGCGTGTGTATGACTGCGTGTTTGTGTGTGGCCGGTGGAAAGCACTGCGCCGCCAGGTACGTGCACGCATGCGTGCTTGCGTGCGTGTGTGTGTATGTGTGTGTATGTGTTTGCACGGCAGGATGCCCAGGTACGATGCGGCCAAGTGTGCCTGCGCGAGTGTGTAAGCAGGTGAATGCACACAGACACAGCCTTGCGCCATGTATGGCGTTCGCCCTGGCTGCGCATCAACTTCAGGGCGCCTCAGCGTGGCAGAGGCGAGGCGTGCCCTGTTTCATATTGGGTTTCACAAGCGCCTGCTGGCTCATGTATGGGTTACGCACATTCCTCCTGGCTTGTGCACTGGTTGCAAAAACACCTGCCGAGCTGTGCACTCTCCGCCGGCTGCAGAAACAATGACTCCCTGGGGGGAAAAGTTTCGCCAACAGAGAACACTCCCTGCCTCGCCTGCCGCCGCACCTGCCTGCAGGTGCCAAGCCGCCTGCCTTCACGGCTGCCCTGCTCTCTGGCGCCGCCACGCCCCCTCCCCGCCCGGTCCCCCTGGTCCCGGAGATTGACTGCGTTGTGCACAACTTCCCTCTGGCCCCACAGCCCGTCATCTCCGCTGCCACGCCGACGGCGCTTAAAGAGCGCCGAGGCAGTGCGGCCTCGGCCGCTACCGCGGCGGATGATGGCATGCAGGCGGAGCCCATACGCCCCGTGCCACTGGTGCTGCGCCAGATGCTGAACCAGCAGGTGCTGCTGGCCAACATCCGGCATGCGGAGGCCAGCGGCGAGGTGGGTGGGTGGCCCTGCTGGATGCGTTGGTTTGCGCACTGTGCGCTTTGGTTTGGCCCCCAGGGCTTCCGGGAAGAGTCCCTCTGCTCACCCCTTAAGGCTTCTGGTGCGCGGTGGCCCCGCGGCTTCTTTCCCTAGTAGCCGGGGTGCGGATGGCCTGCACGTGGCATATGCTGAGGCCTGCAGCAAAAGTGGCAGCAAGCAGGGCCTCTGGAAGCAGTTGCGGAGGATAGAGCCACCCTCTGTGGCTGATCCCCTGCCGCTCCATTGGCCTCAGCCCCGAGGCCAAAAGGCTGTGACCGTATTCAGCTCGCGAGGCAGATGCACCACAGGCATGCACAGCACAGCTCGCAGGTGCAACACAGGCATGCACAGCACGGCTCGCGAGGCAGGTGCTCCACATGCTGCGCAGCACAGCTTGCAGGTGCACCACAGGCATGCACAGCACAGCACAGCTCGCAGGTGCACCACAGGCATGCACAGCACAGCTTGCAGGTGCTCCACATGCTGCACAGCACAGCTTGCAGGTGCACCACAGGCATGCACAGCACAGCTCGTGAGGCAGGTGCCTCACATGCTGCAGCAGAAGGGTCCTTTTTTAAAGATGTGAGGCGTCGCAACTGCGGCTGACAAGCAGTCGCTGACATGGGGTGAGGGGCAGGCGCCCCTCACTGCGGCTGTCCACGCCTCATGAGCGCCAGGAACACTGGGCGTTCTGAAGGCAGCAGGCGGTCTGCATGCCTGGCTTTCTATACGTCGTTGGCACCCGCTTGTTGATCATACTGATGCTAGTGGCTGGTACCGCTCCTGGTGATGGTGCTGTTGCGTCACTGCAGCTGCCTGAGATGGCTACCTCAGGATCAGCGGGCAAGGAGAATACGCCCAGGGGCAAGGCTGCACGTCAGCAGGCGCGCACGACGCCAGGAGGGCACATGCGGAGTGTGTCTTTCATGGACGATCAGGAGGGCGCCATCGCGCAGCAGCAGCAGCAGCAGCAGCAGCAGCCGCTTCAAGAGCAGCTGCCGCAGCAGCAGCAAGAGGAAGTGCAAGGTCGCGGCGGAGGCGCAGCAGATAAGGCAGAGGGCAAGGCCCAAGGTGAGCCCTGCCGGAGCTTCTAGGATCCTTGATCGCACCATGCATGCATTGACAAAGCTGATGCATGATGGCATTTAAAAGCTTGCGCCAAAAATGTTGCAGGAGGGATGCACAGCTCCCAAGGTGGGGCTGCTGGGGTGTGCAGAGTTTTTGGGGGGCAACGAGTGAAGGGTGTTAGCTGCCCAACTGCCTATCGGATGATACAACCTCTCGGGTGTTGAATCAGCTCTATGAGACATGATGGCAGAGCTGATGTCCTTGCTGCTGTGTTTGCAAGGCTTGTGTATTTTATCACTGTCTTGGGCATAGACTCGTCATTCTGATTTGCTGGACTTCTTTGTCCTACCAGCTTTCTGACTGCCAAAACTAATGCACTTAACAAATGCAATCATTTGGGTGCTTACATGTATCAGCATGATTTGAAGCACCCAGAGTGCAATGTGCCTTGCGACTGACTGGGCATCTGTCAGGCACAACCACTACCGGTGTTAATAGAACAAAGTGTGGAACAAACAGTACCTGGAAAGGTGCACTAATCGAGTGCTAAGCAGAGAGAGCCACGTGTGTGTGAAATCCTGCTTGCCAACTTCAAGGGTATGGAGACGGAGCCCACGCTCAATCAATCCGCTTGGCTGATCGTTCCAGAAGGCATGGGACAGAAGCTTGTGCTTTTGCTCTGGAGAGCGTCCTTTTGCTTGTCCTGGAAAGGGACTCGCGCTTGACCACAGTGTTCAGTTGGTCTGCATGCCAAGCAGAGGCAGGGCTGGTTCTCAGCTGCAGCATGCCATTGTTGCCCCACGCATCTGCCCATCTCTGCTTATGCATGACTTTGCAGCACCCGTGAATTGGCTCACGTCGCTGCGCGCATCCATGAGCAACAAGCGCAAGCACCAGCAGCACCAGCAGCAGCAGCGGACCAAGAATCAGGCTGGAGGGGGAGCAGCCGCAGGTGGGTGGTGTGAAGGCTCGCAGCCGAGCCCGGCCATCGTCTATGGCTTCAGCCAAAAGTGGCTGTCCCTTGCTTTTGTTGTGATGGAAGTTTCTCCCCTGCTCGGTGCTCTCCTCCCCCCATGCATCATGGGCTTGATGCCAGTTTGCCTGCGGATGCTGAATGCCCAGGCATTGCAAGCTCGACCCTAGTCTCACCCGATTACAAGCTTTGCACCAGCTGCGTTTTGCTCTTCCCTGTCACGCCATATTGAGTCTTTGCCGAATTGGTATCTGAGACTGTGTGTTTGAGATCAGACAGTTGTTGGTTGGAGATATTTTACTGAGCCCGGAGTATTGGGGGGCCAGTTATTGAGAAGCGGGGGTGAGCGCTGAGAGTGTGTGTGTATACGAAATTGGTGATCAGTCAATAATATGATCTGGCATGACATCCCATGATCTTGGCATCCTCACCCGTCCCTGCTTGCATAGTCGCTTGTATGCGCTGAACCTAAAGCATGTACGATTGCTGCATCGTTACCAGGGTCTCCCAACACGCCAGGCAGCAAAGCTGGCAGGCCACAATTCTCCAAGTTATACCGCTTCAACGAAGGTTACACGAATGCCGTTAAACGGCCTCTGCTGATGAAGGATTTGTTGAAACAATAGATAACGCCATCTTTGTAGCATTGTTTTAGGTCCTGATGCAAGGTGTGTTAGGTTATGCACGGCATTGGTGTGACAAGCCAAACAATAGTTTGCACGAGGGCGTTGCGTTCTTGGCATCTCGCCAATCAGCAAGATCATCTACTAAAAGAAATTGGATTTCATCCAGCTTGTAGCTTTGTAATTTTATTTACGCCTATTCAACTTGTACCTATTCAACTTGTGGCCATGCCTAGGGAGAAGAGAGGCACAGTCCTTGGAAGTAAGAGGCCATTTAAATGGCCTTCTCTGCCATGAAATTCATAATTTCTGTCATGCCGAACCAGACTCACGGTATGGCCATAACATCTATCGCTGAACTGACAACAGGATCATACACTCCGCCAACCGACTCAACCAACCTCCAAGTCACAATGCAGCATACATTTGACGCCACAAGAGGACTGATTGGTATGATAAAACCGACCAAGCAATGAAAAATTCCAAGTTAATAAAGATGTAAGCTTAGCTGCCCTCATTCAGCAGGTACAGCTTACAGTTGTAACCTAACCATAAAGATTTGCCTGGTCTCTTATCAATCATTTTACATTGGCACCTTTCTAGATTGGCCTTCCCAGTGGAAGGGGTGCAAAGCTCGTGTGCTGCATGCGGTGCATTCGCGTTGCCCAGTGCCAGATAAATGGAACATCTAACTCAGAATGTAGGCTCCATCCTTAGTACCCACCATTTGGGTGGGCAGAGCACAGGCCTGCAGCAGGTTCTTTCTCATGAGTCGTCATTGGGGCAGCTGAGTCAGTGCAGGGCAGGTGGACTCTGGGATGCGAAATGTCATTTACAAATTGCCACAGCGTAAGAGTCACCATGCAGGAGCAGCAGGGGCTTTGGTCGAAATTGGATCATGATAAACATCAGTAACAGAACAAGGAGAAGGTATAGCACTTGAAACAAAAGAAAAGTCACAGGTTTTGCCAGAGCGCTAGCATGTTTGTGGAGCAGTCAGGTGTCTGTCGTGCCACACAGGATATGTCAGTTCTAGTGCATCAATGAGTCCACAGCGAGCAGAGAAGTGTGTGGTTATTAAACAGAAGGGGTACACAGGGTGGCACTCATGAAAATAAAGGAGCATACACACTCAAACATCAACCATCATAAGCTCTAAGTGCTTCTCCTGCTGCTTCTCCTGCTGCTGCCGCTACTGCTGCTGCTGCTGCTGCTGCTGCTGCTGCTGCTGCTGCTGCTGCCACGTCTCAGTTGCAGATGCAAACAACTCGTCAGGCAAGCTGGGAAGCATCCTCGGCGTCCTCTTTTCCTTTTGACCTGGTAAGCTCCTGGAAAGATGGAGGATTTTGCAATTGCCAGTAGAAGGAACACACACCCTTTAGCCCATTGCAAGGATGTTAAGAAAATCAATGGCACTGGTCGCAAGAAGCAATTGGTCGATTCCATCCAAGGTTTCAACTTATTGCTCGACTATTCTGGATTTGATCCAGGGACACGGGAGTGTGTGCCACACTTCATGCTGATTCCACTATCTTGAAAAGGGTTACATGGAGTGTGAGCTAGATACGCCACTTGTCCAGACCTTGACAGGGGTTGAAAGGACACACAGCTGATGCTAATGCTGGCAACACAAATGCAAGGACTCTACCAGCCTGGGGTAGCATGGGCTCTGCATCCTCCATGCAAACCCACCAGGATGCTCTTGGATCCCCTGCCATACAGGGAGTACACCATTGCTTGGCGCTGTACCAACTTCAAGTCTTCTCTGGCCTGTTGCACCAGCACGTCCGCACTGTCACTCGTCTTGTTCTCGTGGAAGCCGAGCTTGGCCCTCCTCAAGATGTATCTGTGGAATGATCGTAGCAAAAATGGGGTACAACAACTGCTCTGTGGGTGGGATCCCCAAAACGTAGTAGGGCTGCAATTTCAGGGCAAATTGATGGCTGGCATACTTGGACATTGTGGACAGTGGGCATCATGCAGCAGGTGCATTTTGCCATGTAAGCTGTCACTTACTCTCTTATGTTGTATGAGTTGAACTTGCGGCCCTCTCTCAGGAATGTGCGGTACAGCTGCAAGACCTCAGCTGCGGACACCATGGTGTGCTAACTTAAAACATAAAAAGATCACTGTACCCGAGTGCCCGGATATGTTGGAATATCAATCGTAACTGTTTCGTTCAAAGTTCCAGACGAAATGATTTGGCAGAAAATCACATAGATTAGTAGAAATCCCAAAACACTGGGCATGATCGCGCTTGGCTTGCTTGTGCCTCCCAGCCAGTAAGTGGAAATGTTTGTGGTAGTGTATGTATGCAAACCTAGGGTGACTGCCTGAGCTTGCAATTCAGTTTGTAGCTTACACAGCTGTGTGCAACGCTAGCAGGTATTGCTCGTTACGCATGCTCACACTTGACGCATGCCAATGTTGGATGCAGGCCAGGCCAGGGGTTGGCTGGGAGGGAGACTGGCCCGGCCGCAAACCAATGCAATGCCTTGCCCAGAAGTTGCAGCCGTTCAAGCGTTTGCGAGCGCTACAGAGGCCGGGCAGCAGTCTTGTACCAGCGCATCAGTGAGTCTGTTCGCCTGGCCCAGAGCTCGCAGTGCAGATCTGCGACACGCAGCAGTGACAGCCTAAGCTCCGTCACCACCACTACCACAGTATGCTATGATCCAAAAGCACGGAGCAGCACTGAGACGAGCTGGGATTCGGGCAGGCACTTGCACAGGGGCCAGGCCAGGCTGATGCGCGCAATCTGCAGCGCGAGCAGTGACTACGTGCTGGGCACGTTGTTACAGCGCCACCAGCACCAGCTCAACTTCTTGCACGTTAGTGCAGCCCTGTGTCGCCTGGCACACTTGGGCAGCGACGCGCAGCAGCAGCAGCAGCAGCAGCAACAACAGCAGACAGCATCCAGCCCCCTCGGGGACCCCCCTGACCCTGAGCTGGGTCAGGGGGCCACCAGTAGCAGCAGTTCTTTCACCTTCCTGCTATCCCTTTCGCACGCTATGGTGCATCAGCTGCGTCCACGAGAGCTGTCCAGCATACTGTGGGCCGTGGCGAAGCTGGGCGCGTACCCGGGCAAGGCCTGGCTAGAGGATTTTGTGCACGCCGCGCACCAGCAGATGCCCGCCTTCAACGCTCGCGACATAGGCATCACCATCTGGGCGATGGCACGGTTCCAGTTCCACCCCGGCCACGCCTGGATGTCCGCTTTTCTGCACCAGGCGCAGGCCCAGCTGCACCATCTGGACGCCCAGGCCCTCACGAACCTACTCTGGGGCCTGGCATCGTTGGACTACCACCCTCCAGACCCGTGGCTGGACCAGTGGAAGCAGGCTGCAGGTCGCCAGCTGCGCCACTTGACGCCACAGGCGCACGCCAATGCAGTTTGGGCGCTCGCACGCATGCAGCGCGCCCCGGGCCCCACATGGGAAGCCAAGTTGCACCACCTGCTCCTGGCTGATGCACCAGCCTTTTCTGGCAAGGACCTGTCCATGCTGCTGTTTGCCCTGGGCAGCAGCAGTTGCTGCAGCACCTCGGAGCACAGCAGCAGCAGCAGCAGCAGCAGCAGCAGCAGCAGCAGCAGCGGCAGCATAGGAGTGGGGCAAGCCGCACTGGCAGCTGCGGCATCTGCCGCCTCCCATCAGCTGGGCAGCCTCAGCTGTTCAGACACTGCCTGCATGCTGTGGGGTCTTGCACAGTTGGGGCACCTGCCAGGGCCTAGCATCCTGCAGCGCGTGTTCGCCCACACGCAGCCCCGACTGCAGAGTGCTGACCCCAAGATCCTGGCCATTCTAGCCTTCACACTTGAGCGCTTGCAGGCGCTGCGGCAGCGGCAGCAGCAGCGGCAGCAGCAGGGGCAGCAGCGGCAGCGCGGCTCGCGACAGCAGCAGGGCCCTCTGGCACAGCCCGCACGAGACTGGGAGGGGCCCTCCCCATGGATGCCCGTGAGCACAGGGATGTCTGGTGGCAGTGGTAGCCGCCCAGACTCTCCTTCCTCAGCCAACCACCAGGTCTCAGGGCAACAGCATGCTGACTCCATGCCGCCTGGCAGCGGCCCCCCCTATCTCAAGTGCCTTGCACCCACTTCGTGGCTTGCCTCTTTCCTGGCGGCCACATACGTGCGGCTGCTTGCGGCAGACCCCTACAGCTGTGCGATGATGGGTCACAGCCTGGCACAGCTGGGCGTCTGTCCATCCCCAAAGTGAGCGCGTTAGGGAATCCGGCATAGAACAAATGCATGGTGCGAAGTTGCTTGGCTGGTGGAACTTTAACCTAAAAATGCACAGAGCCTCTTTCTGGATATGATAGGCGACGCCAGAAGCAGGAGATCCTGCTGCTCAGGGTCGCATGGGCAGTGAACACGTTATGTGGGGGCTCATTGTGGGTTGTGCAGGATGATACAGGCAGCAGCCAAGCACCGGTGGCAGAGAAGGTGGGAGGCAGGACGGGCAGTAAATGTTTCCATTTTTTTGGCTTGGCTCACGTCACGGCAACGCATGTACATGTATTGGCAGCTCGCTTCTTGCTTTGTCTGCTCAGTCAGCAAGTAAAATAGACGTCTGGCCCCAGGACCGAGTGCAAGCTATGCCCATCCAGTGCTCAATCTGTGCGCCATGCCTCTTGCTATTGGTATGCTGTGCTCTACCCTATGTGTGTGCGCCGCATGGCCAGCCCATTCAATCGCGCTGGCTGATTATACCAGCTGAACGTGCCAGAACCAGGAGCCTGACCAATTGGCAAGCGCGTCCTGCCTGTCACCCGCACTGTTTCACAGCATCATCAGGGTGTCAGGCCCCTGCTGCCTGTCAGCCACACTGTTTCACAGTATCACCAGGGTGTCAGGCCCCTGCTGTCTGCTGCCTTCAGCTCTGCAGACGGATGTGCGTCCCGCCCCCCCTCCTTGCACCTGAGCCCTGTACCACTGCATGCGTGGCACACCCCAGCGCATGCACGTCAGCATCAATCCTTTGCATGGCTGCGTAGTATGAAGCATGAGTATGTATGTGCGCACCCTCACGCAGGTGGATCGCACGTTACCTGCAAGTGTGCACCCAGCACTGCCTGCCCTCCGCGCGGCCCGTGGAGCTCATGTGCATGTCTCGCGCGCTAAGCACGTGGCGTGCGCAGCCCGGGCCCAGCTGGGCTGCGGCGTTTATGGCGCGTTTTGCAGCCACGTGAGTGGGGCAGCATGCGGTGCTGCATGAGCTGAGGGGGAAAAGGGGGGCACATGCGTCTGTAAGCATAAGCTGCGTCGCAAGCGTGTGTGGCACCCATACGTGTGTGGAAGGGCTTGTGCGGCATCCCTGTTGGAGCGACGCCTTTGTTAGCTTCACCCTGGCGGCCCCGGATCCTAGCAGCCCCGAGCTTAACCCTATAGCTGCACAGTAGATCACCACAAAACGTGGTCGTGCCCAACTGGAGGCGTTTGGGGTACGCACTGTGCTGCTGCGGTGCGGTGGTGTGCACACACCTGCACACCAGCACCAAAATCAGCTGATGCGACGGAAGGGGGACGTGGGGCAGTGGGTGTGCCAAGCTTGAGGGAGCACTCACTGGAGAAGCCCTGGATGCGGGGGGGGTGGAGCGTTTGCAGGCTGATCAGCCAGCTGCTAAGAAGCACGCGTGCGCAATAAAGGTTGAGAGGAATGGGCAAGGCAGCAGGTCATTGATCCGCCGAATTCTTGGTCGAGGAATCCAGTCACTCGAGTGCAGTGCCACTTTTGGATTGGGACTGCCAAGCCTGTAGGTCTTGCAGGCTACCTGCAACCGCGCCTAAGCAGGCATCCAACGCTGGTGTGTGCTGCCTGGCCTGCGGCTTGCAGGCTGCCTGCGGCAACGCCCAAGCAGGCATCCAACACTGTGCTGGCCTTGGCTCGTTTGGGCTGGCCTCCCCCCCCGCATCTGATGGCCAAGCTGCGGCAGCAGTGGGAGCAGCAGCAGGCAGAGCAGGTCTCACAGGTCGATCTCCAGCAGGTGCGCTGGCGGCGGGGATGCGCACCTTATGCCAACTGCCCCTTGGCAGTGGCTCTGGGCCATTGCCTGTGTGACCTGGCTCTCTTTTGGTGTGCAGGATTGGTATGCATGCTCTGCCCTGCTGAGCCCACATATGCCATCTCAAGAGGCATTCGGCCGCCAAGGTCAGGCTAGGTTAGGTTACGTAGCTGTATCAGCCGTCAAGCACCAGGAGTTTTGGGTTGCAAAGAGCAGCCCATGGTGCTCAATGGCTCTGTTTGCTGGCCACACAGACACTTGGCACACTGCGGTGTATTAGCTGCAGCTCAATGGCTCTGTTTGCTGGCCACAAAGACACTTGGCACGCTGCGATGCATTAGCTGCAGCGCATGGTCGACTGCCCTGTCAGTGCCAATTGTCCCAAAGCACAGCAGCTCTTGTTCATAATTGTTTATCCCAGGGTTGGGCCATGCGTCCATCTGCCCAGACCAATGCGCGTATGGTACAAATGGGTGTATTTAACGTCAATGCGTCCGCATTTAGGGGTCCTTTTTTACGGTATACGTTTGGGGGAGTAGAGGGGGACCTGTGGGCTCCCAACTGCCCCCCCAGCTACCTATCAGCACCTATTCTTACATGTATATGTATACATCCAAAATCCCCAGAGAAAGAGGGAAGGAGTGGGATCATGTCACAATCATTGAGCTGAAAGACAGGACGCACCAGCACAAGCTGGATTGCAAGTACTGCAAGCATGTCTTTGTAGCTGGTACTTCTGCATCAGGGAGCACTCCTGCACATTAATCCAACTTGTTGGGTAGCATAGTGCACAGCAGATGAGGCAGTCCTTCAGCCTGTCCTGAATGAGATGGGGGCCATCAATGCTCAGAACAAGGCAGCAGCAGCAGCAGCAGCAGCAGCAGCAGCAGCAGCGCCAGCTCGACAGAAGCACAGCAGCAAATGGGAACACCTCCTCGGCACCTGCAAAGAAGCACGAACGCTTGCGGTGTCTTCAGTAACGACTAGGGTTGCCAGGGCAGTGATGCTGAGGACAGTAGCAGCAGCGATGAAGACAGCAGCATCGAAAAGGAGTAAATATGTAGCAGACTACCTAAACCTGTCTCTTAATTTGCTCCCGCTAAGTAAAGTTACTGAAAGAGAAAATGAGCAGGAACAAAGGAAATGCCAGGGGGGAGGGGGTCGCATTGGAACCTGCATTGTGAACCGGGTTTTCTCAATTTGCGAATTATAGCCTTCTTTTCAATGCGTTAAATGCGAACATATGACCCAACCCTGGTTTATCCTCAGTGTCTTTACTTTGGAGTGTTTGGGGAAGGCCCGTAGCTGACCTGAACTTCACCCAGAAGCTGGATTGAATCATGTGTAGGGGGCTGCGTAAAGCGATACATATAGACACACATATTGCGCTGTATAGCGGTATAATTAAAGTGGGCAGTGGCTTGCCAAGACTCACTGGGGAATGGGGGACCCTCGTTGGTGATGAGTGTCACCTTTTCGGCATGGAAGTTGTCGGAAATGTGCCAAAATAAGCCAACAACTTCCCAATCTCCCCCAAAATTTTGAGTGAGGGAAAAAGGAGTGCAGAAGGGGATGATGAACTTGGAAGTGACTGGCAGGGTGATGGAAAGGTTAAACCATCCTTCCAGGGAGCTAGCACCCTGCTAATGTTGCCTCCAAAAAAGAGAAATGATGGGGGGAGAAAGGGAGGAATCTTCTCCGACCTGTGTGTCAGCCTGGCCTGTGGGCTTCCATGCAGCTGCCCTTGCCACAGTGTGGCTGAAGCACACCCCATGGCCTGTACCTGTACCCCACAGCTCGTGCCAGTGGGCAAAGCGGTCAGTCGCAGCTGCACACTAAGCACCACATCTGTTCTCCAAGTTCCCAAAGGCTCTGGAGCGAGCACAGGAGTGCATCCGCTGAAGCACCCAGGACTTAACTGGGGACGACCTGCAGCCTGCAGCTGCTTGCTATATCCAAGTTGAAACAAGCTGCTGGACGAGGAGGTGGAAGGGGGAAGGGACCGGGGGGAAGAGGAAGGAACAGGATGTGACTCATTCCGTCTTCTGGGAAGCACAGTCTCATTAAATTTATGTATTCTAATTGTAATCAAGCAACCTGGAAATTTTGAGATCAAACAGACGCGCATGTGAAATTTTCCTACGATTATCTCCCATCTAGGCCCTTCCCATTTACAACCAGAGTTGCGCACTTTACTATTGACGCCGTCAACCGTCATTTTACGGTATGGCAAAATTTATGGTTTTGGCCGTCAGAAATTGCGTTGCAGGCGTAACTTACCTGGTGATTAACAGTGATTTTGATTTTTGACATCAGACGGTCAGGTTTTTGGATATAAACGGTGCAAAACCGTCAGAAATTACAGACGGGCAATTGAAGAGCACAGTTCAGCAGCAATCTGAGACAGAATTTGTCTCCTTTGCTCCATCCAACTGTTCTCAAACGTTTCCTCTGAAAATCATATTCCCCATTCCCACTCCTCACCCCTACCCCTCCTTGTCTCCCTCCCGCTGCTCATTCCCCCCTTCATCCACTTGCATCTGCTCCACATCTATGTGCACTGCTGCAAACCCCTCTGCAACTGGCTCTGCAGCATCCTGTAGTCCAGCTGGACTGTCGACAGACGTCTCCAGTCATGCTGCAATTGCAAACCCCTGGCACTGTCATCATGAGCAACTCAGGCACCTGCCTTGCCGCCTATTGTGCAGAGGGGCTGTACAGGAAACTTGCACGCGCCAGGGTTGAGCAGGTGGTTCTTGAGCCGCGTCGTGTTCAGCCCAGTGATCACTCATGAGCGTCCTCTGGCAGTGCAGGCAGCTGTACTCCACAGTTGTCTTGCCATCCTGCTGCGTCTCCAACCTCTCAAACTCTGCCTTTTCCCAGCTGTTCTTGACCTTCCTGCCACGCCTTCTCCTCTGCTCACCCACTACCAGGCCTGTGGGAGGTGGTGCTTGCAGCAGCTCGCCAGGCCGGGCCAAGCTTGACTGACCCAGGGCCACATGACCCTCTTAGCTTGATTGCCGGAGGACACGTTGCTTTAAAATTTTGTTCGTGAAAAGTTGGGGCAATGAGCACGCCTCTTGAGCTTGAGCTTGCTAGCCTCTGAGCCACAGAGTTCCTGACGCAGCACTGTTACTTACGACTTCCCGCCGTCAGTATGAATTTCACCGTAATTGACAGTAATTTAAGTCGATTACGCACAGTAATTTACGGTGCCATTTCTGATTGACGCCGTATTTGCACAACACTATTTACAACGAGTCTCAGCGAGTCTCTTCGGCAGATTGGACCACCCTATGCATCCTTAGGTATAGCACGCTATCATGTGCTATGTTTAAGGCGCTACATATGCCTGATTCTCCCACTGTTGCCCAAATTTCGCCATCAAACTTAGATATTGTATGGGACATGTATGCTCCCCCCAAAAATCATGTGCAAATCATGTGGTCTTGTTTTATGCCATCATGAGGTCCGATATGCGCTGTTTTTGGCGCACCTGTGCTACCAGTAAGGAACAGGTGCCCCATGCACACCATCACTCTCTGCACCCCTGCACCTCCATTTTGGCAGCCATCTTCTCGGATGAGTCACCCATACCTGTTGCTGACATGAGTATATGTGTCACAGCTTGTTTAGACTAGTGTTTGTGCCCATTGCACAGCCGCAAAAGCGCATGCAAGCATGCGTAAGTACTAAGACTGCATGCGTGTGTGCTCGTGTGCAGGCGTGCCAGTGTAGCTTGTGTATTTGTGTAGCTTTTGTGCACATTGAAGGTATGTGAGGCAAAGGTTAGCCCCTGGTGAGGGAGAAAGAAGGAGAGCTGCGCTGACTCAGTTGCGCCACTCGTGATGATCAAGCTGCACTTTGCTGCTCCTGGCGCTGCTTGCACCCATTCCTTGGTCTTGAGCTCCAGCTGCCGCTGCTGGCTGAGGGATTGTGCGCTGCTTAAACAGCCTGTTACCACGGCAGCGGACATGAACAAGTTAGCATACATCAGAACCGCCTGGGATATCCTGGCCAGGCGCAGGTTTCTACCTGGTACACAAGATTCATATAGTTTGCTTCATAAAATATTGGTTCAGGCCAATTCGTCACTCGAGGGGAGCCTGAAACAAGCGAATCAGCAGGATACACATGTTATATGAAAAAGCAAGCACTATCTAGCGTTTTACGCTGTGTAGCGCTAACAGCCAACGCCAAATCCTAATCATGTGTGTTTTATCACACATTGTACATCGCTTTCAGCATTGAATAACCCAATGCGGCCAATGCGAACACCCCCCCACACACACCTGCTCCCAGCTCAGTAAATCCCTGCTCAGTAACTAAACCTAAATTACTGTTTGGCTCCTTTTAAAGGTGTGATCCTTTGACTCCTTAATTTTGCAAGGTGCTCGAATTGTTGCCTTTATTTTACTTGTGAGTATTGCTAGCTTAGGAGGTCTCAGCTTTTGAGGCACTGTTTGAGACATATGATGTGTGTACCTTAAGGTACAAAATGGTGCAAAATGTTCCCTTAGATAGTGCTCTCATTCCCACTTCTCAAATTCTTCGTTTCAGACTATCCCTATCAACTCCTTGCTGCTTGTGCTGCTCCCCTGGTGCTCTCTCAAGCTAACATGTATTTATGCATGACCACCATGCATTGACAGAAGCAGGGCGCATTCCCATCCCATTTCCAGAAATGGAGAGTGTGGATCCAGCCCCTCTTGCCTGAGACTGCCTGCAGGCTCTGGTGTTTCAAGAGGGGTCTGTCAGCAATAGTATGAAAGCAGAACACACTCACCCCGCCGGGAACCAGACGGGTTATTTATAGTCTCTTGTCCCCTCTTGTGCACTTCATCTTGATCCAATCCACATCAAAAAGTGCATTTTGCCTCCATGGGGCGTGCGAGTTAATTTAGGGAGCCCAGCAGGGGCAGGAACTGAATTTGCAAGCTTTAAAATGTTGATTGTTGGCAAACAAGTTGCAAGCAGATGGTGGTGTTCATGAATTACATGCAAGATTCCTAGGAGCCAAACGGTAGATTAATCAAAAGGATCAAGGAAGTTCTAAGCCTGTCTTCTGTGCTGGTGGATAGGTTAGGTTAGGTTACAAAGCTGTACCTGCCAGACGAGGGCAGCTTAGCTGGTGGATAGAGGCCATTGTATGCTGTATGTCCATATCGGTACTCGGAGGGCAGTTGGGAGGGTCGTTGAGCTTCCCCTGAGCCCCCCTAGCCAAGCTATGTTTGCCAGTTCAATTGAACGTCTGAACATAGAATTGCAGATCTACACGAATGTGATTGTTGGAGATCTCTCAAGCCAGTTTGGTTTACATCCCTGGCGCGATGTGGTCAAAGTGTGTCTGGCTGTTGCTGAGCATGAAGAGGAAGGTGCTCAAAACCTGCTTGCAGCCTTGGCATTTTGCATACACATATACGCTTAAGGATGTACAGTACATAAAAGATATGGAACACCCCCACCCCCACCCACTCAACCCTCATTTCTGGCCCCTGGATGTGGACATGTTGACGCTTAATATGTGCGCGTTTGTTGTATCATGCGCCCATCGGTATGTGCAAATAGATGCATGACCCAACCCTGTCAAGAAGCTCAGATGTCGTCTCATAACTTATTGATGACCTGTGAGGAGGTGCCAAGCTTCGGACTTGCTGCTCACACCCAGCCTTGTAGCTGTCTCAAGCTGCTTCCTTGACCCCTCGAGCACAGACTGACTGATTGCTGTCATGGTGTCTACTGCGCAGATGTTAAAGGCTGCGCCCTTGATGCCAGGTGTGGACATGGGGTGGCTTGAAAGCAAGCTTTCAGGCTGGATTTTGAAAGACAGTAGCAGCTCTGATGAAGCGAGAGGCCTGGTCCAGCAGGAGGGTGCCTTAAGAGCTGTAGCAGGAGCGTTTGGGACCTTATAGGGAAAGGGCATGCTTAGTGGGTGTAACAAGAGAACTAGAGTGAAAGCCGTGTACCATGATATAGCATGCATTACTATTTCGAACGCCAGGTCCTTCCAAGTTGTCCTTTTTTTAAGAGGGCTTTTTTCTTGTTTTAGCTCTTCTCACCTACCGTGTGCACATTCATTCTTGTCCATGTTTCCTCTCTTGTGTCCCCCCATGCCACCTCTGGATCTTGCCTCATCTTAGCCACAGCTTGTGACTATCTCTGCAAGTACACTTCAGTAAGAGCCCGGACTGCCATTCTTGGCCAAGAGAGATGATGTTCGAGTAGAAAACAAAAACTACATAGGCAGCAAATGTCTCCCTGCATCAATAAAGGAAAAGGGGCCACTTACGTCGGAAAGTTGTGCTCCATTTAATTCAAGGTTGAATCCAATTGAATAGCAATTGAATCAGATGGGATTCAAATGGACATTTGAATCAAGTCAAACTTGCTTTGAATGTCACCTGAATCAGATGGGATTCAGATGAGTCATTTGATTCAAGAGGCCTCCCCTCTGAATGGACCTTGAATCAACTGAAATTCACATGGCCTTCAA
>LFIK01002002.1_pt1 | contig 16344 bp, 20 predicted proteins | sample 643401 | NCBI WGS metagenome assembly LFIK01 (sample SAMN03777447, study PRJNA286221) | soda lake metagenome | biome: soda lake; feature: Kulunda steppe; material: water; isolation source: sample T5-Br brine of Lake Tanatar-5 | place: Russia: Kulunda steppe | collected 2010-07
CTACGACCGCTGAAGGAGGCTGGACAATGGCACGCGTTACATCCGGCAAGGTTACCCATGCCCGCCACCGCAAGGTCGTCAAGGCCGCGAAGGGCTATTACGGCGCACGCTCGCGCAACTTCCGCACCGCCACGCAGGCGGTGGACAAGGCAAACCAATACGCCACCCGCGACCGCAAGAACCGCAAGCGCAACTTCCGCGCGCTCTGGATTCAGCGCATCAACGCCGCGGTGCGCGAGATCGACCCGCAGCTGACCTATTCGCGTTTCATCCACGGCCTCGCGCTGGCGGGGATCGAGGTGGACCGCAAGGTGCTCGCCGATCTCGCGGTGCGCGAACCCGATGCGTTCGGCGAGATCGTCGGCCAGGCCAAGGCCGCGATGGCCTGAGCCGCGCACACCGCCCATCGCGGGGGCCGCGCCCAACGGGGCGCGGCCTTTCTCGTTTCAGCCCCCGCTCCAGTCTCCGCGCGCCTCCAGCACGGCGCGCAGTTCCGTCGGCCGGTCGGTCATCAGCCCGTCAACGCCGAGATCGAGCAGATCCCGCATCTCGCCGGGGTCATCGACGGTCCAGACATGGACATGGATGCCACGGGCATGCGCCGCGCGCACGAAACCGCGCGTGACCAGCGGCACGCCGCGCCAGCGCCGCGGCACCTGCACGACGCGAAAGCCCGGCTGCCCCGTCGGCAGCCCCAGGCCCGCGACCCAGAGCCGCGCGACGCCGAAGTGGCTCGGCGACCAGCACAAGCCCTCGCCGAACTCCCGACGCAGCCGCCAGGTCCGCCACGGCCGGAACGCCCCGACACAGACGCGCGCAAGCGCATTGTGGCGCCGGATATGGCGCGCGATGGCGGGCACGGCGGCCTCGGTCTTGGGCTCCAGCACGATGCGCAGCTCGGGAAAGGCATGCAGCAATGCATCGAGCCGCAGCAGCCGCGCCCCGCGCGGCGTGCGCAGCTGCGCCAGCGTCGGCCAGTCCTGATCGCGCACGCGGCCCTGCGCGCCGGTCAACCGCGCAAGGGTCGCGTCGTGAAACAGAACCGCCTCACCATCGCGGCTGACCTGGACATCGGCCTCCACATACCGGTAGCCGAGCCGGACCGCGTGCTCGAAGGCGGGCATCGTGTTCTCGTCGCCCTCGCCCGCGCCACCGCGATGGGCGATGGCGAGCGGCGTCGGATGATCGAGGAAGGAATCCGGCGGCGTCATGCCACGAGCATCACCCGAGACGCCGGACATGTCGAGCGGGTCGGCTTGCATTCGCAAGGGGGTGTGATACCTCCGCCGCGGGTCTTTCGGGAGCATGCCGCCATGGACGGGATCGAACAGCTTCGCGCCGCTTACCTGGAGCGTATCGCGAACGCGGACAGCGCCGACGCGCTCGAGGCGGTGCGCGTGGCGGCGCTTGGGAAGAAAGGCGAAATCAGCCTGAAGATGCGCGAGCTCGGCAGGATGACGGCCGAGGAACGCCAGGCGGCCGGCCCCGCGCTCAACGCGCTCAAGGACGAGATCGACGCCGCGCTCAAGGCGCGCCGCGCGGCCCTCGAGGATGCGGCGCTCGAGGCGCGTCTGGCGGAGGAGTGGCTCGATGTCACCCTGCCCGCCCGCGCGCGCCCGCACGGCACGGTCCATCCGGTCAGTCAGGTGATGGCGGAACTCACGGCGATCTTCGCGGATATGGGCTTTTCCGTCGCCGAAGGCCCGCAGATCGAGTCCGACTGGCACAATTTCGACGCGCTCAACATCCCGCCCGAGCACCCCGCGCGCCAGGAGCACGATACCTTCTTCATGCACCGCGCCGAGGGCGACAACCGGCCGCCGCATGTCCTTCGCACCCATACCAGCCCGGTGCAGATCCGCGCCATGCAGGAACAGGGCGCGCCGCTGCGGGTGATCGCGCCGGGGCGCGTCTATCGCATGGACATGGACCAGACCCACACGCCGATGTTTCATCAGGTCGAGGGGCTGGCGGTGGGCCGCGACATCTCGATGGCGAACCTGAAGTGGACGCTCGAGGAGTTCTGCCGCGCCTTCTTCGAGGTCGAGACGGTCGAGCTACGGTTTCGCGCCTCGCATTTTCCCTTCACGGAGCCGTCCGCCGAGGTCGATATCCGCTGCTCCTGGGAAGGCGGGCAGCTTCGCATCGGCGAGGGCGATGACTGGATGGAAATTCTCGGCTCGGGGATGGTGCATCCGAAGGTGCTCGAGGCCGGTGCGATCGATCCCGCGATCTGGCAGGGTTTTGCCTTCGGCATGGGCATCGATCGCATCGCGATGCTCAAATACGGCATCCCCGACCTGCGCGCCTTTTTCGAAAGCGATCTGCGCTGGCTGCGCCATTACGGCTTTGCCGCGCTCGACGTGCCCGACCTCGCAGGTGGCCTGAGCCGCTAGCGGCGCGCGGCCGGACGGTCGCGCGCCGGGCGCCGGCCCCGGATCGCAGCCCGGTCGGGGCGACGGGCGCGCAGCTCGGGCGCGGGCCGAGGGGCGACAGCGTCAGGCACGCGTCACGCCGCGCGCGATCGCATCGAGGTGCGGATCCCAGGTGCCGCAACAGCCGCCCCAGATGTCGATCTGCGGATAGCGGCGCGCAAGGTCGCCCATCAGCCGGCCAAGCTCCTCGGGGTCGCCCGCCTCGATATGATCGAGCTTGCACAGCGCGATCTTGTCCATCCGGGCCGCGTTCGGACGCAGGGCGCGCAGGCGATCGGTCCAGTTGCCGGGCTCCAGCGCGGGCTCGAACTCGACCGGGTGCGAGCAGTTGATCCCGTAGGAGTCGGGCCGCGCCGGGCCGGCCTGCGCGTCAGTCTCCTCGATCGCGTCGCGCAGCGTCGAGCCGGATCGCAGACGGTGTGCGCCCGTCAGCGTGAAATGCAGGTTGAGCGGCAGACCCGCGGCCGCGGCGGCGCGGCTGAGCCCGACCGCCTCGGGCACGTTGCTGAAAGTCGCCCCCCAGACCATATCCACCGCGCATTCACGCAAGGTTGCAAGCTGGATCGCGTGATACTCCTCCGCCTCGCGCGCGGTGATGGCGCGGTTGGACGCATAGGCATCCCCCCTTGGCCCGACGCAGCCGCAGATGACGATGTCCGGCAGGGTATCGCGGTAGGGCGCCGCGACGTCGCGCAGGAAATCGATGCAGCGGTGCTGCATCTCGGCCAGCCCGGCCGATGAGTAGCCGAGCTTCGCGCCCCAGTCCGGGCTGGCGCGGTAGTCGAAGCCGGCGATCATCGCACCAAAGCCGTGACGCGCGGCGGTGTCGAGGACCCGGCGATACATCGCGCGCAGATCCGCCACGGCCCGCGGCCTGTCCATCAGTTCGAACATGGCGAAATCGCGCAGCTCGTGGCCGTGACGATACATGATCTCGGTCTCGGTCCCGCCTTCGGTCAGGTATTTCAGTCCCGTCCGGGACGCCCGCAAACCCTTTGCGGCGCCCTGCACCGCGAAGCCCGTCACCTCAGTCATGCTGTCCTCCCCAGCGGTTAGAATGGAGCCCGACAATCGAGCCGACCACGCGATTTCGAATGTCCGGTCGCGCGTGCCCGCCATGCGGCCAGCGCCCCGAACCGGATCGGCTCGCGCATTATGCCGACATTGCGCACCACCGCGATTGCCGCCGCGGTCGGTTCCGCCACATGAATGTTTCTTCAGAGCAGCCGCGGTGTTATCATCATCGGCTATGCCGCTCGCGGTGCGAGATCTGCGCAGCGGCTGCAAAAACCGACCCGGGGTGCAGTTTCGTGTCCGAAAGCGGCCTTACCAAGGGCGAGGCGACGCGAGAGCGGATTCTCGATGTCGCGCAGAATGCGATCCTCGCGAAAGGGTTCAACGCGACCTCGATCGAGGAGCTCATCGCCGAATGTGGGCTGTCCAAGGGCGGTTTCTTCTATCACTTCAGCGACAAGAACGAGCTCGCCCGCGCACTCCTGCGCCGCTACATCGCGCAGGACGAGCAGGTGTTCGACGCGGTCTTCGATCGCGCCCGCGCGCTGGTGGACGATCCGCTGCAGGTCTTCCTGCTCGGCCTGCGCCTGCTCGCCGACGTGATGGAGGATCTTCCGAACGGGCATCCGGGCTGTATCGTCGCCGTCTCCTGCTATTCGGACCGGGTGTTCGACAGCGACATCCGGGCGCTCAATGCCCGGGCGGTGCTGCAATGGCGCCGCCGCTTTCGGGCGATGCTCGAAGAGATCGGGACCCGCTATCACCCCCGCGAGCCCGTCGATCCCGATGATCTCGCGGACATGGTCTCGACGGTGCTCGAGGGCGGCATCATTCTATCGAAGGCGCTCGGCGACCCGCTTGTTCTGAAACGCCAGATCCTGACCTTCCGCGCCGTGATGCAGGCACTGTATGTGCCGCACCCACAAGACTGACCGGACGGTAGCGCGGCGACGCGGTTTCGACCCGGCTGCCGCCCATCCGCCGAACCGCTTGAACACCGTGGCCCGGCTGGCGAGCTCCGGCGCCAGATCGCGCCGCGTCGCGCAAGAGAAGGCACCGGTCCTGCGCTCCCCGAGCCGGCGCCATCAGGAAGGAGGCGCATCCACGCGGGGGCGGTGCGGCTTGATGTCGAGAAGCGGCGTCCCGTCATGGCAGTCGAGCGCCGTGACGGCGACGCGGCCCGCCGCCGCGTCGATCCCGGTGCAGCGCGCCGCCGACAGCGCGATCGGGTTGGGCCGCGCCGGGGCGCGCAGCGCGAAGACCCCGACGGCCGTGTCGCGGTGCGGCGGGTGCAGCCGGATCAGCCCGCGATCCGCGCCGTCCATCCAGTAGAGCACCATGAGCGCATCGCCCGCCGCGATCCCGTCGAGCCCCGCGCGATAGGGCGCGTCGATCTCCAGCACCGCGCCGCCACGGGCGCGCGCCTCGGCAGGGTTGCGCGGGCAGTCGCCGGGCGAAAACGGCGTGCGGATGCGTCCGATGAAGGCGAGCGTGGCGTCGGCGGGCGGCTCGGCGGCGAGGCGCCGCTCCCCGGCGCGGCGCGCCTCGCTCATTCGCGGCCCCGAAAGCCCGTGGCGACGACGTATTTCTCCGAGCTGTCAGCCCGGCTCGCCGGCGGCTTGACATTGGCCACGCGCTCGAAGCGGCGCTTGAGCTCGGCCTGAAGCGTCGCATCCGCCCCACCTTCGAGCACCTTGGCGACGAATGCCCCGCCTTCGGCCAGAAGCTCGAAGGCGAATTCCGCGGCGGCCTCGCACAGCGCGACGATGCGCAGATGGTCGGTCTGCTTGTGGCCGGTGGAGGATGCGGCCATATCCGAGAGCACCACATCCGCCCCGGTACCGATCAGCGCGCGCAGCCGGGTATCGGCGCCCTCCTCCATGAAATCCAATACATGCGCCTCGGCGCCCGGCACCGGCTCGATCTCCTGCAGGTCGATGCCGATCACGCGGCCTTGCGGCTTGCCGCGCCTGTCGCCGCGCGCATTGACGCGCTCGGCCGCGACCTGCAGCCAGCCGCCCGGCGCGCAGCCCAGATCCACCACCACCCCGCCGGGGCGCAGGAAGCGATACCTGTCGTCGAGCTCGATCAGCTTGAAGGCGGCGCGCCCGCGCCAGCCCTCGTCGCGCGCCCGCGCGACATACGGATCGTTGAGCTGGCGCTGGAGCCAGCGGGTCGAGGAGGGCTTGCGCCCGCGCGCGGTCCTGACCTTGACCTTGAGGTCGCGCCGCCCGCGCCCCGAACTGCCCCGCTCCTTGACCACGCTCAGTCCTCCTGCCCCTTGAGGACACCGTCGCGCGTCATCTGCGCAAACAGGAGCCCCTCGCGCAGCCCGCGATCGGCGACCGAGAGCCGGTCCGTCGGCCACACCCGCAACAGCGCCTGCAGGATCGCCGCGCCCGACATGATCAGCGCGTGCCGGTCGCGGCCGATGCAGGGATCGCTGCGCCGCCCCTCGGGGCCGACCTGAAGATAGGCGCGGATCACCTGGTCGATCTGATCGGAGGTCATGCACAACCCGTCGACCTTGTTGCGGTCATAGCGGCGCAGGCCCAGATAGCTCGCCGCGACGGTGGTGACGGTGCCGGAGGTGCCGATGATCTGGAAGCCGTCGCGCGAGGGATCGCGGCTGTAAGGGGTGAATTCGGCGAGCTGCTCCTCGAAGAACCAGCTCATGAGCGCGAACCGCGCGGCGTCGTTGGTGACGTCGCGGAACTGGTCCTTCAGCGTCGCCACGCCGAGCGGCACGCTGATCCAGTCCACGACCCGCGCGACCGGGCGCGCATCGGCGGCCGGCCGATCGAAGCCCTCATGCAGCCGCATGATTGCGCGCGCACGCTCATGCCGCGGCACATCGGCCAGATCGATCCAGACAAGCTCGGTGGAGCCGCCACCGATATCGATCACCAGAAGCTGCTCGGTCCCCGGCGAGACAAGCGACGCGCAGGACACCACGGCAAGCCGCGCCTCCTCCTCGGGGGCGATGACCTCGAGCGCGAGACCGGTTTCGCGCTCGACCTTGCGCATGAAGTCCGCGCCGTTGCGGGCGCGGCGGCAGGCTTCCGTGGCGACGAGGCGCATCCGCCCCACCCCGTGTTGATCGAGCTTGCGCTTGCAGACCCGCAGCGCCTGCACCGTGCGCGCCATCGAGCCGTGGCTGAGCCGCCCCGACGCCTCGAGTCCGAGGCCGAGCTGCACGCTCTTGGAAAAACTGTCGAGCACGTGGAATTGCTGCCCCGTCGGCCGGGCGATGAGCATGCGACAACTGTTTGTGCCCAGATCCAGCGCGGCGTAAAGACCCGCGCCGTCGGGCTTGTGCGGGCGCGGCGGTTCGACCGAGAACGGGATCGCGTCCGCACCCGCGGGACGCTCGGGCGTCATGTTTCGCCCTCCGATTCAAGTTGCTGTCAACCTAGTCCCCCGCGGGCGCCGGCGCAAGCGGCATGACGCGAGTCGCTGGCGCGCCGCGGGATGTCGAAATTCGGCCCGATGCGCGGGCCGGGCCGGCTTATGCAGGGGACAGCACGGGGAATCGTCATGGCACAGCTCACCATCGTCTACTGGCGGGACATTCCCGCACAGGTCATCGTCGGCAAGGGCCGCAGCGCCGCCAAGGTTGCCCTGCCCGAGCGCTTCGAGCAGGCGATCGACCGCTGCGCGATGCGGGTCGGGGCGCGCGACGCCGAGGCCTACATGGCCGATTGGCGCAAGGCCGCGCCCGTCGAGGTCGCGGGTGACCCCGATGAGGTCGCAAATCTCGAAGCGGCGCGGCTCGCATCCGATTACGACGGCGACAGGCTCAAGGCGCTGATCGCGCGCGATGGTTGGGCGTGAGCGCGCAGGCCCCCGTGGCGGCGCGCAGGATCTGGGAGGCGGTGATGAGCTATCTGAGTTTCCGTCGCGCGCAGGCGGCCGGGCCCGAGGCGGGCGCGCGCATCGCGACATTCCTCGCGGACTATTCCATCGAGGTGATGCCGCGCACTGCGGACGCGATTCCCGATTTTCGCGACCTGCTGCCGGCGGGCACGCGCGTCTATATCGCGCAGGTCGGCGACACCCCGATCACCGACATGGTCGTTACCGCCGCGCGGCTGCGCCGCGAGGGGTTCGAGCCGATGCCGCATTTCCCCGCGCGCATCATCCGCGACCGTGCCACGCTGGCCGACTGGATCGCGCGCTATCGCGGCGAGGCGGATCTGCGCCAGGCGCTCCTGATCGGCGGCGGGGTGACCACGCCGGCGGGCGCATTCGACAATTCGATGCAGCTCCTGGAGACGGGGCTTTTCGACGGGTTCGAGCGGCTGCATGTGGCGGGGCATCCCGAGGGCAACCGCGACATCGACCCCGATGACAGCGACCGCAACGTGATGGCCGCGCTGCGCTGGAAACAGGCCTTCGCCGAGCGCAGCGACGCGCGCATGGCAATCGTGACGCAGTTCGCGTTCGAGTCGGCGCCGGTGATCGCCTGGGCCAACCGGCTCGCCGCCGAGGGCATCGCGCTGCCGATCCATATCGGCATCGCGGGCCCGGCAAAGCTGCAGACCCTGATCCGCTTCGCAATCGCCTGCGGCGTTGGCCCCTCGCTGCGCGTGCTGCAACGGCGGGCGCGCGATGTGACCCGGCTCGTGCGGCCTTTCGAGCCGACCGAGCTCGTCACCGAGCTCGCCGCCCACAAGGCCCGCCATCCCGGCTTCGGCATCGAGGCTGTGCATCTGTTCCCGCTCGGCGGGGTCAGGGCCAGCGCCGAATGGGCCGCCCGTCATGGCGGCACCGCCGCGCAACCCGCCCGCGCCAAGGACACCCAATGACCCGCACCACCATCGAGTCGCGCACGCGCACCGTCACCATCGGCTTCGACGAGCCCTTCTGCGTGATCGGCGAGCGCATCAACCCGACCGGGCGCAAGAAGCTCGCCGCCGAACTCGAGGCGGGCAATTTCGCCACCGTGGAGGCCGACGCGCTCAACCAGGTTGCCTGCGGGGCGATGGTGCTCGATGTGAATGCGGGCGTCGTCTACAACTCCAACCCCGATCCGAACCAGACCGAGCCGCCGCTGATGCGCGCCGTGATCGAGCTGGTGCAGGGGCTCGTCGATGTGCCGCTGTGTATCGACAGCTCGGTGCCCGCCGCGCTCGAGGCGGGGCTTGCGGCGGCCGCGGGGCGGCCGCTGCTGAACTCCGTGACCGGCGAAGAGGAGCGGCTCGAGGCGATCCTGCCGCTGGTGCGCAAATACAACGTCCCCGTGGTCGCGATCTCCAACGACGATACCGGCATCTCCGAGGATCCGGAGGTGCGCTTTGCCGTGGCGCGCAAGATCGTCGAGCGCGCCGCCGATCACGGCATCCCCGCCAATGACATCGTCGTCGATCCGCTGGTGATGCCGGTGGGCGCGATGGGCAGCGCGGGGCGGCAGGTCTTCGCGCTGGTGCGCAAGCTGCGCGACGAACTCGGCGTCAACACCACCTGCGGCGCCTCCAACATCTCTTTCGGGCTGCCCAACCGGCACGGCATCAACGCCGCCTTCCTGCCCATGGCGATCACTGCGGGGATGACCTCGGCGATCATGAACCCGCTGCGCCCCGCCGAAATGGAGGCGATCCGCGCCGCGAATTTCCTGATGAACCATGACCCCAACGGCGCGGAGTGGATACGCTTTGCGCGCGTGCTCGACGCCGTCGCCGCCGGGCAGGACTTCGCGGAGGCCTCGCGCATGGCGGCGGCGGGCGCGGCGGCAGGGGGGCGTTCGGGGCGCGGGGCGCGGCGGCGGCAGGCCTGAAGTCTTGACGCAGATCAACGCCGCGCAGGGGGGCGTTGCGTAAGCGGGGTGCAGGGGTCAGAATTCACGGCCCAAGCGAGGAGAAAAACCATGTACAAGACCATCGTCGTCGCCGTCGATCTGACCGAACCCACCCAGAGCAAGGAGCTGTTGCAGCGCGGGCTCAAACTGCTCGACGCGGGCGGCAGCGTCCGGCTGCTGCACGTTCTCGAGGAGATCCCCTCCTATGTCGCCGCCGAACTGCCGCGCAACATCGGCGACAAGCGCAACGCGGACGCGATGGTCGAACTCAAGTCGCTGGTGCAGGACATCGGCGCGGGCGACACCGTGCATCCCGAGGTCCGCTCCGGCGCAGCGTCGGCGCAGATCCTGCAATGCGCCGAGGACAACAAGGCCGACCTGGTCATGATCGCCTCGCATCGCCCCGGATTGAGCGATTATTTCATCGGCTCGACCGCGGCGCGCGTGGTGCGTCACGCGCAGTGTTCGGTGCTGATCACCCGCTGATCCGCGTTTCGATCGGGCGCCGCGGCACGCGGCGGCGCCCGCCCCGGAAACCGCGCGCCAGCTTGCCGAGACCGCGCCGCCGCAGCTTGCGTCGGCGCCTGAAATCCGTGATATTACCAAGCGGTTACCGGGAGAAAGCTCATGTACAAGAACATCCTCATCGCCGTCGATCTCGTTCACCCCGATCAGGCCAAGCGGCTGCTCGAGCGCGGCAGGAAGCTGCTTAATGACGGCGGGAGCGTGAAGCTTCTGCACGTCCTCGAAGAGGTGCCCGCCTATGCCCTCGCCGCTCTGCCGCGCGATCTCGGGGAAAAGCGCCGCGCGGAGGCCACCGCGGAGCTGCGCCGGATGGCCGACAGGCTGGGCGCGGATGCCGATGTCGGCGTCGAGGTGCGCGCCGGGCCGCCGTCGTCGAAGATCCTCGAAAGCGCGGCGCAGGGCGGCTGCGACCTGATCATGATCGCCTCGCACAATCCCGGTCTGAGCGATTACTTCATCGGCTCCACCGCCTCGCGCGTGGTGCGCCATGCGCAGTCTTCGGTGCTCGTGATGCGGTGACGCCCTTGCCGCCGGCGTGGACGGCGACTACACTGATGGCCATACCGTTGGGGTGCCCCGCAGGGGGCTGAGAGGCGCATGGCGCCGACCCATCGAACCTGAACCGGGTCATTCCGGCGGAGGGAACGGTAGGCGGCCTGCAAGGCGCCCATGATCCGACCTTCGCTTCGATCCGAAACGGAGGCGCGGATGACAGCCACGGCACTCACGATCGCAGGGTCCGATTCGGGCGGCGGCGCCGGCATTCAGGCGGATCTCAAGACCTTCTCGGCGCTCGGCGTATACGGCATGAGCGCGGTGACAGCCCTGACGGCGCAGAACACCCGCGCCGTCACGCGCATCGAGCCCGCGAGCCCCGCGATGATCGCCGCCCAGATCGACACCGTGTTCGACGACATCACGGTGGGCGCGGTCAAGATTGGGATGCTCGGCGGCCCGCCCGCGATCGACGCGGTCGCCGGCGCGCTCGCGGAGCGCGGCGTGCCCGTCGTGCTCGACCCGGTGATGGTGGCGAAGTCGGGCGATGCGCTGCTGGCGGATGATGCTGTCGCCGCGCTTGCCGGCGCGCTCGGGCTGGCCGATATCCTGACGCCGAACCTGCCCGAGGCGGCGCGGCTGCTCGGCGACGAAGTCGCCGCGGATGAGGCCGCTATGGCCGCGCAGGGCCGCGCGCTGATGGCGCGCGGGCCGCGCGCGGTGCTGATGAAGGGCGGGCATGGCGGCGGCGCGCGCTGCGTGGATCTGTTCGTAAGCGCCGGGGGTATCACCCGGCTCGAAGCCCCCAGGCGCACGACGCGCAACACCCATGGCACGGGCTGCACCCTGTCGGCCGCGATCACCGCCGAGCTTGCGAAGGGGCGCGGCGCCGAAGCGGCGGTCCGTGCCGCGCATGCCTACCTTCAGGGCGCGCTCGCACATGCGGACCGGCTCGTCATCGGGGGCGGGCACGGGCCGGTGCATCACTTCCACGCGGTGTGGGCCGATGGCTGAGGTTACCATCCTCGGCGCCGGGGTGGCGGGGCTCTGCGTCGCCAGCGAACTCGCCGGGCGCGGCGTCAGCCTGCGCGTGATCGATCCGGCGGGCGGCCCCGGCGCGCAGGGCTGTTCGTGGTGGGCCGGCGGGATGCTCGCGCCCGATTGCGAGGGCGAGACGGCCGAGGAGCCCGTCATCCGGCTCGGGCGCGAGGCGGCGGATTGGTGGGCGCGGCACACCGCCGTGACGCGGGCCGGATCGCTCGTCGTCGCGCCGGCGCGTGATCGCGGCGAGCTCGACCGCTTCGCCCGACGCACCACCGGCCACGAATCGCTGAACGCCGCCGCGCTTGCGGCCCTCGAGCCCGACCTGACGGCGCACCGCGCGCTGCACTTTGCCGCCGAGGCGCATCTCGACCCGCGCACGGCGCTCGGCGATCTCGCGCGCGGACTCGCGGGGCGCGGCGTCGCAATCGAGACCGGCGGCGCGCCGCGCGGCACGGTGATCGACTGCCGTGGCCTTGCCGCGCGCGGGGCGCTGCCGGATCTGCGCGGGGTGCGCGGCGAGATGCTGCTCCTGCGCAGCCGCGACGTGACGCTGTCGCGCCCGGTGCGGCTGCTGCATCCGCGCCACCCCGTCTATGTGGTGCCGCGCGGCGACGGGGTGCTCATGCTCGGCGCGACGCAGATCGAGTCGGACGCGGCCGGCCCGGTCACGGCGCGCGCGCTGCTGGAGCTTCTGTCGGCGGCCTATGCGCTGCACCCGGCCTTTGCCGAGGCCGAGGTGATCGAGACCGGCGCCGATGCGCGCCCGGCATTTCCCGACAACCTTCCCCGGATCCGCCGTCATGGCGGCGTGATCCATGTCAACGGCCTGTTTCGGCACGGCTTCCTGCTTGCCCCCGCGCTCGCGGGGATGGTGGCGGAGCTTGTCTGCGAGGACCGGATACCGGAGGTGATGGATGAAGATCGACGTGAACGGCACGCCGCAGGAGGTTGAGGCCGAGACCCTCGACGCCCTGCTCGCCGAGCTCGGGCACCCGGCCGAGGGCGTCGCCACCGCGCTCAACGGCGATTTCGTCGCGCGCGGCGAACGCGCGGCGACGCCGGTGCGCGACGGCGACCGCGTCGAGGTGCTCGCGCCGATGAAGGGGGGCTGAGATGGCCGAGTTCTACGGCGTCACGCTCGACAGCCCGATGATGCTGGGCACCGCACACTACCCCTCGCCGCAGATCCTCGCCGATGCCTTCGCGGCCTCGGGGGCGGGGGTGGCGACAGTGTCGCTGCGCCGCGAGGCCGGCGGCGGGCAGGATTTTCGCGCCCTCGTCGCGCGGCTCGGCGTGCGCGTGCTGCCCAACACCGCCGGCTGTCACTCCGTCAAGGAGGCCGTGACCACGGCGCAGATGGCGCGCGAGCTGTTCGGCACCGAATGGATCAAGCTCGAGGTGATCGGCCACGGCGACACGCTGCAGCCCGACCCGTTCGGCCTCGTCGAGGCCGCGCGCATCCTGTGCAGCGAGGGCTTCGAGGTCTTTCCCTACACCACCGAGGATCTGGTGCTCGCCGAGCGGCTTCTGGAGGCGGGCTGCGGGGTGCTGATGCCCTGGGGCGCGCCGATCGGCACGGGGCTCGGGCTCAACAACCGCTACGGCCTGCGCAGCCTGCGCGCGCAGTTTCCCGAGGTGCCGATGGTCATCGATGCCGGGCTCGGCATGCCCTCGCAGGCCGCCGAGGCGATGGAGATGGGCTACGACGCGATCCTGCTCAACACCGCCGTCGCCAAGGCGGGCGACCCGGCGGCGATGGCGCGCGCCTTCGCGATGGCCGCCGAGGCCGGGCGCGCCGCGCGCGGGGCCGATCCGATGGCGCCGCGCGACATGGCCGCCCCCTCCACGCCGCTGATCGGAAAGGCCTGGCTCGAATGACCCTGCCGCGTTTCTATCCCATCTTCGACTCCGCCGACTGGCTGGCGCGGATGCTGCCGCTCGGCGTGCGCCTCGTGCAGTTGCGCATCAAGGACCGCCCCGAGGCCAAGACCCGCGCCGAGATCCGCCGCGGTGTCGCGCTCGCGCGCGCGCACGGCGCCGCGCTCGTCGTCAACGATCACTGGCGCATCGCGATCGACGAGGGCGCGGACTGGGTGCATCTCGGGCAGGAGGATCTCGACGGGGCCGACATCGCGGCGCTGCGCGACCGCGGCATCCGGCTCGGGCTGAGCACCCATGACGACGCGGAGCTTGCGCGCGCGCTTTTGCATGATCCCGACTACATCGCGCTCGGCCCGGTCTGGCCGACGATCCTCAAGGAAATGAAATGGGCGCCGCAGGGGCTCGACCGCGTCGCCGACTGGAAGCGCCGCGTGGGTGCGACGCCGCTTTGCGCCATCGGCGGGATGACGCCCGAGCGCGGGCGCGCGGCGCTGGCTGCCGGCGCGGATCTCGTCTCGGCGGTCACCGACATCACCCTCAACGACGACCCGGAGGCGCGGCTGCGCGAATGGCTGACACTGGAGGATACCCCATGACGACCCCCGATTACGGCCGCGCCTTCGCGGCGTGGCGCGCGGCTGCCGGCAATGACTGGGACGCCTATACCCGCCACGCCTTTGTCGAGGGGCTGGCCGACGGCTCACTGCCGCGCGAGTCCTTCCTTTTCTACCTGCGCCAGGATTACGTCTTTCTGACGCATTTCTCGCGCGCCTGGGCGCTCGCGGCGGCCAAGGCGGAGCGCATGGACGAGATGCGCGCCTGCGCGGGCACCCTGCACGCGCTCGTGCATCACGAGATGCCGCTGCATATCCGGATTTGTGCCGGCGAAGGCATCACCGAGGCCGATCTCGAAGCGACGCGCGAGGCGCCCGAGAACCTCGCCTACACGCGCTACGTGCTCGAGGCGGGCTATTCGGGCGACTTTCTCGACCTGATGGCCGCGCTCGCGCCCTGCGTGCTGGGTTACGGCGAGATCGGCGCGCGGCTGAAGGGCGCGGGCGGCCCTTACCGGGACTGGATCGAGACCTATGGCGGCGCGGAGTATCAGGACCTGTGCCGCGAGGTGGGCGGGCTGATCGATGCGGGGCTGGCGCACCGGCTCGGGCCGGGCTGGGCGGAGCTGCCATGCTGGCAGGCGCTCACGCAGCGTTTCCGGACGGCGACCCGGCTCGAGATCGGCTTCTGGAGCATGGGGCTGCGCGGCGGCTAGCGCAGGACGAGCTCGGCCGTCACGCAGACCGGGTTGACCCCGGCAAGCCGCCCCTGCCCGCTCTCGCCGCCAAGCCCGATCATCGCCACGTCGAGCGTGACGGCACCTTGCGCGATGCGGCCCTCGGTGATCCACATCTCGGTGGCGAAGGCGTCGACGCCCCCGCCATCCGCAAAACGCGCGCCGGTGAGCGAACCGATACCGTCGATGCGCGCCGCGACGAGGCCATGCGCTGCCGCGGCCTCGCGCACCCCCTCGGCGAAGTCGGTGTTGGGCCGCAAGCGGCACAGGAGCGCCGGATCGCCCGCCTCCGGTTGCGGCACGGGGCGCGGGGCGAAGAGGGGAAACCGCGTCTCCGGGTCATGGGCGGTCTCGAAGCGCGCGCCCGACAGGCCCAGCGCCGGGACCGAGCAGGGCTGCGCGAGCCGTGCCGCATCGCCGAGCAGATGGCCGCGCCCCGGCCCCGCCGCCTCCCACGCGCCGTGGCAGTGGATGAAGGGCGCGCCGTCGCGCCGGCCGAGATGCAGCGCGGCGTCGGTGATGCGCCCTTCGCCGCCGCCATGGGTGGCGCTGTACCAGGCGGCATGCGCCCCGTCCGGCGACACGTCCGGAATGACGTAGTCGAGCCGCGCCATCGCCACATCGTGCAGGCGCAGGAAGCCCGCCGCGAAGCCGGCCTCGGCAAAGCCCGCCGCGACCGACTCGGTGAAGGGGCGGTCGGCGGGCAGCGTGATGTCGCATTCCGTTACCCGGCACGGCACCGCCTCGACGCGCGGGCCGGTCTGCGGGCCGGGATGGCGGATCGTCCTCATCGGGGCAGCTGGCCGCGCCGGGCGAGCTCCTCGCGGATCATCGGCTTGGGGGTCTTGCCGTAGGCCGATTTCGGCAGCGCCTCCCAGAAATGCACGGCGCGCGGCATCTTGTAGCGCGCGATCCGCTGCGCGAGCCAGCCCTCGAGATCGATCGCCGCCGGGTCCGCCCCAGCGCGCGGCACGCACACCGCCACGCCGACCTCGCCCCAGACCGGGTCGGGCACGCCCACCACCGCGACCTCGGAGATGTCGGGATGCTCGAGCGCCTTCTCCTCGATCTCGCGCGGATGGATGTTGGAGCCGCCCGAGATGAACATGTCCGATGCACGCCCGGTGATATAGACGAAGCCCTCGGCATCCATGTGCCCGAGGTCGCCGGTGCGGAACCAGCCGTCGCGGAAGGATTTGGCGTTGGCCTCGGGGTTGTCGTGATAGCCCGCGAAGACGGCGGGGCCGATCACGCAGATCTCGCCGGTCTCGCCGCGCGCCAGCTCGTGGCCGTCCTCGTCCTGGATCTGCACCTCCATGCCGGTGCGCGCGAAGCCGCAGGTGCCGATGCGCATCCGCGCGTCATCGGCGCTGTGATGGGCGGGCGGCAGCACGGTGATGTTGCCGGTGACCTCGCCGAGTCCGAAATACTGCACGATCTTCGGGCCGAGCACATCGAGCGCGGTGATCTGATCGGCGCGGTACATCGGCCCGCCCGCATAGATCACGTAGCGCAGCGCGGAGTGATCGCGCGTCCGCGCTGCCGGGTGCTCGACGAGCATCTTGAGGATCGTCGGCACCGTGAAGGCATTGGTCACGCGCCAGCGCTCGACCATCTCCCAGACCGCCTCCGGGTCGAATTTCTCGCCCGCGGGCAGGATCGTCTTCGCCCCCGCCGCGGTCTGGGCGAGCTGATGGATGCCCGCGCCATGCGACAGCGGCGCGACCACGATCGAGGCGTCGTCGGGGCCGGTGCCCGGCATCAGGTCGCACAGATGGTTGTTCATCACGAAGGCGAGCTGGCCATGGGTGAGCACCGCCGCCTTGGGCCGCCCGGTGGTCCCCGAGGTGAAGAAGAACCAG
>LFIK01002003.1_pt1:0-15000 | contig 16343 bp, 12 predicted proteins | sample 643401 | NCBI WGS metagenome assembly LFIK01 (sample SAMN03777447, study PRJNA286221) | soda lake metagenome | biome: soda lake; feature: Kulunda steppe; material: water; isolation source: sample T5-Br brine of Lake Tanatar-5 | place: Russia: Kulunda steppe | collected 2010-07
GCCTTCATAGCGGTGTGCCAGCCGGTGCTCCGGCGGGTCGTACTCGTTGGCACTCCCACCGCGGGACTGCCTGGGTGCAGCGGCACGCGCACTGGGGTAGGGCAGGTCGTCAAGCATGCGCACGCCGTATGCCTCAACCCCCACCTCGGCTCCCCCCCGCGGCTTGCGTGCGCGCGAGATGAGGCCATCAGCAGGCACGTCGTGCCCGGGGGAGTGCAAGGAGCCCGTGCGGCGTGAGATGTGGGGCAGGTGCAAGGGCGCACGACCGCCGCCCTGCGCAGCATGCGCAGGCAACGACCTGGGGCCGCGCTGCAGAGAGGCGGAGGATGCGCGGGCAAGGAGCTCTGCTGCCTCTGCCCCTAACGCGCCATCATCCATGCCAGCATCCTCAAACTCCTCCCCCTCCAGCGCCTCCTCCTCCTCCTGCTCTTCCTCCTCCTCCACCTCCTCGTACCCGTACCCCTCCTCGTCCTCATCTACCCCTCCTTCCGCGCCGCCTGCTGCACGTATCTTTTTCTCCGCCAGCTTGTCCAGATAGTCGTGCACCGGGTGGCCGGGGTCGTTCAGCGCTCGCTTCAGATCCTCCCCTGAAAAGTGACTCCTGCTGTTGTGCTGCCGCACACGCCGGGTGTTGCTGTTGGCGGGCATCATGGCCGTGGGGGCCCTGGAGCCCGCGTGAGGCCGTGCGCCCCCCCTGCCGCGCGCCGCCACCGGCGCCTGCTGCTGCTGGTTTTGGTGCAGCGGGGCTCCCCGCCCACCCCCGCCACCCCGGTCCCCTGGCCCCCTGCCGCCCGCCAGACCTCCCCTGGAGACGGGAGGCGCGTTCTTGTACTTGGCCCCTGGGTGGGTGCCGTTAGGCTGATGGGGGGTGTGGGCCTGGGGGACTGGACCCGTCGGGAGCTTGGCGTGGGCGCCTTCGTGTGGGCGCTGCTGTCGCCCAGGCTTGGTGAACGTGGCGTATGCTGGGTGGTCCTTGCTTTTGCCCTGCACCGGCTGCTGGTGCTGCTGCGACCGGAATGCCTTCTGGGGTTGCCGTTGATGGGGGGTGGGTTTGTTCTTCTGCGAGGCATGTACTTACAAATGGTTCAGTTTTCGGAGCGCTTACAACATGCGGATGCCTGCTTTCCAGAAACTGACACCTAGAGGTGATCCTTCACCTCATGGGCAGTGGGCATGCACAGAGCCGTGAGCACACAGGGCGGTATCTCTCGGCAGTACTCCACTTGGAACAGCATGTTCCACCCTTGAGGATGGGCCTGTATGAGAACGCCGGAGACATCAGAACCATGCACGGCGCTATCCTCATTGCCTAGTCTCGAGACCACCGCTCCGTCCCTTTAGACGCTGGACACCTCAACATTTATAGTGCCATCCTCTGGCGCCATGATGAGCCCTCCGATCAGACGGCATCTGAGGCACCCTGTGCAAACACGCACGCGTACCTGCTGCTGCTCCCTGGCTCTGTTTGCGAGCTGATCCAAGCTCATACTCAGCTTGTCCTGCAGCGGCAACCCGCTACCTGCCGCTGCTCCGCTCGTAGAAGGCTGAAAGGTTATTTTCCCCATCCTTTAAGTATTAAAATGCTCTATAAGTATTAAAGTGCTCTAGGGTAATTCAAAACATGAGGTAGAGGAGAATCAAAAGGGCCCTATTTCTGACTGTTTCTGGCTAATGGCAAAGATACTGAGACCTGTTGATCGCTCATTTGTAGGACCAATCATGCACGACACAGCACATACTGCACAGAATACATGTGAAGATGTATAGAATTAACACGAGACATGCGCCTGCAGCAGCTAGTAAGGCCTGTGCGCGCGTAGTAGCTCCTAAAATTCTGTTTAGCAAACACTGCGCAAGTCAAAGTCAGGCACCATTTTGGCCCCATCGTACTGTAGAGCATTTCTATCTGGAAACTTCAAAACCTTCGGGTGTGGTTTCACTTGCGTATTTCCCCCATGGCCAGGAGCGAGTGTACAATTTTGCATGCATGGCTTCCTCTGAGTACCATTTCTATTAAGCCTTAAGGCGATCACACCTGACTATATCCCTGCATTTTTATCTTCGCAAGTGATGCTGCGTGAGACCGCTCCCACATCCCTGCCGCAAAAAAGGAATCTCTGGGCAGGAATTTGGACCCCCCCCCCTACATCCCCCTTTAATTCCAAAATTTGCCAGGTTAGCCCTAAGACCTCCACAGATGGTGCGCGTTATAGAAATTGTGAAGGCATAAACAGCACACGTATGCCCTCAAAACGACCCAACCACACGCCTTTTTACCCCCAAAACACCATCAATATACTTCTAATATGTTGATAAATGATATTGGATGTTGAAACTCAGGTTTGAAGGGGATCGGACTTTGACCCTTTCTGGCACCCCTCCTGCTGATTTTTTATAAGGGAAATGACCCAAAATGCACATCTCACCAACCACTGGGTGTTTTCACTCCAATTTTTTTGCAATGATGTTTGTTTATTACAAGAGCACCAAAACACCAAAAATCATGTAATTTGGTACAGTGGCTGATCTGGTGTGGACATCTGGCTGTGAAAAGTAGGGTTCACGCCCAGACTTTTGCTCAGATAACCCCCTCTGGGAAAAAAGCAGCAAAAGGGGTGCCAAAATGGGTCAAAATCCGACGCCCTCCAAACCTGGATTTCATCCAATATCAATGAGCAACATAATAGAAGTATACTGGTGGGGTTTTGGAGGTAAAAGGAGCTCTGATGGGCTCGTGGTGAGGGCGCACATGCGCTATCTATGCCAAAATAGGCCAAAAACAGAGGGTGAACACCCACCCAGGCCACCAGGGTTGTCTTTTTCACCCCAAACTTTCCTGCAGCCTAGTTATATGATAAAAGTTTAGTTTAAATCAAAAAAAGGATCATGCCCGGACTTTTGCTCAGATAGCCAGCCCCCTCTGGCAAAATGGACACTTCTCTCAGGTCAACCGTCAGACAATTGCAGCATCACAAGCAGGGTCAAAGGGAGAGATCAAAGGAAGAGTGGGGTCCTGTGGAAACCTCAGGGGAGTCAGTTCAGCCCAGGCGCCCGATGCATGGGTGTGCGCACGACATGCTGCACATCATCAGCGCTTGATTTGCACCAATCTGGCTAAATACCCAGGCTTTGAGGCTTTCAAGCTTGGTGGTCCTCCAAAGATGAAGAGAAACTGGTGAATCGAAAGATGATGTGCTACCCTTGCAGTATTTCTACAGGTCAATCAATCTATTGCTGAATTACGAGATTGTCAAAAAGACTGAGATATTCTTTGCGCAACACACGCAAATGATTTCTCTTAATCGGAATCTTTCAATCATTGTGTGCCTGTTCCTTGCACTTCCTGGCTCTTAAAGATGTATGAGCTTGCTTCCAAATGGAGCGCCAGTCTCAAGACGCTTCAAGACAATTGCTGAAGAACTCCACCCGCTGAGCCCCACCCACTGTGTCAAGTGTCGTCCCTTTTTGCTTGCCAAGTCTGTGCTTGCTTTATACAGGTGCTTGGGAGGAAAAATTTAAATAAGGTTTCAATGAGTTTGATAAGGCAAGCCCTTCAAATGATCCCTACTGGAGTGGGGTTATCCGTACGGAGGGTAAGTCCTCTGTAGGGGCCCACTGCTGCTGGCTTTCCTGATGGAAATGGCTTCCGGATGCCATCCAAATAAGCGAGCTTAAGCTTTTCAATGGTTACAAATTTGCTTTGGAGGGCTGTTTCAAATGATAATCAGTCCAGAGATTCCTGCACTCCTTTCTTCCTTTTTTAAAAGCGTGACAAACTTTATTGCCTTCTGATGCTCGTGCTTTGTTACATCCGCTGTGTCAAATAGACTTCATCAAATAGACTGGTTGTTGAAACGGGGCTATTGCAAGGGAGGAAAGTATCGCGGTGCGATTCACTTGCGTTGTGGTTGACTGACCCTGCTGAACACTTGCTTAGTCATTATGGAATCACTCCTGCACCACATACTCCTTCCTCCCTGTAGCACCTTTGCTCGCAGGCCAAGCTCATTACACAATTTTATTTATCCCTATGCTGCTGAGTTCCCTTCCGCTTTGCAGGGCAATTGACTTTAAAAAATCATTTGCTATAAATCTCCCCCCTCCTGACTTATTCCCGTCCTACTCCCATCCATTCTGCCCTCTTGCCTTTTAAATATAGCATCATTAGCTCAATAGCAATGCACACTTCCGGGGAAGCACCTGGGCAGTCGGAGCACACAGTTAGGTTCATCAACAGAAGCATTGATCTCTCCTCCAAAGCTCAATTTTTGCATCCGTGAACCCCACCACCGTATGGCGGTTTGACTCCTGTAGTGGCGGTTTGACTCCTGTAGGGAAATACCAATGGAATTTCACTCAATTTCAAGCACAGGCATCAATAAATTTTTCTAGCATGTACTACACATTTAGATAACTTTCCTTGACCAGCTGGAAACAAAGGGAGCAGCTTTTTGCGCGTGAGCGCTCAGGCCGGCATGTAATTGTTCAGGCGTCACAGCAAGCATTTGGAAAGTTTGTTCTAAGTAGGCATTAGGGACAGGAAACATGTCATGCTTAGCATCTTTCCATATCTTTGCGTGGTTGTCAGACTTGGGCCAGAAGAACCAAATGCATCGTAACTCATGAGTCCTGACACATTCATCTTTTGCCAAAACCAAAACTAATGTCCACTACCTATGGTTTCTGAAGTTGGGGTTTCACAGTGAAAGAGGCACAAAGGCACATTGCTAACTATTTTTATTGAAAGAACCCCCTTAATTTCTACTGGCTCCTTTATGTTGTTGTGGTCTGACACTGTCTATTGACGACTAACAACTTTTTAAGAGACAGGTGTCAGTGGATGTATACTGTAGGTCAAAAAGAACGGCATGTTCTACATGGACTCTTGCCATGAGTTGTTTATAGCAGACTCTGCCCAGGCTAAATGTCCATCCCAATCGTGCTGATCTGGAGCTTAATAAGCCTCTCCTCCAGAGTGCCATAAGCGCTCTGTCTGCCCATCAGGTTGTGGGTGGTATGCTCATAACGTAAGCATACCGGTCAGCTTAGCAACCTCGACCAAAACACTTGTTTAATTTTGGACCTCTGTCTGAAAGTACATAGGCTGGCATGCCGTGAAACCGTGTGATCCAGTTCAAAAATGCTTTGCGAAGCCCTTGGCAGATAATGTCTCAACCATAGGTACTAGATTTACAATCTTACTTAGCCTGTCCACAAAGATCAGAATGGAATCATGGCCATTATCTGTCTTTGGCAGCTTAACGATGAGGTCCATCATAATGTGCTCCCATCTTCTGCCTGGAATGGGTAAGGCTGCAGCTTGCCTGCACAAGCCTTCCTGCTTGCTTTGTTCACCTGGCAAGCGTCACATTCCTGCACCTAGTTGTCTACATCCTTCTGCATGGAGGTTTATACACAAAAGTACCTAGACACTAGCTTGAATGTCTCAATAATGCCAAAATGTCAACTGATGGCATTGTTGTGGCAATGCAGGGCATCTAGAAAACCTTGTTTCGCGACGCTTCTTGAAAAACTTCGTGAATTCCTTGTGTTGGGCGAAGTTTTTTTTGGTGGTAGGCCCTCATTATCCCCTTAAATCTTTGGGTTAAGGTTTGCATGGCAACCCATCTGGAGTCCCATCTGGGGGTAAGCCGACCAAGTAACAGGCAGCCTGTATGGTGGAAAGGTCACTGGTGTAGCTAACAAGCTTCTCATTGCCCCGCCGCAACCACTAGACTCTAGAAGAGTTATCCTTTGATCTGTGACCACGGCAATTTTTTTGCTAACCCTTTAGGGATTTATCCAGCCAGTGGGACAATAACAAGCCCAGAATGCCGGGAACTCAGTCTAAACAAGGTTTTGGCACATTGTGAGGATGCAACTGGTAGGTTGTTATCAGGAATGGTGCCTGCACGGAATTTGATAAGGTGGATGTCCCTATCCCTTGGTTGGATATGGCTGGGGGCTGCAATTACACCATTGCTAGCCCTCCCTTGTATGGGGAGGACCCGTATAGCTTATGGTCAGCTCTGCTGCCTGGAATGTGCAGGCCTCTCTGAAGTTGGGAAAAGCCATGCAGGAATCTCTCTCATGACATCTGGGGTGAATTGTTAACCCTGTCTTGTAAGCGTTCTGGTGCTGCTTGCATCCATGGACATCAGTGCTGTCCTAAAGTTGCTCTTACTGATGGCTTTGCAGAATAGGCTCATTGCAGTGCGGTGCCTGTTCATTATCAAAACTAGATTGACAGGGTGAGAACAGCCAAGAACCATTGGCACATGGGATGCATATCATCCACACTTTGAAGGGGGGTAGAATACTAGAGCATTAATGTGGTGAAATTGGACTGCATGTTTTGGGTTGTTCAAGTATTCCAAAAATGGGAGGTAAAAAGTTTTCTTAAATCTCAACATTCCCTCTTGCCTACTAGACTTCCTACAACAAAGTACTCCCAATCACCTTTCACGCTCCCCTTCAAGACTCTCCAGTCCCAATCTCGATTTTGAGATTCTCCATCAGATATACTGTCGAACACCAGCTGGAAATATGAACATAATGCAACCGGCACTGTATGCAAAGCACCAGCAACCAGATGTAAGGAACGCTATAAGAAGGGTCTTTAATGGACTGGGCGGGGAATGATCCCATTTAATGAACTGGCCTGACCCCAGTCCAGCCCAAAAACTGAGCCTGGTGGTTGGTTAGGTAGTTGGAGATGATCTGGTGATGAAGGAAAGCCTGATTTTGTTACATCTCCACCCTGCTTAAGAACGGACGTCCCGGCCGTTCAGGAGAGGTACGAGCCTGAGATCACAAGCCTAAAATCCTCACCAACCAAGTGCCTGAACTCGCCTTGTAAAAGCCTGCAATGTATTGAATCAATATGCCTTAACCCTTTCGTCTTGCGTTAGGACAAAATATACAGCCTGACCCTTGCGCTTTGGCGCAGCCTTTTTGCCTTTAGGATTTGCCTTGGGCTTTTCTGCTTCTTCACCAATGGACTTCCAGTACGGCCCCAAAGTCAACTCAGGAGTGGCAATATTAGTCAATGGTTCCCAAGAAGTATGTTATGGGCTAAGCCTTCCCACTTAATCAAGAACTGCCAAACGCCTGCCTTGCTTGAGCGGTTTAAGCGCAAGCACATCCTCAACTTCATAGACAGGAATGCCTTCAGCATCAACTTCCAATGGTGGCAGGGGCATGGCAGTATACTCAGACACGTTGTATGGCCTCTGCAGGGACACATGAAATACTGGGTGAATGCGGCATGTGTGCGGCAATTGGAGACGCACAGCAACCTTGTTAACAATTGCCTGGACAAGAAATGGCCCAATAAATTTAGGCAAAAATTCCCTGGTGCCTTGTGCCCTGAATGTCAAATTACGTGTGCTGAGCAACACCTTGTCACCCACTGAATAAGTAACATCGCGCCTGTGGATGTTAGCATACGCCTTCTGCCTTTTCTGCGCCTTGCGTAAGTTGCGCTGGACCTTGATGATGGTCTGCTGAAGTTGGGAAGCAAAGAGCCTTGCTGCAAGGACATCACTGTCAGTCTGAATTGTGACTGGTGTAAGTGGATGTTGACCTTGCATGAGGAAAGCTGGTGTTTCCCCAGTGCTTTCATTAACTGAATTGTTGACAGCAAATTCAGCAGCTGGTACTTGGCATACAGCAAGCTGCCACCTTGCTATTTGTTTCTTGACCATTCTAAGCATGTTACAAGAAATATGAGCAGGTTTGGTCTGCGTGCACACACTTGCAGTAGAATCCTCCCTTAAGCGCAGCAGAGATGAATATTGCCACAAGTGCTCTTGTGCTTCTGTGCAATTGAGTTGCATTATCTTTTCACTGTCAAGACTTATAAGTGAACTCTCTCAGAAATGAATACTCGTTCCTTGTTCTCCGTTTCTGCCAGAATCATTTTTTGTGGAGGCCCTTAATATTTTGCATGGCTTCAAGACAATTCTGCCTTATCAAACTGTCTTTGATTTCCTTTTAAAGTGGCGCAACACAAAAGAAAAGAAAGAAAAATTACGCAAGCTTTCACGCCGAGAGACTGCTGCATCCAAACTAGACTCGTAGCATGACCATAACTAATGTGGTGTGTGGACTGGCTGCTGACAGCGACAGTGTACACCAAGCAGACAACAGGTTGCCCGCGATGAGACTGAGGAGCCTCTGATACCCTTATCCTTCCCTACACGTACTCTCTCTCTCTCTCTTCAGCCTGCAAATAGGCAAGGTCAGCGCTGCATGCAGCTGCTGTCAGATGCACTCACACTGGACGGAGAACTGGACTGGACTGGACTGGACTGCCACGCCTGTTGCCCCCCAAGGGCTAAAGGGGTCTACTCCCTGGCGTACATGTTACAAGGTCGCTAGGAGCAAACAAGGTATTACTGCGAGTTTGTCTTTGTCGTCTCAAATACCGCTATCGCTGAACTGACAACAGGATCAAATACTCCAATGCAAATACTCTACCAACTGACTCAACCAACCTCCAGGTCACAATGCAGCATAAATCTGGCACTGCACTAATCTGGCGTGACAAAGCAGCAAAAAAGCTCCTCACATCAATAAAGGAAAAGCGGCCACTTGAGAAGAAAAGCCCCTTCACCAGATAAGAAGAAAGTAGTCATTGAGGATCAGGAGGGTTGCGGGCAGTCAAGCCTGCAGACCTCATCTGATAAGTTTGAAGGTGAGGAGAATGCTCAAGAGAACGTCTGGTCTGTACAAGCTTATGAGCATACTATGCTCAGCATAGTGCACAGAATGAGCATGAAGCTTGAGAACAAGTTTCTTGACTCTGCGCGAATCAAGGCCGAGACTCTTCAGAAGAACCAAAGAGTGAGGAATGTAAACAACCCCCCCACACACCTAAGAGAATGACACGAAGAACATGGTCTCCTGCAATGCTGCATCTAAGGCGACCATGCTGAGCATGGGCAGCTGGGAGCTGCTGCTCAGGGCAAGTGTCTTCACAGTACTTGATCTCATTGAGATGGGACAAAAACAGCTTTGCTTCTCAATTCAGGCGTTATGGAATACTTCTTGGCTGGCGATGACCAGCCAGAGACTAATCAGCCTTACAGCAAGGCTGGTGTTTAGAAAGAAAGAAAGAAAGACCATGCCAACAAGTTTCCCCCTGTTTGTGTGAATTAAGGAAGACGTTTACATCTGGTGCAAGCACCAGGCAAACCTCCACCATCAAACTAGGAAGAAGGTCATAAGTGGAGTCGGGAGGGTTCTAAAAAGAGCCATATGTTCTTTCCTTGGTGTTCTTCAACCTCCTACTTGTATTAATGATCTTTGTTGCATATTGAATAGAATGAGTGTTTAGATCGAGAGTAAGTTCTAACTCTACACCGGTCTAGGCCAAGCTTACTGAGGGGTAGTTCGGTATGACATTTATAGATGGTCTTCACCATTCCAATCAGGGTGGTATGTAGGCTTACTTCGTGGCATTGCTGTGCAAGGGCGTGTTTCAATCCAATATGCTATTTCAGTTGCTCTTGCTAGTTGTTGCTCTGGTCGTGTCTCATCATAATATTTTACTTCAATGAGGTGTACATCCCAGCGCGAAGGGTGTATAGCCTGTATGTCTCTTTGATGGGCATTTTTCGTTCCAACTGGCAGTATGCAAATAGCATCTGGTCTTGAGCAGGCTCAAATGCCGTCTGCTTGGTTTGGTTTGGTAGAAGCCATTGGGGTAAAGTCCTGTTTGCTGCATGTGCCGGCAAGACCTGACTTTGTTGAGCCATCCGTGTGTCACTTTCAATATCTTAAAATCCAATATCATAAAAATGATGTTTCCTCCAAAATTGCCTTTGTTCAGGTTGATGACGAAAAGAGCTCCTCCAAGAGTGTGCTTGTGGAGTGGCTCACAAATGTGTGAGCGCTCTGGCGGCTGGTTGGTTGAAGTACTTCTAGTAGCTAGTAGCTAGTCAGCGAGCCTTGATCTTTTTGATCTATCCAGTTGTCATCATTCGCTGTGATCTTGCCCTTGCGTGCTTGTGAACTGCCTTCAAACATCTTCCGGTTTTCTGTTTTCTGCTATTCACCAAACATCTGGCTTCCAGACACCACCTTTCTTCTGATTTGAGCGCTTTTAATTTTGGTTTGGGGTTGCAGGCCTTTTAGGCTTCAGCTAAGCTACCCTCGTTCGGCGGATACAACTATGTAACTTAACCCATCTTTTGACGATGAGCCTGGAAGCAACAGGTGTTTGATTTTAGTTAGACACAACTTTGCATCATCAGCCCACGTGCACCTGTCCTTCTAAGCGTCTTTTGATTTTGGCGCTACACATTTTGCTCTTCACCCAAACCTCTGGCTTTTAGGCACTACCTCTCCTCTGACAGACACGACTTTCTAGAAAGCAGATCAGGTTGCTGGCCAGATTGGCTTCAGCTAAGCTGCTTGTTCAGCGGATACAGCTATGTAACATTACCATGCATCATTGGCACTCACATCGCCTGACTTCCAAGTGTTTGGCGGTGTGGGCATGGTAGGCTTCAGCCCCACCTTCAAGGTAAGTTACCTCCAAATTGTTCTGGTTTATCATGTTTCTCACTCTACCTCACCTTACCTGCGTTGAGTTTTGTTTAGGAACCTCAGCCTCACTTTACCTCACCTATACTGAGCCTCAATGTACTGTTTTGTTATGTTAGCCATACCTGAAATCCAAACTCGCTTTGATCGCTGGCCTCTGCAACTTCAGCTGAGCTTCCTAGATAGATGCTCTGTATGCCTTGCGACAAGCAGTGACAAAGACTTTAGAGGTAAATAAAAAGTGAAGTAAAAGTAAAGAGAGAACTTCGTCCACTCAACCTCTGCAACAGGCACTCCACAGGCCACAAGGAGAAATACATGCGCCAAGTTCATTCATTGAGTGCTTTCACACACCTTCTGTGTGTTGTCCCATGGTCAAAAGGGATGTGCACGCGCACAAGCTCGCATACTCCCACACATACACCCGTGCTTTGCTAACATGTCTACAATTTTGTTCATCCAACATAGACATGTGATAGACACCAAGAAGGCCACGCCTTTTCACGAAGGCGTACCATTATTAAAAGGAAAGCTTCTAAGCCAACAGGCACATCAAGCAATTGATTGTCTCAGGCAGGCGACACGCCGAGTTGTAGTGATAAGGGTACGCACAAAACAAGTCACTTCAAACAGGCCAGCAAAGACAGCCAATATTCCTTGGTGTATTTGAGATCACTGTGGCCCCCAATCTCAGGGATCACTGCAAGGTGATCCTTTTTGTGGGCAGGCAAGATGAAGCACACGTAACTCTATGGGTTTCAGCTGCCACTCCTGAATGACAAGCATGCAGCACATGCCCTGTGTTGCGGTCATTGCAAGTACTCTGCAGATAATGGCAAGCTGCATCCTTTGCTGATGGTTATACCCTTTCAGAAAGGTAGCGCCTCAAGGCGTCTGGAGAGACTCGCTTCTTCTAGTATTGCGCAGCATTGGCGATGCTGCCATGAGCAGTATGGGTGATGCTACAGCATAGCACTGAGCAGGTGATGGCACAGAGATCAGTCGGCTCATGGAGACTGCGTGTGCTGCATGGCACAGTGTGCCTCAGCTGATGCAAATGTGAAGACACCAATTTGGCTCCACTGAAGCTAGAGCCGCTGCTTGGGAGCCATAAGTTTGAGAAAGGGATGATCGGCTGAGGCAACAGTGTTGGAGCTGCTGCAGATGCCATGGGAGAGGCAAGGGCCAATGAGGGCTGATTGGCAAAACCAGGCGGGTGTGCATGGCTGCAAGGGGCTGGCTTGCCTTGAAGCAAACAAGCAGCAAAGGCAGCCAACAAGGTTGGAAGGGCAGAGGGGGGGCTTGTGTGGCAGCGGCTGTGCCATGAAGGGGAGCGGCTGTGCCATGTAGGGAGCGGCTGTGGCATGTAGGGGAGGGGTGCTTGGGCTCCCCGCGCCTCCCGCCAGTTATGCCCATTTTGCTCCCTCCCCACGAATGCTGCCTCGGCCTCCATCCTTGCTCCCTTGGTGCCTCAAAAGGGCAGCCAGGTGCGCAAATGATTGGAGCAGCTGGCGAGGCAGAGGCGGTGGTGATGGTGGTGGAGATGGTGGTGGAGGTGGAAGTGAGGGGCGACAATGACATAGCAGGTTGGGGGCAGTGTTGGAGCCACGCTGATCTTGGCCTGGTCAGGCCTCAGATTGCCCCAGCTGCTAATGCTGCTTGGCTCCAAAAGTCCTGCGACGGCTTCAATGTCATGACTGCTGCTGCTGCTGTTGCTGCTACTGCTCTTCCAAGTCACTGATGCTCCTGATCTGCAGTTCCTTACCTGCTGCTGCTGCACTGCAACTGCCACTACATTTCAGCCACTGCTGCGCTTAGCTCCAGCTGCTGCTCATCTGTTACCACTCTTTGGCTGTCGGCTGTGCCGCCTGAGCTGCAGCTCCTCCACAATGGCTGCTCACAAACAATCCTGCTGCACCTTTGAGAAGTTTGTGACACAAGCGATGGCGCACTCAGACCCTGTGTCACTGCAAGGCCGCGAGTCAGGCACCCGGCCTGCGGCTGCTCCGCAGAAACACATGTTCTGCGTCTGGGCTAACAGCAGAGGCCAATGGCGGCTGGCGCTGCTGCACGGCTGCCATCACAAATGACTGCCACCGCTGCTCCACAGCTGCCTCAAAGAGGCCGCCGCTACTGCAGCTGCTTGATAGCTGCTGTCGCTGTAACAACTGCTCCTCTGACCCTCCACAACAAACATAAGGCGGCCTGTCGGCACACCCTTGCCAGAGGCCTCTCTTCACGCGCCCATCTCAGCGTGCCTCCTTGCAGTGCAGGCGCTGCTGCCGTGAATAGTTTGGGAGCTGCACCCCAGGCCACCCCCGCACTGGCATGGGGGGCAGCTGCAAAAAGGCGGCCACTTCTGCGCCTTACGAGCCGTGCTACCTGTGGGCTAACCTTCCAAGCACAAGCAACCAGGCCCTGCTCCTGCCACCACCGCCGCTGCTGCTGTCATGGCCCCTGCTGCTGCTGCTGCTGCTGTTGTTGCTGCTGCTGCCACTTCTCTCTCTCTCTCGCGCGCGCGCTGCTGCTGCTGCTGCTGCTGCTGCCGTCACCTCCCATGGTGCCGAGAGGGCCATGCGGCAGCGCAGGGCCCTGGAAAGCGCGGCGACAACGCACACGCAAGCGGCAGAGCACTCATGGGGCGTGCACGTGCACGCTGTGGGCCATTGCATGCCATTACATGGGTGTGCGCGCAAACAAGGCTGGCCACTCTGGTGCCACTGTGCGGGCCACAAAAGGCAGGACGCGCACACAAGTGGTGGTCGCTGGGCAGGCCGCCGGGAGGAGGCGCTCACAAGAGCACCAGAAAGTGCATGCTGGGCATGTCCCTTGGAGTACGGTGCTGCTGCGCCTGTGCACCACAAGCAGGGGGCAAAGAAGGGGGGGGGAGAGGGGCCGGGCTGTGAAGCAGCATGCTGTTGCCGCTGCTGAAGCCTTTGCTGCTGCTGCTGCTGCTGCTGCCCCAGTGCTGAGCACGCCAGCCTACTGCTGCGGCGGGGGCTGCTGCTCAGGCTGCCGCTGCTGCTACCGATGCCCCCTTGCCGCCCCCCCTGGATGCGCCGCTCCTCCTGCTCCCCTGGCAGGCGCAAACCAGGGAGACGACGCCTCTTGGCGTCCAGCAGCTGCTCCTTGGCTCCTACCAAGTATGGCTGAAGCCAAGCAGACACGCCTTTTGACACCCAACTGCTATTCTGCAACTTCCCCCTTGCCTGCAACCTTTGCCCTATCGCCCCCCACGCTTCTCGCCATACGCTCCGCTACCGCCCTCACGTCAGCCTCCTTGGACCCTCCTTCCCCGCCCTCCCCCGCATCTCCCCCGTATCCTCTCCTGTACTCCCTGCTGCAGCTCCTCTCCCTGCCACGGCTGCAGCTGCGGCTGCGGCGGCGCATGCTGCCATGCGTGTACGCATTCCCATGGTAGTCCCTGTGGGGGTGGAGGCTCAGGTGGGGACGGCGGTGGGGGTGGTAGGGAGGTGGAGATGACGAGCGGCTGCGGCTGCTGCGGCTGGGGCTGGGCGCCCTGCCGTGGCCGTAGTAGCTGCCGCCTCTGGAGCAGTACGCCTGCTGCCACTCCTTGTAGTCTTGGTGGCGGCGTGCGCAAAATCCCGCCTGCTGCGGCTCCTCCTGGTTATGGTAACCGCTGCTGCGTGTGCAAAGCTGCGCCTGCTGCCGCTGCTCCGGGCCACAATAGCGCTGCTGCTCCTCTGAGCTGAAGTCTTTAGTGGCGTGCCTGCTGGGGAGCAGCGTGACTGGGGCCTGCATGCTGGTGAAGGGCAGGTCATTTGGCCCATGTGCCTCGTGCGCCGCTTCCACTGCAGCCGCGGCCGTGTACTTCTGGGCACGCACGCGCGCGATGAGGCCTTGGGAGGTGCCAAGGGGGGCGGGGGATAACAGGGTCAGCCCGTGGCGCATGCCCGGCGCCCCTGTGTGCGCGCGTGGCAGGCATGCGAGGGGCAGCTCTGACGGCAGGGGGGCGGGTGCGCGGGCAGAGGAGCAGCGCTGGAGCAGCTGCGCGATGGCAGGGTCAAGCGCGGCGTCCGCAATACCGTCATCATCGTCCGCTGGGCTCTTCCCCTCTCCTTGCTCAAACTCTGGCGGCTCGCCCGTCTGCCTGCCCCTGCCCCCTCCCTGGGGCGCTGCCCCTCTCTCTGAGGCCCCTGGCCCCTCCTGCCACTCCTCAGTGCCCCTGGCCTGGCGCACCTTCTGCTCGATCATGCGCTGGATCGTGCCATGGAGGGGGTGGCCAGGGTCATGCAGTGCCTCCAGCACCGCGGCAACCTGCTGCTGCTGCTGCTGCTGCTGCTGCTGCTGCGGTGGCGGCGGCGGCAGCGGTGGCTGCAGCAACGGCGGCAAGACGGTGCCGTCAGAGGGCATGGACGCAAAGGGTGGCCTGGTGTTGGCCTGACGCCAGCCACCTCTGCCTTGTGCCACCAGCTGGCGCGGTTGGTG
>LFIK01002006.1_pt1 | contig 16330 bp, 8 predicted proteins | sample 643401 | NCBI WGS metagenome assembly LFIK01 (sample SAMN03777447, study PRJNA286221) | soda lake metagenome | biome: soda lake; feature: Kulunda steppe; material: water; isolation source: sample T5-Br brine of Lake Tanatar-5 | place: Russia: Kulunda steppe | collected 2010-07
CACGCGTCGGCCTGATCACGTGATCCGGCCGACGCGAGCCCAGGCATCGGGCCCAAGGACCTAGGCCTCAGAACGGCAACCCAACAAGGGCTCACCTCCGGGAACAGCCGCTTCTCGGCGGTCAGACTTTCAGCGGCGAACACGGTCACCGGACCGCTCCGCGCCGAAACCGTGACTGCCTTCAAGCTTCCACGGCCGCAGCGCGAAACCGCAACGGACTGCGCCTGTGAGAGGAGGCGCGGCGCATGCTTCGGCCGGTTGACTACGCAGTGCTGAGAACGATGTCGCGCAGCCACAGGGGAACGGTCTCATCGCCGGCAAGCACCCTGCGGAAGTCGGCAAGGTCAACAGCCTGTCCGGGAAGAGTTCGAGATCGTGCTTGCCGTACGCGCGTGGCCCGTACACCATGAGGCGGTTACTCGATGCCGTGCAGCGCGCGCTCGGTAACCTCCGCGGGCCGACGGGGTAGCAACGGCCTGGAGTGGGTCAGCCCTAGCACGATCCCCGACACCGCCCGGCCCACGCCGCCGTGACACGCCTCCGCCCGGCGGTGGCCGACGTCGATGATGCTGCGGACGGCCGACGATCCTGAGGCCTTGCTCCTGTTTGTGCCACTGAGCACGCAGGTCAGGATGCCGTCGGCTGTGTGGGCACTGTGTCAGAGGCGGCGCGTACCCTGTCAGGAAGGCAACTGGCCGTCGGGCCTGCCTGACTCGAGGCGACCGCACAACTACCGTGGCGTCGGCGGCGGCGAAGGAGGCTCGAAGTGGCGCGCAGCGATCTGCTCGTCGACCTGGTGGAGGCCGAGCGCAAGGGCGACCGGGAGCGTTTCCGCCGCCTTGTCGAGGCCGTGATCGCTGAGGAGCGCTCGAAGCAACACCACCTAGTAGCCGACCGCCTCAGCCAGCTCATTACAACAACCGGGTCTAGCAGGCTCCTCGAGAAGGACGCCCACAAGGGCGCGGTCGGTGACCTCATCACGGAGTTTGTGCCTGAGCGCCGGCTGAGCGAGCTCCAGCTCGCCGACAGTGTTGTGGACGTGACAACAGATTTCATCGAGGAACATCGAAGAACGGAACTGCTCCGATCCCACAACCTCGAACCGCGCAATCGGGTTCTGCTTGAGGGGCCACCAGGGAACGGCAAGACAAGCCTCGCAGAAGCGATCGCCACTGAGCTGATGGTCCCGTTCTACGTGCTGCGTTACGAGACACTGATCTCGAGCTTTCTTGGTGAGACGGCAGGCAGACTCAGGGAGGTATTCGACTTCGCACGGACCCGTCGCTGCGTTCTCTTCCTTGATGAGTTCGACACGCTGGGCAAGGAGCGAAGCGACGAGCACGAAACGGGCGAAATCAAGCGTGTGGTGTCCACCTTGCTGCTCCAGATTGATCGCCTCCCTTCGCACACGATCGTGGTCTGCGCAACGAATCACCCGGAGCTGATCGATCGAGCGGCATGGCGTCGGTTCCAAGTCCGACTCGGTCTCGATGCGCCCTCCCGAGCCGAGCGTGCAAACTTCTTGGAGCGGATGCAGGATCGGCTAGGGGGTTCGCTCGGACGCGCACCGCGAACGCTCGCCGACAAGCTCGACGGAGCGAGCTATGCCGAGCTTGAGGAGTTCGCGGTTGACGTTCGTCGCCGCTACGTCCTCGAGCTGCCGGATGCCGATCTTGGCGTGATCGTCTCGAAGCGCTTGGACCAGTGGCGTGCCCAACCCAAGCACTGAGTCGCGGATGATCCTTCGGGAAAGTGGCCGGTATGGCTGATGGGGACTTCAGAGACCCACTCTTCTTCCTGCCGCCGAGCCGCCACGAGTTGAAGGGTGAGAAGCGACCACGGCCCCAGGTGACGACACCGACGCCCGGTGGTCAGGGTAAGCGGATGGCACCGAGGTTCGCCGAGCTTCAGAATGCACTGTCGGGAGAGCGCGCCAAGCTGGTTGGCGTGCCCGACGATGCCGACCCGGAACTCGTCGCCGTGTTCGATCTCGCGACGACCGAGGACGCCTTCGCCCGAGCAGTTCAGAAGATCGATGGGCTCGAGTTCCTGGCTGGGTTCGACTTCGACAAGGTGGAGCCCGACCAGGACTTCCATTTCCAGGATGGCGACGGGGCGTTGGCAGACGATCTGGTTCAGCAGTCCATCTACATGGTGATGACGAATGCCGCCGCGGTGGACCAGTTGATCTCGCTGTTTCAGCGCTGGCAGGCGGACCCGAAGATCACGTTCGATCGTGGCCTCAACCCCTTGAAGCACGTCTTCGCGCATCTCCGAGATCTTCGGCGCTGGTCAACCGAAGACCGGATCAAGGAGACGGGCTTGCTCGACGACTGGCGGGCGTCCGTCGAGATCGCCGGGGCTCAAACCGTTAGGGCCGAGGTCGAGCTCTGGTTTCGTAGTGAAGCGGGTGTACGGCAACATGCTGCCTCCGCCGTTACTGGGGCTGTGATTGATGCTGGCGGGAGGGTGGTCGCGACAGCCGTTATCGGCGAAATCGGGTATCACGGACTGCTCGTCGAACTGCCGCGCCAGGCAGCGGAGGCCGTCATTCAAGAGGGGCCCGAGGAGCTGTCCCTCCTTGTCATTGAGCAGGTGATGTTCGTAGCGCCGGTTAGCCAGTTCATCGTTGAGCTCGAGGAGGAGGAAGGGCCGGCCTTCTCCGATACTGGCGTGACGCCCTCTGGCCACCCGCTGGTCGCGGTGCTCGATGGGGTCCCACTCGCGGGGCACGACGCGCTCCGAGGCCGAGTCATCGTTGATGACCCGGACGACTTGGAGGGAAGCTACAGCGCAGCGCAGCGACGGCACGGCACGGCTGTCGCAACGCTTGTGTGCCACGGCGACCTCGCCGCCGGCGAGGACCCACTTCCCGACCCCATCTATGTCCGTCCGGTCCTGGTCCCGGACGAGCACTTCGCAGGTCGGGAGCGCTTCCCGGCTGATCACCTGCCCATTGATCTGCTGCACCGTGCGATCCACCGGATGCAGAATGGTGATGCTGGGGGAGAGCCGGCGGCTCCGAGTGTCCGCATCGTCCAACTGGCTGTCGGCGACCAGAGTCGCATCTTCGACCGGCGGCTGAGTCCCATGGCCCGGCTACTCGACCACCTCGCGCATGAGTACAACCTCGTGTTCGTCGTGTCAGCGGGAAACCATCCCTTGACGGTGCAGTCGTTGGAAGACAGCGAAGACCTGAAGCTCGAGGGCGTCGAATCGCGGGTGCTGGCAAGTCTCTTCCGCGACCGACGGCTACGGCGCGTCTTCTCGCCGGGCGAGGCGATCAACGCGCTCACGGTCGGCGCGGCCAACACGGACTCGTCGCCGGCACCAGCGCTTCCGGACGACGTGGTCCAGCTCGTAGCAGCGCCGGACGTCCCGACGCTGTACAGCCCGGTTGGTTTCGGGTTCCGTAGCAGCGTGAAGCCCGATGTCATGCTCCCCGGTGGCCGGCAACTTCACCGTCTCTCACCCGCGGGTGGAGAAGCTGAGCAAGTGAACACCAGTCGCACAGGCCCGGGGCTCCTCAGCGCTGCGCCTGGACGTGCAGGCGCTACGGACAGCACCGCCTACTTCGGTGGCACGAGTGGCGCATCGGCGCTCGCGACTCGTCGGCTGGCCGGAATCATGAGCGGGCTGCGGAGCTTACGCGGACGTGACGACGCTGCCCCGAATCTTCCAGAACCTCAGTATGACCCAGTCCTGGCCCGGGCCCTCCTGGTCAACGCCGCCTCGTGGCAAGGTGGGGCTGCGGTTCTACGGGAGGCAATCCCCGGTATCAACCGTCGGGAGCTCACGAAGATTCTCGGGTTCGGTGCTGTTGATCCAACGAGGTGTCTGACCGCCACTGACAGCCGGGTGCTAATCGTTGGGGCCGGGACCATCACAGACAGGTGTGTCGACACGTTCCGACTCCCGCTCCCGCCATCGCTCGAGAAGACCGCCGAGTGGCGAGAACTGCGCATCACGCTGGCTTGGCTCAGTCCGATCGAGTCCAAGATCCGCCAGTACCGCGCCGCCCGGCTGTGGTTTGAACCGCCGACGGATGATGAGATCGGTGTCGACCGAGTCGAGGCTGACTGGTCAGCGGCCAAGCAGGGAACGGTTCAGCACGAAGTCCTGTGGGGCAAGCAGGCTGTGGTCTACGACAAGGACGGCGAACTCGCCATTGATATCAGCTGCCGCATCGACGTCGGCGACAAGAAGGCCCATATCCGCTATGGCCTGGCCGTCTCGCTGGAAGTTGGCCCGGCTATCCAGACGAGCGTGTACGACGAGGTACGGACTTCGCTCATCCAAGCCCGTGGCCGAGTCGCGGTCCAGCCCGGCGCCTAACCAGGGAGCACCGCATGAGTACCGACGATTCGTTCGGGCGACTGCGATTACGGGCGGCTCAGGTCACCCCCAGGCGTCCCCCCAGAGCGGGGACTCGCGCGCAGGCAGACCGGTAGACCTGTGCAACCTGTGGGAGAGAGTTCCATCCTCCTCGAGCGCCTGCACACCGTCGATCGCCCTGACAGTTGCCAGGACGGAGCGATGAGACAGCGTTCCGGCACCATCCTGGCCTCCGCTCATCGACGGTTCTCGGGGGTCAGCTCAGGTCACCCGAATGTTGGGTTCGGTAGATCGCCCATGTGCCTGACCCCGCCTCCTGTCACTTGGCACCGGGTCGACAGGGGCTGCGCACCGTGGGAAGTTCAGCGCATCCAGACTCCGCGAACGAATGTCCGCCGGGAACGTCGCGGGCTGGGCGGCTGCCGAAGGAAGAAGCGCCCTTGCCTTCCGCCCTTCTGCTGCGGTTGCGGCTATGTGGGCCCGCTGTCAGCGCTGACCAGGCTGAGGTCGTCAAACTAGTAGAGGACTCCGCGGCCGATCGCCGAAGTTGGTGGGCTGATCGGGATACAGCCTCGGCAGGGATCCCTTCTACTGTGGACTGACTGACCCACGCGCGACCCTCTCAGTCACGCCGGCTGCTTTGTTAGCAATGTGCGCCGAGCGGGCGCGGGCCTGACGCAGCATGTCGAACGCGGGGTGCCCCCACACGAACAGTCCGACGGTCCCGGCCGAGTCATCCGCGACCTGCCGGTGGAACGTGACCGTCCACTCCAGCCCGTCCTCATCGGTGTACGACCAGCAGCCGCCGCCTGCGCTGGAGAACCGGGCTCCGAGGACCTCGTGGGAGGTCAGCGTTCCCTCGAGCCGCGTGAGCCATTCGGCTTCTTCGCCTTCAAGCGGTGCGGCTGGAGCCCACTGGTCGACTGTGGCGGGTGTGTCGGTCGGCTGCTGGAACGTGTCGAGGTTGACGGGGGCCGAGGTGGCCGCGTTTGCGTTGTCGATGAGCCCTTGGGCCCGGGCGGCAAGCAGTTCATCGCGGTCCGGTCCGGTCGCCATCGCTGCTTCACGGATGGCTTCTTCGGTCTGTGCCAGCACTGGCTGGGCGGCTCCGACGACGTGCTCGAAGTTGCCGAAGTCCTCCTTGATGCCGGAGTAGACCCGCTCCTCAACGGTGCCTGCGATCAGCAGGTTGCGGATGTGGACGGTCGGGTGACCGCCGATGCGGTCGACCCGGCCGATGCGCTGCTCGACCCGCATGAAGTTCCACGGCAAGTCCAGGTTGTAGAGCAGCTCGCAGGTCTGCAGGTTCAGACCTTCAGACATCGCGTCGGTGCCGATCAGCAGCCGGAACGCGCCGTCGCGGAACTGCTCCTTGAGTTGCTGCTTGGTCAGCCGCTTCCAGGTGCCGCTCACTTGGTCGTGTAGTTCACCGCCACGGCCGGAGTAGCAGCACACCTGGCCCGGCCAGTTCACTGCCAGCTCGCCCTTGAGTTCGTCCATCGTGTCAGTGAACTGGGTGAACACGATGGCCTGTCGTGCACCACCATCGGGCTTGGGCTGTCCAAGTTCGACCTTCAAATCGTCGATGAGCGCACCCATCTTGGAGTCAAAGTTCGGCCGCAACTCAAGGTCGGACAGGAACTGCTCGACCATCTCCAGCTCATCACCGACAGCTCCGACCGCCGCACCAACCGACCCGGCCGCGTCGTCCGGGTCCAGGGCCGCATCGAGACTCTCAAGGTCGGGCGTGTCCGACGTGGCGGTGCGGTCATCTTCTTCCAGCAGCGCCGCAAGCGAGAGCAGGCCACCTTGCGACTCACGCAGTTTGTCGCGTCGCTTGCGCAGCGAGTTCTCGATGGCGGCGAACGACGAGGTGAGACGCCGCCGGTAGACGGTCATGATGAACCCGGCAGCCTTGGCCTTGCGGTCGCCTCGGGCGGCGGCAGCGGCAACCTCGGAGTAACGCTCGGAGATCCACGTCTCGATCCGGTCGTACAGCTCCTGCTCGACCTCGGTGAACTTGACGACCTTCTCCTGGACATCCCGTCGGGGGATGGTCGTGCCTTCCGCCAGCAGTCCGGCGTCGAGGTAGGCGCGCAGCAGGTGGCGGGTGTTGCGGTACACCAGCGCTCGCATCGGCGTGTGCTCCCGCAGCCACAGGTCGACCCACGGCAGCGTCTCGGTGCTCAGCCGTCGGTAACGCGAGGTCGACATCGCATCTGGCAGCGCCTGCACCGAGGACACCTCACGGCGGGTCAGGTGCTCCTCCAGCGCCGTCTCTAGGTGCGGGTCGTACGCTGGCCACCGGGCGAAGTGGGAGGCAGCGAGGTCTGACAGCAGCTTCCAGTTCCGCCGTCCCGGCTCCTCCACGTTCAGTTGCTCGTAGTAATCGACGAACCCTTGCGCCCCGGCGTCGGCCCACGACTGCTGCTCAAGGTCTTCCTCGTCCGCACGACCTGGCAGGCCCAGTAGCGCGAGCAGGTCGTACGCCTCGTGGGCAGCCATCTGCATTGGTGTGGCCGTAGCGAGCAGCAGCCCTTGCCAGCAGTCGGCATCGCGCATCCGCCGCAGCAACTGGAGCAGCGCGTTCGGGTCGTCGCGCCCTGCCTTCAGACCGCGACGACGGGCGTGGTGGGCCTCGTCGACCACCACTATGTCCCACTGCCGGTCAATGAGATGCCGTTGATGGTCGTCGCGGCGTGCCAGATGCGACGACGCCAACATCACGTCGGCTGCGTCCCACCGGTTCCCCGACCACGGACGCTTCTCCATGCCCTCCGGCACTGACCCTTCGGGCCAGCGAAGCACGCCGCCTTCCAGCGACGGGACCGCCAGGGTGAACTTCTCCCACAGCTCGGTTTGCCACTGGCCCTGGACCGCGGCAGGAACAAGTAGCAGCAGCCGGCGCGCCCGGTCCGACACCAGTAGTTCACGCAGCACGAGACCGACCTCGATGGTCTTCCCGAGACCCACCTCGTCGGCGAACATCCTCGAGCAGGGCCACGCCTGAACGACCTTGCGGGCCACGTCCTGCTGATGAAGCCAGGGCGTCACCGTCGACGTCGCTACCCCCACACCCGACGTCGTCGCTGGTGCGGCCAGCATCTCGTCGATCGCAGCGAACGGATCAACGTCGTCGGCACCCTGATCGCCTCGCGCTGCACGGATGCGTTCCAAGATCCGCCCGATGTCGCCAGTGCGTCCCTGCCCTTCGAGGCCCTGGGTGACCCTGTCGGTACTGGCTTTCGACAGCAGACGATCCTTGGCTGCCTGCGGCAGGTCGACGATGGCCCAGCCGGGGTCCGGGTCGCCGTCCCAGTGAGCCTCGAAGTCCTCGGCGACATCGCGGCCGTGCCGTTCCCAGTCGCCAGGCTCCCACGACCGGAATGTGGAGAACGACTCGCGGTTCGATAGCCATCCGGAGGGTGTCTCGTTGTTCGAACCCTCGAAGGCCACCTGGCATGGCGGGTCACACCGGTCGGTGAACACGCCGAACTTCGAGTGGTACAGCGCCCTCGCCTGATCGGCCCGTAGCGGCTCGCCGCTGTCCGGGTCGGTCGCCACCGCCACCTTGACGTCGAGCTGTTCCATCGCCACCAGCGTGCACAGCAGCTCCAACGCATCCGACGCAGCACCGTCATCTGCCGACAACGGTTCGCGGGTGACCGCTGCACTCACCGACTCACGCAGATCCAGACCACGCAGTACCGCGTCACGGTCTTGGTCGGTCAGCTCGTGGTTGACCAGCAGACGGATCTGACCCCCATCGAGCACGAACCGCTCCAAACCGGCGGCAGCAGCGGCGAGCGACGCTGAGCGGAAGTAGCCGGCTGCACGGTCGAACGACGCGGCCACGTTCAACATCGGCAGCATGAACGTCTCGTGCGGCCGGTGCCTTGGCCGATACCGACCCAGTAGCTCCACATGCTGCAGGCATGCCGACGGCTCACTCAAGGGTCAGCTGCTCGCTCGTTGTCGGTGCCTCGATACCGACAGGCAAAGTGATCTCGTCGCCGAAGAGCGCCACCACCGCATCTTCGAGCGTCTGCGCTTCGGGCAGCGACAGGCCCTTCTTGGTCGCCACACGCGGCACAGCGTTGACCGCAGCCTGCACCACGTCGGTGAACGCCTTGTCGGTGCCGTAGCCGGAGTCCGCCATCCACGTCCGGGCCGGTCCCATGCCGTCCTCCCGGTAGGAGGCCAGCAGGTAAGCGAGCGCGTCGACTAGCTGGCCAAACCGGCCACCATCGTCCATTTTGCGACGCAAGGCGCGGCCGCGCGCAGTCGGGTCGGTCAACGTGACGTTGCCGGACTTCTTCGCCAGCAGGCCCTCAGAGATGGCCGCGTCGACGTCGTAGCCGACTCCGAACGCCAACTTACGGGCCTCGTCATAGGGGAACTCGCGTGCCTGGAACGTGTCCCAGCACAGCAGCCAGAAGTCCGTCGCCACATCGAACTGAGCGGACTTCTTGCCGACCAAACGGGCCATCCGCAGCCGGGATACCTCCTCACGGGCGACAGCCAACGCTTCCTCGGGCCGCAGCCGCCGAGACCGACCCGTTTCGGCGTCGGTCTCGGACGACAGCACCGGCCAGTTGCGCGAGATGACCGAAAGCGTCGGCCCATAGGTGGCCAGTTGTAGGTCGACACCACCGATGCCGACGTCTTGTTCGAACTTGGCAACAGCGTCACGGGCGGCCTGCCGCAAATCGGCGTCGACGTCCTCGAAGAACACGTCACCTTCGGCGTCGGCGGGGCGCTTGCGGCAGACGAGCATGATGGTGGACTTGGCGGAGTTCTTTTTGGCGTGGTGGAGCGAGGTCTCCGACTGCGTAGAAACCGGCCAGGAGGCTTCGATGGTGAACCCAGCTTCCATCATCGCAGTGGCGAGGGTGTCCCACGCTTCAGCACGCTTGTGGGTGAACCATACGACCATCACGCCGTCGACCGTGAGGATGCGGTGGCACTCGGCAAAGATGGCTTGCATCTTCTGCTGGTAGTCGAACGTCGCCAACTCGTTCTTGCGCTTGCCCGCATCGAGAAAGCGGGCGACGTTCGCAACAGCCTCATCGTCCTTGTTGGTCAGTTCGTCTAGGAACCGCTCAGGATGCAGCGTGCCAAGTGTTCGCTTCTCCCAGACGTAGAAGAAGTCCGCCAACTCGGCGTACTGCACGTTGTCGTAGTAGGGCGGGTCGATGTTGACGCACTCGATAGAGCAGTCCGCGATGTGAGGCATAGATGCTGCCGACCCGACAGATAAGGTCACCTCTCCCGGCACTCGACTTTGAAGCGGCTTTGCCTCGAACATGCCCTCCTCCACGGCGGGCTGAAGAAGTTCAGTGATCCCAGAGTACGAGTCGATCAACTGGTCTAGACAAAACGACCAAAGCTCGCGTGAGCCCTCAAACTCAGCGGTGGTCCATTTGAAGGCGAAGTCGTGCCGGTCGAAGACCGTACGGACGATGCCTCTTGTCGCATTCCAAGAGCACAGCTTGGAGTCATAGTTGACCGCCTTACCCTGCATCATTGCGAGGAGCGTTAGAATCTCACCACCGCGATCCTCGCCCAGCGCTTCCGTTACCTCTCCCCTCAGGCGACGCCACTCCTCTACAAAGGTTCCGTGAACTAGCAACTGCCGGTCCGTGAAGAAGTCACGCCAAGTCGCGAAACCGTAGGGCCGGATGTCGTGCTTTGGGATCGGAGCTGGGAACTCCTCTGTGGGGAGAACGTCCTCCAAAGCCCAGTCGTCTTCCAGCGACACGAGTTCGTCCGACGCGGCACTGAGGGCGTCTAGATCGCTCTGCGTCGGCACGCGGAAGTAGCGGGTTAGCCCACGTCCGGAGTTCTTCGGCTTACCGCACGCGACCGCATACAAGGTCGTCCACATGCGCCCACCCTTGGCTTCCGCCTTGATGTAACTTCCGTCAACCACCAGTCCGTCCCAAGGTGAAACCGCATCCCCTCGGGCGACGGTTCCATCGTCTGGATCGAACGTGAAATCCGGCCCCTCTTCGATGTGAAAGACGAGCCGGTCAGGCGATCCATCTTGCTTCTTTGCTGCTTCCAATCGGACAGCTGTTCCATCACCCTTCTTGCTGAGCCACCAGTTCGGTGCAAGTGGCACAGGCCCGCCAGTCCGAGGGCACGCAACAGTGTTCGCATAGAGATAGGTATTGCTGGTAGCTCCGTCGGGGACCTGAAAGAAGGGAGAAAGCCGCTCCTGTAGGCGCTCGACCAGCACACGCCCCCACTTCTCAAGGTCCTCAACAAGCTCTAGTCCAAACTCCGTCGGTGCTCTCAAGCAGGCATCTAGGATGCTGACAGCAACTGGGTTCAGGTCGTTAGCCCACGTCGGCAATCCGTAGCGCAACGCCGTGTATGGGATCGACCCGCCCCCCGCAGTTGGGTCAGCAATCCGCGGCAAACGGCCCCAACGACGGATGAGCAGCCGATGCAGGATATTTAGATCCTCCGTCGTTGGGGGATTGCGGAAGGCCGGCTTGTAGCCGTATGCCTTGGCCCCAAGAACCTTCCCGACACGGCTTGCAGCCTCGATGCGGACCTTGGCAGCAACTGGGCCGCCATGCACTCCACAGACCCACAGCACCCACTGGCGGTACCAGTCTGAGGCGCTCATCAAGTCGCGCTTGTCACCCAGGTCCTGGCGAGCCGCGCGCGTGCGGTCGAGTGCTCCAGCAAGACCCTCCACGTCGGCCAGTAGGTCGTCAGACCAGACCGGTAAGAGCGCGGTGAGCACGACTCCGTTGGCTGCAGCTAGCGGGGCTCGCGCCCACCAGACATGCAGGGTCTTGATCTTTGGAAACTGGCCGGGGATGGGCGCTGACTCACGTACGGACTCGATGCCGAGCTCGCGGATGGGCAGCCAGTCCTCGATGAGAACCGGGGTGTGCCCGCCAGTGGTAAACGTCACGTCAGACATGGCAGCCTCAAAGGTTGGCAAAGAAGTTGTGGTCGATAGTCACGTCGTACTCGACGCGTTCCGTTGCGGTCAGCCCGATGCGGTGCTCGAGGAGCAGTTGGCACAGCCGCTGGCCGTCGACCAGCTCGACTGGGGGTGCTCCGTCCCGTTCCGCTTCACGCTCGGCATCACGGGTGAAATGGCTGGTTGTGATGAGCAGCCCCTTCTCGCCGCGGCCGGCCATCGCCCCCCGGAAGTCGCGCACCGCCGAGGCGCGAACGGCGTCGGTGTAACGCTTGCACTGGAAGTAGATACGGAACGACACCAGCGACACCCGGTACACCCCAATGCCGTCGAGGCCGCCGTCACCGGACCCACCAGTGACCTGCACGTTGGTGAACTGCGACTGTCGAAGGATGCGAGCGAACAGCCGCTCGAACGCGTAAGGATCCATCTGCCGCATCGTGGCGAGTATGGCGTCCTGCCACGGGACGGTGCCGTTCTCGGTGTCTGCATCAACTTCACCTGCGGCCCGCGCTTCACGTTCGGAGCGCTGCCGGGTGCGCATCTCCCGGAGCCGCTCGTGCATCTGCGCCTCGGTCACCTCCCGGCCTTCAGTGGTGATCTCCCACAGCGCACGGGCGGGGTTTTCGAGCAGCCCGCAGCCCTTTAGGTTGGTGCGCGCCCAAGCGACCCGGTAAGCCGCCAGGCTGGTGTTGCGGTGGGGGACAGCCTGCTGCTCCTCGGACAGCTGCATCAGGTCGATGACCGCATCAACCGACTCGCCATTGGTCAACGGCCCGTCCGCGCCGCGGAACGCCATGAGCGTCGGCCACATGAAGTCGGCCTGGCCTGGGAACTCGACATCTATCTCCATCGTCACTCCGGTGCCAGAAAGATGCGCAGCGCCTTGAGGCGGCGGCGGCCAACGGGGCCGTCCGCGCCGGCACCGATGGTGGCGGCGTACCAGTAGAAGCACTCTTCGTCTGAGAGGCGCGACACCCCGTCGAGCAGCGCGGTGGTCCGCCCTGGCTTGGTCACCCCGAAGATCACGTTGACCGCAAGCGCGGCCCGCACGCCGGCGGCCTCGTCGAGGCTTAGCGGCTTCTTGCGGGTGGCCGACAGCGCAGTGGCCGGGTGGCCAGAGGTCCGCAGCGCGTCAGCGATGGCTGGGCGTGCAGCGTCGAGCCGGTCGGGTGGGACTGTGCCAACGGTGCGGGTGTTTTCCGGTCTGCCGTTGGTCTCCGCCAACATCAGCAGGTAGCGGCCGTCGGTCCGGCCGCCAGGGTCAACGCGGAACTCGAACCCGCGTGCACGGCCCGACAGCGGCGTGGCCCTCTTGGTGGTTTGTGCGCCTGCCATCAGGACACCTTCCCTCGGAGCTGGAGTGGTGAGGTGAAGTAGGTCTTGATGGCATCGAAGAGGGCGACGAGCTTTGGGGCGTCGGGGGCATGCGGCGCATCGAGGTGGAAGGTGACCGTCGCTTCACCTGCGAGCGGCGTGCCGGACTTGTCGCCGGCGGCGGTAAGCACTGCCTTGGCTTTCTGCTGGGCTTGGCGTCGGTCGGCCCCGTCGATGTCGACGACCATCGACCCGTTGAGTCCGTCGATGCCGTACTCGATGCTGCAGTCGAACGTAATGTCGGTGATCGCTGGGACCGAGCCGAGCAGCATGATGAGTGTGTTCGCGGCACCAGGGGTCTCGTCGGTGACCTCGACGGACAACTCGACCTCGACGAGCCCATCGGTGTGGCCGAGCTTGATGCCGTCGGCGACCCAGGCGGCCAGTTCCTCGAGCTTGGGGCCTGGAGCCCCCTTGAACTTGCGGCGCTTGGGTGCTTTCGTTTCCAGGTTGTTCTCGTCCTCGACGAGACGGCGGATGGTCAGGTCGTCGAACCCGACTTTGTCGCCGGTGAGGTCGCCCGGGTTGACCCTCTCACCGTCCTTCTCGACCACGATGGCACCGCTGTTTATGCCGTCAGCGAGCGCCTGACGGATCTCCTGCTTCCCGATGGAGTCGGCCCCCTTGGCCTTCTCCACCGAGGCACGCAGGTCACTAGCCGTCAGCGACTCGTCGCCAGCCCGCTCGACGACACTGGTGATGTCTCGGGCGGTCGTGGGCGTAACCAGCAGTCCTTCATCCACGGCCGCCTGGTAGTCGACCAGCCACACGTTCTCGTCAAGCGGCACCGGCGGCGGAGTCGAGGAGGTGTTGCGGTTGGAGTGGACCTTGCCGTTCTGTGTGGTGGCATCACGGAGGTCTTGCATCACCCACAGCCCCTCGGTGATGCCGTTCTGGACGCTGCGCACCACCGGGGAGGTGTCGGTGAGCAGCTGAGCGGAGTGGTCGATCCAGAAGGCGTCGAGCAGTTCGGAGGTACGAACCCGGTCGGCGTTCTTCGGCCAGACCTTGGCACGTAGTCGGTCGGTGCCGATGGGGTCGCTGGTCGCCCGGACCTTGGCGGCGTCAATGAGGGCCGACCACACCTGATCGGTCCAGGACTTGCCGGCCGCGACCTTCCCGCCGGTGGACCGCTCGCCGACAGCACCTTGGGTGTCGGGAGCGAACCCGATGTGGGTCAGGTCACCGGCGGACTTCGCTGCCACCGGGTAGTACAGGTGCTTGAAGCACCGCCCGGTGGCGACGTGAGCGGACAGGTGGGACCGGTCAGCAATGTCGCGCAACTGCTGCTGCACTGACTCGCTGTACGAGCTCATCCTCGACTCGTCCCCGACAATGCGGGTCGCGGCCATCATGTCGCGGATGAGCGCATCCATGTCTGCGACCTTGTCGCCGTCAGCGACGAGGTAACCGACGCCGTTCCTGTGCCGGCGCGGCCCGCCGGCCGTGTTCTTGGCGCGCGCGTCTTGGAGCACGTCAGGGACATCGTTGGCGTCCCGGTCGGTGACGGTGAGCATCGCGTGGTCGACCACGACCAGCCGGAACTTCGCATCGTCGGGGACGTTGGTTAGGTCCTCGGGCAGGACGTGCGTCTCGATGTTGGACGTGGAGCGGCACATCTTGGCGATCAGGTCGGAGCGGGTGACCCGCAGGTCAGTGTTGAGGACCCTTTCGGCTTCGCTCGAGACGATTCGGTTGGCGTTGGGGGCGGTCTGGAACCGCCATCTCACGTTGTCGTACGCCAGATGCCACGCCACCGCGTGAAGCCGGCCCAGTGCATCCTCGACCAGGCCCGGGTCGTCCCCTGGACGAAGCGTCCCGAGCGCGACCTCGGCGATAGGCGAGCCTGACTCAGCCGTCTCCTCGAGCGAGTGGGCCAGCACCGTGGTCGCTGCACGGGCGGTGACGGGACGGTCCTGGTAGCGCTCGTGGTCGATGCGAGCAGCGAACGGGGATGACCCGGCGATGTCAGCGGTGATGACCTCGGCGAACTTGTGCCGATCGATCCGCTCCGACAGCTCCTTCTGGACCGACGCCGTACCAAGCGGCAGGTCAGCGACGTTCAGCAGCGCTGGCGGGTCATCCGACTTCCAGGTCTCCGCCACCAGCCGGGACAGCAGCCGCAGCGCACCACGGGTGCGCTGAAACTTCGGAATCGTGCCCAGCCGCTTGTCGAGCAACCGGATGAGCTCCGGATGGAACGGGTAGGTCGACGGCAGCTCATCAACGATGTTGGCGGTTGCCTGAGCAGACAGGCCAAGGTCCGCCGCAGCCTTGGCGTAGAACTCTGCGTACTCCGCGGCCGCGTCGGTCTTGGCCTGCTCATCGACCGACTCGAACAGGCGCTGCTTCAAGATTTCGGCGATTTCAGTCTCGTCGGCCGGCTTAATGTCGCTGCCCTTGCGGGCCAGCACCGTGCCGGTGTCACGGAACCGCGCCTCAAGGTCGGCAGTGGCATCCGAGTAGGCGTCCGACGACGATGCCAGCGTGATTACGACCACCACGTCGTCGCGGCCGTCGACCTCCTCGGACAGGTTCTTCAGAAAGGGGGCGATCTGACCACCCTGGCGGCGGATGTCCTCGGTGCCGCCGGACTGGCACTGCGCGAGGTGCTGCGCCAGCTCGTCGAGGACGATGATGGCCGGGCCGCCAGCGAGCATCTTGCGGATGGCTCCGGTGCCGGGGGCGGTGCGGTCGCGATCGTGATCTGCAACAGCTGCCCAGGACTCGTCGCCGAGCTGGGAAGCGATCTCGCCCCACAGCGTGTAGGCAGTATGGCCGTCCCGTTCGATGCCGGACACCGGGTCGAGGGTGTCGCCGACGACCGCAGCAATGCGCACCGGCCCGTCCGGCAGCGACGTGCCCTCGTTGACGAACTCGTCGAGGTTGTCGGGCCGGAACCCGGACGCCAGGTGGTAGAGCGCGATGAGCGAGTGGGTCTTGCCGCCACCGAATGACGTCTGCGCCCGCACGATGGGTGACCCACCGGTGCCAGTCAGATGGCCGAACGTTGCGGCAATGAGCTCGCGGAGGCCCGAAGTGGGATAGGTCAGGTCGAAGAACGTCGTTGGATCGGTGTACGACCGGTAGTTGGCGTCCTCAGAGACGACCTTCTCCAGCTGGGCGGCGAAGTCCCGGTCCTCCATCCCCCCGGCGAGGATGTCGCGACGGGGCACGCAGGTCTCGGTGATCGGCTTCATCGGCTCCCCGGCTAACGCTTGTAGTGGAGGTGCAACCGTAGGGCCTTGGTGCGACGCGGAGCTCCAAGAACGCGCCGGAGTGAGGAGCCCGGCCGGATCGAACGCATCCGCGGTAAGAGTTCCGTGTAGTGGTGGATGTAGAGAGTCCGCGGGTCGGGCGGGCCATCGTGCGACTCTCAGCGAGTTCTTGCACGGAGGTCAAGAGGAGCCCTTGTTGTGCGCGGGCGATCGGACGCTGGACTGGTCATTGCCGGTTCCGGAGCCGGACCGGACGGAACGGTTCGACACCAGCCAAGCCAACCTCCGGTGTTGGAGACCGACTGCTGACGGTGAACGTTCGCCTAGCCTCCGAGAAGTGCGCATTATCGGCTGCCGGCAGGTGTCGACCCTCGGCGGAGTGGTCGAGACTGCGAGAGCACGGGAGTCGGCCCCGTCCCGGTTGACCACGGTCCTTGCCAAGGGCCGTACTCGAGGG
>LFIK01002007.1_pt1 | contig 16328 bp, 17 predicted proteins | sample 643401 | NCBI WGS metagenome assembly LFIK01 (sample SAMN03777447, study PRJNA286221) | soda lake metagenome | biome: soda lake; feature: Kulunda steppe; material: water; isolation source: sample T5-Br brine of Lake Tanatar-5 | place: Russia: Kulunda steppe | collected 2010-07
ATCACGAATAATTTTTTGAAAATCACTTGAAGGCATATTTATTACTGATGAAAATTTCACATCAGGAACTTCTAATTCTTGATAATCTGGTTCAATTAATCTTAATAGTTGAGTTTTACATTGTCTGATGTTTCCATTCTCAAATTTCAAACTTAAATATTCTACTACTCCATCTTTATAATGTTTATCTTCAATATATATAGTTAGTGTATCATCGTTATCTATCGTATTAATTAATTTAAATAAATGAAACATATTTACACCAATGACAATTTTGTTGTGCTTACAAAAATACTCTTCAAAATTATCTGCCTTTAAATGTAAATGACATAATATTACATGCGACTTATCCATATTGATAATTCTTAATCCATCTTTTTGAAAAGTAATATTTGTTTGAAGAAGAATATCTTTCATTGCTGTCATTAGAGTACGAAAGGGTGCAATCTGCACTGTCTTTATTTCTAATACATTGCTACTCATGATTTATATATATTTTTATATTATCTTTAAATACTTAAATATAAAAACTTATAATAATTATGAGTAAAATTATAATAGAAAATGAAATAAATACCATTTTAAATTCATTAACCAGTGAAGAATATGATGATTTCCTAAAATATTTAAAAAATTATCAAATCATTAAAGAGAGAAAAATTAGAAAGAAGGTTCAAAAAGAAGAGAAAATCAAGAAAATAACAAATAGTATAAATAAGTTTATCCAAGATTATTCAAGCAAAAATCCATATTTTTATATTCCAGAATGTAATCTGTTTTTAAAATATGATAATGCAAATTATTCTATTATTGATAAAAATATAATATGGTATAATTTATTATCTCAACTCAATCATTATCCTTTTCTTTTAAAACATAAAGATAGTATAAATAAAATATTCTATCAAAATATTAAAAAAAATATATTAACATCAGCAACACCAGACTCAAGAACTATACAAAACATTATTTCATTTTTCCAAAAATTCTTTTGTCCGGATAAAGATTCTGTGAAATATCTCTTAACGATTATAGGAGATTCTATTTTGAAAAAAGATATTCAAAAAATATATATTACATTTAATAAAATCACACCATTTTTACATTTTTTTGAAGATACATTACAAGAAGTATTATATGGAAAACAAAATTTAAAAAAAAACTTTATTAGTAAATACTTTAAAACCAAATATCATAATCATGACTATAAAAATGTTCGTTTTATAAATACAAATGAAATAAAAAATTGTAATATCTTATGGGATATATGTAAAACATTTATTGAAAAGAATATTTATAATATTATTGTAGTTGCTTGTCATTACTCATATCGATATACAAATAATGAAAATTTTATCCAAAACTATTGCACCAATGATGAAGTGAAAGAATATTCATTATATATGAATGAACGAGAGAGAAGTGATATTGTAAATGATTTTATAAAACATTATATTCATAGAAATAATAATATGAATATACGCGATAGAGAAATATATTATCTTTTTGAATGTTATTTAAAAGAATTAAAAGTTCCTAAAATTATGTTTCATAGTGAATTCAGAGAAGAAATGAAGAAGAATGTCACATATGAAGATGGATACTGGAAAGGTGTAACAAGTAAATATTTAGATCATATTCATTATTTTTTAAATTCATTCTTTGCAGTTCATTTTGAAGTGAATCATGACACAGACTATTCTTCTACATACGAAATTAGTGAAATTTATCAAATATTTCATTTATGGAATAAATCAAGTATAAAACCATTTTCTTTTGATTATAAAGAAGAAAATATTCTTAATATTATTACAAACTTTTTTCCTAATATTAAAATTGAAGAAAATAGAATACTATACGGTATCTATACTAAACTATGGGATAAAAAAAATGACCTCATTCAATTTACGAATGAAAAAGCATCCATAGACTATAATGAATATTATAAATGGGCTAAATCGAATAATATGTTTATTATCTCTAAAGAGTATTTTACTCATTATTTTAGTAATAATTCTTGAATTTATTGGTTTGGTCCAAACTCTCCAGAACCTTTTGGTTGTTTATAATCTCCTAGATTGTTTAGTTTTTTTGCAATTCGTTGTCTCTCTACTGAAACAATCTCACCATTTCTATTATAGGTTAAATCACTTTTTGTTAAACCACCTGTAGTTCTATGTGCAGTTCCATTCATTACTTGAGCTCTTGAGCCTTCTATTCTTTGATACACTTTTCCACCAATCGAATAACCACGATTACCATCCAGACGTTTAGCTCTTGGATGAACTGCTCTACCACCAACTCTGGATTTTACAGTCTTACCTCCTTTTCTTCTTTTCATTTTGTGATTCCTTGTTTTTGGCATTTTCTTTATAATTTATAATTAGATAATAAATTATAAAGAATTTATTGTTTAGGTCCAAATACACCGGAACCTTTCTTTTGGAGATGGTTGCCTAAATTTTTATTTTTTTTTGCATTCTCACTCTTTGCAGCGAACTTAATTCTAGAACCGGTATGAATAAGTCCATCTTTAGTTACACCACCACCTGTTCGGTGTGCTGTTCCATTCCATACTTCTGTTTTTGTTCCTTTTATTTTATCATACACTTTACCACCAATTAAAACTCCACCCTCTACTTTCTTTGCTCTACCAAATCTACGAGTTCTCGCTTTAGAATTTCTTTTTCCTTTTCCTTTTCCTACTCTTCCTGATTTTCGTTGGGTCTTGTTTTTTCTTGAACTACCTTTCATTATATGTTATAGAGAGAAAATAATTATCGTATTTTAAATTTTAAACGCCACGCATCTAATTCTCTCCTTGTTAGACGGTTCTCTGATTTATTAAATATGATTGCTTTCTTTGGTAATTTTAATCCTCCAAGACAACCTTCTCTAAATTTTGGATTTTTTGAAGTACAAAAATAAAATGGAGGTCCAAAATATCTAGGTAAATTATTACTCATATATATAAACATACACTTTATCTTCGTAAATTACCTATTGTTTTTATTTTTAAAAATAATACTCTATCAGAAATATCTGTGCTTCGTATTGGATAAAAGTTTTTTCTCATATCTTTTACTAACACTTTTCTTGAAAGACTACTAAACAACGCATTTTGTCTTCTGTTTGTTGTATATATCTTAGATGAATAATTAAACCAATTTATCGTATGTGCCATATATGTATAAGAGAGAAAATAAAAATTATTTATTTTGATTCTCTATAAAACGATACATTCTTTGGATATCTAATTTTGTTATCTCATATTTCTCTATTTCGTTAAAGAGTATTTTATTTTCATTCATATCTTTAAATCTACTAAAAAATGATAATAAATCTTTACGATCCATATCCAATTTATAACATAAACTCATTAAAAATATCAAGTTATTATATTCAGTTGAATATTTTGTTAATATCTTTGTAAAATCCATATCTTTGTTTCCTATTTCTCTCTTATAATGTAAATCATTATGAAGTATATTATTATTATAAATTGTTTTCAATAGAAACGATAATTCATTGAATATCCATATTTGTTTTTGGAATGTAATACGATCAATATAATCTGCATAACAAAATACTTCTAAAAAGTTATAATAAAAATGAATTGTTTCCTTTTCTTGTTGTTTCTTACATAAAAATAAATGAGGCACATTCTCATGAAATAGTAACGATAATGTTGTTCTATCTGTTTCATTAATAAGTTGTGATTGTTCTTCTATACTTACCTTATTCGTTAATAAATATTTTACTTTATCTTTCATCTCTTTTTTTGTATTTTTATATCTACAAAGAGTATCTTTATTTAATAAATTTTTTAACTCTTTTATAGAGGAGTACTGACATATTTTTAAAATATAATTTAATCTATGTAAATCTGTTATAATATATTCTGAAACAAAGTCAAGTATAGAATGATCCTCTTTTAACTTTGGGATTTTATATAGAATAAGATTCTTCATATTCTCTCTATTAGGTGTTCTCAAATGATAACAACGACAAACATTCATCAACTCTCTTATCTTTTTATCACTACAACTATTACCAATACATAGAATAGGAATAATTGTCGTTTCTTCTTTCTTTTGTTTTTTTGTTCTTTTCCCTCTTATCAATTTTATTAATGATGTAATTGTTCCCTTATCGCCCATATTTAAACCGTCTATTTCATCCATAATCATACATATATTTTTCTTCTTTTTAGAAAAAAACGATATTACACTTTTCTCACTTTGCTGATTTTTTGTAATTGATTGAATAAAAGACTTATTTCGATTATCACTTGAATTGTATTCAATAATATCATAATTAAGTTCTTCCATAATATTCTTAACAAAATATGTTTTACCGATCGAACAATCACCATACACATAAAATCCACGACTTATTGTATAATCAAATTTATTCACTTCAAAATCTAACAAATCTTTCTTTATACAATTTTTTACTTCTTCTCTATCTAATATATCATCATAAGTATTATCATAATTAAACATATATATTATAAATAACATATATTTAAGTTTAATAATACATTAAAATTTATTAAAACCATTTTTTTAATTCAAGCACCTTATCTCCTTTCTTACTACTATAGGCAGGAAGTGCATGAGGCATCGGCATATTACTAACATCTCTCTTATATTTTAGATAAGCATCTGCCTCATTCAATACACTTGGAACACAATAATCTAATACAATCTTATTTAATTGTTTTACTTGTTCTCTAATATTATTTGGTTGATGTGCTGAATATTGTAAAAATAAACTTCTCATTATTATTTTTAAATTCGTTTCATTTTGTGGTGCAACATTGTATAGACCCTTCGATAATCTATATACACCTGCACGTATTCCATTTTGGATAATATTCATATTCTCTTTTGAAAAAAATGCTCTTGATAGGTTGGATTCTTCTACATTTCCTTGTAGTCCTCCACGATAATTTGTTGTATTATTATAATTTATACCTGGATGCTTAAATAATTCAAATTGAAATACATTCGGTTCTGAAATATCTACACGACCACCTTTTCCTGTTTTTAATTCTGTTTGTATTGTATCTTCTATCGTTGAATAACTATAATTCATATCTATACAAATACAAAAGAAAAATAAATTGTCATATATATATATAAATGTTTATTCAAAATAATTTCCGTCTAATATCGGCAGTTTTCATATTAATTGGAATCTCTATTATTGTATATATGTTTCAAAATACAAAAGAATGGGACTTTAATAGAATTGTGATTGTTATTGCTATCAGTCTTTTCTTATTTATGCTTGTATTAATTGGTTATTTAGTACATAAATCAAAGTATGAACTAAAATGGCCTCCTGTCATTCCTGATTGTCCGGATTATTGGGAATTAGAAGATGGAACTTGTGTTCCAAATCAAAAAAATACAAATGTAGGAACTTGTAATGAGAGAAAATACCGAGACTTTGTAAGAAAACATTCTGAATCTGAATTGAGAGGTCCATCTGGAATTAGAAAGAAAGCCGAATGGGCGAATAAATGTGGTATTGTATGGGATGGTATCACTAATAACCCTGAAGTCATTAATTATTCCCTTCATAATTAAAAAAATAATTTTAATATAAAATATTTTTTTAACTTTATTTCTTTAACTTTAGCTTTCTTTTTGTTTTTGACTTATTTTCTTTTACGGTAGATATATTATTTTGCTTGTTCTCTCGTTCTCTCTTATATACTTTATACTCTTCTTCTAATTCTAACAACTCGTTCAACCATATTGTGTTTGTTGAACTAGTATATAATTTATCATATTCTTTTTCTTTCTCTCCCTTTTCGTTTAATAGTTTGGTTATGTTTTCTTCTATTACACTATCTATCGGCATATTCCTCAGATATTTATAATCTACATCGTTTTCTAGTTTATCATATCCCCTCTCTTCTAATAACTTTATAACTTCATCTCGTTTTTTACGTCTCAAATCCAATTCATCATTGCATTGTTCCATAATAAACTTTGCTTTATTAGATAACAATTTAATCTCTCTTTCATATTGTTCTAATTGATATTGTTTGCGTTTATCATAATATATCATACGGATACTGTAGTAATCTTCAATAATGTCATAAATCGTATCATACTTTTTTAATTTCTGTTTTGAATCAAATAAATGCATATTTGATGTTGTTTTAGTAGTTATTAGATTTAATGCCTTTTCAAGTCCATTGTAATGTGTATTCACTTGTTGTGCTTCCAGTTTATCTACTATACCTTTATTAAATTTAATAATTAAATCCACATTGACATCCGTACTCATATCCTTGTATTCTTTAATGATTGGTGTATTTTTTCCATTTTTCTCTCTTGTATCATCCATCAATCTCTCTAAGTATAATTTGTAATCATCCGTCCAAACACCAATCGGCAACTCTGTAATTTCAATTTCATCTACACCCTTTCTCTCATATACACCTTTAAATAAATATTTATGTTCTTCTACTTTTATAATTGAACCTTTATAACCTTCATAATATGGTTCTATTTCTTGCAAAACATCATTTCCTTTTAATTTCTGGATAAGATATTTAATAATTTGTTCCGGATTGTAGGATAATATACTTGTGCTAAATCCAGTTCCAATACCTTTTGAACCATTCACAAGAATCATTGGAATAATAGGAGTATAAAATTCAGGTTCAACTAACTCTCCATCATCATTTAAATAATCCAATACTGGAACATCTTCTTTACGATAAATATAACTTGTTATTTTTTGTAATTGTGTATAAATATATCTTTCCGAAGCTGAGTCTTCACCACCTTGATAACGACTTCCAAACTGTCCTATAGGGACAAGAAGATTTATATTGTTTGAACCTACAAAATCTTGAGCCATACCAACAATCGCTTTCATCAAACTATTTTCACCATGATGATATCCACTATGTTCTGAGACATATCCACCAAATTGAGCTACTTTAATTTCTTTTACAAGATTTCGTTTTAGTGCTGAATATAAGATCTTTCTTAAACTTGTTTTTAAACCATCCATCATATTTGGTATGCTTCTCTCACAATCATATTTAGAGAAATGAATCAATTCTTTATTAATGAAATCACTATACGAAATAGATTCATCTTTTACATCTAGACGACTATCTTTCTCATAATTCTCAAGCCACATTTTTCGGTCTTGGGAACGATTCTTATTAAACACTTTATCTATATCTTCATCACATAATTCTTCATCATAATTAAAGGAAACTACCTTCTTTTCTTTAAAATATTCTTTAAATTCTCTTGCTGTGCTTGTTCCTAATCCTTTATAATATTTAATCGTCCAACCTTTAGTATTATTCTCTTTCTTCCAATTAAAGTATTCGTGTTCGTTATAGAAATTTAATTCTGTTTGTCCTTTTCTTGCTTTCAAAATCGGTGTATTCATATATGTAATAAAATTATCGTGTTTTACTAATTCACCCCATAAAGAATGGAACATATTAATACACAACCCTTTAATATGATGACCATCTACATCTGAATCACACAATAACATAATCTTTCCATAACGAAGATTACTTTCAATATCCTTCTTATCTTTGTATTTTTTATTCAACTCAAGACCCATAATTTTCTTAATATCATTAATTTCATTATTGTCTGCTATTTTCTTAATGGATGCATCTCTTACATTCATTAATTTCCCTTTTAATGGATAAATTCCTATATAATTTCGGTCTTCTTTTGATAAACCAGACACAATTCCAGCCTTTGCTGAATCTCCCTCACATAAAATAAGAGTACAATCACCAGATTTTGTGGTTCCAGCATAATTTGCATCAATCAATTTATGAACTCCTTTCACATTCTTAGTCTTTTTTCCATCCGTCTTTTTTGCAAGTTTGTTATTTCTTACATTACTTATATTGATAGCTCGTTCAAGAACCCCTAATTTAGCAACTTTTTGAATAAAGGTTTCACTTACTTTACAAGATGAACCAAACTTTGCTACTGGTGTATTCATATAATCTTTTGTTTGACTATCAAACGCTGGATTTTCGATAACACAATTCACAAATAACATTAATTGTTCTTTAATAGATGAAGCCGATACTTTCACCTTCTTTTTTGTTTCTATATGTGCTACAATACCTCTTACTATTTGATTCAATATATACTCAATATGCTTACCACCACGATTTGTGTATATACCATTCACAAAAGATACTTGTGTAAATTCCTCGACTGGTGTTAGAGAGACTGCATACTCCCAACGTTCATTTGCTTTTTCATATACACGCTTACTTTCAGATTTTTCTCCAATATATAAATTAACATAATGTTCGAATGTTTTTACTGGAATTATATTTGAATTAAACTTCACTTTCACATTTTTTGATGTAATTGCTGAAATATCATACGTTCTTTTTTTCAATAATGAAAACATATCATCATTTAATCCAGAAATTCCAAATCGTTTATAATCCGGCAACCACGATATTTTTGTATATGGTTTTCCCTTATACTTTGTAATTTTCGGTTTCTCAATGATACTTAAGTTCTCTTTGAACTCTTGAGTATATTTTAAACCACGAATATGATCTACTGTCTCTATTTTTCCCCATAGAGAATAGATAAGAACTAACTTAAATCCAAATCCATTCTTACCTCCAACGATTCGTTTCTGGTTTTTATTATAATTTGTAGATGTTCGCAAATGACCGAAAATCATTTCAGGAATCCAAATATCATATTCTGGATGTTTTGCTATATCTATACCATTACCATCATTAAATATAGTGATGGACCCTTTGATTCTATCAATGAATACTTCTATATTTTTTACAGGAATATTACTTTTTTTATTTTCTTCTACCTTTTCTTCCATACGAATATAGTGGTCTCTCGCATTTACAATTCCTTCATCAAAACATTTATATAACCCTGGAATCCATTTAAACTCTTTATATATCATTTTATCTAATACATCATTGTAAGTCCAATTTAAGATTGTATCTTCTTCAATGGAACCAATGTATGTATCAGGTGTATCCAATATATGCATACGGTCGCTCTTCTTTTCATATACATTAGCAAGTTCTTTGTCTTGAACGCTCATCTTTATTTGTTATAGTTAATACAAGATAACTATTTATGTTTCTTTTCAATTTTATATAAAATTGAAAACATATAGTTCTACATACTACTATCAAACAATATGCTGTCTATTATTATTACAAGCTTACCAAAGACAAATGGAAATCATAAAAGTCAATCACTCGAAATAAGTAAAACAGATACTTGGGAATATATATTTCATAGAATATCTTCTATTATAAATATTCCAACTCGTTATATCATTCTTTATTACACAATCGATGAAAAAATATTTTCAATTGATAATTATACCAAACATATACAAAATTACAGTCCATACTCTTTAGTTTTAGAAAAAAAAGTTATCTTTTTCAAATTTAAATTTAATAAATATATTGATAAAATACATCTGAACGAATTCTATCAATATATTTCAAACACATTAATTGAACCCAAAAAAAGAGAGAAAGTATTATGGGATACTGTTTATTATATCATAGAAGAACTACAATATAAACCAATTATCTTTGAGTATTGTTATACTATTATAGAAAATGACACACTTATTAAAACTATTACAAATGAAAAAAATAAAATATATATGATGTTATACCATCATATTATTAAGTATAAAAATATACAGCTTGAAAAAAATATGATAAATGAATGTAATCAATTGATAGATAAAATAGAAGAAAAAATAACAATATAATATATAATGTTCTCTTCAAGATATAGACGTTATTATGTATGTTATGGTATAAACGGAGAAACTAAATTTGTATGTCCTCCTAAGATTCAAACCTTAGAAATTGATAATTCAAGTATTCAGAGACAAGTAAGTTCTAGAATGAGATTAGCACAAAGAATCCGTAGAAATTCACAATTACGATAAATTCTAATATAGAGTTTCTAATTTTCTTTTATATCCAAAGTTAAACGAAAAATATTTTGATTATAACTACATATACCCATATATAATTATGAATATAAAGAAAGAATACAAATATAGTAAATATTTTGATGAGTTCATAGAAGAAAAATATATACTTGTAGATGATGTGAAAGAAGTAAAAAAAGATGTAGATGAATATTATTGTAATAAATTATACAATTATTATAAAAATAGTAAGTATAATAATTATATGCAATATAGAGAGAATAATTTCTTGTTAAGAACTATAAAAGGGAGACAATGTAATTTAAGAATCAATAAATATACGAAAAAAGAAATAGAGATTTTATCAAAATAAGTATGAATTGATATTTATACATTCTTATCTAATAATTGTTTAATAATATCGTTTCTTTTCTTTATTTCCTGTTTTAAATTATTAATATATTGAACGATTTCTTCTAATGATAGAGGTCGTTCAGTTCCATCGCTATTTTTACAAACAATATATTTATTATTTATTATTTGTTTTTGTTTTATCATTTCTTCTATTTTTTTAGTCTCTTCTATAACATCTGGTTTATATTTTAAAGATCCTAATTCATAAGAATTTAATTCTTGATGTATATCTTTTGTATAAAAATCAAATAATTCAGGGTCTTCTATAAAATCTTTTGGTGTATAAGTAGAATTATGAATGGTAGGATTATTTTCATAATTAGTCAATAGTTTATTTTTATCAAAAGTGTTTTGTTCGTGTGAAAATACTAATATAGTCTTTACACTTTCAAATTGAACGAATGGAATTGTATAATTTTTTAAGAATTGTTTTTCTTCGGCTAGAGACGCATTATCGTTATATTCAGTAATTTCTAATAATTCTCTCTTAAATGCAAATGTTCCTGCGGTTGCGTGTGTTTTAGAATACGGTCCAAATTTTATCATTTTTTTTAATTTATGAAACCATACGTATATTTCACTTGAACCACCACATAAAGCCTTATTATCACTTAACAATCGTTCTACAGCGTGAGATACTCTCTCTCTTGGATAATAGTCATCATCATCCATATAAACAATAATATCTCCTTTACATTTAGAATGCATAAAATTTCTCTTTTTTCCAAGTTTCATCTTTTCTTCAATAGAATAGTATTTTAAGTTAGATATATCTAATAATAAATCTTTTACTTTATCCGTTCCATCATCAACTACAATCCATTCCATACGTTCTTGTGGGTATGTTTGGTTTAAGAAACATTTTTTTAAATAAGGAATAAATGGTCGTCTATTAAATGTAGGAGTGCATACACTAACAAACGGCAACTTTTTTATTTTACTCATTATAATTTTTCATTTTATATCTTTATATTTATATTCAAAAGTAATAATATACAATCAATGAAAATATAATTAATACTGCAACTACGATTAATCCAACTATTAAGAAAGTCTCTGATAAATATCTTATCATAGAGATGACTAATAGAATATAGAAAAGCATCGTAATCAAATGTGAAAACTTCTTTATATGACTCTGAATATGTTTACCATTTACTATAAACGGTTTAATAAATATAAAATAAGAAGTATGTAGTGCAGTTAGAATAAACATTATACAACCCAGTATAAATCCAGGATATAATGAAATTATTTTATATATCAAAGAGTCTGAACCTATATCATTTATATTTACACTTCTAACAGAAGCTAATAATGTAGTCCAGAATGATATATTTGGATTAAATATTGTGAAAAATAAGTATATAAGTGGAGAAAACAAGAAATACACACCCATCGCAATTGTTTTCAATATTTGTTGGTCTTGTCCTTTACTTGAACTTTGCATTCCCATTAGTTTTAATATCCCTGAAAAAGATGTAAAAATAAATTTATTTATAGTTCGATAATATATCCAAGAATTTTGTAATGCAGAAGAAAACCAGTTTAACGATTGATTAATAAAGGTGCAGTTATCATCCATTTTAAAATATGGGAATTTTAATGCAAAGTCATCTATGTTTTCTGTATTATATGGTGATTGTTTCGGATCTGTTGGAAAGAACTTATTAGAAAAAGAAGTGTGAATCATATTTTCACTAATAAATAATATATTTCCTGATATAATAACAAAAATAATAATTATAATAAAATTATTTATCATAGAAGTGAAAAATCCTTTCCAATCATTCTCTTTTTCCTTTTCTTCCTCTTCTTTCTTTTTTTCTTTTGTCTCCTCTTCTGTTGCTCCTCTATTAAATAACCCAGCACCCCAAGTGCCTGTTTCTTCTTCCTTCTTATCTTCAAACCCTTCTCTCTCGGTATCTTCAAATATTTCATTTAATGTTTCATTTACAGTATCATATAAAAAATTCATCTATATAAAATAATACATATTTAAATATTATAATTATATATTTAAAAACAAACATTTATTTCTAAATATCAAATGAAAATAGAACCAGATATTAAGTTAGATTTTGACAATGTCCTGATACGTCCAAAACGTAGTATATTATCTAGTAGAAATGATGTATCTTTAGAGAGAACAATTCGGTTTCCACATTCACCTCTTGAATGGAAAGGTGTTCCTATTATTTCATCGAATATGGATACAACTGGAACTTTTGAGGTTTATGACCTACTCTCCAATTATAAAATCATTACTGCCTTTCATAAATTTTATACATTAGACGACTACAAGAGAGAATTTAATACACGACCTACTATGAATGCAGATTATTATATGGTATCAACCGGAATCAAAGATCATGATCTAGAGAAGTTGATTCCAATTGTTGAATTCACAAAATGTAAATGGATATGTATCGATATTGCAAATGGATATCTCAAAGATATTGTAGATTTCTCGAATAAAATAAGAGAGAAATGGCCGGATAAAATTATTGTTGCTGGAAATGTAGTTACAAGAGAAATGGTTGAAGAACTCATAATAAATGGTAAAGTGGATGTTGTAAAATGTGGTATTGGTTCAGGTAGTGCTTGTTTAACTAGAATTAAAACTGGTGTTGGTATGCCTCAATTATCTACCGTGATAGAGTGTGCGGATGCAGCACATGGTGTAAATGGTTTGATTATTAGTGATGGGGGTATTACAAATCCAGGAGATATGGCAAAAGCATTCTGTGCTGGTTCAGATTTTGTAATGTGTGGGGGTGTATTTTCAGGACATGATGAGAATCCTGGAAATGTTATTGAAGAAAATGGAAAGCAATATAAAATGTTTTATGGAATGAGTTCTAAACACGCAATGGAGAGACATTATGGAAAAATGGAAAAATATCGTTCATCTGAAGGAAGATATATTCGTGTCAATTATAAAGGCTCTTTAAAAGATACCATACAAGATTATATGGGTGGTCTTCGTAGTTGTTGTACGTATATCAATGCTAAAACGATTAAACAAATGCCGAAATGTGCTACTTTTGTTATGGTGAATCAAATTCTCAATACATCTCTTGTTAAAAACTAATGAGGGTGTTCTTCACTTGGGGAATAAATAACACTTAATTTAAGAGGTTTTGTGCTTGTATTTATAATATTATGCCATTTCCCTTTTGGTATTACAATGACATCACCTTCTTTTATTTTACTTTTTTTACTATTTGTTTTATGTAAAACAGCAGTTCCCATTCCTTCTTCTACACGAACATATTGATCTTCATGTTTATGAACTTCCATTCCAATCTCTTCATTTGGTGGAATATTTATTAGAAGAAGTTGCATATTATCACTATGATATACACTTTTACGGAAATTTTTGTTTTTCAAAGTTTTATCTGTAAAATCACGAACATGTAAAAAAGGCATTATATATACTATATAGATTTTTAATTGCATAAAGATACTATTTTATGATTTGTATAAAATTGATATTGGAGTATCCAAATTTATTATATCATACTTCATTCGATGAACGAAAAAACAGGAGCTATTTATCTTAGAGACAACGAATGGTTTCAATCAAGAAATGTAATTAAAATGGGTGTTTCATCTTCTATAAAGGATAGAGATAACACTTATATTACAGGAGAGCCTGTTGCAGGAACATACGTATATGTCATTGAAGTTGAATTAGAACAGATGGGATTTTTAGATAATATATTAAAAGACTATTTTCAGAAATATAATATTTATGAAAATGGAGGTACCGAATTTTATGATAGAACTATTATTGATTTAATAATACCGTTTCTTGATACATTAAATATTCAATATAGAATATTATCGAAAGATGAGATAGAATTGATAACACGAAGAGAGAGAGAAAAAGGACAAACAAGGAGTATTCAACCGAACCAACTTCAAGAAAATATACTATCTATAATACCTAATTATTTTAATAAGAATAATATTGGAAAACTAATTTGGGCTTGTGGTCTAGGTAAAGCTTTGTTGGGTATTTTCATCGTGAAACAATTAAAATTTAAAACAGTATTAATAGGGGTTCCAAGTATAAATCTACAAAAACAGATGAAAAATGAAATTTTGAAAGTATTTACAAATCCTAAAAATATATTATTAATAGGAGGTAAGGATAGAGATTATCAACATTTAGGAATGAATAAAAATGATATCATACACTTTATTACGAATCATGAATCACACCCTAAGTTTGTAATTTCTACATATCATTCTTGTTATTTACTAGTTGAACCAGAAATTATTTTCCAATTTAAAATTGGAGATGAAGCTCATCATTTAGTAGGTGTTGAGAGAGAAGAAAATAAAGGATTTCGTATATTTCATAAAATACAATCTTTAAAAACATTATTCATGACAGCAACAGAAAAAGTTATTGAAACACGAGCAACAAGAGAAATATATTCAATGAATGATGAAAACGTTTTTGGAAAATTAATTGATTTAAAAACAGTTCATTGGGCGATTGAAACTAAAAAAATTACTGACTATAATATATTAGTTTTAAAAAATACAGAAGATGAAGTGGATGAAATCGTAGCAAAACTAAGGTTGAATGTTATAAATAAAGAAATATTTATATCTTGTTATATGTCTTTAAAATCATTTGAGAAGTATTCTGATTTAACCCATTTATTATTATATACAAATACCACAGAACACGCTGAATTATCTAGTAAATATATAAATGATATCTTATCATTAAATGTAATATCCATACCCAAAGAGAAAATATACAATAATGCCGTTCATAGCAAAAATTGTAATGATTTAAATAAAGAAACCGATGAATTTAAAAGGTCAGATTATGGTATCCTTTCTTGTGTATATATCTTTGGAGAAGGTTTTGATTTACCAGAATTAAATGGTGTATGTATTGCTGGTAATATGCAAAGTGAAACAAGAATAGTTCAGTATCTATTAAGACCCAATCGCTTGAATCCAAGACAACCAAATAAAAAGGCTTATGTTATTATACCTTATATAGATACTGAAGATTGGGAAACTGAAAATAAATCCTATGAAAAAGTAAGAAACATTATCTCACAAATGAGAAATGTTGATGAGAAAATAGAACAAAAAATACGTGTTTGTATTTCAAGAAAGATAAAGGAAAAAACAAAGAAGAATGAATCATGTGATAACATACATTATTATGATTATATCTTTGAAGAAAACAACGATGAATTAAATAGGATAAAATTAAGGTTACGATATAGTAAAGCATTAAAATCTAAATATTCAGAAGAAGAAGACGAATATAATTATGTTCGGTCTATTAATAAGAGGTTAAATATCCAATCCAGAATAGAATATTTTACAACAAAACATATTCATGAAAATTATATTGAATCCCCAGAACAATACTTTAAATCAAATAATGTATGGAAATCATGGTATCATTTTATAGGACTTGATACATCAAATTTTATCCAATGTAAAGATGATTGGATAAAATTCTGTAAAACAAAAAATATTAGAACAGAAGAAGATTATAAAAAAGTTTGTGATAAACACGATTTCTTACCGAAAGAACCAAATGAATTTTATAAAAATTTTACTAATATATTATTTGAGTTAGATATTAAGATTACAACTAAAAGACGATAACTTAAGAATATGATGTTAATTACTATCTTTTATGACAAATTTTTTTGATTTCTTGACTTTCTTTTTCTTCTTTTCTACAATTTCTTCTTGATTTCTATCCACAATAACATTTTCAGTTGGCTTTACTTCTTCCATATTTTTATCCTTAGGTATTGCTTCTTCACTTAATTCTTGAATATACTGTTTATATAATGTTTCCGCTTCTTTGACTTCTTGATGTAGTGTTTCAATTTGTTGAAAGGTTGGTTCTAAGTCCTTAATAAGTTGTTTGTTCTTGGGGATACGGAGTTTTA
>LFIK01002008.1_pt1 | contig 16326 bp, 16 predicted proteins | sample 643401 | NCBI WGS metagenome assembly LFIK01 (sample SAMN03777447, study PRJNA286221) | soda lake metagenome | biome: soda lake; feature: Kulunda steppe; material: water; isolation source: sample T5-Br brine of Lake Tanatar-5 | place: Russia: Kulunda steppe | collected 2010-07
GATGAGGAGGAGCCAGCAGCCGAGCCGATGGATGTGGATCAGCAGGAGGCTGAGCAGCAGGATGGGCAACAGGAGGCTGAGCAGCAGGATGAGCAGCAGGGGGATGGGCAGGGGGGGGGAGAGGGAATTGAGGATCCTCCCTCCGGAGGGGGGAGGAGAAGGAATTGATGAGGATGAGGGAAGTGTTTGAGTGTGGTTGCTTTTGAGTGTGGGAGATGGGAGCAGCTCACGGTTTGAACAGGAGACAGACAGACTCTGAACAGGATCTTAAAATTTCTGACGGTGTAGCACAGTAATTAACGAAAAATGCCAACCGTCAGACGTCAGCATGAAGATTACCGTAATTTACGCCTTAAAATTCCTAAAATACGGTGAAAACCGTAAATTACGGTGACGTAACATAATTTACGCCTGATTTACGCCTGACACTGTTAGGCGTAATCGCCCATCCCTGGATTTAATTTGCTTGACCCCACCCTGTTCATTTATGTGAACTGTACGCTCACCATCAGTTCATTTATATAAAATACTATTGCAACGAAAAAACGAATTTATAAAAATCAGGGTTGGGTCATGCGTCCATTTACCCAGACCACGCGTATGGTACAAACGATGCGCGCATTTAACGTCAATGCGTCCACATTTAGGGGTCATTTTTGAAGGTAGAGGTTTGAGAAGCAGAGGGGGGCCTGTGGGCCCCTAACCGCCCACCAGCTACCTATTACCACCCCTATCATTCTTACATGAATATGTATACATTGTTATATACAAATATTTCATATATATATTGCATATATATTGCATATTTATATATTTATTTATATATTCGAAATGCCTTGAAAAAAGGGGAAGGAATGGGATCATGCCACAGTCATTGAGCTGAAAGACAGGACGCACCAGCACAAGGTGGGGTGCTAGTACTGCAAGTATGTCTTTGTAGCAGGTACTTCCCGCATCAGGGAGCACTTCCTGCACATTTATCCAACTTGTGGGGCAGTAAAGTGCACAGCAGATGAGGCAGTCCTGCAGCCTGTCCTGGATGAGATGGGGGCCATCGATGCTCAGAACAAGGCAGTAGCAGCAGCAGCAGCAGCAGCAGCAGCAGCAGCAGCAGCAGCAGAGCAGCGCAAGCTCGACAGAAGTACAGCAGCATATGCGAGCACCTCCTCGGCACCTGCAAAGAAGCAGCGGACGCTTGCTGTGTGCAGGAGAGTAGACTTAGTTGAGCGCACCCAGGTCCTGGAGCTGGGGGCTTGCTCAGGCACCAGCATCAAGAGTCTTCAGGAACAATGAGGAATGCCAGGGCAGTGATGCAGAGGACAGTAGCAGCAGCAATGAGGACCACAGCAGCGATGAAAAGTAGATACGTAGACTGCTTAAAACTTCCTTATTTCTCTAAATTTGCTTACGCTTAGTGAAGTTGCCGAAAGAGGAAATGAGCAGGAACGAAGGAAAGGGCGCCGGGGGGGGGTGTCAAATTGGAACCCGCACTGTAAACCGGATTTTTTCAATTTGCTAATTTTAGCCCTTTAATCAATGCGTAAAATGCCAAAATGGTAAAATGCGATAAAATATGCATGACCCAACCCTGGATAAAATTATCATTGGTAACTTATGGTGACAATTTAAACTGTGAGTATGAGTGAATATGTGTTGTGCAAGTACATGTGTATGCTTGCAAATGTGCCTGTGCGCGTTCTGAGCACGCGCAAGGATGCATGTGTGTGTTTGCGTGTGCGTATGCGCGTGCGCATCAGCTCACACATGCAAATTGCGCACTCCCTGGCAAAAGTGGGTCATGACAGCGCGCACGAGTTGTGTCAGCCAATTCACTTGCAGAGTGCGACAGCATGTTGATTCAGGGTTGCAGACAGGAGACATGTGCAGGCACAGTGCCGGTCAAACACGAGGCGACCAGCATGTCTTCAACAGATGCCACGTGCACCTTGACAGTGTGTACTCCACTCCGCTCAAACTTGACCAGATGCCACCCACTCCACTCCAACAGTGCCATGCGCAACCCGACAGTGTCCACCCCCACCCCCCAGCACATCGGCAAAGCAGCTGCTTGCCCTCGCACCTGCTGAGTCTGAGCTTGAGTTGAGCAATGGCACTGACAGTTAAGTGCTCTGGCAGCTTGGGGCTCTTGACCTCAACAGCGAACGCCAATGGGCCAGAAGGGACGTACAGCAGGGGCATGGACATGGCGCTGGTGGCATCTTTGACACAAGGAAATTGCCAAGGAGGCGCAGATCCTGCATCAATCGCCCACCCACAGCACATGTGCAGTACAAGCTGAAGCAGACATGCAGCGTAGCCATAGGGGGTTGTACCACGTGCATCATGGCGCCCCCGGAACATCTGCTGTCTTCACATGGTGCACACATTTACACGGTGCACACATTCACATGGTGCTGCCGGCACGCCCGTCCCCCTCTCACCCTGCAGGCCTCTTGGAGTGCTCCTACGCCACCCTTGGAGTACGCGCCAGCTGCTGCTTGCCCGGAGCTGTGCGCGGGGCTGAGACGGCGGCGCCTCGTAAGCACAGCCAGCAGCAAGGCCTTGTGCACAGTAGGGTCGGCGAGGCTGTAAGCGGGGGGGCCCTGCTTGGTAGGGCGAGGCGCGCGCAGGGGCCTGTAGCCGCCGGCAGGCCTCGGAGGCTTTGCAACACCCTGCTGCTCTGGATCTGCTCCCTTAACAATCCCCGAGGGCCGCGAGCTGCTGGTGGAGTCTCTGCAGGCAGGGCCTGTAGCTGCTGCTGCTGCTTCAGCTACTGCTCCCGCCAGGATGGCTGCTGGGTTGGCCCTGCCAGGCGGCGACAGCGGCTGCGGTTGGCGTGTTGTCCTGCCACCCTGGCACGACGGCTGCAACCCCCCGACCTGCTGCATGCCCAAGGTGCCTGCTGCATCTACCCTGGGCGAAGGATGCTCCCCACAGGCTGCACCCTTGGTGGGCACGGAGTCCTGCTGGCTGGTATCCCTGCAGCCCGAGCCATTCTCATGCTGCAGCCACGGCTGGCGACGGTGGAAGGCAGCGCGCGTGCTCTTTTGCACAGCCACAGACGCACAGAAGACAAGGGCGTGGACGAACAGGGCCTGCGCAGCAAAGGGGGGGGTGCGTGCAGGCTCCACGCTGTTGTTGCACACGCACGCACACACGTGGCAGGTTGGAGCGCGCCTGGCACCATGAATGCACGATGCAGGCCAAGGAAAGTGTGTGCCCTCTGCGCGAGGGAGGGAGGCAGCGCTGCACTGCGGAGCAGCGCACTGGCTGTGTTGCAGAGCAAGGCATATGGGGTGCATTGTGGGCAAAGCACGGGCCTGCGTCAGCAGTCTTCTCATGCTTGGTGAGAGGTGCAGAAGGCCAGCACCCCAAAGGTCCCCCTGATCTCAGGGGGGCACCCACTCTCCCAAGCCAGCCTGGCATGTGTCAGAGGGCACAACGGCTACAGGGGCCTGCCAACACCCTATGGTTCCCCAGATCTCAGAGGGGGCACCCACTGCCAAGCCAGCTCATGCGTGTGTGTCAGGGGGCACAAATCTTAAACGGGCCTGTCAACACCCTAAGAGCTCGGAGCTCACGCTGCTCAGGCTGTGGCAGCTGCAGGAGGACGGAGGAGCCTCTGAGCGACACATGTCAAGCGCACCGGCATGCATGACGTTTGCATGCCACAGAGCAACGCGCCTCAGAACCTGTGCTTGGTGGGGAGCTTACCCGGGTCAATGCCCCCGCCCATGGCATGCGGGCGACGTGGGTGTAGAACAGGGTTGCTGTACCGACATGGCTGCCCATGAACAGCACCCAGGCTGCAGTGGGCGCACCAGCCAGGCCAATGACCCTGCGTGACACCAGTGGTGGTGGTGAAATGGTTTAGGTGTTGGTCAGCAGCACAGGCGGCAAGCGGATGCAGCACCCATAACTGATGCAGCTGGAGGGAAGTGTGCCGCCCGCGCAGCACCCTGGCAAGTCTACTTGACTAGAGTGCGGAAGCATCCACAAGGGAGGGCTGGCACTCACAGCTGCGGAGTCACAGCATAGAGGTTGGTGCCAACGTCCAGGTAGAGCTGCAAGCGCATGACCCAAAGCAAAAGACGTCAGAGGTGGGAAGGGGGCGCCTTGCCAAAAGCTAGGGCAGGGTGCACAGACTGGGAAACACAAGTCCATTATCAGAACGAAGGTGGGCATGAGGTATCAGCTGCTGTTTGTAGCCCAAGCTGGTTACAGGTTTGCACTCCCCTTAGTTGCCTTGTTGCTGCAAAAAGACCATGCCATGCCGTGCAATACTCACATGGACGTTGGCCACAGTGTCAACGCCTTGGACATCTGCAAAAGCAAGACACAGACTGGCACAGTGTCACAGGACATTGTGGGGACGAGCGCCGCGAACTGAAACGCCTACACCAAACGTCTAGCTGCTGCTCAGTCTGAACTTGGTGAACCACACTTGAAGAGATAGAAGCGGACTCACAGTGCAGGTAAAAGGCCATCTGGAGGATGCCAAAGAGCAGGAAAAGGGAACGGAGGGCCTGCAAAAAGGGCCAGAAGGGAATTTCACAAGGGAATTTCCCATGTCCCACTCCATGCTTCCTGGTCAGGGTCACTTCTTAAGCTGCATGCGCAATGTTCCATGCTGACAGTATGCCCTCACCTGCCTACGGGAGGATTGCACAGCCTGGTATATGCCTAGGCTGCAAACAACGCAGCCCAGGATTACTGCAGGATATGACCAAGGGGCGACCTGATCCGGCTTCCAGTGGCTCTGAATGCCGGTGATAGCAAAGAATAGGGCCACAGGAACGGGCCATGTAGCCAAGGCCTGCCGGTTGTGCTCGAACAAGAAGGCGCCGAAATCAGAGGTGTGCTTCATAACTTAATGATAAAATCAAAATATGCGTGTGCTGAAGTAAATGAGGCAGCAAGAACTAAAACTAAAAACGCAAGCACCACAAGCATTCGTCAACAATGCATGTTGCCAATGCATATGCGCACGCGCGCACACACACACACACACACACACACACACACACACACAGGAAAGACAAAACACTTTAAAGCGGTCTGCGCCTAACAGGGCTGTACTGCGTGAGTGTGCGCACAAACCTCTGCAATTCTATTGGTTAAGAGCTACCATTCGGTTTTACAACAGGTTGTTGTCCTCTAACAGGGCCACTCTTAAACAGGCCCTTCATGCAGACCTGAAGCTGGTGCCTCGGGCTAAAACATCTTGGACTTTGGATATTATGCGCGCCTTAGAGGGATTGCAAGGCTGCAACACTTAAACACAGGCTTTGTTGCAGGGGCTTCCTATTTGTTACTCAGATTTCACTGCTGACCTGAGCTTTAGGATGAGAAAAGTGTGGAGGTGCATTGCTGGCATGAACTCTCTGGAAAGCGACAACAAACTGGCGACTTATCATTCTTGGTTTGCCTGCCCCCTCTTAGATCTTCACGCTGACTCATGCACTCAGGTGCGGAATGGCCCACCCCCGGGGGGTGCCCATCAATGCCTTCCCGCTATCTGCACCTTGATCTCTCTAAGCATGTCATGAGGAATGTGAGCAGGTTTTAAGAAACACGTCACCGTTAACAGAGCAATCGATGCGGATTGATATCTGGCCAATTTTCTTGGAATTGTGAGCACATACTCTTGCGGAGGAATCCTTCGTCTGGCGCGTTAGAAACGGCCACCGTGACAAGTGTTCCTGTGCTGCTGTTCAAACTGAGGTGCACGTTCTTTTTCACTGTCAAGACTTGTTTGTGTGTCCTCTCAGAAGAAATTACTCGTTCCTTTTCTTCCCTTTCTGCCAATCCTTTTCTATGGAGGCCCCTTATATTTTACATGCCTTGCCTAGGTCAGACTGTCTTTGAATCTCTTTCTAAACGGCACAACAAACTCTGCCATTTCATTTCGGACATTATGGACTATTTTCTGGCTTGCGAAGACACCAATCAGCCTAACGACCTGGCTGGCGGTCAACTTGTAATTTGTATGTTATGCCAAAGCAAGAATGGGTAGCATAAACGGTTTTGAATGTCTCCTCTTGGAGATTACAGTCATTTTGACTTGTTATGTCTGCTTACCAAGCAGTGCTTTTGCGCACCACTAATATAGGTGCTGAATCAGTGGTTGTCAGCCGCTGTTAATTCAACCACTGGCAGAAATAGGTCGTCAGCCTATGTTGTCTCAACAAGGAATCTATTGCAGATGAATTCAATAAGTTAAGTGCCAGTTAATTGGCTTCATGGCGGTTTCAACAAGAAATCAACTGCAGTTGAATCACCCCAAATTAGGATGTTAGCCCTCTTTTCACCAGGATGATTGGAACAACTGTCTTTCGAAGACCCAATTTACATTCCCAACGGTGCCAGCCTAGGCCAGTCTCCATTTCCCTACCCCTTTTTTTGCTTCTTGCCCCACTCCTGTGACGGGGGGATGTTATGCATCATAACAATTGCGCGGGACCATCTCTGGTGACCTCCTTTTCTATATGAGCCAGCCTGAGTGGTCTAGAAACACCAGAACTCAAGTTCGACTTAGGAAATTTCTCATCTCGCTCTTTTGCTTCCGGTCAGCAGCCCTAGCGCGCTGCTGGTTAGCAGACACTTCCTTTTCCACTTCTGCAGCACAGCTTGGGTCCACAGTGGCTGCCATGTGCAAGTCTGCCTCTGCCTCCTCAAAGTCACCCTTCAGGGACCTTGCTCGGCCCCTCCTGGTACAGCCAATGGAGCAAAGAGGGGGCAGCATGCCATGAGCAGCTTGGAGGCTCTAGCACAGCCAAAGCAGTGAGCACTCTAATGAAGAGGCAAATAATTATTCCTGGTCCAGGACTTCTGGATTGACCACCTGCTTGCGAAGGCTGGCAGCAAAACCATCCTCGTGCTGGAGGCAAAGCACTGCACTTTCTAAGAGTTGCAGAATTGTTGCTGAGCAACGCAGAGGGTGTTGCCGCGCACCTGAAGAACAACTTCGGATTATCTCCTTCCAACTCCAGCCCCTTGCTTGCATACATCACCGCGCTTGAGAAGTCACCCAAGCAAGTGGAGCACAGCGCCAAATTAGAAAGCGTGAAGACCTTCAATCTGTCCATAGCCTCTATCTCCTCCTGCAGGGACAACAAGTGGGGCTGCAGTTTTAAAGGAGGCAAACCTACTCCCTGCACATCAAGGCCAGACAAGGTTGCACGCCCTTCCTCTGCCAAACTCCATAAATTGTACCTGTGTTTCAAAGTCGCGAGTGGAGTCCATGAGCTTCAAGATCCTCACGTACCGCCCTTGGGCACTGCTGTGCTTGTTAGCACGGACCTGCCAAACATGGCAGGCCCACAAATCCCTTATGGAACCAAAGTGAGCACCAGGTGACATGCTTTCTTTGGTTGTAGATCATTAATTTTGAAGGAGTGGTGCGCCCATAACCCCAGGCAAGCAGTCAGGAACCCTCTGCTATCAGCTTGACCTGGCATGCCTCCTTCTGTGGCAGGGGTGCCATGCACTTGCAATGCTAATTCATCTTGTCAAGACGGGACAACGGGCTCCGTGCTTACCTGCGCGTTCGCTCTTGCCCTCACACGCTCCACCAGTGCCAAGCGCTCATTCATGGGCATTACCTAAGACAAGTTAGACAAGCGCTTGTTCAGAAGCTCTGAGCTTGAAGCGCATAAGCTATGATGATGCATCCTTGAGCAGATGTCTTGATGGTTGTTGTGGTATCCCAAGGACAGACCAGTTAGAGAAAGTTTTTGGTGCCCTCATCTGTATCAGAGACACGGATGTAAGCCTTTGGATAAATAAGAATGTGCTGAGACAAGGGCCTGTGACAAGCCTTTTGGCGGTACCTGATGTGTATGCTGACACATGCACAGAATCAGCATACTTCGTGTGCGCGATCAATGAACACTGAGTCCTGTTTCTGAAGACCCTCAACAAGCTCACAAAGCATACCCTTTAAGGGCAACTGACATGGCTCCTATTAAATGTTATGTTGCATCGCTTTTGCAGCTATGCCTATTCCAGGAACACTGGTCATCAGCTAGCACTGATGCAGTGCAGATGGGATGTTGAATTACGAATACAAAACAAGTCCACCAGTTTTGGGGAGAGTGGGTGGGGAGTGGGGGGATGCTACTTGAGGTATGGCAGGGGGTGAGAAGTGTTGGCCCTGTGCTGGCAAGCACGCACCTTAAACTCCCATCTTGACCCTCATTAATCTGGGCTCTCCAGCCTCGGCATGGTTTGTGATAGCACCCTCCTTGTAAGGCCCTATTTTCCTCAATGTGCATTTGCTGGCTTCCTGGTTTGCTGCCTCTACTGTGCTCCAGCCTGTAGGTTACCTTAAAGTGCAGACACAGTACACAATGCAGCCCTCCTGATGCATGGTTGGTTTCTAAGAAGCAGATTTTCTTTTGATCGGTGGATGGAAAGGAGGAAGGAGGACGGTAATTATCCATATGTCATGCATCTCTCTCTTCCCCTTCTCTCTCTTTTTCTCTCCCCCCCCTCTCCTCTCCTACGTTGTCTCTACTCATTCTCGTTTACATATGCCTGTCCGTAGCCATACCAGTTGTCCAGCACAAAATTGGCACTGCGGCTAAAAGGGTCTGACATAGGGCACTTGCCTGCTTTGTTAGACAGCAGGTATTTGCAATTTCGTCCCGAATTAGTTCAGGCATGAATCCAGGATGTTGTTCCCTGAGGCATCCTCTCTAAGCTCGGATTAAGCTTGCATCCAAGGGCAGACAATTTGTCTGAGACAAGTCCCTACAGGCAGGCAGGCGCAAGTGCTCACCTGCCAGTGGGCCTCCTTGTCAAAGTCCAAGAGCTCGACTTCAAAGTCCAGATCATCTTCCGGAGAAATGCCCGCAGGGAGATCTTGATCACAGGTGCCGTAGCCATACTTGAGGTGGCAAGAGCTTGTATCTTTGCACCCAGCCAAGCTGTGAGATCCACCGCGTAAGCTAATAAGTGCCAACTCTCCAGGCACCATCAATTTCACCGCCATCTCCAGACCAAGCGGTGCCTCCCTGCAACCTACATTAGCAACACCGCACAATGACAGCAGGAAGCCACATAAGGGAGCTGGAATCATTCATGGCAGGCACATTTGGGTTTGAATGTGTTCTGGCGCTCCATTGATTGTACCAGGCTTATGTTTGTTTGATATGCTGAGACGAGAAGGGAAAGCAAGTGTTGGACGTCTATCGTGCAATTTGCTAACGTGCTGTGCTGCAATGTCTGTGCTGCATGTCTCAAGCATTGGCACATCACCCTGCATGTATCGATGCATCCAAAACAGCAGGCGGGCCCCTGAACATCCGTCATCCCCACAACATGGCATGCAAAATGGTATCCTGGTCCACCTGCCTGTGTCAAACTCTGCTTGCTGCGTGGCATTAACTCCATCCTCATCGGCGCAGACCTGTGGGCCGCCCACCCCTTGCTGTTGAGCGCCACGCTGCCCCTCCTTGTCCAAGGCTGCTGCCACTCCTGGTGTGCACTCTTGAACCCAAGCCCCAGGCACACCATCTCGCACAGGCCGCACGCGGCAGCGGACACGCACGCAAGTGTCGTGCATGGGGCAGTCAATGGGGAATTCGCCGGCACCCTCACGGAGCTTCCGCTTAAGGACTTCGCCGGTACCTGTGATGTCTCGTACCTATGTGCGAATGGGTGGGTGTGCAAGCGCGTGTGCAGGGACGGGTTGAGCAAGTGGGCTTGAGGGTGCACACGTGTGGCTGAGGCTTGGCTAAACAGGCTCAGCATCTACATGGAAGATGGAGGCACAAGTTACAACCGCCCTGTATTGTCCAAGTCCCACGCATGCAAACGTGCACAATGCATGCATGCAACACTACATTGATGCACAAGTGATGGGCACCAGCAGACAGACGTGATATAACCAAATGGCCCAACCTTACGCTCTAGTGAACATCGCTTGATTGAGATAGGCTAAGGTACCTAGATAAAGAGGGCAAGAGGATGGGCAGTGGCTGGCGTTTTTTCTTTGAACACATTCCTGCAAACCTTCAAGATTTGACCTTTCCTCTCAGATTTCACAAGCTTGCAGCGTTCAGTGCTTGCCAGTGTACTTGCAGCGCTAGCTTGCTTTGCCCATGGTGCCCAGAGGAAGGAGTCCAACATGGAACTACACCTGACAACTCCCTTATTTTTAAAAATAAACACAGTGAAGATCTCACTCTTTCCACCCCAGGCCATAACTCTGTTTGCCAGCAATATGATGGACTTGGACAAGCTTTAGAGATCAACAAGCTTGGTTTTGTGTGCCTCTTGAAAAGCACATGTGCATATTCTGGTCAGGCCAAGATTTCAGCTAGGGGGCAGCAGGCCGTGCTGTCGGTGTTAAGTTCTAGGCTGGGTCCACTCACATAAGTCGATTTTAAAAAAGGGTGATACAATGTCCATAAAATTACATCCAGACATGGCAATCGAGCCCCTCTGCTCATGCCGCTGTTGTTGTTATTACCAGAGCCACTGTTGTTGTTATTACCGGAGCCACTGTTGTTGTTATCACCAGAGCCACTGTCGTTGTTTTCACCAGAGCCACTGTTGTTGTTACCACCAGAGCCACTGTTGTAACCTCTGGAAGCCGGATACCAGGCTGTGCTAACCTTGCATGGGCAGGTGAGGGCATGCTAAAGACATGGAATTGCGCATGCAGCTTGAAATTAATGACAAAAAAAATACACAGAGTGGCCTGTTATATGTATTTTGCCCTTCTTTCAGGCCCTTTGCTTCCTTTTCCTGCTCCATCCCTGCATGCAATCATACAGCCACTGCACCTGTACAATAGATACAAGCTCTAACTCGGCTTCCACCTGCTGGGCCTGTGGAGGGACTCCCTGTGCCAAACCTGCACAGACCACACAGGTTAACCATCACACAAGCAAGCCCGGGCAAGGGAATTGCAGCTGCTCAGGGCGTGATGTTTGCATTAAAAACGCAAGATGTGTCCAGATTGTCAAGCTTGCAGGGTGAGCACTCAAAAGGCGCTTGAGGAAAGCACGTGCCAAAAAGAAGGCATTCATCGTGGACGTTAGTGAAACAGGGCATTTGCAGGAACATACCCATTTGGGGTCTCAGCTGCCCCCCTCAGGGATCTTGCAGGGGTGCGCACACAAGTTCAATACTACATCACTACACATGTCACTATACGTACATCCATTCCAAGACAAATCAGGCTTGGCACTAAGCATTGACAACAATTTACCAGTGCATGGACAGGCATGCTTCTCCGGCAGCAGCATGGCAGAAGCAGGCAGGATGAACATGGCGTGCTCCCCCTTGCTCATCTGACTCAATGCCTCTTCGATACCTGAAAGCAATCCGCAATACAGCACAGAAGGCCCACATCTAATGTGTCCCACATTAACTTTGGAGTGTTTAAGTGCAACAGCCACAAAGCACCTGCTGTATATACCTGCAGTATCTGTGCAACCAAGCAAAGGAGCAGAGCAAATTTGCTGCCTCAGCTCAGCGCATAAGGGATAATACCTGTGGCCGTGCTTTTAATACTGGATGGGACAATCATCTACAGTGATCACAGCATCTTGTTTGGATACTTAAATTGCACTGCTCACCATAAGGGAGTTGCTGTGCACCCAGCTGGGCAGACAGAGGCAAGTTAGAGGATGTCAAGGACGTGGAGGAAGGAGTACTGCTCGTCCCTGTTGTGGAGAATAGACGGTGCCCAGAGAGCCGAATGCCATCATAGGCCAGAGCACGCAGATTCACGTGGAAAGCGACCTGTGGTCAGGGCAATGCTGAACGTCAGGTGCCGCAAAATGAACTGACAAAATATCTAAATACATGCACATTCAGGCAACAGTATTCACGTGCACCCAGCAGAGAAGCCCACGGCAAGACTCGCTAAGTGTGCAAGGTGGTTACATTTCCAGCATTGTTTGAAGCATCCAAAGCGGCTCACAGGCTCCCCTGCTGCCAACGCCCTTGAGCAGCCTCTGCCTTAAGGACTCACCTCACACGGGGGGCGGAGGCTTTCCCAGCCGCTGCCCTCCTTGATCACCTTCTTAAACAGGTGTCCATGCAAGCCACAGGGGCGGACCTGAAATCCAGCAAGCCAGCGATGGGATGGGCTGAATATGCAGCCTTGACACTTGGCTCTCATGCGTTTCTGCATTTGTGTCGTGTGTGGGCGTGTGCTTGTATCTGACGCGCATGCGTGGTTGTTTGCGTTGGTGCAAGGTGGCTTGTACTGGTCAATTGTGATCAATGCTCCTCTGCATAAGCAGAGCATCACAAAATTCAGTTGGGACCAAACCAACGACTGGCAGGCACCCCGCAATTGCGCTTGCCAACGGGCTCCCTGAGAGCAGGCACTAGGGCGTACCTCAGCATCAGAGAAGCATTGCAGGAGTTGGAGGTCAAACATGAGTGGAAGCGTAGAATCAACCCCAGGGGGTGGCTCCATTTGGCACTCAGGGTGAAGATAGCCGTATGAGGGGCGAACTCTGAGCACAGAGCGCTGCCCTATTCTCATCCCTGCTAGGAAGGGTGGAAAGAAGGAGCGCCAAGCTGACAGTGACCATCCCAGAGAAAGTCATGGCGGTTGCACAACAGTGTGACAGCCCTTTATAGCACAGCAGTAAGGCAGCCCTTTACAGGGGTACAACAGTCCTAACATGCCCATGTAAAGCCAACCAGTTCTTGCACTGATTAGCCACATACCTGTCAGTGCAATGTCCTGGATGACATTCAGTCAGCCCTAAATCATTAAGCCAACCAAATGCCCTCTCTAAGCAAGCGGAGGCGCAGGGAGTGAGGTAAAACGTCAGCCATATACCTGAAAGCCCTCCTCAATACACCACTGTGCCTCCAGAAGATGCCCTCCCCTCAATTCAAGCATGTTACTGATGGTTGTTTAACTACTATTGTTATACTACTATTGTTATTCTACTATTCCGGTGCAGTTACCGTATGGACTCAGCTTGTTCACTGACGCCCCTTTCAAATGTCAACTTCTTAAGTGAACGTACATCACTCCCAGGTGTCTATCAAGACCAGCTCCTTCAAAAAGCCATGAGAAGATATGCCTTGTAGCACCAAACTTAAAGCAGCACATCAAACGGTTGTTGAAAGGGCTTACAGATGTGTGATAGCTTGTGCATGTGCACGTGCAAACGCAAGCATGTCTCTGCACAGAGCTTCTGATGCTTTGATTTACGCGGGAAATAGCACGCAAAGCTTGTATACTGCATGAAACTTGTACATGAACCGATGGTAAAAGCGGAGTACCTAAAAAATGGATTGGGCAGGCTCAGCAGATGGGAGTTATTTTATTTCTACGTGCCACTTAAAAATGCACACACACACACAGATACATACACACGCACATCAGCTTAGAAATAAACAAGATTCTCACATCTGATCTACACAGCAGACAATACACACACACACAAACAAACACATCAGCTTACAAATAAACAAGATTCTCACAATCTGATCTACACAGCAGACAATACCCACAGTATTGTCCCACGCCTCCCTCAAGGTCAGCATAGCGCTTGCAAATGGGAAATTCATCAGGCAAAAGTGGCGCTCCACCCTTTTTGCATGCACAATCTGGCAGGAGCATGCGAAGGGGTCATCTCCGCCCCCCTAATCAGACAATCATACCACTTTCCTTGGAACTCATACATCAGCTCCAACTATCATGGATTAGTGCCGCACACCAAGCCACGCACCCTTCAGTGCCACCTCCCATGCTCTGGGTGCACGTGTGCCTTTTTCGATGGCAAAAGCCAGTGGTTGACCAAAGCCTCCCTCGTCTGCTCGAGTGCTCCACAGCACTTCCTCCTTGAGAAAAGTTAGCTCTGCACCCTCTGCAACAGCCGGGCTGATTGAAACATGGACATATACCTGCCGCAGCAGTGCAGAAAAGTCTGACTCGCAATACTTTGCTTGTCACTCATTAACTTTCTTGAGAAAATGATCATGCCCAGCCGGATTGAACCGCATCTCCACTTACAAGGTCCCCTTGTGCAGGGCTCTCCCCTCCTTCCTGCCCAGGCTCAAGCATGGCTTGCAAAACGGCCCCAGATTCCAGATCTTGTTCCTCCCTGCAGCATATGGATGCTCAACAAGCGCAGGCAGTGGGTGCACTGAGATTTCTAGATCTCAGAAGACCAGCCAGCGCTAAAAATGTGGGATCAGACAATTGACCTGATCTTCTTGTCATAGTGCAGCCTCTGGTGCTTGATTTCTGGCTGGATAAGCAACTCCTGGGGTGTGGACGCCAGCTCTTGCAAGTAGTCTTGGAGCTGCACCATTAGTTCAATTGGTTGTAAGTCTTGTACATGTCTTGTTGTTTTATTATTGTAATAATATTATATAAGGGCGATACCAAAAGAATACAAGCCAAACCCTTTCTGGTTTCTGCACCATTCACTATAAGAATTTTTTTCTTGGATCAGTGTTTTCTAAATATCGCGATTATCCTTTAAGGTCAGCAGGCTTCCTGTGTTCAGGAGGAAGGGCAGCAGGCCACGGCCTCCCAACCACCGTAGTGGACACAGAAGTACCTAAAGCATGCCTCCAGGCTATGGCATGGAGTGAATCTGTTGAACCTACCCAGGCTGCCCAGGAGGCCACCACTGTGGGACTTCCGCAATTTCAGCAGTTGCTTGGCTCTCAGGCTTGCACTTGGGGAGTTGCTGGATTTGCCTGAAAATTTGGTAGCTATGTACAGAGTATGTCTTAAGAATATATCTGCATACTCAGATTCTGAAAATTCTGGGGGGGAATGCACCAGGTGCACCCGCGCGTGCGCCTCCAAGGGGGGCCCCATCAGGACCTCTGATGGTCCTCTTGAAACTTTGGCACCAAGGTCATGATAGTGTTTTTAGAACATCTGCGCATTCAACATTCTTCAGGCATGCCTGCAATACTTCAGGAACTCCAAATTAGACTGACGATCATCAGATGAGCAATCAACAATTAACGCATCAGACAATACATTCACTAACATCCAAGTCCTCTCGGTTCACCTAACGACACCGAGGCACCTGACAAAACTAGGTAAGCACCACGTCCATGGTCTTGCTGCAGCGCTACCTAGCTACAGCCACTGCGATTGTGTACATCCTTTCACGCTATTGACGTTGCACAGCTCTTTCATGGCTACAGCATGCTGCGCTGTGAGATCCACAAAGTTTTTGTGGCCTGAATTGTGAAGTCAGGCCGCTTGCCTGCCAGAGGTGCTGCTGCAAGCAAGATGCGGCTCAGCATGGCAGACATTTGCGTGAACCATTCTTGATCAAACGGCACACAGACCTTGCAGGCGTCAATATACCAACCAACGAGTAAGCAGGGGTTGACATGGGCAGCCGCCGTCTGAATTTGGCACTGCACAAAGTGCCTTGCAGGAATGCCTACATCGCCAAAAGCACGCTTGAAGGGAGACCACACCCAACCTCTTCCATCATCCTTCTCGATGTATGGGCACACGCACTTCACTTCCAACAAAGCTTTGAAACCGCCATCGCCTACCAACAATGCAACTGGGGATGCTGCCATTGCATATTGAGGAGTGGGTGCAGCAAAAACAGTGCCTTGCACGAATGGGCTCCTTGGGGACACAAATAGCAAGCCTTGCTCAAGGGCATGCACTTCTCTTAGGATGCTGAATTTTAGCTTGGTGGCAATGCTTTCGCTGTCCTTTGGAAAGCTTGCAAGCAAGGATGCAACACCATTCATCTCGTGCCGAACACCCCACTGCATGGCAAACACATCACTGAATGGCTGCTTCTCCCCATCACCAAACATAGCACGGAAAGGCTCACTCCTATCGTCAGGAAGTACTCCTAGAAAAGAAGCAGCGCTTGAAGCCGTGCATGTGGCAGCTTGCAATGCATGCCAGGGCTGTGTGCGTTGGCGGAAGGTAGGGGCATGGGGCACCCATTCCTTCAAGTAAGCGGCTCTAGCTTGGGGCTCAGACGGAGCAGTGGGAATAGGCAAAGGGAATGGCATAGGCATCAGAGTGAAGAGCGGCACTGAGGTAACATCAATGGCAAGTACTTCGGGATAAAGACGCCGGCCTACTTGCTTAGCCCTCTGCTTGCTGCACTTCATTGCGATAGGATAATAATTGCTCAGGAGAGCAACGGCTCCTGTCATGCATGCAGAACCCCTAGGGTGCACTGGGAGCTGCTGGGGAAGCTTTGGGAATGCAGACCGCTTGAGTGACTTGGGCCTGCCCACTTGCTTGAAGCCACCCCAAACTTGGCGTGTGGCGGCCTTGGTGGAGCGTGTGGTGCTGTTGGTGGCACGCATGAGCTTGGGCTTCTTATTGCCAGC
>LFIK01002009.1_pt1 | contig 16318 bp, 10 predicted proteins | sample 643401 | NCBI WGS metagenome assembly LFIK01 (sample SAMN03777447, study PRJNA286221) | soda lake metagenome | biome: soda lake; feature: Kulunda steppe; material: water; isolation source: sample T5-Br brine of Lake Tanatar-5 | place: Russia: Kulunda steppe | collected 2010-07
CACTCGCCCGGCGCCAGGGAGTCGTCCCAGCGCCTGCCGGCCAAAATCTCTCCGCGCAAGACGTAGCGTCCGCCTGTATAGCCGCCTTCTGGTTGCAGGCTGGCCAGCGCATAACCATCCATGGCTGAATTGTCTGCAGGTGGCAGGTTTACCGGGGCCTGAACGTCTTCTGCCAGTGTCAATCCCAGGGCATCTTTCAGTGGCCGCTGGGTAACCTCAGTCAACGGCAATATTGTGTCGCGTAACCGGGTCAGGGCGGTAGCGAGCGGCATCATGGATGGTTGCTGCTTGTCGTTCACTGTACCTCCGAGGATTGAGCTGGATCAATTGGACCTGAAGTCAGAATGCGCAATCAATTGGCCACTGAGGCCGCAATGATGTCAGTTCCACGTTATCATAGCAGCGATTCAACCACGGGTGCCCGTTTTATGTTGGAAAGTTATACCGTGCTGGCTGGTCAGTTGTTTGGCCTGGCATCTCTGGTACTGTGCGTTCTGGCTTTTGCCAGTAAGCAGGATGACCGGCTGCTGGTGATATTGCTGTCAGCGAATGTGGCATTTGCCCTTCAGTTCATGATGTTTGCAAGCTGGACCGCCGCCGCGTTGTCGCTGCTGGTCATCATGCGTATTGCGTTGGCGCGGCGGTTCCCGGGCAGTATCAAGGCGATGACCGCGATGCTGGTTGTGAGTGGTGTTGCGGCGACGTTGACCTGGCAGAGTTGGGCGGATTTGCCAGCCATCGTCGCCATGGCATTGGGCACAGTTGGCATGTTTATGCTGCGAGGTATTCCCATGCGCATTTGCCTGGGTCTGGCGGCATTGGCGTGGATGCTCAGTCATATTCTGGTCGGCTCGGTAGGCGGTACGCTGGCCGAAGCACTGGTACTCTTTACTAATGCGATCACCATTTATCGGCTATATCGAGCTCAAAAACGCTACCCGGGAATCATCGATCAGGCACCCAGAGACCCCTGAAAATATTAAAAAACCACCCCCTTGCTGCCATCAAAGGCCGTGTCAGAGCCTTTATTTCCAACGCAACCCCGTTACACTGCGTCGGTGATGCAATCGAATGCATCGGCCAGCGTACGCAAGGCTAAACACAATGACAGACTACACAGTGCATTAACCGACACCGCCTCGCTATCTCACAGCCACGCCGTGGTCGCAGGTAGCAGCGTTCACTGAGGGCTCGCCATGAAGTTGAATGATCATCTCTACACCGATACCGGCTGGGACTTTTACGAGCGGGAGTTCGATCCGGAGCAGATTGTAACCACTGGCAGCAACTTTATGATCGGTAATGGCTACATGGGCTACCGCGGCACCTTTGCTGAGTGGGGTGCCGACCGTTATGTGGCCTGCGTGGTAACCGATACCTGGGATGCGGCAGAACCGGGGAAGCTGACTGAATTGTGTAACGTACCCAACCCTCTTTACCTGCAGGTTCGGGTGGACGGTGACAGTTTGTCCGCCTTTTCTGGCAACACCCAGGCTTACGAACGGTCGATGGACTTGCGCTGTGGCCGTTTCTCCCGACAGGCCACCTGGGCGGGGAACAGTGGCAACCGGGTCACTATCGAGGAAGAAAAATTTGCCAGTTACGACAATGTCCATCTGCTGGCGATGCGCTACCGCGTGACTGCCGAAGACGATGCCGAAGTCAGTATCATGACCGGTATTGATGGTCGGGTCTGGAGCATCAGCGGCGAGCACTTCTCCGCTGTCAATGGCGGTACCGAGGGTGATACCGCAGACCTGATCAGTATGGATGTCACCACCGTGCAGGATCAGGTGGCAATCTGCGTTGCCGAGGGTATCAACCTGAGCGGGGTGACACCGGTACATACCACATTGCGTCAGGTTCAGCGCCGCGTGTTCCGTGAGTTGACGTTTCAGATGAAAGCGGGCGATTGTCTGGTGCTGGAAAAATTTGCCGCCATTTACCACAGTAACGAGGTGGCGCGCCCTCATGACGAGGCCGTTGCCGCCGTGAACCGCGTAAAGGCTCAGGGTTATGATGCCGCTCTGGAGGCACATAAGGCCTACTGGGATCGCATCTGGGCGGTTAGTGATATTCAGATTGAGGGCGATCTGGAGTCCCAGTTATTGGCTAGGTTTAATGTGTTTCACAACATTATTCATACGCCGACGCACGACCAGTTGCCCATCGGGGCACGTGGACTGTCCTGCCAGGTCTACCAGGGGGCGGCGTTCTGGGATCAGGAAACCTTCAATTTACCCATGTTCCTGTATACCCAACCCGAACTGGCGCGACACATTCTGGCGTATCGCCATGCCACGCTCCCCGGGGCCAAACGCAAAGCCAAACGCCTGGGTTATTATGGCGCCTACTTCGCCTGGACTAGCGGTAAAACAGGCGATGAGCTGTTCCCGGATTATTTCTTTACTGATGTGCTCACTGGCCGCCCTATCCGCAACCATTTCAATTGCTGGCAAATTCACATATCGCCTGACATTACCTATGCCCTGTGGCTCTATTATGAAGCGACCGGAGATTGGGCGTTTATTGAGCACTACGGCGCTGAAATGGCCTTTGAAATCGCCCAGTTCATTGTGTCGAGAGTGCACCTGAAGGTGGACAAGAACCGTTATGAATTGATCCGGCTGTTGGGGCCAGACGAGTATCACGAAAACGTGGACAACAATGCCTACACGCTCTATCTCAGCCATTTCTCCCTGGAGAAAGCACTGATTCTGTACCAGCAGATGCAGCAACGCGCGCCGGAGGCACTGGCCGCCATTATGGACCGGGTGGGTATCGATGACACGGCCATTGCGCATTGGGAGGACATCGTTGCGCGGCTTTATCTGCCGAAGCCGGATCCGCAGACTGGATTGATCGAACAATTTGACGGTTTCTTTCAATTAGAAGACATTCGTCCAGACGACCTGCGCCAACGCCTCATTGATCCCAGTGAATACTGGGGCTGGCCCAACGGCATCGCCGTCAACGCCCAGGTGCTCAAGCAGGCGGATCTGCTGCAGTTGTTTGCCATGCTGGATATCTTTCCGCCTGACGTGTTGCGGGCGAATTTCGAATACTACGAACCGCGCACGGAGCATGGATCTTCCCTGAGCCCATCAGTGCACGCGCTCATCGCCACCAAGGCGGGCTTGCCGGAGCAAGCGTGGCAGTACTTCAAGGAGGCTGCCACCATTGATCTGTACGCCAAGAGTAAAAAAGTGATGAGTGGCGGGTCGTTTCTGGGCGGTATCCATACGGCCGCCTGCGGGGGCATTTGGCTGGCCATAGTTCGCGGGTTTGCGGGTTTCGAGATCCACGATGGCGATCTGGTGTTCAACCCGCAACTGCCCGCAGCCTGGAAGGCGTTGCGCTTTCCGTTGACCTTTCGGAATAACCACCTGAGCGTTTACCTGTCGGAGAGTGAGGTCGTTGTGCGTGCCGATGACAACAACGCGGAAACGTTAACCGTCCGGGTAGGAGAGAAGGCCCAGTCAGTGGCTGCGGGTGAATCCATTGACGCGCCAATCTGACGTGGTTTCGAACACCTGAAACCCTTGTGTGACCGCCCCCAGCGTGGGGCGGTATCAGCCGCAAAGCCTTGGCATGCTTCTCCTTCAGGCTCTGTAATTGAGTGTAAAAACCCAATGTTCGCTTTGTTTTGGTCCTCGGTTGACTACACTTAAATCAAGGGGTGTCTGTGCCGTCGCTCGCAGAAATAGGCGAGAATTCGTGCAAAGGCACCTGAAGGGAAGCAGGAATTCGGTTGGCGCATTAATGCGCAATGACGCTGAGCCAGAGGCCTTACAACCGGCAACTGACCCGCAGTTTCTCGTTGCTCCCAACCTCTTAGCTTCCTGTTTCCCGCCGTGCTTTGGTCAGGTCAACTCAGGGGTAGTCCATGGATATCTTTAACCATTTTAAAAGCCGCTATGAGGCCAGAAAACAAGAAGAGTATTCACTTGAAGAGTATCTCGACCTTTGCAAGGACGACCCATTGGCATACGCCACAGCGCCCGAGCGCATGCTTAAGGCGATCGGTGAGCCGGAGGTCATTGATACCGCCAAAGACTCCCGACTGAGCCGTATATTTTCCAACAAGGTCATCAAGCGCTACCCGGCGTTCGATGATTTTTATGGCATGGAAGAGCCCATAGAGCAGGTGGTGAGCTACTTCAAACACGCCGCTCAGGGGCTGGAAGAGAAGAAACAGATTCTTTATCTGCTGGGCCCGGTAGGCGGTGGTAAGTCATCGTTGGCAGAGCGCCTGAAACTACTGATGCAGCAGGTGCCGTTCTACGCCATTAAGGGCTCGCCGGTCTATGAAAGCCCACTCAATCTGTTTGATCCGCTGGAAGATGGTGACATCTTGCACGAGCGCTACGGCATCCCGCTGCGTTATGTGCGCGGGTTGATGTCGCCGTGGGCAATCAAGCGGCTCCACGAGTTTGGTGGTGACATCTCACATTTTCGAGTGGTGAAGCTGTACCCGTCCATCGTCGACCAGGTTGCGATTGCCAAAACCGAGCCCGGCGATGAGAACAACCAGGACATTTCGTCCCTGGTGGGCAAGGTGGACATTCGCCAGTTGGAAGATTTTCCGCAGCACGACCCCGATGCGTACAGCTTCTCCGGCGCTCTGTGCAAGGCCAACCAGGGCATCATGGAATTCGTGGAGATGTTCAAGGCGCCGCTGAAAGTGCTGCACCCATTACTGACCGCGACTCAGGAAGGCAACTACAACGCCACCGAAGGCATGTCGGCAATACCCTTCAACGGCACCATCATGGCTCACTCCAACGAGTCTGAGTGGCAGAGTTTCAAGAACAATCGCACCAATGAGGCGTTTCTGGATCGTATTTACATCGTGAAAGTACCTTATTGCTTGCGCGTAACCGAAGAAATCAACATTTACCGCAAGTTGCTGGAAAACTCGTCATTACGGCACTCACCCTGTGCTCCGGACACGCTGCGCATGCTGTCTCAATTCAGTGTGTTGTCACGGCTCAAAGAGCCCGAAAACTCCAGCATCTACAGCAAAATGCGGGTATACGATGGGGAAAGCCTGAAAGACACGGACCCCAAGGCGAAGTCCATTCAGGAGTACAAGGACGCCGCTGGTGTCGACGAAGGCATGACCGGGTTGTCCACGCGCTTTGCGTTCAAGATTCTGTCCAAGGTGTTCAACTTTGACGCCTCGGAAGTGGCGGCCAACCCGGTGCACCTGTTGTATGTGCTGGAAGAACAGATCGAGCAGGCGCAGTTCCCGCAGGAAACGCACGATCGTTACATTACCTTCCTGAAAGAGTTTATGGCACCGGATTACGTCGAATTCATTGGCAAGGAAATCCAGACCGCGTACCTGGAATCCTATTCCGAGTACGGTCAGAACATCTTTGATCGTTATGTGACCTTCGCGGATTTCTGGATTCAGGACCAGGAATACCGCGACCCGGAAACGGGCGAGATGTTTGACCGCGCCTCGTTGAACGAAGAGCTGGAGAAAATCGAGAAACCGGCCGGCATCAGCAACCCCAAGGATTTCCGCAACGAGATTGTGAATTTCGTACTGCGGGCCCAGGCCCAGAACAACGGCGAAAATCCGAGTTGGCAGAGCTATGAAAAGCTGCGCTCGGTGATCGAGAAGAAAATGTTCTCGAACACCGAAGATCTGCTGCCGGTAATTTCCTTCAACCCGAAATCATCGAAAGACGATCAGAAAAAGCACAAGGACTTTGTGGCCCGAATGGTGGAACGCGGTTATACCGAGAAGCAGGTGCGGTTGCTGTCCGAGTGGTACTTGCGGGTGCGTAAGTACCAGTAACTTTGGGAGGGGGCAGGTGCCTGTACCGGGGTGTTGAAGACACGCCGTAAACCCATCCATGGGGGCTCGACAGCGGCATCCCTGCCGCTGAACGGTCTTCAACACCCCGGTACAGGCACCTGCATCGACGCTGGTAGTCCGGTTCAAGGCCAGGGTGTCGGGTGGACGTAACAGACAGGTAACCAACGAGGTTAGTATGATCAACAGCTATGTGATTGATCGCAGGCTTAACGGCAAAAACAAGAGTGCCGTCAATCGACGGCGCTTCCTCGAACGTTATCGCAAACACGTCAAGGCGGCGGTGAACCAGGCGGTCAACAAACGCTCCATTACTGACATGGAGAAAGGGGAGTCGATTACCATCCCCAGCAAAGACCTTCACGAACCTGTGGTCGGTCATGGCAGTGGCGGCAATCGTGAACAGGTACACCCGGGCAATCGGGAGTTTCAAGAAGGCGATCGCATCCGCAAGCCGCAAGGCGGCGGTAAGGGCAAAGGGCAAGGTGGGCAGGCCAGTAAAGATGGCGAGGGCCTGGATGATTTCACGTTTTATATCAGTCAGGAAGAGTTTTTGGAATTCCTGTTCGACGACCTCGAACTGCCCAATATGGTGCGCAAGGACCTGAAAAAGTCGCAGGAATTTGAACGCCATCGTGCCGGATTCTCTACCGATGGCGTACCGGCCAATATCAACGTGGTGCGCTCATTGCGAAACGCACACGCCCGGCGCATTGCCTTGGGAGGCAAAAAACGCCGTCGGGTTAAGGCGATTGATGCAGAGCTGATTGCGCTCAAAGGGCAGTCTGCCCCAGTGAAGGCCAAACGCCAGGCGTTGGAGGAGGAACGTGCTGAACTGAAACGTAAGTTGCGCCGCCTGCCCTTTATCGATGATTTCGACCTGCGTTATAACCGGCATGAAAACCATCCGGTGCCCTCAAGCGCGGCGGTCATGTTCTGTCTGATGGACGTGTCCGGATCAATGACGCAGAACACCAAGGACATTGCCAAGCGTTTTTTCCTGTTGCTGTATCTGTTCCTGCGGCGCAACTACGAGAAGATCGAGGTGGTATTTATCCGCCACCATACCAGCGCCAAAGAAGTGGATGAGGAAGAATTCTTCTACAGCCGGGAAACCGGGGGCACCATTGTCTCCTCAGCACTGAAGCTGATGCAGGAGATCATCGCAGAGCGTTACCCCACCTCGGCCTGGAATATATACACCGCGCAGGCGTCGGACGGTGATAACTGGGGCGATGATTCTCCCGCCTGTCGTGACCTGTTGACCAATGACATCATGCCTCAGGTGAATTATTTCTCTTACATCGAGATCAGTCAGCGCGACCATCAGGACCTGTGGTTTGCCTACGAAGACGTGAAAGCCCAGTACGAAGACGCCTTCGCCATGGCGCAGATCGTTGACCAGTCGGAGATCTACCCGGTGTTTCGGGAGTTGTTCCAGAGGAGAACCGCATGACCACAGCGACCACCAGACAGCCTATTTCGACGGGACCGGACTGGGATTTCGAGCTGATCAAGGAATACGACCGGCACATCGCGGCGCTGGCCAAAGAGTACGGCCTGGACACCTATCCGAACCAGATCGAGGTGATCAGCTCGGAACAGATGATGGACGCCTACAGCTCAGTCGGTATGCCAGTGGGTTATCACCATTGGTCGTTCGGTAAGCAGTTTTTGCAAACCGAACAGGGCTACAAGCGCGGTCAGATGGGGTTGGCTTATGAAATCGTGATCAATTCCAGTCCCTGCATTGCCTACCTGATGGAAGAAAACACCATCACCATGCAGGCGCTGGTGATCGCTCATGCCTGTTACGGGCACAACTCATTTTTCAAAAACAACTATCTGTTTCGCTCCTGGACCGACGCTACCGCGATCATCGATTACCTGGTGTTTGCCCGGGAATACGTCAGCCAATGTGAGCAGAAATACGGTGTCGAGGCGGTGGAGCAGGTACTGGACAGCTGCCATGCGATTCAGAACTACGGCGTGGACCGATACAAGCGCCCCTCACCCATTTCTGCCGAAGAGGAAGCCAATCGTCAGGCGGAAAGAGAGGCCTATCTGCAACAGCAGCTAAACCTGCTCTGGCGCACGATTCCGGTGCCTGACGAGCCCAATGGCGCCCGTGAAAAACGCCGCTTCCCCGCCGAGCCACAAGAAAACCTGCTCTATTTTATTGAAAAAAATGCGCCGATCATGCCCACTTGGCAGCGTGAGTTGGTGCGTATCGTGCGCAAGATGGCACAGTATTTTTATCCGCAACGGCAGACTCAGGTGATGAACGAGGGGTGGGCGTCTTTCTGGCACTATACGCTGCTCAATACGCTCTATGATCGTGGCCTGGTGACGGATGGGTTTATCATGGAGTTCCTCGACAGCCATGCCAAAGTGATTTATCAGCCACCGTATGATTCCCCGTATTACAGTGGCATCAACCCGTATGCGCTCGGCTTCAACATGTTTCGTGATTTGCGCCGCATTTGCGAGGCGCCAGACGACGAGGATCGGGAATGGTTCCCCGACATTGCCGGCTCAGATTGGCTGGAAACCCTGCATTTCGCCATGGCCAACTTTAAAGATGAGAGCTTTATTCAGCAGTACCTTTCACCGAAAATCATTCGCCAGTTTCACTTCTTCGCCATTCTTGATGAAGAGGGCAGCTCGGAGTATGAAGTGGCTGCCATCCATGATGAGCGCGGCTATCGTCGTATCCGTCAGATGTTGAGTGATCAATACAATCTGAGTAATCGGGAGCCGAACCTGCAGATCGTGGACGTGGACCTCGAAGGTGATCGTTCACTGATGCTGCACCACCTGCGGGATAACAACAAACCCCTGAACGACGACATGGATGAGGTGATGAAGCACCTGCGTCGACTGTGGGGATTTGACGTGCATCTATTTTCCCTCGGCGATGATCAGGTGATCAAAGAGTACCATTGCACCGATGAAGGCATGCACCATGGTGAAATGGACGAAGATGGGCAAATCCGCTTTCTATAATCATCGCCTACTGGCTGATCTGCCCTAACCATGTTGAGCGCGCCAGCAATGAGCTCACAGCACTCTGGAGTAGCGCGTTTTAGGCGTGTCATTCAGGTGGGCATCAAAGGCCATACAAATGGGGCGCAGCAACAGCCGGCCGATGCCCGTGACCTTGATGTAGCGACTGTCCAGCTCAATCAAACCGTCCTCTGCCAGGCGCTCTAGCGTGGTCCACTCCTTGGCAAAATACAGCCGGGCGTGTATGTCAAAGCGCTGCTCCAGTGCCTTCAGGCTGACCCGGCCGTTGCAAGCGAGGTCCATGATGACACTGCGTCGTATCAAGTCGTCGCGTGTGATGCGATAACCTTTGGCAACCGCCGACCCTTGATGAACCCGATTCTGGTAGTCAACCAGATCCTTTTCGTTCTGCAGGTAGGCACCGCCGATCTGGCTGATGGCCGATACACCCAAGCCGAGCAGTTCGGTGTCGCCATGGGTTGAGTAGCCCTGAAAGTTGCGCTGCAGCGTCCCGTCTTCATGTGCCTTCACCAGGTCGTCGCCAGCCAGCGCGAAATGATCCATGCCGATGTACCGGTAGCCGGCGACCTGCAGGGTATCGACAGTGTCCTGGAGCACACTGAGCTTGGTGTCCGGTGAGGGCAGGTCGCTGCTGATGATCCGCCGCTGGGGACTGAAACGAGCGGGCAGATGGGCATAACTGTAGCAGGCGATGCGATCCGGGCGCAGGGTGATGACTTTTTCCAGCGTTTCATGAAACCGCTCCACCGTCTGCAGAGGCAGGCCATAGATCAGGTCGATGTTGATGCCGCGGTAACCGAGGTTTCGGGCGGCCTCTATGAGTTCTGCTACCTGCTCGTAAGACTGTTCCCGGTGCACCGCTTTCTGGGTGTCCTCGTTAAAATCCTGAACCCCGAGCGACACTCGATTAAAGCCCCAGGCTGCCAGCAACGCCAGCTGAGAACTGGAGGTGACTCTGGGGTCAATCTCTACCGAGAATTCATGTCGGGACTTACCAGATTCCAGATTGAAGTGGTGATGCAACAGTTGGCACAAACGGCGCAACTGATCTTCGCTGAGAAAGGTTGGTGTGCCGCCACCCCAATGCAGTTGGCGCACCGGGCGCTGGCCCACGAACTGGGCGACGTGCCCCATTTCACGTTCCAAAGCGTCCAGATACGCATCCGCGCGTGACCCATCCCTGGTGACAACCTTATTGCAAGCGCAGTAATAGCAAAGGTGACGGCAAAACGGGATGTGCACATACAGCGACAAGGGAGCCTCGGGGTCGCACTGGCGCAGGGTGTCGTCCGCGTCCTTGGCGGTCCAGTCCCGAAAGCTGAGCGCCGTGGGGTATGAGGTATAGCGCGGGCCACTGACGTTGTAGCGATCGATGAGATCAGTGGGCCATGAAATAGGTTGCAAAGCCATGACAGGTCATCCGTGTGCGATGAAAAACAGATGACTCCACGTTACCAGTCCCAGTATCCTGAGTATTGATCCGGATCAATAAGTAGGGAGTTATTGCCGGTATCGGCGCCAGCGCCTCCAGAGCACCGGCGCGGTCGCAAGCAACCAATAGGCATCGGCGAGGTAATCCCAGGCGTTGTGGTCGCTGAGCAACCGCCATTCATACCCGACAGCGACGAGGGCAATCAGCAATGCTGCCCAGTATTTCCCCGACAGGCTCAACAACACGGCGGTGATGGCAATACTCGGTGCCAACCAACTGGCGTTATCGCCGAGAAAGTAAGGAAAGATGTCGCGATGAACCCATTGTCCCAGCGTCGCAATCAGGGCGATCGGCAGCATCAAGCACCAGAACCAGGTGGGAAACAGCGGCGAGACCTGATGTCGCCACCGGTAGTCCATCAGTGCGATCAGAATAATGGCACCAGAGGTGAGCAGGCTGAACTCACCCAGCCACGGCAGCGTGAACTGTCCCAGCGGGGCCCCGGTAAAGATCAGGGGGGCTACGCTGATCCCCAGGGCTGCACTGAACGCCAGATAGGCCTCGTACCGCCAGCGCAGGGCCAGGTAAAGTGCGCCAAACAGGGTAACATGATGCAGGATCATGCCACTTGGCGCGGACACCGGGAATGGTCGCCATAAATGCACGCCAAGCACCAGGAGAATCAACCCCACCGTGATCAACCAGAAACGAACGCTGCGCGCACGTTTAAGGACCGCCGATGCGGATGTCGCTTGTAGTTGGTTATTCATGCCCTCTCGGTTCCCTTCCGGTTGTCGCTACGCTCAGTAATGAGTCGCGCCAGAGATACGACGGATAATAGCATTCAGATTGTTCTAGACCGAGACTGATGAGGCATGAATTCGGCGGTGGTGTTAGCATAAGCTCAAAGAAAACGAGGCGGCGACCAGTTGATCACTGACCTGGGTGTCAGGGACGCTGTCGCCGGAAATTTTGACACTCTGGAGAGTATCAGATGGCCAACCAGGGGACCGATGCAGCCACATTATGGCAATCAGAGGAAGGTGACACGTTACTGGAGCAGTGGCGACAATTACCTGATGAAGCCAGTCGGGCTGGCGCATGGCAGGAGAATCTCCACCACCTGGTCTGTGCCAGTCAGTTCGCTACCCAGATTCTGAATCATGAGCCGGAACTCCTGCCATCATTGGTCGATGCCCTGGAAGCTGACCATTACGATCCGGCAGACGCCCTGTACCAGCGAATTCGTGATGTCGATGAGCCAGAGGCGTTCATGGCGCACTTGCGTCAGTGGCGCAATCACGAGCAGGTACGCTTGATCTGGCAGGAAGTTCGCCAAACTCCGGAGTTGCCCGCGCGCCTCGAGCAGATCACACACCTGGCTGATGTCGCCATTCAGGCGGCGACCGACTTTGCCACCCAGAGCATGATCCGACGGTATGGTGAACCCGAGGCCTGTCCGATCAGCGGCGAGCCGCAGCGACTGGTGGTGTTGGGCATGGGTAAATTGGGGGCTAGAGAGTTGAATCTTAGCTCTGACATCGACCTGATTTTCGCCTTCCCGGAAGAGGGGGAAACGCAGGGTGAAAAAAGCATCAGCCACAGCGAATTCTTTACCCGCGTAGGGCGCAAAGTCATCCAACTGCTGGATCAACGCACGGCAGATGGCATGGCCTATCGGGTGGACATGCGATTGCGCCCCAATGGCCAAAGCGGCCCGCTGGCACTGAACTTCAATGCCATGGCCACCTATTACAAGGAACAGGGACGGGACTGGGAACGGTACGCATTGATCAAGGCCCGTGCCATTACCAATACGGCGGTGGCGGACGACTCCCTGATGCCGGAATTACAGAGTTTTGTTTACCGCCGGTATGTGGATTATCAGGTATTGGCGGCACTGCGTGAAATGAAACGCCTGATCAGCGGCGAAAATCGCCGCCTGCAGCGTGAGCACAACATCAAGTTGGGTGCCGGTGGAATTCGAGAAGTGGAATTTATTGTGCAGGCACTGCAGTTGATTCAGGGTGGTCAGAGCCCGGCCATGAAGCAGCCCAATATCTACGCCGTGTTTTCGGCCATTGAAACGGAAGCGCTGTTGCCCGATCAGGTGGTGGCAGAATTGCGCGACAGCTACAGCCACTTGCGCCGACTCGAACATCTGTTGCAGGCGCAGCAGGACCGGCAAACCCAGACCCTGCCCGACGATCCTGCATGGCGGGATCGCCTGGCGGCGGTGATGGCATTTTCAGACTGGCCCGCGTTGCTCCAGTGGAGCCAGAACGTGCGTGCCGTGGTCAGCGAGCACTTTGATGCCTTTATCGCGGAACCCGAGTCCGATACCGAGTCAGATCACCCCTGGGAGCCCTATTGGCAGAATCCGGAGGACGCCGATTGGCAGTTGGATTTTGCCGACGACGCCGACACGGTGCAGGCCGCTGTGGTGCAACTGCGTGCTGATGGCGAGAAATACCATCTGACTGATACCGCCTGGCAACGGGCCAATCGGGCGATGCCGCTGATTCTGGCCGAACTGGCCCGGCTGCAGCAGCCGGCTCAGGCAGTTGATCGGGTATTCCCAATCCTGCAATCCATTCTGCGACGCAGCGCATATTTGGTCATGCTGGCGGAACATCCGGACGCGATTCGCGAAATGGTCCGTCTATGTCTGCTCAGCGCCTGGTTTGCAGCTCAGCTGCAAGACAAGGCCTATCTGCTGGATGAACTGACGGATCGGGATCAGTTGTTTCGGCTGCCCGATCGGCGGGCTCTGAAAGACGACATTCAACAACGTCTGCTGCGTCTCCCGGATGATGACCTGGAGCAGCAGATGGAGCAACTTCGGCATTTCCGGCACAGTCGAGTGTTGCGTGCCGCTGCCTGTGAACTGACTGCCAACCTGCCGCTGATGAAGATCAGCGACTACCTGACCTATACCGCAGAAGAAGTGTTGCAACAGGTGTTCTGGCTGGCCTGGGAGCAAATGACGGAAAAGTACGGCACACCGACCCGAGAGGATCAAACGTTGTGTGACCCGGATTTCGTGATATTGGCCTACGGCAAGATGGGTGGTATCGAACTCAGTTATGAATCCGACCTGGACCTGGTATTTGTCCACGACGGTGCGCCGCAGGGCAGCACTCAGGGCGGCAAGTCGGTGGATAATAATGTGTTCTTCATGCGCCTGGGGCAGCGTATTATTCACCTGCTGACGGCACAGACCCCTTCCGGGATTCTCTATGAAGCGGACATGCGCCTGCGGCCGTCCGGCAACTCGGGCATGCTGGTGACCTCTCTGTCGGCGTTTCGCACCTATCAGGAAGAGGACGCCTGGACTTGGGAGCATCAGGCGCTGGTGCGGGCCAGGGTAGTGGCCGGCTGCCCGGAATTGAAGCAGCGCGTCGAACAGGTGCGCCGGGATATTATCGGGCGCCCGCGTGATGCTGACGAATTGCTGGAGCAAGTACTGAACATGCGGGAAAAAATGCGCGCCAATCTGGCCACTCCGGCAAACCGTCGGAACGAAGAATTTCACATCAAACAGGACCCGGGCGGCGTGGTGGACATCGAGTTCATGGTGCAATACCTGTTGTTGCGCCACACCGCTGATCACCCTGAACTGGCCCGGTGGTCCGACAATATGCGTCTGCTGGAAGCACTGGAGAAAGACGGAATTATTGACACGACCACCCGCGAAGACCTGAGTAATGTCTATCTGCACTGGCGCGAAGAGGTGCACCGACAATCATTGCAATTGGGTGATGGTCGCCTCAACAGCGCTGAGCAGATTGCGGCGTTTCAGCAGACCATCGATACCGTAAAACGATACTGGGGCCGACTGATGGTTACTTCCCCTTGACGCCGTAGAATCTGGGTTCACCGGGCGGGCGTGTCTTGAACCGCTTATGTAACCAAAGGTATTGCGACGGTGTCTCACGGATACGGGCCTCGAGCCATTGGTTATAGGCGGTCAGGTCCTGTTCCAGGTCGCCGGTGGCCAATTCCGGGGCTGGCTCGATCACGATTTCATAGCCGGTTTTGGTACGCCGGGTCAGGAATAGAAAAACTGCTGCACCGGTCAGACTGGCCAGTTTTGAGGTGGCAGTGACCGTGGCTGCCTGAGTGCCGAAGAATGGCACGAATACCGAGCGCTTCTTGCCCAGGTCTTGATCTGGTGCGTAAAAAATACCTCTGCCTTGCCGCAGTCGGCGCACCATGGTGCGCATGTCCCGGCGGTCAACCAGGGTATTCACAAAACGCAGTCGGCCACGCGTCTGAAAATAGTTCATCAGTGCGTTATTGTGCGGCCGATGCAAGGCATCAGCCGATACGTGATTGCCCATGTAAGCTCCGCAAAGGTCCACACAGGCAAAGTGAGCGGCAACAAACAATGCCCCGTTGCCCGCGGCAATCGCCTCGAGGCCTTGTTGTTCGCCGCGAACATCCCAGGTTACGTTAAGCCGTTTGGGGCGCCCGAGCCAGGCGACGCAGGTTTCGGGAATGGCTTTGGCATTGTCACGAAAGACGGCTTTGACCAGGGATTCACGTTCGCCATCGGACAACTCGGGAAACGCTTGTTGCAGATTTCTGCGCGCAACCTGGCGGCGGTCCCGAGCCACATAATAGGTTAACAATCCGAGTGCGTTGCCAAACCCCATTTGCCAGCGCCAGGGCAGCCGAGCGAGCGACCACATCAGACCGATCAGCGCCCAGACTGGCCAGTAAGTCGGCCACAGCCAGCGCTTTTGAAACACTGGCACTGTGCTGGTAGTTTGAATTTTCGAGGCCTTGCGTGGTCGAGTCATGCCAGGTTGATGCCGTTCAATGTTACAGGGAGCAGGCATTGTAACCGAACCGTCGCCAATTTCGAGACGCGTTGCTGCCGACTGGATTATACTGCGCTTGATCATGCGATCCACGGTATCCACCAAAAGGAGGCCAAATGCCAGTTACCCTGCGTTCGGCAGCACTGGCTGACGCCATTGCCATACACGGGCTACTGTCGGACATCATTGCCGAAGGCGAGCACCTGATGAGTATACAAGCCCCTGATTTGGCGCATTTCACCCGCTTTGTTGATGCCAATCTGAGCATTGGCGCACCGGTATGGGTGGCGGAGAAAGGCGGACGGGTGATTGGTTGGTGCGATGTGTATCCGCGTGGCCAGGACGTGCAACGGCACGTAGGGCGATTGGGCATGGGGCTGGCACGCGCTCACCGTGGACGCGGCGTGGGTCAGCGCCTACTCACCGCCACCGTCAAGGTAGCCTGGCAAGCCGGGTTTCAGCGCTTGGAGTTGGAAGTATTCGCCAGCAATCGAGCTGCAGTGGCGCTTTATGAGCGTATGGGCTTTGCCCATGAAGGTCGTCACCGGTGTGTGCGACGAATTCAGGAAGACGGCAAGGACCGCTACCAGGACACCCTTACCATGGCCCTGCTGCATCCAGGTCTGGTCTGACCGAGTGGCAATTTTTTCCCGTGTGGGCATAATATCGGCTCCATTTTTGCTGTAGATCTCTTTATGATGCGTCTTCTGTACAGCCTGCTGCATAGCCTCCTGCTGCCCATCTTGTTGCTCCGATTGTGGCGCCGCAGTGCAGTGAACCCGGCCTATCGTCGGCGCTGGCGGGAACGGTTGGGGCGGCCAGCGGTGTCATTGGCCAGTCACAGTCCCCTGGTGTGGGTACACGCGGTGTCTGTTGGCGAGTCAGCGGCGGCCCGTTCACTGATCGACGAGTGGCGCCAGGTCAACCCAGAGTTACAGTTTCTGGTTACCACGACGACCCCTACCGGCTCTGCATTGGTGCAATCCTGGGAACCTGGCGTGTTGCATCAATACATGCCGTTCGACCTGGTCAGCATGCATCGCTCATTATTTTTGCACTATAAGCCCCGGTTACTGGTGCTGATGGAAACCGAGGTCTGGCCCAACCTGATTCATCTGGCAAATCGCTCGCAGACGCCGATTGCGCTGGCGAATGCCCGGTTGTCGGCTCGCTCGGCGCGCGGCTACGCCCGTGTACCCGCGCTCA
>LFIK01002010.1_pt1 | contig 16318 bp, 9 predicted proteins | sample 643401 | NCBI WGS metagenome assembly LFIK01 (sample SAMN03777447, study PRJNA286221) | soda lake metagenome | biome: soda lake; feature: Kulunda steppe; material: water; isolation source: sample T5-Br brine of Lake Tanatar-5 | place: Russia: Kulunda steppe | collected 2010-07
AGAAAAAGGCGATCGACCAGGAAGTCGGTTTTCTGCGGCGTGAATTCAACGGCGCCATGCGCATTCTTCGCCGGTCGAAGACCTCGCGCGGTTTTGGCGGGAAATGGCGCTATCAACTGCCGTGGTACATGGTCGTGGGCGAGCCGGAATCCGGCAAGTCGTCGCTCGTGGCCAATTCTGGCCTGTCCTTTCCGCTGGGCGAGCCATCGGAACCGGCGCTCGATCGCGAGTTGGAAAGCATCTGGGCCGAGCGGATCGGATTCTGGTTCTCCGACGAATCGGTTTTGATCGAGCCGCCGGGCGATTTTCTTGAAGAGGCGGCCGATCAACCGGTCGCTGGCGGCGTGTGGACGGCTTTTCTCGACGAAATCCGGCGCAATCGGCCGCGTCAGCCCCTGAATGGCATCATTCTGTCGGTTTCGCTGCCCGATATTCTCGACGGCGAGGAAGCCGAGATTCGTCAGCGTGCCAGCCGGCTGAAGCAACGCCTGCGCGATATCCGCGGACGGCTGCGTCTGCGACTGCCGGTTTATGTCGTGTTCACCAAATCCGACCGCTTGGCCGGCTTTACCGAGTTCTTCGATACGTTTCCGCGGGATGTCCGCAATCAGGTTCTGGGCATCACGCTGCCTCTGACCGAGGAGCGGGCCAACAGCTCGCCCTTGGCGGCCCTTGAGCCGGAATACGATGCGCTGCTGGAGAGCCTGAATTCCCGCGTCCTCGAGCGGCTGCACCAGGAACCGGACATGGACCGCCGGGGGCTGGCCTTTGGCTTTACCCAGCAATTGGCCCTGGCGCGGGCGCCGATTCAGACCTTCCTGCAAACGTTGTTCCAGGTGAGCCGCTATGAAGAGTGGCCGTTGGCGCGCGGCCTATACTTTACCAGCGCCGAACAGGGCGGCGAGCCCGTAGATCTGGTTCTCGAAACCCTGTCGGACGCCGTGCCCGGCCATGCCCGGCCGGAACCGCTGACCGGGCGGCGCAGCTTCTTTATCGCTGAGGTTCTGCGTGGGGTCGTCTTCAAGGAAAGCAACCTTGCCGGCATCGATCCCCGGTTCGAACGCAAACGGCGCCTCAGATTTCTGGCGATCACCGGGGGGTCGGCGCTGGTCACGGTGCTGCTTGTCCTGGCTTGGACGGCGAACCATCGGGACAGCCGGGCCTTGCTGGACCGGGCCGATCGGGGGATTGCGTCGGCCAATCAATCGATCGCCGCGTTGTCGGATTCACTCGGCGGGTTGTCGGTTGTCGGCGATACCGATTTCCGGGGCGTCGCCCAACCCTTGGACACGCTGGATGCGACGCGGGATGATATCGCGGCATCGGTTGCCGACCGGCCCTTGCGGACCTGGCTGGGCAATTATCGGGGGCCGGCGGTGCGCAATGCCGCCGCCGATGCCTATGATCGGGCGCTCGAAACACTGCTGCTGCCGCGGATTCTGCTGCAGATGGAACGCCGGATTCGCGATGGGTCGCTCGATTACGATCCCCTCTATCAGGCATTGCGGGTCTATCTGATGATCGGGGACGAGGGGCCGATGGACCGCGACGAGGTGCGGGCTTGGCTCAACGAAGAGTGGCGGCGGGTTTTGCCGGGGCCGGAAAACCTGACGCTGCGCGACCAGCTGGCCGGTCACACCGACGCTCTGCTGGCATTGAATTACGAAACGCCCGACCTCGACCGGGGTATCGTCGATGCCGGGCGGGATCGATTGGCGGGATATCCTTTGGGTGAACGCGGCTATGCGCTTTTGCAGGACCAGCCAACGGTGAGGAATCTTCCCCGGTGGCGGCCGGTCGATCATGCGGGCCCGCTGGCCGGCCGGGGATTGGTGCGGCGGTCGGGCCGAGCGCTTTCCGACGGCATGCCGGGCCTTTATACCTATGACGGCTATCATTCGGTGGGCAAACCGATGGCCGCCCAGGTCGCGCGGCGTTTGTCCGGCGAAGGCTGGGTTCTGGGCCGGTCGACGACATCGCAGGAGCGCGCGCGCGACGCGGTCAACATCCGTAATGATATCATGCAAATCTATGTCGAGGACTATGCCCGCCAATGGGACAGCCTGTTGGCGGATATTGCGGTCGCGCCGTTTCGCGATGTCGAGCATGCCGCCGATGTCTTGAATGTAATCAGCGGTCCGTCGTCGCCCCTGAAAGCCTTGCTCTCGGCCGTCGTGACCCAGACAACTCTTTGGCCCGGCCCGGAAGACGGGGCGAACGGCAATGGCGACAACTCGAACGGCAACGGCAACGGCAACGGGGGCAATCCGATGGCCGCCATGGTTCCGGCGTCGCTCGGTTCGATGGGCGGCGGTGATGCGGCCTTGATGGCCGATTTGCTGGAACAGGAGCCGGAGAACCCGCCGGCGCAATTCGTCAACGACCGCTTCGAGAGTTTGCGGACTGTTGTCGGCGATGGCGACGGGGATGGTCTGCAAAGCATGCTGGACAGTTTCCGCGACGCCTACGAAGTCTTTACCCGCTTGTCCCATGGACCGGCTGAGGACGGCGCGATCACCGCGGCGCTCGATGGGTCGTCGTCCGACGGTATACCCGTGACCGTCGCGCTGGCCAATGCCGCCGACGCCCTGCCCGGACCCGTGGGCGAGATGGCGGCGGATGTGGCCCGCAACAGCCGGGCTGTCGGGTCGGGCGGCGCGCGCGAAGTCATCGCCACGGCGTGGGAGAACGACGTTCTGCCAATGTGTTCCGAGGCGATTCCGGGCCGCTATCCCGTGGATCCGGGGTCCGATCAGGACATTCCGGTGGCCGATTTTGCCGAGATCTACGGTCCCGGCGGCGCTTTGGATGGTTTCTTCACAACCCAACTGGCCTCGTTCGTCGATCAGCGTCAGGACCCCTGGGCATTGCGTAGCAGCCGGGCGGCCGATATCAGCCTCGGCTCGTCGACGCCGGCCTATTTCCAGCAGGTCAATACGGTGCGTAAGGCCCTGTTTCCCGATGGCGCCGAGGCGCCGACGATCCGGTTTCAGCTCCGCCCGCGCGAGCTGGATGCGTGGGTGGACCGGGTCGTTCTCGATGTCAACGACCGGCGTTTGACCTATGGGCACGGGGTGCGCGAGACCCAGACCTTCGAGTGGGTCGCGGATGATGACGCTCAGGTCCGTGTTTTCTTCAGCCCGGATCTGCATGGCGAACCGGGCGGACTGGTCGAAACCGGGCCGTGGTCCTTGTTGAAATTCCTCGATCATGCGCAGATAGAGTCGGCCGGTGCGCCGGACCGGTATACGTTGACCGTTCGGTTGGGCGGGCGTCAGGCAGTGTTCGATTTGACGGCGAACAGTGTCGACAATCCCTTCGGTGCTGATATTTTCCAAGGGCTGTCCTGCCCGACATCGCTTTGATGCGAACCCTTTTCGGGCCCCGCGATATTGGGGGCGGGGGATATTGGGGACGGGGGATGTTGGGACCGGGGGCACCCTGGATCGAGGACGTAAGGTTATGGCGCTGGACTCCATAGACACAATCGGCCCCTACAGCATCGACTCCGTGCTTGGCCGCGGCGCGATGAGCACAGTCTATCGCGGTACCGACAGCCGCGACGGCCGGGTGGCGGCCGTCAAGGTCTTGCGCACCGATATCCTGGCCGGTCAGGAGCGAGCGGCCACGATTGCCCGTTTCCAGCGGGAAGCGGAACTGGGGCGCAGCCTCGATCATCCCAGGATCGTTCGGGTTTTCGATTCCGGCGATCTCGATGGCGACCCCTATCTGGCCATGGAATTGCTGCTGGGCAAATCCTTGGCCGAACTCCTGCAAGGGCCGCGTCTGGAGCCTGTGCATGCTGCCCATCTGGTGACCGAATTGCTTGATGCGCTCGGCTATATCCATGAGCGCGGCATTATCCATCGCGATATCAAGCCCGGCAACGTGATGGTGCGCAATGACGGGCATGTAAGCCTGGCCGATTTCGGCATTGCGCGGGTGAGCGGGTCGGAGATGACCCAGATGGGCGATATGCTGGGCACCCCGGCCTACATGGCGCCGGAGCAACTGACGGGCGACGTCGTTGATGCGCGCGCGGATCTGTTCGCGGCCGGCATCGTCCTTTATGCCCTGATCACACGGCGGCGGCCGTTCAACGGCACCGTTGCCACGGTCATGAACGCGATCTTGAACGAGCACCCGGCACCACCGTCCCGGATCGACAACCGATTGCCGTCGGCCGTCGATCGCATCGTTGCCAAGGCGCTGGACAAATCGCCGGACCGCCGGTTTCAGACGGCTGGAGAGTTCGCCGCGTCCCTGCGTCGCATCATCCCCGAATTGGCGCGGCTGGAAGGCAACGAGGCGGCCGAGACGGCAGCCGGAACCGGCGGTGGATCCGGCGGGTCGGGCCAGGCGTCCCGCGCCAAGCGGATCGCCCGCCCCGAGCAGGTGGCCGATCTTCTGGTCGCGGCTTATGACCGGTCGGAGTCCGAGAAACTGGACGAAAGCGAGGTGGTGCCCATCGAGCGTGCCGAAGCCGCTTGGAGCCGGTGGCCGGAACCGGCGCGCGAAGGATTGCGGGTCCTGACCGAAAGGTGGCCGGGCGATCTTGCCGTCCTGGGCGATCAGGTCGTCGCCGGTGCGCCTGTGCCCCGGGCGCGCCATTTACCGCGATCGGATTGGATGCCGCTGGTCCGCTTAACGGCGGTGACCCTGCGATTCGCCAACCGACTGGGGCAGACCCGTCTGGTGCGGACCCATCATCGCCGCCTATGCGACGAGCTGGTCGAGCCGTTCATTGTCTATATCGACACGGCCGGTTCGATGTTGAACGCTGACGACAATCCCGATCTCGCGCGGTTGTCGATGGATCTGTTGCGTCTCGACGTTTTGGAGATGGCGCTGGAAACGCTTTCGGCCGCCGCCGAACTGCGGGTGGTGCGCAAGACGCGGGCGCTGGTCGCCATTCAAGCCATGCGCAAGGTCAACGAAACCGTCTCGGTCTATACCGAAACCGGCGATATGTTGGCCCGGTTCGATGTCGCGCTGATCATGAACGAGGTCGAGGAATTGATCGCCATTGCGTCCCGGCTGACCGATGATGGGGCGATTCATGCCGGGCGCCAATTGCGCGAAAAGGCAGAGACCGTTATCCGCGACTTCGTCGCCAATGCCGACAAGCTGGCGGAAATGACTGTTGACGAGCTGAAACAGGACGACGCCGCCGCCGACGCACGGGTGTTCGGCGCCAAATTGCGCCAGGTCCAGTCTCTCTATCATTTTGCGATTCGACTGCCGGGAGAGAGTCACCGGGCGCTCATGGGCCGCTTTGCAGAGGCGGTTCACACACAGATCGAAGATCTCGCCAGACACTTGATGACGTTGGAAAACACCTCCGATGCGCTGTCGACACTATATGATATGGCGCACGAACTGGGGTGGAACGAATTGGCACAGTCGATCCTCCGCCATCTCAAGGATCGGTAAAAGATGGCAAAAGGCAGCGGACCAAAGCAATGGGATCGCGCGATTTCAATAGGCTGTTCACTGTCGTTGCGTCGCGGCGTTAATCGGCATATCTTTCCTGCGATGGGGCATTGGCGTGGGGCCATATGCCTTGGACAGGATCGGAAAAACGCGCAGATGGCAGTCAGGCTACGGAGTTTGCCGGCCCTGGCTTCGGGCTGGTGACTTGGTGGTGGCGTAGGATGTTAATACCTCCTGAACCAAAACGGTCGTATTGTGACCAAAGGTGCAAGATTGAATTCCCGGATATTGCGTCGTGTGCCGATGCAGCATCTCGGGTCCAGTGACCTTCCATAAAACACTTTTGAGTGCGGGCGTGGGTGACAATGGCGACTGAGCCAGTAATCGATGTCGAAAGTCTCGTTCAACCGATTGAAGGGGATAGCCCGACCGGGACCGATATCCGGCAGGACGTATCGCCGCAGTCGGTCTATTATCAATTAAAGGATGCTCGCAGCGCCGCCCGCGCTGCAGAGCGGTCCGCCGATGCCGATATCGACGAGGGTGGATTGCTGCCGGAATGGCGCACCATTCTGGAATTGGCGCCGAGCGTTCTGACCAATCAGGCCAAGGATCTCGAAGTCGCTGCCTGGTACATTGAGGCCCTGACCCGCGCCTATGGTTTCGCCGGGATGCGTGACGGTTTCATCTTATCCCGGCGCTTGGTCGAGGAGTTCTGGGACGGCCTCTTTCCCGAACCGGACGAGGACGGGGTCGAGACCAAGGTCGCGCCTTTTTCCGGCCTGAACGGCGAGGGCGGCCCCGGAACCTTGATCCAGCCGATCCGCAAGATCCCGCTGTCCGACGGCGAAGAACCGTTTGCTGCCTGGCATTACGAACAGGCGTTGGAAATCGCCAAGATCGTCGACGAGGAGAAGCGCGAGCGTCGAATCGAAGGCGGCGCCATGTCGATGGATGCCATCGAGACCAGTGTCCGCGAGACGCCGCCGACCTTTTTCCGCGATATGCTCGACGATTGCGAAGCGGCGATCGAGGCCTTTAAGGCACTTTCCGACGCGTTCGACGCGGCGGCTGGTCAGGATGCACCGCCGACGAGCAATATTCGGAATTTGCTGCAAGCGGTTCACGGTATCGCCGTTTCCATTTCCCGTGACCGGCTGCCGGCCGCGGAGGCCGCAGAGACCGCGACTTCCGATGCCGGGGCCGGTGATGCATCGGCTGGCGCCGGTGCGCCTGCGGGGGCGCCGGCGGCGGCCGCTGCCGGCGGCATCGGTGTGCCAACCGGATCCGTTCAATCGCGCGAGCAGGCCTTTCAAGTATTGGCGAAGATCTCAGATTTTTTCCGCACCAACGAACCAAACTCGCCCATTTCCTATGTGCTGGACGATCTGGTGCGGCGAGGCCGTATGTCGTTCCCCGAGCTTCTGAACGAACTCCTGGACGATGCGGATGCCCGTCGGCGACTGTTGCTGTCTGCCGGTATCAAGCCGGCCGATGCCCAACAACAAGAAGAAGAGTACTGATCCGGCCTTGATGGCGGCACGGGAAACTGTGTTCCACAAGCGATGAGAGCAGAATATGATATATTGGCGGAGCCCGACATCCAGGGGCCGTCGTTGAAGTGGTCGAAGTCTAGAAGCAGGGGAGTGTCGGTCTATGAGTAGTGTTCATCAAAAACTAAACCGCGTGCGCAAGCCGCGGGTCCACATTACATATGATGTCGAGACGGAAGGCGCAGTTGTCACAAAGGAACTGCCGTTCGTCGTCGGTGTCATGGGAGACTTCTCCGGCGACCCGACGTCGCCCTTGAAGCCGCTGCGCGATCGGAAGTTCATTCAGATCGACCGCGACAACTTCAACGACGTGTTCGCGCGGATGACGCCGGGCCTGAACATGAAGGTCGACAACACCTTGGCCGACGATGGAAGCGAGATGGCCGTCGACCTCAAGTTCAAGTCGATGGAAGACTTTGAACCCGCCAAGGTGGTCGAGCAGGTTGAGCCGCTGCGCAAACTGAAAGATGCCCGCGATCAGCTTCGGGACCTGATGTCGAAGGTCGACCGGTCGGAAGATCTGGAAGGCCTGCTGGAGAAAGTCCTGCAGGATAACGATCAATTGAAAGAGCTTTCGGACTCCCTCGGTGTCGAGGCGTCCGGTGACGGGGAGAAGAAGGAATGAGTACGGAAGCCGAATCCCAAGGCGAAGGCGGCGCGGCCGCCACCGAAGAAGCTACCGTCAGCCTGCTGGATCAGGCCATCGGGGCGACCCGGCAGACCGAGCCCGACCGTGCCAAGGAACTGCTCAAGACACTGACCGAAGAGGCGCTGTCGGGCACGGTGACGTTCGACAAGAACCTCGCTCAGACGTTCAATAAGGCGATCGCGGCCATTGATGCCAAGATTTCGCGCCAGTTGAACGCGATTATGCATCATCCCAAGTTCCAGAAGCTGGAAGGCACCTGGCGCGGGCTGCAGTATTTGGTCATGAATTCCGAGACCGGATCCACCTTGAAGATCCGGGTCATCAACCTGCCGAAAAAGGACCTGCAAAAGGACCTTGCCAAGGCGGTGGAGTTCGACCAGAGCCAACTCTTCAAGAAAATCTACGAAAACGAGTTCGGCACGCCCGGCGGCGAGCCCTATGGTGCGCTCGTGGGCGACTACGAGTTTTCGAACCACCCGGAAGACATCGAAATGCTGTCAAGCGTTTCGAATGTGGCCGCGGCGGCGTTTGCCCCGTTTGTGTCCGCGGCATCGCCGAACCTGTTCGGATTCGAAAGCTTCACGGAGCTCTCCAAGCCGCGTGACATGGAGAAGATCTTCGAGTCTGTCGAATACTCGAAGTGGAAGAGCTTCCGGGAAAGCGACGATTCCCGTTTCGTGACATTGGCGATGCCCCGGGTTCTGTCGCGTCTTCCCTATGGCGAGGCCACCAAGCCGATCGAGGAATTCGCCTATGAAGAGGCCCCGGTAGATCCGGCGACCGGTGCTCCGAAGTCCATGGACCACAACGACTATTGCTGGATGAACGCGGCCTATGTTCTGGCCGGACGGTTTACCGATGCGTTTGCTCAGCATGGTTGGTGCACGGCAATCCGTGGTGCTGAGGGCGGCGGCAAGGTCTCCAATCTGCCGAGCCACACCTTTGTCAGCGATGACGGCGATCCCGATCAGCAATGCCCGACCGAGATCGGCATTACCGACCGGCGCGAGGCTGAACTCAGCAAGCTTGGTTTCCTGCCCTTGTGCCACTACAAGAACACTGACTATGCCGTGTTCTTCGGGGCGCAAACGGCGCAAAAGCCCAAGACCTATGACCGGCCCGAAGCGACGGCAAACGCGGCGATCTCCGCCCGTCTTCCCTATATCATGGCGTCTTCGCGTTTCGCCCATTATCTGAAGATCATGGCGCGGGACAAGATTGGGTCGTTCATGGAAGTGGGCGATTGCGAGGAATGGCTGAACCGTTGGATCAATAACTACGTCAACGGCAACCCGTCCGCCGGCCAGGACATGAAGGCCAAATACCCGCTGGCCGAAGCGAGCGTGAGCGTCAAGGAAGTGCCGGGTTCGCCGGGTTCCTATCACGCCGTCGCCTGGATGCGTCCGTGGCTGCAGATGGAGGAACTGACCACCTCCATGCGGATGGTTGCCCGCATTCCGCAGACCGGCTGATGCAGAGCCGATCCGTGCCGGCGCGTGTCTTGAACACGCGTCCGGCGCCGATCGAGCGCGGGCTTTCGGCGGCTCCGGAAATATGGATCCCTGAATCTTGTGCCGGGGGGCGGAAATGAACGACGGTCGGCCTGCTGACCCACCAGAGGGTGACCTGAACGATGGCGACCTGAACGAGGGTGACCCACCACAGTCCGATCCGCAAAAGGCCGACCTGCAAGATATCGACCTGCAAGACATCGACCTACACGAATCCGACGTCCAAGACTCCGACGTCCAAGACTCCGGCGCCCAAGACTCCGGCGGGCAAGACTCCGGCGGGCAAGACTCCGGCGCTCAAGACTCCGGCGGGCAAGAACTCGGCCCGCAAGGTTCGGGGCCGGAAACGGCCAAGCTCGACCTGTCCGACACGCCGGGCGGGCGGCCAGGGGACCCGAGACCGGTTCGCCCTGAAGGCGGTGTGCGGTCAGCTCTGTTCTCGGTGCTTGGCACCCCTTCGGCTGCGGGGACCCTGTCTTCGGCTGTCGACGCCTTTTTGGCTGCGGCCGAACCGGCCGATATCCTGGCCCAGTGGTTCGGAGACCGCGTCAAAGACCTGCGCGGCGAACCGGACCGTCTGGCGGCCATGCTCATTCGGGATCTGGCGGAAATCGACGAAGCTTTGACCCGCCAACTCAATGCGATCATGCATCACCGGCGTTTCCAACGCTTGGAGGCGACTTGGCGTGGTGTGGCCCTGATCGTCGGTCAGGCCGACGAAATCGACAATGCGATTGTCCGGATTTTGAACGTCCGATGGGCGGAGATCGCCCGCGATCTTGATCGCGCCGTGGAGTTCGACCAAAGCCAGCTTTTTGCCAAGATCTATAGTGAAGAATTCGACATGCCGGGCGGCACGCCGTACGGATTGCTGATTGCCGATTACGAAGTTGCCCATAAGCCCCGGCCGGGCTCGGCCATCGACGATGTTTCCGTGATGACCGGCCTTTCGCAAATCGCCATGGCCGCTTTTGCGCCCGTGGTGCTTGGTTGTGCGCCCGAATTATTCGGGTTGGAGACATTCCGGGAATTCGGTCTGCCGATCAACCTGCGAACGGTGTTGGATCAGCAGGAATACCGCCGGTTCAATAAGTTGCGTGAAACCGAGGAAGCGCGGTTTCTGGCGCTGGTCGTGCCGCATGTCTTGTTGCGCCACCCTCACGCCCCCACGCATGACAGCGAGATCGGCTTTCCGTATCGCGAAGATTTGTTCGGCTCAAGGCTTCGCGATCTGCTTTGGGGTAATGCGGGTTTCGCCTATGCGTCGGTCGTTCTGCGCGCCTATGGCCAATATGGTTGGTTCGCGGATATTCGCGGCGCCCGGCGCGACGAGATGGGCGGGGGCGTCGTCGATTGCCTTCCAAGCATCTCTTTCGGAACCGATCGCGAAGGGGTGGCGCCGAAATACTGCACCGACGTTTCGATCACCGACAAGGTCGAGAACGACTTGAACAATTTGGGCTTTATCGCATTGGCCAATGCCAAGGATACGCCCTTTGGCGTCTTCTACGGCAATCAGTCGCTTCATATGCCGCGCGATATGACCGAGACCGTGGCGACGGCAAACGAACGGTTGTCATCGATGATCCGCTATGTTCTGTGCATTTCGAGGTTTGCCCATTACGTCAAGGTCATGGTCCGGGACCGCGTCGGGCGGTTCGAGACGCCGGAAACGATCGAAGACTATCTCGGCCGATGGCTCATGAACTATACCACCGCCAATGACCGGGCCAGTGCTGAGATGAAGGCTCGCTATCCGTTGCGCGACGGCTCGGTCCAGGTCCGGGACGTGCCGGGGAGCCCTGGTGCCTATCGATGTGTCATCAACGTACAACCGCATTTTCAACTTGATCAGGTGGTGTCTTCGTTCCGCCTGATCACGGAACTGAACAGTGTAGGCGCCAGCAATTAGGCGGGCGATTTCCACCCTTTTCGCGAGCACGCGATCTGGATCAACCTTTTTTGGGGGGCAACATGAGTACCGAAACCGCAGCGAATCTCTATAAGGAAGGCAAACTTTCCGAGGCGATCCAGGACCTGATCGGGGCCGTCAAAAAGCGACCGACGGACCAAAGTGTCCGGGGCCTGCTGGCCGATTTGCTGTGTTTCGACGGACAGCTCGACCGGGTTGATGTCCATCTCAACGCCATCAGCAATCAGGATCCCGACAAGGGCGTGCCGGTTGCGCTTTATCGGCAATTGGTGCGGGCGGCGATCGCGCGCGAACAGCTTTTCACCGAGGGCCGGCTGCCGGAATTCCTGGAACCGCCGCCGGAGCATGTTCAAAACCATATCAAGGCACTGGTCGCATTGCGCGAAAACAAGCCCGAAGAGGCGCTGAACCTCATAAACCAGGCCGAAGAGGTCCGGCCGCCGGTTTCGGGCAAGCATGATGATGTCCCGTTCAGCGACATGCGCGACATGGACGATGTCTTCGGGCCGGTCATGGAAGTCCTGACCAGTACGGGAAAATATTTTTGGGTGCCGTTGGAAACCATCGAGATCATCGAGTTTCACGCGCCGGAGCGTCCCCGCGATTTGTTTTGGCGGCAAGCGCGCATGGTTGTCGGCGACACCGATGGCGAGGTCTATATCCCGGCGATCTATCCTTTCCTTGTTGGTGACGACAGTGCCGAGGACGGTTTGAAGCTCGGCCGCGCCACCGATTGGCAGGAAAATGACGGCGCGCCGGTGCGCGGGCGTGGCCAGCGATGCTTCCTGATCGGGGACGAAGCCGTGCCGATCATGAGCCTGACCACTCTCGAGTTCGGCGGTGCGAATTGAGCGCGCGGAATTGAGCAGGCTACGGGCAGCACGGGGTACGAATGGCTCTTAGACCGTCCTCGAAGACTTTGGCGACGCGCGGCTCGTTCCTTGACCGTCTTATCGACGACGAGGAGGCGCCCAAAGCGCATGCCATGCGCTTGGCCGATCTGCGCGCCGCCATTCGGCGCGATCTGGAGATGCTGCTGAATACGCGGTATCGCTGTGTCGGCTGGCCGGCCGAATTCAAGGAACTCGACAATTCGGTATTCAATTACGGCCTGCCCGACCTGCTCGCCATGGATATGGCCGCTGAAGACGATCGGCTGGCCTTCGTCAAAACCGTCGAGGATGTCATCAGGAGAAGCGACGACCGGTTTCGGGAGGTGACGATCAATTTGTTGGAGAACAGCGACGAATTCGATCGGACGCTGCGCTTTCGGATTGAGGCGATCGTCGAGGTCGCGCCGGGGGCCGAGCAGATCGTTTTCGATACAACGGTCGATCCGGCCACCAAAAACATTATGATCAAGAGCCGATAGGCGAGAGCGGGCAGGAATGGTCGACGAGTTACTTCCATACTATAATCGGGAACTGCTGTTCTTAAGGAAGCTCAGCGGCGAGTTCGCCAAGGCGCATCCGAAAATCGCGGCCAATCTGCGCATCAGCGGGGACAGCGTCGACGATCCCCATGTGGCCCGATTGATCGAGGCCGTGGCGCTGTTGAACGCCCGAATTCGGTACAAGCTCGACGATGAGTTCACCGAGGTCGCCGAGGCGCTGCTGGAAATCCTTTATCCCCATTTTCTGGCGCCCTGGCCGTCGATGGGGATCGTCGAAATGCAGCCCAAACCCGATCTCGGCAGTGCCTATAAGGTGTCGCGGGGGACCGAAATCGATATCGAGGCCGCGAGCGGCGAGAATTGCCGCTATCGAACGACAGCCGATGCGGAATTGTGGCCCATCAAATTGACGGCGGCCTCGCTTCAGCCGGCGCCCTTCGTTGCGCCTGCCAATCCCCGGATCGATCGGGCGTCGTCAGTGTTGAAACTCGTCTTCGAGGCGACCGGCGACGAGTTCTCGTTTAACGAAGGCCGCCCGGAAAAATTCCGACTTTATTTGCGCGGTGCGCCGCAGATCGCGTTTTCGCTTTACGAACTGTTGCTGAACAATGCGATGCTTGTTGGTGTCGCTGGCGGCGAGGGTGGCAACAAAGACGCGCGGTTTCTGGAGCCGGCAATGATCAAGCCGGGCGGGACCGGGCCGGACGAAGCGGCCTTGCCGTCGACCCCGGCGGCCCAAAAGGGCTATCGACTGCTTTCGGAATATTTCGCGTTTCCGGAAAAATTCCTGTTCGTCGATATCACCGGTTTGGCCGACGCGATCCCGAAATCGGCCGGCAAGCGCCTTGAGATCTATGTCTATCTCGACCGTACCCAATCCGACATTCAGCGCAGCCTCTCGACCGAGACCTTTGCGCTCGGTTGCGTGCCGATCATCAATCTCTTCGAACAGTCGGCCGAGCCGATCAGGCTGTCTCAAGCCACGCATGACTATCGGGTGATCCCGGATGCGAGGCGGTCGAATGCCATGGAGGTTTATGCCATCCGGGGCGTTCATGCCTTGGATCGGGATGGCTCGAAGCGCGAATTTCTGCCGTTCTATTCGATACGGCATACAAGGCAGGATGTGGCCGGCTATTGGTTTGCCAGCCGTCATGCGGATTCCGCCGATACCAAGAGCCGAGAGATGCGGATCAGCCTGGTCGATCTCGGTTTCGACCCGCAGGTGCCGGCTGACAGTGTCTTGCATGTGAAAACCCTGTGCACCAACGGCGATCTGCCGTCTCAGATTCCTTATGGCGGTGGGAATCCGCGGCTGTCCTTTGTTTCCGGCGCTGCGGGCGTCGACCGGCTGGCCTGCATTACGCCGCTGACATCCACGCGGCGCCCCGATTGGGGGCATGGTTCGCGTTGGCGCCTGATATCCCATTTGACGTTGAACCATTTGTCGCTGACCTCGTCGGCGGACGGGACCGATGCGCTGCGCGAGATCCTCAAGCTGTATAATGTGGCTGACAGCGCCGAAACCCGGTCCTTGATCGACGGCATCGATTCCGTACGGGCATCGCCCGGAACCGCTCGCTATCCGGTGGACGCCGGCGCGCCGCCCTGGGCGGCGGCCGTGTGCCGGGGTGTCGATGTCGATGTGGTTTTCGATCCGGCCAAGTTTTCCGGCAACGGCATTTTCATGATGGCAACACTGCTCGATGTATTTTTCGGGCTGTACTGTACGATCAATTCCTTTACACGGCTGACGGCACGCGTGCGCGGACAAAGTGGAATTCTGAAACGATGGCCCCCAAGAGCCGGCGAACAACCCCTTCTCTGATTGAACAGCTCGAACACGATCCCGATCGTTTCAGTTTCTTTCAGGCCGTCAGGATCCTGGAATGGGCGGCGGCGCGGGACTCGAAATCCGGGCGGAATGCGGCGCGATTCCCGGTCGGCGGGGACGTCGATCCCGCGACAGAGGCCGTGCGCTTTCGATCGAGCGTGTCGCTGATCCACCCGTCGACCGAAATCGCCTCGCTGAAGCCATCCCAGACCGCCGGTCCGCCGGAAATGACGGTGTCGTTCCTGGGCTTGGTCGGGCCGGCCGGCGCATTGCCCGAACATTATACCGAGCAACTGATCGAGGTCATCCGGGCGAAGAATACGGCCTATCGTGATTTTCTCGATATGCTGCATCACCGGACGGTGTCGCTGTTCTATCGATCCTGGGCTAAACATCGTCTGCCGATCGCCCATGAACGGCGCTATGCCGCTGAAGACCGGTCGATTTCTCAGACGGGCGATCTGTTTGGCCTAGCTTTATCCAGTTTGGTCGGGCTGTCGACACCGGGCCTTTCCGGGCGTCTTGCCTTTGGCGACGATCTGGCCCTTCACTATAGCGGGCATTTGTCGAGCCGGCGCCGATCAGCGGTCGGCCTGCAGGAAATGGTGGCCGATCTCTTGGGGCGGCCGGTGGAGGTTCGGCAATTTCGCGGTGCTTGGCTGGAAATGGATGCGGATTCCCGAACCCGGCTTCCCAGCGTCATGGCGCCCATGGGCCAACACAGCCGGTTGGGGGTCGATGCGATCATCGGCGCGCGGGCCTGGGATGTTCAGGCCGGTTTTACCATAAGGGTCGGGCCGCTGGGGCTGGACGCGTTTCGCGACCTTATGCCAGGCCAGCCCATGCTGCGAAAACTGACTGATCTGGTTCGGTTTGCGGTCGGGCCGTCTCAGGCCTTTTCCGTCCAACCTGTGCTCAGGGCCGATCAGGTACCGATGTGCCGGCTGACGGCGGATGAGATCACAGGCCCCCGGCTCGGATGGAATACATGGGTGGCGAATGAGGGCCGTGTGAGGGCCGCAGCGACACCGCGCGACGATGCGAATTTCACCATGGCCGATTTCCATCGTGGGGGGTCCCCCGATCTGGGGCCGGATCCGGGAACGGATCTGGGGCCGGATCCAGATCCTGACCCCGCCGCCAATCCGGAGTCGGCGTCGCTAGAGGCCGCCATCGCGGCCGAACCGCAACAAGAAAGAGCATAGGCTGATGACCGATTGGGCGGGGGGGTATGTTTCGGATATCGAATACGTGCCAGGATTTTACAAGGAACAGAGTCCCGGGCTACTTGATCTGGCGTGCCTCATGTGCGGCGTCGAGCCGCCCCGCCGCATGGGCAAGGGTGAGCCATTCACCTATTGCGAGATCGGGTGCGGACAAGGCACCACGGTGACGGCCCTTGCGGCCGCCAATCCCGAGGGGGACTTCCACGCTTTCGACTTCATTCCGGCCCATATCGCGCGAGCCGAAGATATCCGCAAACGGGCTAAGCTGCCGAACTTGTCTTTTCTGGAAGCGGATGTCGTGGCATTGGCCGATGGGGGGGCGACGGCGCTGCCGGCATTCGACTATATAACGATGCACGGCGTATACAGTTGGGTCTCGCCAGCGGTGCGGGGCGGGATCGTGCGCTTTCTGGACCGATTCCTCAAGCCGGGCGGCGTGGTTTATCTCAGCTATAATGCCCAACCGGCTTGGTCCAGGATCGCGCCGAGCCAGCGCATGCTGCACGAATTTGCGTCGATGGCGCATGGGCCCAGCGACGAACGGGCGCGATCCGGGATCGAGTTCGTCAAGAAGATGACGGAGGTTGGGTCGGCTGCGATCGACGCCACCGCTATTGGCCAGCTGTTTGGCTCAGGCAATTCGGCCCGCGCTGAGCCGGAGCGCGCGATCTATTATGCGCACGAATTTCTGAACAGCTTCTGGCAGCCGCAATACCATATGGATGTTGCGCGCGAGATGGCCGATGCCAAGCTCAGCTTTGTCGGCATGGCGAGTTTGCCGGAGAA
>LFIK01002011.1_pt1 | contig 16316 bp, 22 predicted proteins | sample 643401 | NCBI WGS metagenome assembly LFIK01 (sample SAMN03777447, study PRJNA286221) | soda lake metagenome | biome: soda lake; feature: Kulunda steppe; material: water; isolation source: sample T5-Br brine of Lake Tanatar-5 | place: Russia: Kulunda steppe | collected 2010-07
GCATGCACGTGTGAAAAGTAAGCATGCAATACCTGGACTGTGTGTCGTGTACGTCTTCCATACAGCTTCATTAGGCCTACAGGACTTGAGTCCAGAATTCAACTTTCCGCTTGGAGTCCGGACGCGCATGGACTGCAGGTAGCTTGGTAGACAATGGGAAATTTCTCTGACAAAATTGATTGCAGGATTTGGAAGAAAAGGCAAGGTCGCAACAATCAGACGCAGGATTTCTGCCATTTTGCAGCAAACAAAGGTAGAGTCCTGTCTGACGTGTTGATAAGACTGATCTATTCCGACCAGGATCTTCGCAGGTTTGCCAAGGACCTTTGGGACCTGCTACCATCTGCAACCTTCACGTGCTGTTTGTGCGTGGCTGAAACCACCCTTCCGATCCTTTTCTGCAGCACTTGTCTTGATCTGGTGAGTGACTCTTGTCATCCAAGATTTGCCCTGCTTCAAATCTGTTGTGGGGATTTGCTGTGCGGCAGGGCAAGTGAAGGGACAGCATGTCTCGCGGCCATTCAACGGACAAAGAACTACAGCTGCAATAGCAGTCTCGAGCTTCTTCTTCCTTTGGCAGAAGGAATTCCATCCTTGCATGTGAGTCTCAGTTGCCTATTCTCCTGACTGCCGGCCTGGAGTTGCGGTTCTTGCAAGGTGTCGTGGACTTTGACTTCCCTCCTGATTGTTCACTGCTTTTCCCTCTTACAAAAGACAGGCCACGACCATTTCGTTCCATGGAACTTGCAGCCACGTCTTTTCCTCACTTCCCCCTTGTGATGCTTCCACAAACCCGTGCGATTCCCCACGTCTTCTCCTTCGATGCTTGGGAGTGTCGTCCAGGTTGCTGTCGGTGCCAGGATCTCCCCCACGTCAGAACCAGTGTCGACACTTCTTCAGCAAAGGGACACCCTCCGCCGAACCCGGACCAATCGGATTGCAGCATTTCTCGGGTCGACGAATCCGGGGCGAGGATCGTACCACCGGTTCGACTCTTCGGTCGACACGGTGGCGGGAAAGGACAGGTCTCATGGCGACATATCTGCCGAGTCTGCGACACGGTCGTGGCGAAGCATCGCTGCACCAGCGGAACAGCGTCGCATTGAAGACAACTAGGCTCGCCGAACGAACGACATGAAAGGGGAGTGGAAGGGGTTGACGGTGCTCGTCATGGCGTCCATGGTGTCCCCGCTCTTGGCCAAAGATTGTGGTCGAGAACACGTGGAGTACGACCAGACGATGTCGATCCTCAGCATCTTCGTCATCTTCGGGGTGTCCATCCTTGGCTTCATGACCCCTGCGTGGCTAGCCAGACGGAAAGACATGGACTTGAGATTGATTGTCGCAGCATGCACGTTTGGTTCCACTGCAGTCCTCTTCACGGTGGGAATCGTCCACATTCTAGGGGACGCAGATGCTGACTTGAGCAATACATGCTTGCCGGGGAGCTTCCTTGCAGCGTTTCCAGGATGGTCAGATCTGATCTGCTGCATAACCATCATGGTATGCGTCATGTTTGATTACTCCATGCACTCTTCATTGCAGAACAAAATCGACCGAGAGCATACCGCCGTGTGCTGTGAGAGCGGACTAAAGGAACCGTTGCACCCTCACAACGAAGAGGAAGAGATTTGGGATGCAGAGTTTCCGTCTGGGCTGGGTGAATCCATTCAACGATATGCTGTCTTGCTGGTAGAAGTCAGTGTGTGCACGCATTCCATCCCGGTAGGGTTGGATTTAGGTCTTCAGAGCGCAGACAAGTTTGTGCCCCTCTTTATCGCGGTAATTTTTCATCAGGTGAGCGGGAAAGGGGAGACAGTGCTACGTTAGTTCGGTTTAGATATTTTACTGACATGGCATAATGTATCAACCCAGGTACTGGAAGGCTTTGGTGTTGGGGCTGCCGTACTAAATGCAGGCTACGGAATGCGCAACCAGATCATCTTTGGTCTGCTGTTTGCGCTCACTGCCCCAGTTGGCATAGCGATTGGGGTAAGTCTACAAGGCATATTGAACACCAACAGCCCTGCCTACCTGATGACTTTGGGCATTGTCAATTCCATCGCTGCTGGAATGCTCATATTCATTGCATTTGAGCACATGAACGCATTCAGAAATAAGGGCAATTGGCTGCGGAAGCAGGGAGCCTTTGCCCATATCCTTTGCTTTGGATCCTTTATAACGGCTGGAACTGCTCTGCTTGTGGTTGCAAAGTGGGCGTAGGAGGGCTACGTGTTTACTTGTTTGCCGTCACGATTCTCCTGTCCAAAGGTTTTATTTTGGTTTTTTTCCTTGCATTGATGTACATCGCATAGGGGTCTCGCATCCACAGTAATGCAGCGAAGTAACACGCTGCAGGGGGTCCATGCTGACCTTTTTTTGTAAAGTGCATGCACATGCCACTGGTCCTTCCATCGAAGCCGCAAATTTGTTGTTCCCAGTGGTACACATTGGGATGGATCACACTGGTGCTGTAGCTCCCCTTGCTTCATTTTCATTTGTTTTCAAAGTTTGCTCATCAAGTCTATGTCTTGATTGTTCGTTCATCTCCCAAGTCTGCTCTTCCATCTGTCTGTTGGGCTTCAGCTGTATCCATCCGATCCAAATCTCATCCTCTCTGTCCAACCGGATCGAGCGGACGTGTCGCAACAGGCCTGGCTCGAAGGCACGATGCACGCGACAAACGCACGTTGGACAAGCGCAAGCGCACCAAGCACGACGAGAAAGGTCGTTCAGTGCGTCCATCCTGCTGCAAATACTCGCAGGAATGCTCGTTGGCGAACCGCGCGGCCGTCGTGGACGAACCAAACCAGACGAGTGCAAGTCCACGCCTTGGAGAACGTCGCCTTCGCCGACGGTCCGATGCTTGCAGCGGCCATTGCGGTGCCTGCGGTGGGATTGCTGGCCTTGCGAATCTCCGTCTACTTTCGATTGCAGTACATCACGGCTGCGATGATCGGAAACAACGTGCCCACAGGTGAAAGCAGAGTTGCAGAACTTGGGATTGGCTCAGGAAAGAACCTGTATTACTATCCAGAAGGAACCGTCCTGGTTTATGGAGTGGACGAGACGGCAAAGAAAGGGTTGCTCGAGAAGACAGCGATCGCCGCAGGCGTGCCAGTGGAAGTCATCAACGCCAAACCAGCCGAAACCGGACTACCAGATGCATCGGTGGATGCAGTGGTGAGCACGGGAGCCTTGGGCATCGCTGAAGATATACGAGGATGCGTGAAGGAATCTCTCCGGATATTGAAGCCTGGAAGGCCACTCATATTTGTGGAAAGCATGACGGGAGCAGCATCGGAGGTACCACAGGTGGTGCGGAATGAGGGCGGGTTCAAGGCAGTGCAGATCGACGAAGAATGGGAACGATCGCCTTGGGCACCGCATGCGATTGGCGTAGCTATTAAAGAAGAAATAGGTACAGAGAGTATTTCAGCAGAGAAAGAACGACTGGCAAGGTTGGAGAGGACTGTTGGCAAGGGTGGTAGGAAGAAGAGACGGTGATGATTTGTTCTTGCGTCGGCCCTGGCACGGCCTGGGAATGCCTCCTGTTCAAGGTTTCCAGTCGCTTCGAGCGGTTGGGGATGGTGCTATGTCGTTCTTCAGGAATCTTTCCCCTGCATGGAAATCCCTGGTCATGGTGCGGGGGTCACACGGTGAAATGGGCTTGGTTGCTTCAGGAACGCTGTTCAATCCTTGAAATTCACTGATGATTCGGTCCTCGGTTTCCCATGCAAGCTGTGCCCCATGTTGTGTTGCCCTGCAGCTTTACCTTTGCCAGTGTGTTTGGTTTGGTTCCTTGTGACAATAGAGTTTTCTCCGTTTTTCCAGCATTTCCCCGTTTTTTGGCGATGCGTTGTCATGATTCTAGACGGTTTCAAAACTTGGTTTCTCTTCCCTGTACCTCGTGGAGGTGTCCGGTTTTCCATCGATCTTCCACCTTGATCTGCATCCCCATTTCTTTCTCTTCTCAGCTGCCCACCGTGTTACATGAGTGCTGTTTCGTCCACGATTGGTTGGGAAGGTCTCGATGCGTCCCGTGGGTTTCTCCTCTGTTTCCCTTGGTTGCACATGGGTTTGAAGGATCGGTCCAAAGAGGACGGTGCCGGCCCATGGATCCCACAAACGAGCAACTTGGTGGAGCATAGGAGGGATAGTCTGTCTACATAAGTAATTGTGCATGAGAACCATCGTGAATCGCATTCCTGCGACGGCTTGCCACGCATGGCACCTTCAGGTGGGTTTCGAACCGTCGTCCTTGCTGCCAGCAAAGAAGGTTTTTTCTCTCTGTCGAGAAGAAACTCCCATCGAAGCACCTTGGGGAGTGGCTTGAACCTTTCGAATGGTACGATCCACCTCTCCTTTCAAGCTCGCTTTTCAATTGGAGATCGAACCGTCCATCCAAAGGGAGACGTCGGAGGGAAGAGGGTAGTTCTCTGGGTTTTCAACGTTTTGCTCCACCCCTAGCTTGAGACGTATTTGTGGAAGTATGAGTAGCGCGTCTTTCGCTGCCATTGGCGGTCTTGGCTTGCCGTTTCTTGTCTCTTGGGGAGTTGATCGACTCTTCGAGTACGAGGGCGGATGTGCATGTCTTGCTACCGGAGCATTGTGTGGGGAAGGCGGTGCATGCGTCTCCCCTTCCAAACGACAAACCATGCATTGCGTTGTTCATCCGTCGCCGCTGTTCGATGCTGTCCCATGCCATTGCCCTCCTGGACACGGCAGGAACGTAGAGTCCTACGTCCAATCCGACCGCTCGTTCCTCGTCGACATGTTTCGTCGCATCCACTTGTTCTCGTGGACGGTCCACACCCGATGGTGTCGGTGGTCGCGTCCCAAATCGAGTGTCGAGACGGTCCTGCTAGGACGTCGGATAAACCCTGCACGAATTCACGGTCGGATCCACGTCTCGTGTACGTCGGATTCGGATCGGACGACGACGCACAGGCGTCGCACGCACGTGGCCCGCCGACGTCGAGGTTTGGAAGACGTGGACGTAACATGGCGATGGCGATGCACGTGTCGACGATGGCGAGGGCGATGATTGGAAACACGCGTCGTGGGATGGAGAAGCGGAACGGACGGATGCGAAGGGGAAAGGTGCGTGCCACCCAAGAGGAGAGGGAAGAGGAGACGTCGAACGTGCGTCGCGAGACGGACAAGGACACGACGCGCATCGCCTTCGAACCCAAAGCCAAGAAGCGGGCCTCCAGGACGCGTTCCACGGCAGAGATTCGAACGCCCACCAAAGACGCCGCCAGTGGCAAAGACGGCGCCATGCCCGTCGAATACCAGCTCGAAGCCGCAGGTGTGGCGGTGCTGGTGCTGCTGTTCGCGACCATCCTCCTCGGCGGGATCTTCTTGGGTGCTTCGGCGTTCTTGTCCGAAGACTTGGATCGATTCGCACAAGACGTGGTCTATCCCAATTACTCCAAAGTGGTCGTCGCGTTCCTGCTGGGATCCACCGCCTACGGATTCTACAAAAGCCGATGAAACGTGCAAGCGAACGAAATGGAAATGTAGCAAGTCGCTCACGATACCGGAAATCTGCATGTTCGAACGTCGCACGGACGTTGCGCTTCGAGGTGGAAGGAAAGAAAGGTGCTGGAACGCGGCAAGAACGGTTGGTGCAGGACGGATCCAATTTCAACGAAGAGGGCGCGTGTCGCGCACCATGGACAAAAGCCTCTCCAAGATGCGCGGACCATCCTCGCGGACGCCTGAATGCATGTACTCGTTGGTCACCCAGGGACGAATCCCACGAATGCTGCCGACGGATTCCATGGACAAGTCGAAATCAACGTATACGTCCTCGTAGTACGTGGCCGACGCAACAGGAACTTGGTTCTGCTTCAATTCTTCGACATCGTACAGCTTTGACCAGGAGGTCTCCTCGGCCAACAACTGTGCCGTCTCCTTCAATCCTCTGAAATACACCATCTCATCGAACATCCAGGGAAACACCATCTCGCCCGTGAAGTACACTGGACGATCGCTGGGGACGCCGTCCATCATTTCTGGAAAGTCCTCCGCGAATTCCTGCTCACGAACACGTTGGGCGGCCCACAGGGTCGCTCGACCTGGACCGTTGCAATAGGCAGCTTCGTGCAGGAGGGCATACAGTGGATTGGTGTCAAAGTGAAGGCTGTTCTCCACCTCCCTCAGGAAGCTCGGGCTCAAATGTTCGCCTTCTTGGGAGGGAGGTCCATCCCACGCGCCTTCCATCAGGTAATGAAGCCGCTCGAAACCGCAGTGGTTGCCCATCGCACTGAGACCCAAGAGCTGAAACATGTGAGGGGAGAGGAGAGATCCAGAAGGGAGCGAAGGCCAATCGCCGGTGGACGCCTTGTGGTCGTGGAGGTGTTGCACGATCTTTCTCGCCCTGTCCACGTCCTCTGGATACCGTTGGTAGAATTTCTCGTTCTGCAATTTGACCCTTGGAAAAAGCTTCTGATACACTTGTTCTGCACTACAACCGTCCCACATGGGAGGTATGCCGCCGGTGATGAGTGCCTCTCGCACCCCGTGTGGATGGTACGAGAGGTAACTCAGCACGCAGAAACCTCCGAAGCTTTGTCCCATGATCGTCCATTGGGCGTCCCGTCCTGCAATCTCTCTCCGGACTGTTTCTGCATCTCGGACGATGGAATCGGCGCGAAAGTGTTTCAAATACTCGGCCTGTTGTTTGGGACTTCCCAACCTCTGCAAGGACGTGGTGGAGATGGGGGATGACCTTCCGGTTCCTCTTTGATCCATCAGCATCACTCGGAACTCTTTGACCGCTTCGCCAATCCATCCTCCGCTTTCCAACGGCCTTGCGCATTCGAATCCCGGTCCACCTTGCAGGAAAAGCAGGCACGGTTTGTCGCTGCACGAGCTCCCTTCCTTCCTGCTCTGAGCATCCTCCACTTCACGCACGAACACCTCGATGTGTTGGTCGTTCGTTTTTCCCAGGTGATCCAGAGGGACCTGCACGACGTGATCTCGCAACACCAATCCTGCCACGCGCCTCTCTCTCCCACTCGCCATCGCTTTGGGCACGTGCATCCGCAGCATCTCCGTCGACTGTGTGGCTTGGTGTCGTCGACTCACCGAACCCAAATCGAACTTCCAATCGAATGGAAGATCCCCTTTCAACGATCCGGTTTCGTTCTTTTCGAACCCCCGTTTCGGACAGGCGGAAACCTCGATCGGAGTCGATGGGAGGGGTAGATCGACCAAAAGGTGGAGAAAATACTGTTTCGAACGAAAGCCAATCAAGGAGACACGAGAGGTCGAGGTTGTGTTCGCCGCGACATGTGGCTCACGCGAGAACAAAAGGGATGCGTACGCGTGCTTCGAGAACGGGATGTTTACGGTCAACTCACTCTTGGCTCGAGTGCAAGCAACCTTGTAGACATCCTAGGTGCTTAGGTGAAGCAATCCGTGTGCTGGAAATTGGATTTGCCATAGGCGTCTCCACTCTATGACCTCAATCATTCTCGAAATCGAGCAATCGAAACGATAGGATGCAAGTTGCACAAGGACAACATGCGACATCAAATCTGCAATGCTTCGTGGGAACGTCAAGCCATCTACCACTCAATCTTTTGCGTTCGACATGGACGAGAAACCATCCCCACAATACAATGGCCAATCGTGCGATATGGATGACCAATCTAGGTACCATCTAAGCATCACATTGGAAGTCGCATGCATCTCTGCGCCAACTCGACTCGAATGGGTGAATTTCACTCGATGTTTGAGGATTATGGCCCAAGCTCGCTTGCTCCCCTCGTGGACTCCTCGCCTACGGTGGTGTACCAAGGATCCGCATGCCTCCCAAAAGGACACGTCCATCTTGGATAGAGTGCATCGCCATCCTTGATTCGAAGAGGCACATGATCCCACCCACACTTGCACAATGTTTGCATGCGAAAGGCGAAGTAGATTTTGGGAGACATTGCTCCGAAGGCAGGTCGGATTCGAGGCATACAATGCAAAGAATCGAGACCATGCACTTACCATGCCGTCTCCAATCGTGCAGCTTGGCATGTACATACTTTCCGCAACTTGCCCAAGTGTGTGGACCTAACGAATTCATACTGATTTTAGCTTTGTAGCCTCGTTTCCTCACGTGTCGGAGGGATGAAGATCCGTGACGATTCGAAATTGCGCGATGGCATTGCAGTTGGATGGATGCGTGCCGCAGAGATGGTCCACGACTTCACGTGTATTCCACGACTCGCCCATGAGAAGCATGCTATGCACACCAGATCGTCTTCATCGCTCGTGTGGGTGTGGCATGGTGCATGGCCATCCCATGATAGAGGATTTCACGTCCTATTCGTGGATGGACGTCGTCGAACGTGTCCATTGCATTCCAACCTGCGGTCCGCCATGCGCTTGCACGTGGTGCGCCATGCGGATCCAGACTACCGCGTGGACGGACTCACGGAGCGAGGGCGTGCAGAAGCCGCCGCACTCGCCCAGTGGATGAAGCGCAACGACGAATTCGACGTGGATCGCATCTACACGTCGCCCATGGGACGTGCCGTGCAGACGGCCAAGACCATCGCCGACGCCATCGATCGGAACGTGCTCGTGGAGCCGTGGGCGAGAGAATTGAGCGAATGGAGGTCGCTCGGCGGAACAGGCGATGCTGGTGGTGGTGGAAGCGGTGCAGTCTGGGACGTGGACGGTGAATCGGTGCGAAGAGCCATGCGCATCGGAGCAGCGGAAAACGACAGGGAATGTGGGACACAGGTGCGTGCAAGGTGGGAGATGCGATGCCGCCGCGGAATTCCACGGAAAGGCGTGGCTGATGGTGATTCGTGACCTCCGTCGAAATTCGATGTAGGAAGCATGGGATGTCGTGCCAGGATACGCCAAGTACAAGGATCGATACCGTGTCTTGTGCAAAGATGGAGACGAGTTCCTGGAACGGCTGGGATTCAAACGAGACGGGCCCGTCTACAGGACCGGCATGGATGGGCCGCAACACCATGGAAAAGGACTGGAAGTGGTGCTGGTGTGTCACATGGGTATGGCACTCACGTGGCTTTCCCACCTCCTGGCCCTGCCGACACCCTTGTGTCACACAGGATTCTTCCTGCCACCGAGCAGCGTGACCACCATCCTCTTTGAGCAGAGGAACGAGTATACCGCCGTCCCAAGGATCATACGCATGGGGTGCACTGCGCATCTGTACAAAGCGGGCATCAAACCACATCCCAAACCTGCAGGCATACAAGCCAATTACTACTGAAAAGTGGATACGCAGGATTGCCACACCACTTTTCCATGCAAGTAAGATGCATACGTGGCAGGAACCCCTGGATTTTGGGATCATGTTTGCGCCAAATTTTATTTCTTAGGGGCCAGTGGACCTAGGCTGCCATCCTGAGCGATTTGCCCGTGCGACGAATTCAACCTTCCACCTGATCAGCGGCACCAGCCATTCCTGTGTTGGAAGTGGCCCAGCCAACGCTTTTGTGCTTGGGCACAAAGACAAAATTTTCCGGAGGTGGGCCAAGTAACATAGAGCTGATTTTCACCCAATCCGAAGGATTGTTGCTCGCAAAGAGCGTCTCCAGGTCATTGCGGCCCACGTAGGGCGGGGGTTTGAGGTGCATTTTTTGTGGGACTTGTTCCAACAGCCCAACTGGAACGTACCTGCAGAGGAACGATAACCATTCCAGAAGGAAGCGCCGCGTGGTCTCGACGCCTCGGCTGTCTGATCCCCAGTGCTCCAGTCCATATCTGCAATAGGAACGAAGTAGGTCCATTCGCTCGTTGGCGGATATGTCCCAGTGTCGTTGCTCCTTGATCTCAGTGAAGATCCATGGCTTGATCAGGGCTCCCCTGGCAACCATCACCGTGTTCACCCCGGTCTGCTGCTTGCATCGCTCGTAGTCGGTATAGGTGAAGCAATCACCGTTACCAATCACCTGCTGCCCGTTGCTTTGCTCCGCACAGGTTTTGATGTACTCCCAGTCAGCAAGCCTGCTGTACCTCTGACACCGCGTGCGTCCGTGCAAAGTGACCATTGATGCTCCCCAATCTTTGGTCAGCGGTATCAGCTTGTGCGCCACTCTTTCTTCCTCGCGATCCGCATACCCCGTCCGAAATTTTACCATCAGGGGCGCCCTCACAACCGAAGAAGTGCACCGGAGAATGTTCTCCAAGCGCTTGCCCGACTTGAGCAGAGATGCACCAGCACCCTTGTTGCATACAAGATCGATCGGACACCCACAGTTGATGTCAAAAAAGTCAACCTGACACTCTCTCTCCACCAGTTCGCAGGAGCGAGCAATGCTGTCAGCGAAACCTCCACACACCTGCACCCCAAAGATGTCCTCGGAGGGATGGCGGCGAAGCAATGCCCACTCGGAGGTCTGACCCTGCAGGATGTTCACGCTCATGGCCATTTCACAGCATGTGATGTCCACTCCCAGTCCTTTGCACACCCTTCTGAAGGGCAGGTTCCCCAGGGTCGTCAAAGGTGCCAGGTACGTCTTATCAGTAAAATCAATCAACTTCTTCTCGCGAGGATACGAAGGAGTTTTCCGATGTGTGTCCCCTTCCCTCTTCAAAACTTCATTTTCCGCATCCCCTGCAGTCTCTCCGTTCTTGCACCCTTTGGCATAGGAGATACGGATACCCTTCTCTTTCAGTATGGCGTCCGCCAAGGGGAATTGGACCTCATTCTTGCGCAGCATTCGCTGCAACTCTTTGCTAAGCCCGTTCAACTCATCTTCGTTCCCGGTGAGTGCTATCCCGTTCCCATTTTCGGTCGTCTTCGGGTGCGTGCCTTCGAAACGGCATGTGATTCCATAGGGACAACACTTTCCATCCACGACAAAGGGACAGGTTCCAGGAAGGTCTTCCGGCTTGGAGGCACGGAATTGTTCTACGTCGTGGCTGAATTTGCAATTTTCTGCGTGGATGCACTTTCCTCTCGCGTAGAGCGTGCAGAATCCCGGTGCTGCACGTTCTGCCTTTCGCTGTCGTTTGGATTTCTTCTTCGGTGGATCGTCTGGTTCGCACCTTCCTCGTCCACGAACCCCTTCGTTCGCTCCAGCTTCCTCGTTCCCTTGTCTTCTAAGTTCTTCTTCGTTCGGATGGACCTTGCAGTCGCGCACGTATTCTGGTTTGATGCGAATGGCATCGACGTCCGCGTTCGCCGCCATCCGTCGTCGAAGTGTCGGTCATCGATCCGTGGAACTCGGTTTCGTTTTCCTTACTGAACCCGAATCCTTTTCCCTTTCGATTGGAGACGCGATCCCTTTTCGAAACCGAGAGGCGGTCCCGAAGGGCCCCGTGACGATGGACCGACGGTCCACGAACGGTCTCTCCTCTCGAATCCAGACAAGAAAGGACCGCATGGACCGTGGCACCTGCGTGTTCGTTCGGTGGAAGCTGGGATGGGTTCGATCGATTCGACGTTCCCTTGGGGTGGTCGGATCGAACCCGATGGACCGTCCCTTCTCCCCTTTCAACGGTTCGGGTTCGTTCCCTTTCGCCTCGTGGACGATCCAGGGGTCGCGGGCGGTCCCACCACGTCCTGCGTTGTGACATCGGTTGTGAAGCCATGGGACCACGAAGGAACGACGAAGCGGCATTCCCGACGCACCGTCGCGTTGGCAACGCGAGCACGGTGGGAAGGATGGCGATGGGAACGGAGGAAGAAGAAGGGTGGTCCGACGTGGAACAAGACCACGGAGGTGGAACAGGGAAGGAAAGGAACGGCGACGCCGTGCGTGAACGGTTGCATTCGACCGACACCCGAGACCGTGGGACGGTCTTGCGAGATAGAGAAAACGAAGCAGATGCGTCCAAGGAAGAAACGTCCACCGCAGCAGACGAGTTCTTCCTTTACCACAAACTGGGAAACAAAGACACGCTCGCGGGATTGGCGGTCAAATACAACGTGCAACTCACCGACATCAAACGAGCCAACCTCATCGACACGGAAAACGGACTGTACGCACTGCACGTGGTGAGAATACCCAAAAGACCCATGCAAGTGGGAGCCCTGCAAAGGTTGGCCTTTGCGAGGAGAGAAAACAGGAACAGGAAACAAAACCACGCTAGAAAGAGCGTGGACCTGTCCCCATCCGCCGAAGCTGCACTGATGAAACTCCAAAGACATTATTCCACCAGTGATCTCGCAAGCTACGACGACACCAACGGACGGAAATCTGTGGGCTTCCTCGAGAGAGCTGCAAGGCAAGCCAGAAAAAGCGTGGGGGCGCTCCTGGATCAAACCTGGAACCATCAACAGGTCACTTTCATCGGGAGAAAGGGAACGGAGGCAGGTTATGCCGCACCAGGAGAAGACAAGACCAGGTTGCGGAAAAGGTCAGAAGGATGGGGTGAGGCAGATCTTGGACAGAAACCGATGGGCATCGAAATGACAGAAACAAATGCCTCAACGCACGAAGCAAGCATTGCCGGGTCCAGCAGAGACGTGCCCGATCCCGCAAATGCAGTAGCACCGACGGTCCAGGATCGAAGAAACAAAAGCCTCCGTTTCCCAAACCTCGCGACCCTCAAGCAGAAGTCATCTGCGAGCGCAGCCAGATTGAGCAAAACCTTGCCTTTCAAAAGCAACAGCAAGTTGGATTAAAAGTACAGATCCAGTGTGGCCACCGGATTGGACGATATGTGGTCAGAACCAAATCTGCTAGGCTGCGCCATGCACTACCCTTGGTGTTTGACCCAGCTTCACGTGGACGGCTGCAGGTTGGTGCCTGCCATTGAGGTTTTGCCGGACTAGGCGCTGTGACAGAGCTTTTGGATGCAGTTGTTTATGACCAGCCTAACGATCTGCCTGGCATGGCATATCTCCTTTGCATTTCTTCTGCCTTGTTGGACCGCGCACAGACATGACGTCCATATTTGAGATTCTTGGTAGATGCGACGTGTTGGTGATTTTTGTGTTTCTTGCAACCAGGATTGGTGTGGGAAGACCTTTCCTGGGCTGGGGCGTGCAAGCTTGTGCTGTGCAAATTTTTTCTTTGGGTTTTTGAAGGTACAAACCTACGAGTGTACGCGTAGGAATTGGCGGGATCGTGCACAGGAGCCGCCTCAAGCCATCCAGTGTGCTTGTTGGTATCCTGGAATCGCCTCGCAACTGAGACGTTAGCATGGAGATAGGGGGAGAGCTTTGGAGTGTCGTAATTCACTTCGCCGTCGAAGGTCGCTTACGAGTGCAGCCTCGTTTCCTCACTCTTGCAACGTTTTCTCGCGTTGCAGCACGGGCGTCGGAGCGATGGGAAGATTGCTTTCGATCAGCGAACGACTCGCGGTGTTGCCGACGTGATGCGACGATGTTCCGTTGGCGGATGCAAGAACGGCCTTTGAGTATCCTTTCTCGTTCGCCCACGTGGTCTATGCAAGCATGCTTCGGCACGGTCCGGTGTTTCGCGTGGGATGGCGTGGCGTCGAATTCCTCTCGTCCGTTTTGTCACGTCACCGTCGGTTCGGTCTCGTTCCTTTGGCTGTCTTGTTCCAATCGTTCCGTTCGCCATCCTTTCGTCGTCGTCTGGGTTTCCTTCGTGCCGGACGGTTCTTTTCGTGGGAATGGAACGGTTTTGTACCGTGGTTTGGATCTGCAAGGTAGGCACGCACTTCTCCACGACGTACATGGCGTGGCGGTTGCGTTCCCCTGCGTGGCGCGTGGAGACGACGAGGTTCCATCGTTTCCAGGCGCGACGAAGGGGAGTGCTTACGTCCACGCATGGAACAGCCATTCTTTCTACCGCGTGCGACACGTCGTGTGCCTGCATGGACGTGCCCACCACCTCCATCATCTCTCCCACGGTGCGTCTCTCTCCATCGCCCTGTCCTCTGCCTCTCCCTGTCGACTCCCTTCTCTGTGTTCGTCTCTCCCTGGGTGTGTGCTGGGTCTGTCTTTCCGCCATCGGAGGGGAGAGAAGAAACTCACAGGGCCTCGGAGGGGGGGAGCAGGGAGAGAGAGGGACTTGGATTTGGATTTGGTGTGGCACGTGTGGCATGGCGACGATGGCGGTGCCCTTGTCGACCACACGTGCGTCGATGGAGACGACCAGCATCCGTCCGTGGCGATGGGAGAGATGGAACGCAAGGAGAAGGACGAGGTGGAACGATGCGAACAAGAACCGATCCATGCGACCTGGAATCGCACACGCCAACTTTGGTAGCGGTGGAAGTGGCGAACGGAAAGTAAGACAAACCAACGCAAACAACGCGAATGATCGACGACGAAGCATACACGATGGCGTACAAAGAAAAGAAGACACGTGGAGAAGGGATCGAAACCACCCCAAACGAACGAACGTAGGAACGAAACACACACGCCTACTGGCGGTGGAAGGAACGAAGCTGACGGATCCAACGCACACGTGGTAGGATGCGGCGCGAAAAGCACTGGAAGACGCACTGAAAGGGAAACAAGACTTCTTCCGAGACGCAGAGCAAGCTGGACGCACCACGTCGTCGTCCACGTCGGAAGAAACGTCGTCCAACGGATGGATCGGCGAAACGTGGTCGAAACCGCAGCTGAAACGCGTGCAGAAGCGCGTGGTGCGCGTGGTGGCGGAAGTGTGGCGCACCACCCAAGCCTTGCTGGTGCTGACGACGCTGGTGCTTGCCGTGGCGCTGTGGAAACCAGCCCTGAACAAGATCACGTCCACCGCACGTGCGGTGTTGCCCAAGAGCCGTAGCATCGTGCCGCCGCCGCAACTGGAAGGGTGCACTGCCGAAGAAGACATCATGCGAAGGTGGGGAGACTACGAAGAACCTATGGAAGAAACCAACGCGCCTGGCGAAGGAAAAACATCCTGATCGCACACCTCGTAGGTCCGCAATCCACCATGCCTGTCGTGCCCAACACCACGGAGGTGGATCCTACGCACAACGAGCAGGCCACACCATGGATCCAGCTCCGAATGAAACGCCCACGAGTGCGGATCGTGTCCCATCTGATGGTGAGCGAATCAATGGCTACCCGAACCAGGAATCGCTCCATGGAGATGGACGCAAGAGCAGGGACACGGATCCTCGTGCGTGTACCGTGCACGCAAGAAAAGAAGAAAAAAAACTCGGTGCCCACCCTTCTGGGCAGAATGCGAGCTCATGCAAGCGCATGAAGAATCAAGGATCACAACAATGTTGCATTGTAAATTGAAGCTCGCGCAAGCCTTCAAGTTCTTCTCCTGCCGTGCAGATCCCGACGCGAACCACTCACTGGTTCCCGAACCTCAAAGACATGGCAACTGTTAGCATGGCGCCGAAACAACCTCCCTTCTTCTCCATTTCAAGCAGCGAGAGCGGAGGAAACACTTCTGAAGCCATGTGCCTGCAGGTCCATCCATCCAACCCTTGGTCGCCCATGCTGATCTCCAACGCGACCTCTTGCAATGGCAAGCACCGCATGCAAGGGGTGATGGCAGACAAAGGCAGAGCAAGTCCCATGAACGACGGCTCTTGAAATGGAAGCACGCTCCACTTTCGGCCTCAGACAACCCACCTACGGAGTTCAAATCATCCCGGCCTTGACGGAGCCACTGTGTGCACTTGTGAGATCCACCTGAGCTTGCGTACCGAGCTGCGGGCCGACGCGAACGTAAGCCTGGTGCTTATCATGAGCATCCTCTGGATGCCTTTGAGCAACCATTGACATTTCCTTCATGAGTGCTTTGACATGCGGAAGTATGCCCTTATCAGTGGAAGATTGCTTCACCAGCTCCGACAAAATCAAGCTGCCCCAAGGAAGCATGTGTGACAAACAAAAGAAGTTTCACTCTGCAAATAAACGCAGCAGAAAGGATGGTTGATTGGTTGCGATCTGCAAGTATTGCTTCAAGACTTCGGCCTTTCCTTCAAGGCGGTGGGAGGAGGCGCGTAAGAAGCAAACAGGCTGCTAAGATGACGTTTGCTTGTTTGCGTGTGCTGATATACCCCGGGGACTATAGCTAGAGAATGAACTTGTACCACAGCCACACACCGATGCTCTCCGCCAGCATTACGAATTACAAAAGCTAGGGAGTTGGAGATGAAACAACGTGCACAGAAGAAGCTCAGCACAGTCTGTTTGAAAACCCAAACGAGGCCATCCTAGTTACAGAAGGCTGTAGCACAGAACCGCGATGGTATTGCCGGCACAGAAAGGATTGCGTCAACGTTGCTTGTGGAAACACCCTATGCATGCAGGCATACTCCATCCGTTGACAATCCAGTGTAAAATACTCTGTCTGACTGAAGGAGGGGGTCCACCACAACTCGCTTTGAAATAGAGGTCTCAAATGTGGGTAGCATCCTCAATCTATTTTGCCAGTGCAAATGGATCA
>LFIK01002012.1_pt1 | contig 16311 bp, 17 predicted proteins | sample 643401 | NCBI WGS metagenome assembly LFIK01 (sample SAMN03777447, study PRJNA286221) | soda lake metagenome | biome: soda lake; feature: Kulunda steppe; material: water; isolation source: sample T5-Br brine of Lake Tanatar-5 | place: Russia: Kulunda steppe | collected 2010-07
ATAAAGTTCGACCGGATCATCCACCCGACGGTCAAGAACAAGCACGGAATCGCGCCTCAATTTCAGGAGGTCGCGCACGATGGGGCGCGCACGCCCCACCGATATCGCAATCTCGATGGGAACCTGATTAAGTATGCCGCTGGTCAGATCACGGTCATCCATATGTTTTTTCCTGTCTGGTTTGCCAATTCTGGTGTTGAGCGAAGGCCGCGCGCACGCGGGCAAGCACGTCATCAAGATCAATCACCCGTTCCTGACTGCCGATGCGCAAGGATATCTGCGCCTCTGAAAAGCTGGGCTCCGCAACCAGTTCAATCTCGGCCTGTGTGCAGGACGCGATCCATGTGCCCAAGGTGCCAAGAACATTCGCGGAGCAAAGTATCTGCACCGAAGGCCGCGTATGCTGTTGGATCAATGTGTCCAACTCTGCCTTCAGGCACAGCGGCAAGGCCAGTCGCGCAGCCTCTGGCAGGACGCTGTCCAGAAGTGCCTGCGTCAACGCAAGGAACGAGGCCGACAGGGCTTGATGGGCTTCATTATAGCTAAACCCAATGGCTTGCAGTGCTTCTTGCGCCGCAATATGGCGCAGGTCATTTTCATTGCGCATATGTTCCAATGCGTCTTGCCAGCCTGCGGCATAGCCCTGTTCAAAGGCCGTCTCGCGCATTTTCTCGGCCTGAAAGGCATCAAGCAGGGGTGCCTGCTCATCCGGTTGCGCCACCTCGAACACTTCAAGCTTCAAAGCTGCCTGCCTCATGAGGGCTCCTTGCGTTCATCCATCCAGTGCCGCAACACCTGAACCGACTCGTCCCCGCGCGCCTCTATCAGTTGGCGCATGCGCTCTATCGGGTCTTCGCTTGGCGCGTCATAGTCGGATGACCGCATGGTTTCGGTCACACCCGAATCGGTGCTGGCCACATCCAACAGCGCCGGGGAATACCCATCAACCTGTTCTTGCGACGGCCTTGCACGCCCCGCCCCGGACCCCGCGCGCAGAATGGGCCGGAGAACGAACAGTGCGATCACCAGCACGGCGATCAGCAAAAATGCCCATTTGATTAAGGACATGACATCGAGAGTCGTCAAAGAGAACATGCCAGAGCTTGCCTCGGTGCCGATGGCTGATATCGGCTCGAACGGCAAAGATCTAAGCGTGATAACATCCCCCCGCGCCTCATCAAACCCGACCGCCGAGGCGACCAGTTCGCGCAAGGCCTCTAGCTCTTCGGCCGGACGAGGTGCCCAAACGGACGTGCCATCGTCCCCAAGGGTACGCACCCCGTCAATCAGCACCGCAACCGTCATACGCCGAACAGCACCGGGGTTGCGTTCAACCTCGCGGCGGGTTTCCGACACTTCGAAATTTGTACGCTGGCGTGATTGGGTTTCGCGGGATTGGGCACTGCCATCTGTGGCCGCTGCATCACCGTCAGGCAGATTGCTGGCCACAGTGACGCCCTGTTGGCGGGTATCGGTGTTGTTGGTGTTGTTCTCCTCTACCTCGCTGCTGATGGCCACGCGGGACTCGGGGTCCAGACGGCGTTCGTGTATGACCTCGCGGTCGGTCAGGGTTTCAATGCTCAGTTCAACCACCGCGCGGCCATGGCCGACATGCGCCTCAAGGATACGTTCGACATTGCGGCGCAGCTCTTGCGTCCGGTTGCTCCCCGGACCTGACAGTCCGGTGTCAGTTTCCGGCCCATGGACAAGCCCCCCTGCACCGTCAATGACCGACACATCCTCTGGGGTCATGCCGGCCACGGCGGATGCCACCAGGAACCGAATCGCCCTTGCCTGAGGGACAGTTAGCGCCGCAGTTGTCGTGGTGACAGTGACCGAAGCAGTCGGCTGCGTGCCGCGCCGAAAGCCGCTCGAACTGGCCTGAGCGATATGCACGCGTGCTGCGCGAATATGGGGACCGGCAACAATTGTGCGCGCCAATTCACCTTCTTTTGCCCGCCAGTAGGCAGCGTCAAACATCTGCGAGGTCGTGCCAAACCCTGTCAGGGAGTCGAGCACCTCATAACCTGAATGCGCGTTCGCGGGCAGTCCGTTTGCCGCCATCATCAGCCGCGTTTCATCGCGCACGCGCGCGGGCACATAAATCGCGCCCGCGCGCACATCATAGGCGATTCCGCGTGCCTCCAGCGACTGAATGACCTCGCCTGCCGCTGCCTCTTCCAGCCCTGCATAAAGCAGGGACATGCCCGGTGCTGTGGCAATTTTGGTGAGCATCATGATCGCCGCGAACATGGCAGCGCTGGCCCCTATTGCCAGGATGCGACGCTTTCCATCCAACGCATTCCACACAGACTGAAGCTGCTCCACAGCGATTCTCCTTCAAAACGGCTTCTGCCTTGAAGGTGGTTTTCGCAGGCATCGCTTAACATTCGGTTAGTTACATTCTGTCAAAACGAACCTGTCCGAAGTTTTTGAGATGATGCCATGTCCGAGATTGCCGATGCCCCAGACACCCCCGGCCCCAAGAAGGGGAGAATGTTGCCTTTGTTGTTGGGACTGGTCGGCGCGGCCCTATTGGGGGGCGGTGCGTTTTATGCCGTCTACTCCGGGTTGGTTCTGTCCCCCAACACCAAGGTCCAACGTGCCGAATACAGCCCGCAGGATTTCGACTTTGTCCCGATCGAAGTCATTACCATTTCGCTTCCACCCCAAAGCGGGGCCAGATTTCTACGATTCGCGGGCCAGATCGAAGTTGCCGAGACATCGCATTCCGAAATGATGCGTATGCAGCCGCGCTTCATCGACCTGATCAACACCTATCTGCACGCGGTCGATATTGACGATCTGCGGCGACCAGCGGCCCTGATCCGGCTGCGCGCTCAGGTGTTGCGCCGGCTTCAGATGATCGCAGGGGAAGGGCACATAAGGGACTTCCTAATAACTGAATTTATCCTTGATTAGAGGGCGATATGGAAATTCTGATCGATTTGACCATTGCATTCGGGGCCATTATGGCCGCTGCCTATTGCTTGCTGTTGTCGCGCCGCTTGCGGGCCTTGACGCGTCTGGATGGCGATGTGGGCAAGGCCATTGCCGTGCTCTCGAAACAGGTGGATGACCTGACCAAGGCGCTTCGGGCGGCACAGCAATCGAATTCATCGGCCGGGGCCGCGCTTGACCAGCAAATCACGCAGGCCACGGCAACTGCCCGGCGGCTGGAACTGTTGATGGCAGCGGCGCAAAGTGGCCAAGCGGTCCCCGCAGCGCGTGATCGGCCAATGCCGACTGAACCAACGGGAGGGTTCGCCCCTCAGCTTGATCTCGACGCTTTCACACCTCTGCGCCAATCGACCCCACGCTCCGACACTGACACGCGCAGACGGGTCATGCGCACGCGCGAGCAGATTGGGGGAAATAGATGAAAGGGCCGTCCAACTACCAGACCGGCCGATCCTATGTTCTGGTCCTGCTGGCAAGTATGTTTTTTGTTGCGGGCCTGTCGCGTCTGGGGCTTGGGGTGGTCGAAGTGATCGCGGAGGAAGCGCGCACTGATGCGGCTGAAACACACAGCCCCAGCGTGCCGCAGCTTGATGACCCCGGCGACCTGCTCACCGCCCTGCAAGCTCGCAAGGCCCAGCTCGATGAGTTTGAGGCAGCGCTCGAGACCCGCGCACAAACCCTGCGCAACGCCGAGGTCGATCTGCAACGCAATATGGATCAACTCGTGTCCGCCGAAACACGGCTTGCGGCAACCTTGCGGATGACCGAAACCGCCGCCGAGGACGATCTTGCACATCTGACCAGTGTTTTCGAGAGTATGAAACCGCCTCAGGCGGCTGAGCTTTTCTCACAAATGGATACTGAATTCGCCGCAGGCTTTGTCTCTCGGCTGCGCCCGGATTTCGCGGGCGAGGTCATGTCAGCACTCGACCCGCTGATCGCGTATGGCATCAGCGCGGTTCTGGCCGGGCGCCACGCCAGAACCCCGCGTCAATAGGCTATCTCACCCGCGCACCCCGGCTGTAAGCGCTTCTTAAGGTTTCTGTGTAAATCTGATGAAAAGCGACCTTCAGTTTCATCCCCCCTTTCGGGCTGCCCTCCTTCCAAATGATAGGTTTATCGTGTTTGCGTTAATTGGAATCATTGTTGTCCTCGTCATGGTCTTTGGTGGCTATCTTGGCTCTGGCGGAACCATGGGCATTATTCTAAAGGCCCTGCCATTCGAAATGGTCATGATTGGGGGCGCTGCGGCGGGCGGCTTCATTCTTGGGAACGACATCGGCACGGTCAAGGCATCTGGCCGCGATATGGTCCGCATTTTCAAAGGGGCAAAATGGACTCCTGAGGATTACCGCGATCTGTTGTGCCTGATGTTCGAGTTGATCTGGCTGGCCCGACAAAACCCTGTCGCCGTCGAGGAACATATCGAAGCACCCGGCGAATCGTCGATCTTTTCACGCTATCCCAAAATCCAATCGGATGCCGAGGTGCTCGATCTCATCTGCGATACGCTGCGCGCCGCATCAATGAACTATGATGACCCCCATCAGGTCGAAGAGGTGTTAGAAAAACGGCTTGAGGCGCGCAAGCACCATGCGCTTCATTCAAGCCACGCTGTCCAGATCGTCGCGGATGCGTTGCCAGCCTTGGGAATCGTCGCGGCTGTTCTTGGGATTATCAAGACAATGGGGGCCATTGACGAACCGCCCGCGATCCTTGGTGCGATGATCGGGGGCGCGCTGACCGGCACGTTCCTTGGTGTGTTTCTGGCCTACGGCTTCGTCGGGCCGATTGCAGGGCGCATGCGCATGATCACAGAAGAGGATGATCATTTCTACCAACTGATTCGCGAAGTTATGGTCGCAAATTTGCACGCGCATCCTGCCAATATCTGCATCGAGGTCGGGCGCCAGAACACACCGCACCATCATCGCCCTGAATTCAACGATCTTGAGGCCGCATTGCGTGACCTGAAAAAAAGCGCTGCCTGAAACATGCGCCATGTTCTCACAGTGCTACTGGCTTGCGTTGCAATATGTCTCAACGCCCATGCGCACGCACAGGCGACACCGGTTTTGGTGCGCGCGGGCGAGCATCGGGATTATACCAGACTCATCCTCGAGCTTCCTGATCAAAACCAATGGCAGTTAAGCAAGGGCACAGGCTCGGCGCGGCTTGATATCGAGGGGCCCCCTCTCGAATTCGATCTGACACAAACATTCGCACGCATCCCACGCACGAGACTGCGCGACTTGCGGGCATCAAAAGGTGGCCTCGATCTTTACATCGCATGCGCGTGCGACATTCAGGCCCGCGAAGATATTCCACAGTTCCTGATTATCGACATCATCGGGCGTGGCACTCATGCCAGGTTTGCGCCGATGACAGCACCACGCCCACCAAAGCGCCCTGCCCGGTTGAGGGCAGACAGGAACGGCGGGACTGCTGATCCGCGACATGCGGGTACGCAACTGGCGCAAGCGTTGCGACGCGGGACATCGGATAGGGTGCTGCCGCATGCTCTGACACTCAGTGGTGTCATTGGCACCGCACCCATGATACCCGAACAGCCAATGAACAACGCCGCCACAATAGAGACGTCACACCGGGCAGCCGTCGCAATCGAACTCGGACATGTGCTGGCCAGTGCGGTATCTTCCGGCAAGCTGCAGGCGACGACGGATTTCACCGCATCCATTGATTCTAAACACAATCACAACGGCGACCCCCACCACGTCGAGGGTGATCTGGATGCACATTTCTCGATTCAGGCGCAAGCTCGGACGCGGCCAGAAAGCACTGTATCGCCTGCGCTGCACTGCCCCGATGCGTCATTCATTGATCCCTCAGACTGGTTCGCGCAAACTGATCCTGCCAAGGTTTCGCAGAACCTCGGAAATCTGTTCAATGACTTCGATCAGGCAGACCCAGACCATATACTCAAATCGGCGCAGCATTTCATTCTACTCGGATTTGGCGCAGAGGCGCGGATGGTCCTGTCACTGCTCCCCCAGCTAGATGCAGCGGCTGAGACGCTGAAGGGCATCAGCTATCTGGTCGATATGTCGCCATTGCCTGCAACAATCGATTTCGCGCTGCTGGACTCCTGTGGTCCGATGGGCAGTCTGTGGGCGTTCCTTGCCAGCCGTGACACGGCGCTCCCGGCGGGAACTTCCATCGACAATCTGGTTCAGGCCTTGCAAACCCTGCCGCCGCATCTGCGCCTGCATCTTGGACCAGAGGCCGTGCAGCGACTGGCCGCGCTGGGACGACGGGAAGAAGCGCAAGTCATTCTCACATCATTAGAGCGCATTGCGCACGCAGAGTCTGCCCAGTTAAATCTGGCAAGGGCGACCCTGGATTTGGCAGATGCCCGATCTGACAAGGCGCATATACTGGAAGGCACGCTTTCCCCGGCCACCTATGATGATGACCTGATTTTCTTGCTGTCACGCCGCGACGCGCAAGGAAACTCTTTGGAAGCCAGCCTTCTCGACGCTGCAACAACACGCCTTTTCGCCCTGCGAGGGACGCCGACAGGACAAGAAATTACACGTCTTCTCGTTCGCGCTGCAGGCAGGTCCGGTGACTTTCAACAAGCTTTCAAAATGTTGGATAGCCGCGACGCTGCTTTTGCAGAAAACGCCATCAGACCTTTGCGGATAGAGTTGCTGACAGACTTGGTCACGCGGGCCGAAGACACTAGCTTTATAACCGTGATGTTCGAACAGCGCCCTTGGGATCTGACCTATCTGCCCGAGGCGCTTGTCACAAAGCTCACCGCGCGTTTGCGCAGTTTGGGATTCGACAGGCAAGCCGGATTGATGGAGCGGCCCGCAGAAAACGAAGAATGGCAGGGCGCGCGAAGTCCTGCGCCTTCACACCTGACAATGACCGGCCCGACAAGTGCTCGGAACGCGCATATATTAAGCGTACAAGACGCCGAGCAGCAGGGGCACACAGATGCCCTGCCCCCACAGGTTCCAACATCAAGATCGCGCGCTTCAGACATATCCTTGGATGAGGCTGATATTCTGCGCGCCCGTGCAGCCCAAACTCAGGCGCAGCGTGAAGGGAATAGCACAGCACCAACTGCGCCCGCGCCAGAACCACTGGCCACATTGACGGGGGCGCCGGATGCTGAGTTTCAGGCATTGAGCGAACCAGATCAGCGCGATCAGAATGCCAACTCAGACACACGCGGCACAGAAGTGACGGATGCCGGGGCGGAACCGGGCATGGCCATCCTGACGCAGAGCCGCGACGCTCTTGGGCAAAGTGCTGAATTGCGCGCACGCCTTCAAAGCCTGCTTGATGATGGTATCGAGCGCTAACCGCCCTATAAAATCGGAGGTATATCGCTCCATTTGAACGAAAGTCATATGATCTGACCCCGAAATACCAGCCCGGCGGAGGTATTGTACGACCTGAAACCGGGGCCGCACATCAGGTACTGCCCGGCCTCTTCTGGCCTCACCGGGACGGGTTCCGCCGACATACCGCAAGAGCCTCGCCTATGATTTGCGTTCATTTCCAACACCAGCAGATTCAGAGGCGCAACACGCGCAAGATAGCGGCCAGCAGAAGGCAACAGACATGCGCCGCCTATGCACTGCTTTGCACTGCACGCCCTCTCTTGTGAGGGGGATCGGCTTTGCTTATGGTGGCCGCATGTCGCGCGGAATTCTTCATCATTTTCTTCCCGCCAGTTTCTACGGGCGCGCAATTCTGATTCTTATCATTCCGATCATCGTGATTCAGATCGTTCTGTCCGTCGTGTTTATCCAGCGCCATTACGAACGCGTGACAGCACAAATGACGACCAACATTTTGCGCGACATCAGGTTTCTGACCGGACGGCTGGACGCAAGCCCGGAGCCGCAAGCCGTAATGCTGTCCCTGTCGGATCTGGTGGAAATCTTGCAGATCGAAATCCGGCTTCCCTCGGACGCCGCGCCCATGCCTGCCGAAGATCAGGTTGCGCGGTTCGACCTTGCTGGCAAGGAAATCATCCGCGTGCTCAGATCCGAGTTGTCGTCCTTTCGCATGGCCGATCTGTTGCGCGAGTCGGGGACTGTGCGGCTTTGGCTGGAAAGTCGTCATGGCGTGGTGGAAATTCTGCTGCCGCGCAGGCTGGTGACAACCCCGAACCCGCATCAATTGCTGGTGATTGTCTTTCTGGCCTCGGGACTGATGACCCTGATCGCCTTTCAATTCCTGCGGCTGCAAATTCGGCCCATTCGCAGATTGGGTGCAGCAGCCGAAGCCTATGGCCGGGGGGAACGGGTGGCGCTGCGGCCCTCTGGCGCGCGCGAGATCAGGGCGGCGGCGCATGCGTTCATGGATATGCGCAACCGGATCGAACGCCAGCGCGCCCAACAAAAAATCATGCTCTCAGGGGTCAGCCATGACATGCGCACACCGCTGACGCGCATGCGCCTGATCCTGTCAATGATGCAAGATGACGAGGATCGCACGGCGCTTGAAACCGAGATCTCGGACCTGGAAGCGCGGCTTGACGGGTTTCTGGATTACACGCGCGGGCAAGTGCAGGATGAACAGCAATTAACCGACCCGCTTGCGCTGGTCACCAATCTGGTAGAGCGGTATCGCGCGGCGGGCCATAGCATCACGCTGGCGAAATTGCCCAAGCGGCCAAAGCCGATCATCCTGCATCCGGGCAGCATGACACGGGCGCTTGATAATCTTATCAGCAACGCCTTGCGCCATGCCAGCCGGGTGGTCGTCAGTGTTTCCATGCAGGATGGCTGGCTGGAATATTGCATTAATGATGACGGGCCGGGCATTCTGCCAGAGGACCGCGCGCGGGCATGCGACCCGTTTGTCAGGCTGGATGAGGCGCGCAATTCCGACAGTGGCGGCATGGGCCTTGGACTGGCCATTGCCGCAGAATCCGCGCGCGACCATGGCGGCACGCTGGTGCTGGAGGACAGCCCGGACCTGGGCGGACTGCGTGCCGTAATGCGGCTACCGGCGCGTCACAGTCTGTAAAGTTCAGTGAATTTGGCTTCCAGATAGGCCATCAGTGGCTCTTCATCGGGGGTGAATCCGCAAGCCTGTGAGATTGTCTCGGAGGGGCCGCGCAATGCGCCGAACTGCTGCAAGCGTGTGTTCAGCCATTCGGTCGCAGCACGGGTATCGCCCGCCGCCAACTGCGTATCCAGATCGGGCAGATCGGCGCGCAATGTCTTGTGCAGGCACCCCGCATAGAGATTGCCCAGGGCATAGGTCGGGAAATACCCAAACAGCCCCACCGACCAATGCACATCCTGCAACACACCGTTAGCAGGCTTGTCGACAGGATAGCCGAAATCAGCCTCAAAGCGGGTGTTCCATGCCTCTTCCAGATCATCCGCACTCAGGCTTCCCCGGATCAGCGCACGCTCCAGATCGAAGCGCAGCATGATATGCAGGTTATACTGCACCTCATCAGCCTCGGTGCGGATATAGCCTTTATTCACGCGGTTCACGGCGGCATAGAACGCGTCCGTATCGGTGATAGAGAGCGGCCCGAATTCCTGCTCCATCGCGCCATGCAACCAGCCACAAAACGCCCGCGAGCGACCAAGCTGGTTTTCATAGATACGACTTTGGCTTTCATGCACCCCCATGGACACGCCGCGCCCGATGGGCGTCAGCGCATGGGCGGGGTCAACGCCCTGTTCATAGGCAGCATGGCCGACTTCGTGGATGGTCGAGTAAAAGCAATTGAACGGGTCTTCCAGTGCGACACGGGTGGTGATGCGCACATCGTGGCCAGACCCAGAGGAAAACGGGTGGACAGCCAGATCAATGCGACCACGGGTAAAATCATAGCCGAAATGTTCGGCCAGCCTGCGCGACACACGCATTTGCCCGTCTTGCGCAAAATGCCCGGTCAAGGCAAGGGGCGTATCTGCGCCGAGTATCGCCTCGCGCAATGCAACAAGTCGCGGGCGCATACGGGCGAAGGTTGCGGCAACGGTGTCGGAATCCGTCTCGGGTTCATAGTCTTCCATCAATGCGTCATAGGGGTCGCCGCCGCCCGCGATGGCCTGCCCCTCTTCCACGCGCAAGGCGATCATCTGTTTCAGCCATGGCAGGAACGCCGCTACGTCACCTGCCAGACGCGCCTCTTCCCAAGCGGTTTGCGCGAGCGGCGTCACGCGCGCCAGTTCCGAGGCAAGGCGCGCGGGCACTTTGGTGTTGCGGGCATAGTCGCGGCGCAATTCGCGCAGATTGGCGGCACCTACTTCATCAGGGGCCTGTGCCTGTTCCAGCCAGCCCCCAAGACGCAGGTCCGTCCGGCGGGCGTGCAAAACATCTTCCAGCGCTGCCATTTCATCAGAGCGCTGCGCATTCGCCCCGCGCGGCATCATTGTTTGCTGATCCCAGCCCAAACGACCGGAAATCTGCGCCAAAGCTTCGGTCTGACGGGCAAAGGCCATCAGGTTTTGATATGCAGTCATGTTTTTACCCCTTGCCCGCGCAAATTGTCAAAGCGCGGGAATTGCGCCAGATGGCGGGCGCGAATGATGACAACCCACAGCAACACCGCCGTTGCCTGGTGCGCAATGCCCAATTGCCACGGCGCGCCATACAGCACCGTCACGATCCCCAAGGCGATCTGCGCGGCCATCACCGCGAACATGACATGAAACGCTGTGCGCGTTGCGGAATGGCTGGATTTGCGGCCCCGCAGCCAGACAACAAACGCAAAGATCGCCAGCAGATACCCGGCCTTGCGGTGGATGAATTGCGTCGTAGCCGGATTCTCAAAGAAATTTGTCCAGAGCGGCTGCATCGCCAGCAGTTCTGGCGGGATAAAGACACCGTTCATCATAGGCCAATCCGTATAGCCGCGACCCGCGTCAATGCCCGCCACCAGCGCACCAAGGATGATTTGCAGAAATGCGAAATGCATCAGCCCTGTGGACATGGAAAACAATTTGCCTTCGCGCGCACGTCGTGCCGCGATCAACTCTGCCTCAGGGCGGTTCAGAAGAAAGCTGTACCACGCGATCATCCCGAGTATCACAAAGGCCAGCCCCAAATGCACCGCCAGCCGGTAAGAGGCGACAGCCGTCATCCCTTCGGTCAGGCCAGAGGCGACCATCCACCAGCCAATCGCCCCCTGCACCCCGCCCAGCGCGCCAAGCGCAACCAAGCGCGGCGTCCAGCCTGTGGGAATGCGCTTGGTCAGCCAGAAGAACAAAAAGCCCACGCCCCAGACCAGCCCGATCACGCGGCCAAGTTGGCGGTGCCCCCATTCCCACCAATAGATGACCTTGAATTCCTCCATCGTCATGCCACGGTTGAGCAACTGGTACTGGTCGATCTGGCGGTATTTGTCGAACTCCTCTTGCCACATCTCGGCACTCAGCGGGGGAATAGCCCCGGTCACAGGCCGCCATTCGGTGATCGACAACCCGCTATCGGTCAGCCGGGTCATGCCGCCCACCACGATCATCACACAGACCAGCGCAAACAGTGACAGCAGCCAAAGCCTGATAGCCCCGCGCGCGCCCTTGGGGTGCCGGTCTATACCACCGGTCTGAGGGGCGGTGCGGGCGGTCTTCGCCTCGCTCACATCTTCAAAAATCGCGCGTTTCCGGGCCATCTGGCGCTCCTGTCTCGTTCTCGCGGAAGCTAGTGTGTGCGTGCAAGGGGTTCAAGCGCAGAACAGCGCCTGCGACAGCCTGAACCAGCGCCTAGCGCTGCCCGCGCGCGCCCACAAGTTTGCGCAGCATACCATGCAGACTTTGTACATCCGCGCGCGTCAATGCCAGCCGCGCCCACATGTTGCGCAGGTTCAGTTTCATATGCTCGGCCTTGTCAGGTGGAAAGAAAAACCCGGCGGATTGAAGCCGATCTTCGAAATGGTCGCCAAGTTTCTCGCGCTCGATAGATGTGGCGAAATCCGTGCCAGCCATTGTCATAACCTCGGCCGGGGCTTCCAGCCCCAGCCGGGCATGTTCATAGGCAATCAACAACACACATTGCGCCAGATTAAGCGAATAAAAGGCAGGGTTCACCGGCACTGTGATTATTGCATTTGCGCGGGCCACGTCTTCGTTTTCCAAACCCGCGCGTTCCGGGCCGAACAAAACCGCCACGCGCTTGCCCGCCGCTGCCATGGCGCGGGCCTCGATCATGGCGCGTTCGGGCGTCAGCACGGGCTTGGTCAATTCGCGCCCCCGCGCCGTGGTGGCATACACATAGTCGCAATCGCCAATCGCGGCGGACAGATCGTCAAACACACCTGCGCGGTCCAGCACCTTATACGCCCCCGAGGACATGGCCGAGGCTTTCGGATTGGGCCAGCCGTCGCGCGGGGCAACCAACCGCATACGAGCACAGCCGAAATTCAGCATCGCGCGCGCGGCGGCACCGATATTCTCGCCCATCTGGGGGCGCACCAGAACCATAAACGGGGTTGGTGCATCGAACAACTGATCATCAAGCGGGGTCATGGGGCCTCTGGGTCGGGGGGGTGAGATGTGCCTTAGCGCCCTGTTGTCGCTGCTTCAAGCAGGCACGTGCTTGTTTCCACACGATACGCGGGCTATGAGGGCGCAAGTTTTGCACAAGAGGCACGGCATGAGCCCAGAGACACCACAGCTTTATCTGATAACCCCACCTGCCATTGATCTGGAGCTGTTTCCAAACATCTTAGCACGGGTGCTGGATGCGCATGACGTGGCCTGCCTGCGCCTGTCGCTCGCAACCCGCGACGAGGATGCGATCCTGCGCGCGGGGGACGCGCTGCGCGAACTGGCACATGCACGCGATATTCCATTGGTGATTTCAGATCATGTTTTGATGGTCGAACGTTTGGGGCTGGACGGTGTACATCTGAGCGAGGGCAATCTGCGCATCCGCAAACTGCGCGAAGAGTTGGGCGCAGATGCGATCATCGGCGCGTATTGCGGAACCTCGCGTCATGACGGACTGAACGCGGGCGAAGCGGGGGCGGATTATGTCAGCTTCGGGCCGGTCGGCCACACAGCGCTTGGCGATGGTCAACTGGTCGAGCGCGACGTGTTTGAATGGTGGTCCGAGGTGATCGAACTGCCTGTGGTCGCCGAAGGCGCTCTGAGCCGTGATGTGGTCAAAGCCCTTGCGCCGATCACCGATTTCTTCGCGTTTGGGGAAGAGATCTGGTCAACAGATGACCCCGCGCTGACGCTGTCGGATTTGACCGCGCCCCTGCGCTAGCGCTCTGCCTCAAAGCCAGCGCGCACGCCAGACTCACAGGCCAAGGTCATGGCCTTTCGGTCGGGCATATCGGTCACAGCAATGGGCGGGTGAAACAGCACCTCTACCCGCCCTTGCCGTGGCGCGGCCAGTATGCGCAGCAAGTGACGCCCGAAATCCATATCGCCCCACCAGCCATAAAACCGGGGATCAGCGCCATCTGGCGCAGCATATTTCACGCTTACAGGCTGAATATGCAGCAGATCGCGCAATTCCGGCGCAAAGAATGCGGCAAAAAGCGTTGATTTGAAGGGCAAAACACGCTGGCTGTCGGAACTGGTGCCTTCGGGGAAGAACAATAGCCTGTGCCCTGCCCGCAAGCGCGCCTCGAACAGCAGCTTTTGCTGTGGTGCCTCGCGGCGGTCGCGGCGGATGAATACGGTTCCGGTTGCGCGGGCCAGCCAGCCGATGCCGGGCCATTGCGCCACTTCGGCCTTGGATACAAAAAACACCCTGTCCGCGGCGTTCAGCACAAAGATATCCAGCCAAGACGCATGATTGGCCACCATCGCGCCGCGCATTGCCATAGGCTGGCCCTGCACAGTCAATCGCAGCCGCAGTATTTTCAACGCGATGCGACACACCGCTTGGGTAATGAACGGTGTCATCGGGCGGCGGACACCAAATAGGGGCCGCTCTACCAATCGAAGCGCCATCTTTACGATCAACCCGCCAAAGACCACCCCCGCCAACAGACCCGCACGCCACAGGATACGCGGCCAGTCTAGGATGGATATTACGGCCTGCGGGGGTGGCACGTCGGAAGTCCAGGTCATGCCTGCCCGCTCTCGGCTGTGCCACGCAACGTGAACGCACGGGCCTGCGCAGACATCGCGGCGGTGTCCAGAATAATGCACACATCCGTGGTGCGGAATGCCGGGTCGACATAGGCCCCTTCGCCCACAACACCGCCCAGTCGCAGATACGCACGGATCAATGACGGCATCTGCGCCAGTGCCACCCGCCGGTCAAGCAGATCGCGCGCAAGCGGAGCAAAGCTGTTGGTTTGGCGTGCGCGCACGCGCAGTTCTTGCGGGGCAAGATGGTGGTGATGCAGCCAACTGAGCGATTGCGCCCAACGCTTCGGGTCAGCACCGTGAAAACTGGCCGCACCAAACAGAATATTAATGTCATGATCGAGCACATATTGCGCCAGACCTTGCCACAACTGAAGCATACCAATGCCGCCACGATGACTGCGATCCATGCATGATCGGCCAAGTTCCAGCAAGCGGCGGCCAGAATGGCGCAGCGGTGTCAGGTCGAATTCGTCATCGCAATAGAACTGTCCCGCCGGGGTCACACGCGTGTCCGGCAACAGGCGATACGCACCGACAACATGGTCCAAGGCTGCGGGGTCACGTGTTTCATCGATCAGCAAAAGATGGTCAAAGATTGCATCGAACCGGTCACGCTCCAACCGCGCGCCATGATCGACCAGATCACCCGTGCCGCCCATTTCCTCGATGAAGACACGGTAGCGCAACCGCTGGGCCGCGCGCAGATCGTTCTCATTGGCGGCAAGGCGCACAGTCAGTTGATGGGCCTGCGCACATCCCGGTCCTGCCATGCTCATCTGTGTCGCTGCTCCCGTGTTTTTTGGCACTTGTGTCACCGCGCTATCACAAAGTCCCGCGCGCGCTCATCAAAAATATTTTTCACGAAACAGGCTTGATTGCACGCCTTGGTTGTGAGACGCTCACACATCCGTGTCTGGAACGAGAATTAAAGCAACTTTTGACCCATTAATTACCTGTTTACCCGCTTCAACGAAACTGACTGTGACCATTTCGCCAATACGTGATTGAACCTGTCCGATACCCCATTCCGGGTATTGTGGGTGACGAACGAACATTCCGGGGGCAAGAATAAGATGGCTCATAATGCCATTCATAGCGCTGCGCATCACGCAGGGCAAATTAGAAACGCGACGCAGGAATTATCTGCCTTAGTCGCATCTCGCATCTGCCACGATCTGGTCAGCCCTATGGGCGCAATCGGAAATGGGGTCGAATTGATGCAACTGGGTATCTCGACACCCTCGCCAGAGTTGTCGCTTATCGCTGAAAGTACAGGCAGCGCAACAGCACGCCTGCGCTTCTATCGCATCGCCTTCGGCATCGTCTCGGCAGGGCAGTTGATATCGCACCCCGAAGTCTTGTCTGTACTGAACGCCTTGCAGGCGCATCAGAAGCACAGGGTCATCTGGAACTGTCAGACCAACCTGACCCGCCAACAGATCAAGCTGATGTTTTTGCTGCTGATGTGTATGGAAACTGCGATTCCCTGGGGTGGCGACATCGAAATCAATTCGGTCCAAACCGGGGTGCAGCTTGTTGCACGTTCGGACCGGCTGAGGATTGATGACAAGCTTTGGGCCGCTTTGCACGCTGGCGGCTTTGTGGAAGATTTGACATCGGCAACCATTCAATTTGCCTTGGCTGGCACCGAAATCGTGACGCAGGGGTGTGCCGTGGTCATGGCGGAGCATGGAAATGCTTACGTGCTCGATGTTATGCTTGGATCATAAACGCAGTATAATTCCCATTATGGTTATGTCGCAATCATCTCGTCCAGATGACCGCTCCGCGCCAATGATGCGCTGGTTTTACTGTATGATCCTGACAAGACCTATTCCGGCCAATAGGCTGAAATCGGTGGGTTTCTGCCCATTGATTTATCAAGATGTGACAGCGGCGCAGAATATGTTAAGGTGGCCTTATAGAGACAGGGTTATGCCCGAAAGGAGAGAATACCATGAGACTGATCCCAATTACCATTCTCGCAGCCGCACTGACATTGGCCGGTTGCCAGATGACGCAGACAGAGCGCAGTGTCGTCGGCGGCGTCGCAGGCGCAGCAGGCGGTCTGGCTGTGGGCAATCTGCTTGGTGCAAATACCAACTGGACAATCCTGACAACGGTTGCAGGTGCAGCAGCAGGTACGCTTCTGGCGCAGAACCAGCAAACAGGCAGATGTGCCTATGCGCGTGGTGACGGCACATATTACGAGGCAGCCTGCCCCTGATTTCGGTCAGATAGATTGAAAAAAGCCCCGGTTTTTACCGGGGCTTTTTACTGGGCACAAATGCTA
>LFIK01002013.1_pt1 | contig 16310 bp, 9 predicted proteins | sample 643401 | NCBI WGS metagenome assembly LFIK01 (sample SAMN03777447, study PRJNA286221) | soda lake metagenome | biome: soda lake; feature: Kulunda steppe; material: water; isolation source: sample T5-Br brine of Lake Tanatar-5 | place: Russia: Kulunda steppe | collected 2010-07
GGACGTGCTTCCGGTCGTGCGCTACGCGGTCACGGGGCCTGACGGCGTGCTGCGCGACCGCGTCTGGAGCGTCCTCAACACCCCGGTCTTGGACGACCACGACGCGCTGGAGTTCATTATCCTGCGGGTACTCGATGTCACCGAGCTTTCCGAGGATGCGCGGCACATCGAAGGGGCCGACGGCAACGCCGGTGCGCTTTCCGGCATGGTTCATGACCTGATCCTGCGCGCGGACGAGACCGAATCACGGCTGGTGCGGCTTGCCTCGCTCGAGGCGCGGTTGCAAAGCGCCGAGGAACTGCTTGGCATTGGCCAGTGGGAATACGATCTCGACGAGGCGCGGAACGAGTGGTCGGAAAAGGTGTACGAACTCTACGGCTGGCCCAAGGATCAGCCCGCTCCCGACCGCAACGCCTATTTCGATCAGGTGCACCCAGAGGACAAGCCGCAGGTGCTCGCGAACGCCCTGATCTTCAGGGATGGGCCCGGCAACAAGTACCAGTTCAGGCACCGGATCGTCCGCCCGGATGGCGACGTCAGGGTCATGCTCGGCACCGGCAAGCGTTACCGGATTGGCGGCAGGGACCGTGTGATCGGTGTTGTGCAGGACATTACCGAAATCATCGGGATCACGGATGAACTGAAACAGGCGGCTGACCTGATCGATCTGGCCGGGGAAAGGGTGCGGCTGGGCGGTTGGCGGGTTGATATGGACAGCAACCGGCTGACATGGACCGCCGGCACCTTCCGTATTCATGAGATCGACAGCGGCGAGGAGCCATCGCTGGACGAGGCTATCGCCTACTATGCGCCCGAATACCGCGATACGATTGCCGAAGCATTCGGGCTCTGCGCAAGCGAAGGGCAGGATTTCGACGAATTTTGCCAGCTGGTGACCGCGAAGGGCAAGCGCATCTGGGTGCGCGCGATGGGTGTTCCGGTGCATGACGATGCGGGCCGGATCATCGCCGTGCAAGGCGCATTGCAGGACATCAGCGACATACGGCTGGCCGAGGAGCGCCTGAACGAGGCGCTGTTCCAGCGCGCCAGCGTGCTGGAAAACATCAGCGAGGCGTTCTTCACCCTAGATGACGACTGGCGGTTTACCTATGTCAACGCTCAGGCCGAGCGGCTGCTGCAACGCCGCCGCGATGACCTGCTTGGCTGCGTGGTCTGGGACGAATTCCCCGATGCCATGGGCAGCACCTTCCAGAAAACCTATGAGCAGGTGCGCGCGGATGGCCGCAGTCGGCGCTTCACCGAATACTTCGCACCGCTGGAGACCTGGTTCGAGGTCAACGCCAGCGCGGTGCCGGACGGGCTTGCGGTCTATTTCCGTGATGTCACGCAGGAACGGCGCCGCAACGAGCAACTGCAGTTTCTGGGACTGGCGGTCGAAAACCTCAACGACATGATCCTTGTCACCGATGCGCGGCTCGATGCGCCTGACGGACCCAAGATCACATTTGTCAATCCGGCCTTCAGCCGGATCATGGGATACGCGGACAAGGAGGTTCTGGGACAAACCCCGCGCATGTTCCAGGGCCCCGAGACCGACCGCGTGGAACGGGACCGCATCCGCGCGGCGCTGGAGCAGGGCCATCCGGTCAGGGGCGAGTTGATCAACTACCGCAAGGACGGGCGGGCCTACTGGCTGGAACTCGTCATAACCCCGGTGCATGACGAGACGGGAAAGGTCGTCAGCTTCGTGTCTATCCAGCGCGACATTTCCGAACGCAAGCAGGCCGAACAGGCCAACCGGATCCACGAGGAACGCTTCCGGCTGGTGGCGGCGATGTCCAGCGACGCGATCTGGGACCTGGACCTTCAGACCGGCAATCTGTGGTGGAGCCCCGGCCTGACCGAGATCTTCGGCCACGCGCCCGAACCCGACCAATGGACAACCACCACCTGGCGCGAGCATGTTCATCCGGACGACCTGGAGCGAATCCTGCAGCTTGAAGACGACGCAATGGAAAGCGGCGCGCGCCGGTTCACCCAGGAATATCGCTTCCGAATGGGCGATGGCTCGTGGGCGCTGGTCTCGGACAGCGGGATCATCTTCCGCGACGATGCCGGGAAGCCCGTGCGCATGCTGGGTAGCCTGACGAACATCAGCGAGGAACGAGCCGCCGAGGAACGCCGACAACAGACGCAGCGCCTTGAGGCGATCGGGAAGCTCACGGGCGGCGTCGCGCATGATTTCAACAACATCCTGACGGTCATTCTGGGCAACGCCGAGATTCTGTTCGACCACCTCGCCGACAATCCGCAGGCACAGGCCATGGCCGATGTGACAGTCAGGGCTGCCGAGCGCGGCGCCGAACTGACCGATCAGTTGCTGGCCTTCGCCCGCCGCAAGCCGCTGGAACCGCAGGTGCTGGATCTCAATGAACGTCTGCCCCTGGCCGTGACACTCATTCGCCGCACCCTGCCCGAAAACATCGATATCGAAATCGACCGGGCGCCCGATTTGTGGATGGCCGAAGTGGACCCCGGCCAGCTTGAGGTTGCGTTGCTCAACCTGGCCGTCAACGCGCGTGACGCCATGCCCGATGGCGGAAGCCTGACGATTGAGACGCACAACAGCTGGCTGGATGAAGACTACGCCGCCAACCATGCCGAAGTCACACCCGGCGAGTATGTGCTGCTTTCGGTGTCGGATACCGGGCACGGAATGGATCAGGAGACCCTTCACCGTGCTTTCGAACCCTTCTACACCACCAAGGAGGTGGGCAAGGGAAGTGGCCTTGGCCTGAGCATGGTCTTCGGGTTCGTCAAGCAGTCCGGCGGGCATGTGAAGATCTATTCGGAACTTGGCGAAGGCAGCACGGTCAAGATCTATTTTCCCCGCGTGCACCTCGAGGCGACGCAGCTTGATGGAGCGTTGGAGCGCAGAAGCGTTCCAGGCGGAAACGAGACGATCCTCGTCGTCGAGGACGACGCCCCTGTCCGCGAAAACCTTTGCAAGCAACTCCGGGGCCTTGGCTACAGTATCATCAGCGCAGCCAACGCCGATGAGGCCTTGAAGATCATCGCGCAGCGCGATGACATTGACCTGTTGCTGACAGATGTCATCATGCCGGGAAGCATGCATGGCGGGGAGCTGGCCAAGGCCGCGCAGGCCGCGCGGCCGGGGTTACGGGTTCTTTTCACCTCGGGCTACACGGAGAACGCGATTGTTCACAACGGTCGGCTTGATGCAGGCGTCGCCTTTCTGGGCAAGCCTTACCGACTGAGAGAGCTTGCGCACAAGGTGCGTGTTGCCCTTGCGGCCGAACCGCGCTTGCCGTCGATGTGATCGATCCACGGCCCTGCAACCTGCGCCGCGCCCGGGCAGGGGATCGGGCCGCGTGTAGGTGCCTGCCGATCAATCCCGGGGCAGCACCCGCTGAAGAAGCGTGATCAGATCATTGCGCCGGAACGGCTTGCGCAGAAAATTCTGGCCTTCCCGCAGCTTCGCGCCCGCACCCGCCGGGGCCTCATGATAGCCGGATGTGAAGATCACCGGCAGACCGGGGCACGTCACCTCGACCCGCCTTGCCAGATCAAGCCCGGACTCGCCACCAGGCAACACGATGTCGGAAAGCAACAGGTCGAAACGGGTATCGGAGGCGAGCACGGAAACCGCTTCGGCGACCGTGCCCACGGCCGTGACTTCGTAACCGAGGGATGCGAGCAGGGCAGTCAGATGGTCGCGCACCATGTCCTGATCCTCGACAAGCAGGATATGCCCCGCCCCCTCGCGTTCCGCCTTGCCCGGCGCTGCAGCAAGCGTGTGTGCCGTTCCGGCAGATGCTACCGCCGGCAGGTAGACGCTGACCTGCGTGCCACTGCCCGGTTCGGACTGAATCTCCACGATGCCTTTCGACTGATGCGCAAAGCCCTGCACCATCGACAGACCGAGGCCGCTGCCGCCACCCGGCCCCTTCGTAGTGAAGAACGGCTCGAACGCGGATCGCCGGGTGGCCTCGTCCATCCCATGTCCGCTATCGGTCACGGAGACCACGACATAACGCCCCGGCGTCAACCCCTGCACGGCGGGCGTGCAGTCTGCTGCTACCTCGGCGTTGCGCAGCCCGATGGTGAGCACGCCGCCGCCGGACATCGCATCGCGTGCATTGATGCACAGATTGAGTAACGCGCTTTCCAGCTGGCTGGGGTCGGTTCGGCACTTCCACAAGCCGGGCGCCACGTCGAGCCTGATGTCGATCTGCTCGCCCAGCGTGCGCGCGATGATCTGGCTCATCTCGCCGATCGATTGTGCCATGTCGATGGACTGCGGTGCCATCGGTTGCTTGCGCGCAAAGGACAGGAGCTGGTTGATCAGCCGCGCACTCCGGTCGACCGCCCGGTTGGCGACATCGAGGTTCTGCCGCGCCTCCGGATCGTCTCCGAAAGAATCTTCCAGCGCCTCGAGGCTGCCCATCACGATTGTCAGAAGATTGTTGAAGTCATGGGCCATGCCGCCGGTGAGCTTGCCCATCGCTTCGATCCTTTGCGATTGCAGCAATCGCTCTTCCATCTTGCGCTGCTCGGTGATGTCGACCAGGCTACCGATCATGCGCACCGCTTCGCCTTCGGCGTTGCGCAGGATGATCCCCTCATCGCGCACCCAGACATAGGTGCCGTCACCGGTCAGGAAGCGGTATTCCTGATTCCAACGGTCATTACCCTCGTTCATGATCCTGTCGAACTGGCGCATGGTACCGTCAATGTCATCGGGGTGGATGCGCCGGGTCCATTTTTCCAGCGACCCCTGCATTTCCGCAGGATCGAGGCCGAAGTTCTGTTGCAGCCCGTCGCTCGCCCAGAGCGTGTCACGGCGGATGTCGAAGTCCCAGATCACATCCGAGGTGGCCCGCGTGACCAGTTCAAGACGCTCCTGTGCCGCATGTGCCGCGGTGATATCCATTTCGCATATGACGACATGCGCCTCGCGATCCTCGATCCCTGGCAGCACAATCCGGAACTGCACATGTGCCTTTTCGCCGTCCAGTCGGCGCAAGGTGGTGACACCTTCTATCTGACGCTCGCCGCGCAGTATCGCGTCAAGCGCTGTCAGGAACACCGAACTGTGCCGTTCGGCTTCGAACACCTCATGGGCACGCGCGACCAATTCCGCCGCATTCGCGGCGCGAAACATGTCGACCGCACCGGCGTTGACCGCAAGCACCCGCAGCCGGTCCAGCATGGACTGCGTGAACCCCGGTGTATCGCGCGCATGCGCGCCGATGTCGCTGATCCCCTGCGCATGAAGACGGCGAAGCTCTGCCAGAACGCCGGTCCAGTCCTCTTCCCAGATGGCAACGGGGACGAGGTCATAGAGCGCGCGGTAATGCGCGTTCTGTCGGCTGGCCGCCTCGAGTGTCCGACGTTCCTCGAAAAAATCGGTAACGTCGATCATGATCCCGAAAAGCGTTGCCTGCGCGCCGTCCTCGACCACCTTGACGTTGTCCTGAAGCCAGACCTCGCGCCCGTCGGCCGCGATCATGCGATAGGTGAGCCTGTGGGGGAGGCGCTGCCGGCTCAGGTTCACGCAGGTCTCGATGATCCTGTCGGCGTCTTCGGGATGCAGCCTCGACTGCCAGAAATCGTCCGTGGAAAGCCAGTCCTCGGCGCTGTAGCCGAGGATATCGCTTACGCTGCCGCTGACATGGTGAAAGCGAAGCGTATCCGCATCGGCCTGCCAGATGATGCCGTCAATGCTCTTGGTCATGCCACGCGAAGTATTGGAGATGGGGCCGGATTCCAGCGTGCCCCACGCGCTTCGATGATGGCAAGACTTTTCCATGTGAAGCACTCTGCGCGGCGGGCGGATCGCGGGGTAGGGGGCGTCTGGCCATGCGGCCGGCTGCATCCTGCTTCATGCAGTGTGACGACGTCCAATCACCAGCAAGGTCAGCGCCAACGCAAGTGCCCCGCCGAACAGCAGCAACGAGGCGACAAGGTCCTCCATCATCGACGGGTGCAATGCCAGCGCCCCGGCCAGCGCCACCATCACCACGCCACCAATCAGCTTGAGCGCGCGGCCGTGGTGTTCGCCCATCCGGCCCAGGCTCATGCCGGTGACGGCCACTGCGAATATTGTCAGTTCGACGCCCAGATAAATCAGCACGTAAAGCGCCAGCAACCCCCAGAAACCTGCCCCTGCTGTCAGGCCACGGTCAGCGAGGATCCCGGACCAGACCACCGGAAACCCCGCCGTGCAGGGCAGTTCGACCAACGCGATGCCCGCCGCCATGGCCACGGTCGCGGCGATCAGCGCGGGCGTGTTCAGATCTTCCTGCCGCAGGCGGCGGAGGCGGGCATAGATGCCGGGTTTCTGCGCCTCGGGAATTGAAAAGCTGATCCCGCGTCCGTACCAGAAATAGTCCTTGATGCTGACCAATCCGAAGGCCAGCGCGAACAGCGCCACTGCCCAGCGCACCCATGGCATCGCGAAGGCCCATGCCATGACGCTGAACAGCCCGGCGATGAAGGCGCCATAGATCAGCGCCGTGGTCAGCAGGAAGCTGATGCCAACCACCGCCACCCGCCTGCGTGACCCTGACGCGATGACCATCCCCAGAAGCAGCGTCAGCACCCAGAGCGAACAGGGGTTGAAGCCATCGACGAAGGCGATCAGCGCCGTGATCCCGGCAAGCGAGGCCGATTCCGTGTCGACCTCGCCCAGGAACGGGAGGCGCAGGGCATCGTCGGCGGCAAGCGCGGCTCCCGTGAGCGCCGCGCTGATCGCCGCCTCGATCTCGGTGCGCTGGGCCGGCGTGTCGCCGACCCAGGCGCGGCTGCCAAGCATGAGCGTCGGCACGAATCCGGCCCGGATGCCGCGTTCAGCTGCCATCGCTTCAAAGCGCGCATGGTGGCGGTCCGAGCGAGACAACTCCATCAGCTCGACCTGCAGCCCCGGAAAGCGGGCCTCCAGCCCGTCGATCCAGGGCTTCTGGCGCAGGCAGACCGGGCAGGTCAGGCTCCAGAATACGTGCAGCACCGGGCCATCCGTGGCGGGCAAGTCGGCCTTTGCCGGGGCAAGGCTGGCGGTCAGCAAGGCCAGCGCCAGCCAGAGCGCCAGCTGCGCCCTTGTCAGCACGCGATGCATGTCCCTCAGACCGCCAACGCCTTGCCCAGATAGCGCACTGCCTTGGTGGTGGTGGCAAGTTCGGGGTAATCGGCCTCGGGGATCGGCAGGCCGAAACGCTTGTGCAAGGCGCTGACCAGGTTCAGGAAATCCATGGAATCGAGGCCCAGGTCGTCCTGCATATGCTCGTCATCGTCCAGTGTGTCGGGGTCGATGTCCGGTGCGACCGAGGTCAGATCCTCGATGAAGGCGGCGCGGATGTCTTCGGGTGTCATAGCGTGTCTGGCTCCTGCAACAGTCGTTCGATTTCGGCAAGGAAAGCGGCCCCACGTCGGCCATCGCTGACGCGGTGATCGGCGGCCAGCGTGGCGGTGACGCAAAGCCGCGCGGCCACGGTGCCGTCATGGGCCACGGGTTCCGGGCGCGGGCTGCCAAAGCCCACCAGCGCCACCTGCGGCGGGTAGATGACGCCGAAAAGCGCATCGACGCCGTTTTCGCCCAGGCTGGAGATGGTCAGCGTGCCCTGCGTCACCTCGCTGTTCCTCAGCCGGCCGGCACGGGTGCGGGCGACCAGATCGCGCATGGCGGCCATGATGTCATCGAGGCCCTTGTCGCGTGAATCCATGATCGCGGGGGCGATCAACCCTCCCCCGCGCATGGCCACGGCCATGCCGCAATTGATGGTCTCGCTCGGGGCATACTCTTCACCTTCGAACCGGCCGTTGAGTTCTGGCACCTTCCCCAGCGCCCGCACCGTAGCGCGGATCAGCAGCGCGCCCATGAGCAGGCGCCGGTCAGGGGGGCGTTCGGCGTTGGTGGCTGCCAGCCAGTCCTGCGCCGTCTGCAGGTCGATCCGGTGCGAGAGGTAGTAATGCGGGATCTCGCGCTTGGCGCGGGACATGGCAGCGGCGATGGCGCGGCGCATCTCGGCCATGTCGAGCCCGGGCTTGCCCTTGCGGGCGGGCTTGTCGGCAAGTGTCTCTGGGGGCTTCGCGGGCGCCGGGGCCTCCTTGAGATGCGCCTCCACATCCGCCAGCAGCACCGCCCCGCCGGGACCGGAGCCGATGACTCGGGCCAGATCAAGACCTTCCTCCGCTGCGCGCGCCTTGGCTGCGGGTGAGGCGAGCCCGCTCATTGAAGAAGCCCCGCCCGGCGCCCTGGCGCCGGGCAGCGCCCCCGAAGCGCTCCGAAAAGTCTGTTCGGGGGCGGGTGGGCGGGGCACTGAGGGGGCGCTTTCTGGCGCAGGCGGCGTCACGGGTGCCGCGGGTTCCGGTGCGGGCGCCGCCGCCGCTTTCGGAGCCGGTTCGGGCGCGTCCGCTTCCACCTCGCCCGGCTTGCGAATCCGTGCGAGCGGCGCGCCCACCGGCAGGGTCTGACCCGGCTCGGCAATCAGTTCCGCCACCTCGCCCGCCTCGAATATCTCGATCTCGATGGCACCCTTCTGCGTTTCGACCACCGCCACGATATCCCCACGGGCCACCGTATCGCCTGCCGCCACCAGCCATTCGGCGAGCTTGCCTTCCTCCATGTCGGCGCCCAGCGAGGGCATGGTGAAGATGCTCATTGCCCCACCCCCGGCCCGATACCCGGCAACCCCTTGACCGCCGCCACAATGTCGGCGACCTGCGGCAGGGCCGCGGTTTCCAGATGCTTCGGATACGGCACTGGCACCTCGGCGGAACACACCCGTCCCACCGGCGCGTCCAGATGCCAGAAGCAATGCTCCTGCACCCGCGCTGCAATCTCACCGGCCAGCGAGCCCGTGTGCCAGCTTTCGTCCACCACCACCGCGCGCCGCGTGCGGGCGACCGAGGCCGTGATGGTTGCGTCATCGATGGGCCGCAGGCTGCGCAGGTCGATCACCTCGGCCTCGATGCCCTCCTCGGCCAGCGCCTCGGCGGCCTCCAGCGCCTTCCACAGGGACAGCGACCACGCGATCAGCGTCACGTCGCGCCCCGCGCGGCGCACCACCGCGCGGTCGATATCCACCGGGCCCGCATTCTCGGCGATCTGCCCGGTCATGTTGTAGAGCATCACATGCTCGAAGACGATCACCGGGTCGGGGTCCTGCAACGCGGTCCAGAGCATCCCGCGCGCGTCTTCCAACGTGGCGGGGGCGACCACCCGAAGCCCCGGAATATGGGCGTAGTAGTTTTCCAGCGAATGCGAATGCTGCGCGGCCAGTTGCCGCCCCGCGCCGGTGGCCATGCGGATCACCATGGGCACGCCGAACTGCCCGCCGGACATGTGGCGCATGCTGGCCGCCGTGTTCAGGATCTGATCGAGCGCCAGCAGCGAGAAATTGACCGTCATGATCTCGACGATCGGGCGCATTCCGGCCAGCGCCGCGCCGATGCCCGCGCCGGTGAATCCGCCTTCGGCCAACGGCGTGTCGCGGATGCGGTCCTCGCCGAATTCGGCCAGAAGCCCCATCGACACCGCATAGCAGCCGCCATAGGCGCCGATATCCTCGCCCATCATGAACACGCGCTCGTCGCGCAGCATCGCATCGGTGATCGCCGCCCGGCAGCACTCGCGATAGGTGCTGTCCACCAGCTTGCCGGGGGACACAGGGTTGGGCGGCGCGGGGCGTTCCTCGGCCACCGTGTGACGGGTCAGGTCCTCCACCGGCTCCCACGGCGCCTGTTCGCAGGCGGCGACGGCATTGCGCAGCTGCGCCTCCACCTCCTCCTCGATGGCGTCGATCTCCTCCTGCCGGACCAGCTTGTTGTCCAGCAGCCACGACTGGAACCGCGCGATGGGCGAGCGTTTGCGCCACTCGCCGACCTCGGCCTTGTCGCGGTATTTTTCGGTGTCGAACATGGAATGCGGGCGCGTGCGATAGGTCTGGCAATGCAGGAACTGCGGCCCCTTGCCAGCGCGGACCGCCGCCACCAGCCGCCGCGAGGCCGCTTCCACCGCCACCACATCGTTGCCGTCCACGGTTTCGGCGTGCATCCCGTAGCTGGCCGCGCGGGCGGTGAAATCGGTGTTGGCCTGTACGCGCTCCACCGCCGTGCCCATGGCGTAGAGATTGTTTTCCAGCACGAAGCACACCGGCAGCTTCCACAGCGCGGCCAGATTCATGGATTCGTGGAACACCCCCTCGGCCAGCGCGCCATCGCCGAAGAAGCAGACCGACACGCGGTCCTCCCTTCGCATGGCGTCCCCCAGCGCCAGCCCCACGGCCAGCGGCAACCCGCCGCCGACGATTGCGTTGCCGCCATAGAGATTTGTTTCGGCGTCAAACAGATGCATTGACCCACCGCGCCCGCCGGCGCAGCCGGTGGCCTTGCCGTACATTTCGGCCAGCGCCGATTCCATGCTCATGCCGCGCGCCAGCGCGTGGCCGTGTTCGCGATAGGTGGAGACCACGCGGTCGCGGTCCTCCAGCGCCGCCGAAACGCCCACCGCCACCGCTTCCTCGCCATCATAAAGATGCATGAAGCCACGGATATGTTCCTGCGTGTAAAGCTCGTAGCACTTGGCCTCGAACCGGCGAATGCGGATCATCCCGCGCAAGAGGTCCAGCGCGTGGGCGTGATCCAGTTTCACCTTGGCATTCATTTCGCATCCCCCTCCAGCGTGGACAGATCGCCCTCGGGCAGGCCCAGCTCGCGCGCGCGCAGAAGGCGCCGCATGATCTTGCCCGAGCGCGTGCGCGGCAGGCTCTCGCGAAACACGATCTCGCGCGGGGCGACGGCGGGGCCGAGCTTCTTGCGCGCATGGCCGCGCAACTCGCGCTCCAGTGCGTCACCCGCCTCGAACCCGGTTTTCAGCGTGACGAAGGCCTTGACCAGTTCGCCCGCAGTCTCGTCCGGCACGCCGATCACGGCGGCCTCGGCCACCGCCTCATGCTCGATCAGCGCGCTTTCCACCTCGAAGGGGCCGATCAGATGGCCGGCCGATTTGATCAGATCATCGGCTCGGCCCACGAACCAGAAGTATCCGTCGCTGTCGCGCATGGCGAGGTCACCGGTCAGATACCAGCCACCCTTGAACACCTTGGCGTAGCGTTCCGGCTGGCCCAGATAGGCGCGCATCATCGACGGCCAGCCCGGGCGCAGCGCCAGATCGCCGATCTCGCCATCGGGCAGTTCGGTGACGGTATCGCCCTCTACCTGCACGATCCCGGCCTCGATCCCCGGCAGCGGCTTGCCCATGGCACCGGGCTTGATCTCCATGGCGGCGGTATTGCCGATCATGATCCCGCCGGTTTCGGACTGCCACCAATTGTCATGGAAGGGCAGGCCAAAGGTCTTTTCCCCCCAGAGCACGCATTCGGCATTCAGCGGCTCGCCGACCGAGGCCAGAAACCGCAGCGCGCTGAAATCATGGCCCGTGGTGGCCTCGGCGCCTGCGCGCATCATCATGCGGATCGCCGTGGGGGCAGTGTACCAGACCTGCACCCGCTCGCGCTCCAGGATCGAATACCAGCGATCGAGGTCGAATTCGGCCTCGTCCACCACCATGGTCACGCGGTTGCACAAGGGCGAGATGATGCCATAGCTCATCCCCGTCACCCAGCCGGGATCGGCAGTGCACCAGTAGATATCACCGGGCCGCAGATCGAGCGCCAGGCGCCCGGTTTCGGAATGCGCCACTACCGCCTGATGGACATGCACCACGCCCTTGGGCAATCCGGTGGTGCCCGAGGTGAAATGCAGCAGCGCCATATCCTCGGGGTCGGTCTGCACGGTGTCAAAGCTGTCGGAGGCCTCGGCCATCGCAGGGCCTAGCGCCACGCAGCCTTCGGGCGCGTCGTCACCGATGATCAGCACCAGCTTCAGCCCCGGCATCTCGGCGCGCCACGGCGCGACCTTGCGTTTGTAGTGCGCAGGCGTGGTCACCAGCACCGACGCCTCGCCGATCTCCATGCGCGCCCGCACGGGTTCCGGGCCGAAGGCGGCAAAGAGCGGGCTGACCACCACCCCGGCCTTCAACGCGCCGAGCGTGGCGGCATAGAGCGCGGGCACCCGGCTTGAGAGCAGGAAGAGCCGGTCACCACGTTCGATGCCATGCGCGCGCAAGACATTGGCAAAACGCGCGGCGTCAGTGGCCAGGTCGGCATAGGTCAGGACTTCCCGTTGCCCGTCCCGGCCAAGCCAGATCAGCGCGGATTGCGCTCCGTGCCCCGCGGCGACATGCCGGTCCAGCGCCTCATGCGCAATGTTCAGCCCGCCCCCGGGCAATCCCTGCAGGCGGGCGCGGGCAGCGTCCCAGCCAGTTGGAAGGGGCGGCGGGGCCCCCGTTGTCGAATGTTCCGAAGCGTTCTCCCTTGCCATGAATCCTCCCCCGGTAAAGCAAAGCAGTATTGCGGCGGCGGGGTCACCAAGCCTCCACGCCGGGTCACCCTGTCGAAAGATGAGCCTGTTGCAGACGCAATGGCCTGTCGTTGACACAGGTCAATCTGCGCCAGAGGCGCCGATGGCGAAGGCAACGGCTTGTCGACGTGGCCGACCCGAAGCGGACGGTTGAGTGATGGATCGGTTCTGAGCGAGGCGCAGCGCATGTCGGAAACGACAGCGAAGCGCAAGACATTCACGCGCGCAGCCTCTGGCCGGTTGACGCGTCGAACAGGAAAACCCTGTCGGGTGCAACTTTGATTGCGCAGCTTGCCTCGGCTGGCAGGGTGGTTTCTCCGTCAGCTTCGACCAGTATGCGCTCACCACCCGGGCCGGAAAGGTGAATGAAGGATACGCCCCCCAGGGCTTCGGTCATTTCGACCGTGTGACTGTCTCCTGCAACAATACGCAGGGCTTGCGGGCGAATTCCGGCCACGACCGAGCGCGGGGCAGCCGCAGGAAGTTTCACGGAGATGGTCGCCTTGCCCAGCGCGGCGACCCGAATGCCGCCATCCACCTGTTCCGCAGGCAGAAGGTTCATCGCAGGCGAGCCAATGAACCCGGCCACGAAGATATTGTCGGGGTCGCGATAGAGGTCGAGCGGCGCGCCGACCTGTTCGACCCGACCGCCGCGCAGCACGACGATCTTGTCGGCCAGCGTCATCGCCTCGACCTGGTCATGGGTGACATAGATCATCGTCGCGCCGATCTCGCGGTGCAGGCGCGCGATTTCCACGCGCATTTCCACGCGCAACTCGGCATCGAGGTTCGAAAGCGGCTCGTCGAACAGGAACACCTCGGGCCCGCGCACGATGGCCCGGCCGATCGCCACCCGCTGGCGCTGCCCGCCCGAAAGCGCCTTGGGCCGCCGTGACAGGTATTCCTGCAGGCGCAGGATCTCGGCGGCGCGCGCGACCTTGTCGCGGATCTCGGCCTTCGGGTGGCCGTTCATCTTGAGCCCGAAGCCCATGTTCTCGGCCACGGTCATGTGGGGATAAAGCGCGTAGGTCTGGAACACCATGGCCACGCCGCGCTGGGCCGGGTCCAGCCGGGTGACATCGCGCCCGCCGATGTTGATCTGGCCGCCGGTGGTTTCCTCCAGCCCCGCGATCATGCGCAGGAGCGTGGACTTGCCGCAGCCCGAGGGGCCGACGAAGACGCAGAACTCGCCCGGTTCGATGCCCAGGTCGACCCCGTGGATCACCTGGGTTTCGCCGTATTTCTTGATCACGTTCTGCAGGTTGACACCGGACATGGTCAGGCCCTCTTTCGGGTGCGGGGGGTGCTGTCTTCGGGGAAGCGCCAGTTTTCGGCCTCGGTGGCGATGGTCTGCGCGATGTCGCCGATGAGGGGGGCGAGCCTTGCCAGATCGCCCAGGCTGCTGCGCGCGGTGGTCGAGGTGACGGACAAGGCGCCCAGAACCTGCCCGCCCGTCGACAGGATCGGCACCGCCACGCAGATGATACCTGGCTCGTGCTCCTCATTGTCGAAGGCATGACCCCGCGCGCGGATCGCGGCAAGGTCTGCCTGAAGCGCCTCGGGCGTGGTCAGGGTCCTGTCGGTGAAACGGTGCCAGCTTTGCTGCGCAAGGATGCCCGGCAGGTGCGTCTCGGGGAGAAACGCCAGCATCGCCTTGCCGACCCCGGTGCAATAGGCCGGTCCCACCTTGCCCGCCTGCGAATACATGCGCACCGGGTCGCGGGCGTTGCGCTTGTCGACATAGAGCACCTGCGCGTTGTCCAGTTGCGCCAGGTGCACGGTCTCGCCCACCTCGGCCGAAAGCCGGTCCAGAAGCGGGCGCGCGATGGGCGCGAGCGAGCTTTGCTGCCAGGCAACATGCGCCAGACGGACCAGCCGTATCCCCAGTGTGTAGCACCCCGCGCCCGGATCGTAGGACAGCATTCCCTGCGCGACCAGCGTCTGCAGAAGCCGATAGAGCGTGGCCTTGGGGTAGGGGCTTTCGCCCAGCAGGTCGGAAAACCGCACCGGGCGGGCGTGCGCCGCAACAAGGTCGAGCACATCCAGCGCCTTGGCAACCGTGCCGTCACCGGCAGGATTTGCGGCCATCTCCCCCTCCCATGCGCGCGCAAACTCTCCTTGACAACCCATAGCGAGTTGGCTCATCATTTTCAATAATTAAAAACTAGTTTCAAATAGTGAAACCTGCAAGGGAGGAAAACATGCAGTTCACACTCAAGAGCGCTGCGGCGACACTGGCGCTGACGACGGCACTTGCCGTGCCCGCCAGTGCCGAATTGACCGGCGATCTGCGCATCTTCTTCAATGACCAGAACCCGGCCCCGCGCGCCGCCATCGAAGGCATGGTCGAGCGCTTTCAGGAAATGCACCCCGACCTGAACATCGAACTGACCCTGATCGACCGCGAGGCCAACAAGACCCAGATCCGCAACTACCTGACCGCCAACGCCCCGGACGTGAACGGCTGGTATGCGGGCAACCGGATGCGGCCCTATGTCAGCGCCGGGCTGTTCGAGGATGTCTCGGACCTTTGGGAGGGCGAGATGGGCGAGGAACTGGCCTCGACCCGTCCGGCGCTGACGCTCGACGGCGCGCAATGGGGCGTGCCCTACACCTACTACCAGTGGGGCATCTACTACCGGACCGACATCTATGACGAACTGGGCCTGACCCCGGCAACGACATGGGAGGAAGAGATCGAGAATTGTCAGGCGATCCTCGATTCCGGGCGCAAGTGCTACGCCATCGGCACGCGCTTCCTGTGGACCGCCGGCGGCTGGTTCGACTACCTGAACCTGCGCACCCATGGTTATGATTTCCACATGGCCCTGACCGCGAATGAAATCCCCTGGACCGATGACCGCGTGCGCGAGACCTTCGCGAAATGGCGCGAGCTGATCGACATGGGCGCCTTCATCGACAACCACACAGCTTATACCTGGCAGGAGGCGCAGCCCTACCTGGTGAACGGGCAGGCGGCGGCATATCTGATGGGCAACTTCATCGTCGAGCCGCTGCGCGATGCGGGCATGACCGATGACAACCTCGGCTTCTACCAGTTCCCCGAGATCACCCCGGGCATCCCCATGGCCGAGGATGCGCCCACCGACACGCTGCACATCCCGGCGCAGGCCCAGAACAAGGAAGCCGCGCGCGAATTCCTGCGCTATGTCGCCAGCGCCGAAAACCAGACCATCGCCAACGAGGTGCTGGGGCAGTTGCCGATCAACAGCAACGCCGAAGTCGCCGATGACAAGTTCATCCAGGCGGGGTTCGAGATGCTGTCCAACGCCGAAGGCGGCATCGCGCAGTTCTTCGACCGCGACGCCGACGCCGAGATGGCCAGCGCGGGCATGGAGGGCTTCCAGGAGTTCATGGTCATGCCCGACAATCTGGACGCGATCCTTGAGCGGCTGGAGCGCACGCGCCAGCGTATCCTCGAGGACTGAGGGGTTCCTCCCGCCGCCGGGGTGGCTGTCTAGCTGCCCCGGTGGATTATCGTGCAAGACGGGGTGAGTCATGGCCGCACCGATCATCACCGAATCCACCCCGCCGCCCGCGCGCGGCTACTGGCGCAGCAATCAGATGAAGCTCGCGCCCTGGCTGTTTCTGGCCCCGGGCATCGTCTTCTTCGCGGTCTATGTCATCTTTCCGATCTTCCAGAGTTTCCATATCAGCCTCTACCGCTGGGACGGGCTGGGCGAGGCGCGCTACATCGGGATGCAGAACTACGAGCGGTTGTTCGACGACCCGGCCTTTTACACGTCGCTCTGGAACAATGTCCGCTGGCTGCTGCTCTATCTGCTGGCGATCCCCGGCGGGCTGTTCATCGCGCTGTTCCTGAACCAGCAGGTGCGCGGCATCCGGCTCTACAAGTCGTTGTTCTTCTTTCCCTTCGTGATCTCCCA
>LFIK01002015.1_pt1 | contig 16308 bp, 18 predicted proteins | sample 643401 | NCBI WGS metagenome assembly LFIK01 (sample SAMN03777447, study PRJNA286221) | soda lake metagenome | biome: soda lake; feature: Kulunda steppe; material: water; isolation source: sample T5-Br brine of Lake Tanatar-5 | place: Russia: Kulunda steppe | collected 2010-07
CATGGGCCAGCAGATGTGTGGACCGTAAGCGCCGAGCTGTTTGGCTCACTTTCAAATATTCACATTCTTCACGGCCCCGGTGAAGCGTACGCACATCTTGACCACCTTGCCGCAGAAGGAATCGTTGCCCAAGAAGATCGATCGTATGAATTGATCGTTGAAAATCCGGATGTTGAATCGCTGTTCCCGGATGTCTCAGCGTATCTCTAGCACGTAAGGATATCAACAAAGACGAAACACTGAAACAGCAGACGAGCAAATACGTGTTCATGGAACTACGGGTCATCGAAAAAACCGATGAGGAACTCCGTCTTGAGATTGCTGGAGAGGATCATACATTCATGAACGTGCTGAAAGGTGTACTGTTGGAAACTGAGAACGTATTGGCTGCAACGTACGATGTGAACCCCGAGCAGTCCGGTGGGCAGACCGACCCCGTGCTCTCAATTAAGACCGAAGGTGGGGCTGACCCACTTGACGTGCTGGAAGAAGCTGCAGGCAGTCTGAAAACGCAGACTGAAGCGTTCCGTGACGCATTCAACGCCGCCGCATAAGCTGTCTATTGGATAATACGCTTCTTACGAGAGCTACTCCCACGCAGAAACATCAACAAACGCGGAGGTATCTGCAGTGAGCCACCGTGTGATTCGATCGTGCTCAGTGACATCAGGTTCAAAAATTGTTCGCTCAACACGACCAGTATCTGTCTGTGTTGCGCGAGAATGAAGGTGTGGTGTTGAGCTTGAATTACCAGCTCGATCACCGATCTGCAGGAACCTATCTCTCATAATTAATACGGACGGCGTCTTTGTTATTAATCCTTGTCCATCTGTTATTGTCAGATATATTCAGATCGGATATGTTCTGTACCCAGTTGGAACAACAAATTATAATCTAACAGGGATGCCATGCTCATCGAGGTAGGCCTTTGTCTCCTCAATGCTATATTCGTCGAAGTGGAAAATAGACGCTGCAAGCCCCGCATCAGCATTAGCATCAGTAAATACCTCATGCATATCTTCAGGACCTCCACAGCCCGAAGATGCGATCACTGGGGTTGAAACGTTGTCACACACTGCTTTTGTAAGTGGGATATCATACCCATCTTTCGTTCCGTCAGTATCGATTGAGTTTACGAATAACTCTCCCGCCCCACGCTCTTCGGCTTCGATTGCCCACTCGACAACGTCGATGCCAGTTCCTTCGCGCCCACCTTTGATCGTGCATTCAAACCAGCACGATTCACCATCAACGTCTGCATAGTACTCGCCCTCATCATCGAACCGGCGTCGAGCATCAACAGAAATGACGATACACTGGCTTCCAAACGCTTTTGCACCCTCTTCGATGAGCGCTGGTCGTTCAAGTGCAGCCGTGTTAATTGAGACTTTGTCCGCACCGGCACGAAGCGTCTCTTTGATATCCTCTTGTGTTCGAATTCCGCCACCAACAGTCAGCGGAATAAAACACTCATCAGCAACTGCGGAAACAGTATCCAACATTGTCTCACGCCCGTCTGCGCTTGCGGTGATGTCAAGAAATACAAACTCATCAGCGCCAGCCGCGTTGTACGCTTTTGCCATCTCCACTGGATCGCCGGTATACTTTAGATTCTCAAAGTTAACCCCAGTGTAGACTGCTGCGTTTCCATCGTCGTCCAAATCAACGTCAATACACGGAATAATTCGTTTCGTGAGCATCTACTATCGCATAGTTGGCGGGTCGGTGGTTTCACCGTTTCGGCTACGGCGACACGTTATTCGGCGAGGTGGTAGACACGCGCTTCCCACGGTCGCAGTTCGAACCACCGATCGGGAATCTCATTGCCAACATCGTGGTCGTAGTTACAGACAAACAGCTCCGCATCGATTGACTGTTCATCGAACGGCAGCTCCCAATCTGGGATGTCGAAGTGTTGCTCATGGTCACTGAAATTAAGTAACACAAGCAGGTGTGCCCCATCAAGCGATCGGGTGTAGCCCCAAACCGAATCATGTTCACCAAGCAGGAGCCCGTAGTGTCCGTACACCATCACCTCATGTTCATCCCGAAGTGAGATGAGCTCTCGATAGTAGTTCCAGATCGAATTCGGATCTGCACGTGCAGCTTCAACATTGATCTCCTCGTAGTTCGGATTAACACCGATCCATGGCTCATCATCGGTGAAGCCTGCGTTCTCAGCATCGCTCCACTGCATTGGTGTTCGAGCATTATCACGGCTGTTGTGACGGAGCGCGTGTTTGACCTGCTCGAACGAGTCAATCTCGTCATTCCCGAGCGCATTTTTGACTGGGTTGATCGTCTCAACATCACGGAACTCCGAGAGTGACTCGAACGGATAGTTCGTCATCCCAATCTCTGCACCTTGGAAAATGTATGGAGTTCCTCGGAGCGTGAAAATAAGCGTTGCAAGCAGTGTTGCGGATTCACGCCGATATCGATCGTCGTTACCAAACCGTGATACAAGCCGTGGCTGATCGTGATTGCTGAGATAGATACTATTCCAACCATCCGCAGACAAGCCATCTTGCCACCGTGTAAAGACGCCTCGAAGATCATGGAGTCCCCAGTCTTTTGTCTCCCAGATCGGCCCACCGTTGTCCAAGAGCACATGGTCAAAATGGAAAATCGTCGAGAGCGGGCCGTCACGACCGACATAGCTACGTGCGAGATCCATATCCATATGTTGGCCCATCATCTCTCCGAGTGCAAACACATCGTTGTCTTTGAGGACGCGATCGTGCATTTCACCAAGGAACTCATGAATGCGTGGTCCGTCGATCGAGTGCCACATCTCGGATTCATTCGTCGGCGGGTCGTGGTGGACGACAGAATCGGGCTTTGAAATGAGATTGATAACATCCATTCGGAAACCATCGATTCCTTTGTCGAGCCACCACTCCATCATCTCGAAAATCTCTTCTCGAACCGCTGGGTTCTCCCAGTTGAGATCCGGCTGTTTTTGATCGAACAGATGCATATACCACTTTCCAACGTTATCATCGTACGCCCATGCTGGGCCGCCAAAGAACGATTCCCACTCGTTTGGTGGTGCCTCGTTTTCTGGGCCATTGAATCCGGTGAAACCATCAATATCAGTCCGACCATTTCGCCAGAAGTAGTAGTCGCGATATTCGTCCTCGTTTGCTCGTGATTTGATGAACCACTCGTGTTCATCGGAGGTATGGTTAACGACCAGATCCATGATGAGACGGATGTCACGATCGTGGAGCTCCTCTAGGAGCAACTCCCAATCGTCCATCGTCCCAAACTCGTCCATGATGGACTGATAATCTGCAATATCGTAGCCATTATCTGCGTTTGGCGACTCATAAACTGGATTGAGCCAAATAATATCCACACCAAGGTCGTCCAAATAGTCTACTTTCTCAATAATTCCAGGAATGTCTCCGACACCGTCGCTGTTTGTATCATTAAAACTCCTCGGATAGATCTGATAGACAACGGACTCTTTCCACCATGCCCGATCGAGATCCGTGTTCGTCTCTGTCATGGAATAGTGAATGTCAGCGAGACGGATAACAGAATCGAACGGTGCAAACCCATCAAAAATTTAGATGCGTTTTAGTATCGGTGGCTGCAAGCACGGGGTATGGGAGATCACGAACCAGACCCTGATGCACGCGTTACCTCACCGATGCAGGAGTTTACCACGAGCGAAGCGCTCACTGGTGGTGTGATTTTGCTTGTTGGATTGCTACTCGTGTTTGGGGTTCCGCTGCTTCTCGGCTGAAAACGTAGCGTAGCTGTTATACAGAATCAAGGAGAATACCTGCGCCTTTAGGCGCAGGATGAATCCGACAATACCCTACACTAACCACACTTCGATGACAAGGCCGGATATTCCACGCCAACCGGCACTATTGAGAAAACAGCACGCATAACCAGTTATGAAGCCAGAAATGAGTCGATCCATCCGAACTTTCGGGGCTACGATTACGAACCAGCAACAGGTTCGTGATGACCTCGATCAGCTCGGATGGGCCGCCTCAAAACTCTGGAACGTCGGTCGCTACTACGCACAAGAACAGTGGGACGAAACGGGCGAGATTCCCGACGACGGGGAACTCAAAGCTGAACTCAAAAGTCACGAACGCTACACGGACTTACATTCTCAATCCAGTCAGCGCGTTCTCGAAGAACTCGCTGAAGCGTTCAACGGCTGGTTCGGCAAGCGTCGGAACGGCGATAGTCGTGCCCGACCGCCCGGCTACCGCAAAAACGGAGACTCCCACCCACGCTCAACTGTGTCGTTCAAAGCGGCTGGCTTCAAGCACGACGCACAGTTCACCCGTGTCCGCCTCTCGAAAGGCCGTAACCTCAAAGAACACCGTTCGGACTTCATCCTGTGCGAGTACCAGACTCGCCCAGATGCTGACCTGACCGAGTGGGACATTCAACAGGTTCGCGCCGTCTACAAGCGTGACGAATGGCGACTCCAATTCGTCTGTCGCACCACCATCGACCCGGAACCGCCGGGAGACGAGGTGGCCGGTGTTGACCTTGGGATTTGTAACTTCGCCGCCGTCTCCTTCGGCGGTGAATCGGTGTTGTATCCCGGTGGCGCACTCAAAGAGGACGAATACTACTTCACGAAAAAGAAAGCCAAGTGCGACGATTCCTCGTCTCGTGAAGCTACTCGGCTTGACCGGACGCGAACGGGTCGTCGGACGCACTTCTTGCACGCACTCTCGAAAACAATCGTAGAGGAGTCCGTCGAACGAGGCGTCGGAACGCTTGTCGTTGGCGACCTCGGCGGCATCCGAGAGGACGACGAGAGAGGGCAACCACGCAACTGGGGCGACCACGGCAATCTCGACTTGCACGGGTGGGCGTTCGACCGCTTCACGACGCTACTCGACTACAAGGCGGAAGCCGAGGGCATCGATGTGGAGTTGGTGTCCGAACGCAGTACGTCGAAGTCGTGTTCGGCGTGCGGCCACATAGACGAGAATCAGCGTGTCGAACGTGGCCTGTACGTGTGTGAGAAGTGCGATACGGTTGCGAACGCGGACGTGAATGGTGCGGAGAACATTCGGCAAAAGGTACTCCCGAGTCTCGCCACGGATGGCGGTGATAGGGATAACGGCTGGTTGGCACAGCCAGCGGTTCACCTGTTCGACCGTAGTGAGGGTGTTTTCGCCCCACGAGAACAGGTTGCTAACCGCGAACCTTAATATCCCAACTCAGCGGTGCGGTGCCGTGGGATTCCCGCGTTGACGAGACCTCTGGTCTCGTTCGCACACCAGAAATCAAAGATTTCTGGGGGCGTCTTCAGGCGCGGGAGGATGTCAATCGGATTGCGGATACCACGCCAGAGAGTGGTCTGCAACAAGCTGCACTTTTACTCGTTCTTCAACAGCAAAATTGACTGCATGGTTGTGTAGACAGTGGACGGTATCGCCGCTATCGAGGTCTACTCGATAAATAAATGATGGCCCAACGTACTGCCGCGAGACCACACGACCATTGGTCTCTTCCGGGATGGCGGTTGTTGCTCGGAGATCGTCGGGGCGAACAAGTACATCTACCTTGATCCCATCATACTGTTTGTTATATCCCTCAAGCATTTTTGCATCAAACGTTCCGATACCGGTTTCTAAGGAATCTCCGGAAAGTTGTGAGGAGAGGAAACTTGCCCGTCCGAGAAAGCTCGCAACAAAGCGTGACTCTGGCTGTTCAAAGACAAGTTCGGGACGTCCAATCTGTTCAACCTGGCCGTTATTCATAACTGCGACCCGATCGGAAATAGACAGTGCCTCTTCTTGATCGTGTGTGACCGAAACCGCAGTTACCCCTGCTTCTTTGAGAATCGACCTGACCTCCTCACGCATCTCCACACGGAGCCGAACATCGAGGTTTGAGAACGGTTCATCCAACAGCAACAGTTCGGGCTCTGGGGCAAGCGATCGCGCAAGTGCAACACGCTGTTTCTGCCCGCCTGAGAGCTGTTCTGGGCGTTTATCGCCATGTGATGGAAGGTCAACCAATTCCAAGAGCGCTGTCACACGTTCATCAATGGAATCCTGATCTAAGTCCGTCAGTCCAAATGCGATATTTTCCGAGACAGTAAGATGTGGAAACAGCGCAAAACTCTGAAAGACAATTCCGACGTCACGTTTCTCTGGTGGGGTAAATGAGCCATTACCTGCAACAGATGCATCCGCAAGCGTAATTTCGCCTGCTGTGGGTTCTTCAAGCCCAGCAATCATTCGGAGCGTTGTTGTCTTTCCACAGCCAGACGGGCCGAGTAGCGTCAACAGTTCACCACGTTCCACATCGAGGTCGATGCCGTTGACGGCGATTTCATCACCAAACGACTTTGTTACCTCTCGGAGCGAAAGAACTGGGTCAGTGACACTGGATTCAGTTCGCACACCTGCAGATCCATGTTGTGCGGTTTGCTGTCGACTAAATGTATTACTTGCCATAACCAATCCTCCAACAACCGATCAGCGTAGAATCGACAAATAACTGAGAAACGCCCATCCCACGTATGCTTCCGGTTGCGAACATTCGTTATCGTACACATAGATTTAGGAAAGCCTAAAAGATATCGCTCTTTGCGAACAGGTGGGATTCGTTCGAGATCACTCGAATGCAGCGGTGATTGTCCTTCGAAGCGCACCGATCGCATCGTGGTCATAACTAACTTCTTCATCGCCAACAGTGAGCGACAGCAGCCCTTCGTTCGTTGCGGCACCGAGTTGGGTCACACTGAGTGTCTCACCAACTGCGGTTTTGACTGCTTCCGGATCAGTTGTCTCGACAACAACTCGTCCTGGTGTTTCACCAAAACAATCTATCTGTGAATCGACTGTGACTGTTGCACCAGTCGTTTCCGTAACCATCTCCGCAAGCGTCACTGCAAGCCCACCGTTGCTCACGTCGTGTGTTGCAATCGTCGTCTCGAGGTTTGCAACCGCTGCGATCGACTCGATAACACCGCTTGGATCCGAAGGAAGCGTTGGGAAGCGATCTGTGCCACCGAACTGCGCGAGGTACTCCGACCCACCAAGCGAATCGGCTGGCTCTCCAAGCAACAGGAGTTCGCCCTCACCTGCAAACGAGGCTGGTGGCGCGTTGTAGCCGCTTCGAGTACCAACCATTGCGAGGGTTGGCGTTGGTGGGATCGGTCCTGATACGGAGTCATTGTATAGCGATACATTTCCGCCAACAACCGGTGTCGAAAGCGTCTCACACATCGTTGCTAACCCATCGACAATCGCCTTGAATCCGCCATAGACGTCCGGTTTCTCAGGGTTGCCGCCGTTCAGACAGTCCACCGCTGCAAGCGGAAGTGCGCCTTTGGAAGCAAGGTTTGTCGCATTCTCCAATGCAACCGCTTGTGCGCCCGCAAACGGAGCAGTCGCAGTCCAGTTTGGCACTGCACCTGCCGAGATTGCAAGGCCGGTTCCAGCGCCAGAAATATCGTCTTCGCCTCCTGCAGTTTCACGGAGTGCAATAATTGCTGCATCGTCACCTGGCTTCATTGCGGTTCGGGTGCCAACTTCGTGGTCGTACTGTCTGTACACCCACGCTTTTGATGCCGTATTTGGCGCAGAGACAACCGCTTCGAACGCTTCTGCAAGCGATCGGTCAGGGATGTCCGTTTCCGGCTGTTGTGGCTCCGTTGCATCAAGGTCGTTCATCGGTGCACCATCTGCAAGGAACACCGGTGCAACATCAACAACAACCTCACCATCGAACGTACAGACGTAGTTTCCGTCTTGGACCTCACCGATAACCGAGCACCCAAGATCGAAGCGTTCCGCAATTGTTTTTACCCGATCGACGTTCTCCGGTGTCACCTCATAACACATCCGCTCTTGTGACTCAGCGAGCAGAATTTCAAGCGCCTTCATATTCGGTTCGCGCTGGTGGACCCGGTTGAGGTCGATTTTCGCACCGAAACCACCCTTTGCAACCAGTTCAGAGGATGCGCCGCCGAGACCGGCTGCACCAAGATCACGGGCCGATTCCACAAGCGACTCGTCTAACAGCTGTTCGTTGGCCTCGATCAGGAGCTTTTCGGTGTACGGATCGCCAACCTGCACGGCTGGGCGGTCCTCAGTTTCCGCATCTTCGCTGAGGTCTTCGCTCGCAAAGGATGCACCGCCAAGTCCGTCTCGGCCGGTTGCATTACCGATAAGAACGAGTTTGTTGCCAGCCGCTTGTGCTTCTGCAGTGATCATCCGTTCGCCGTTTGTCAACCCAACACAGGCGACATTAACGAGCGGATTTCCAATATAGCCCTCGTGAAACTCGACACTGCCACCAACCGTTGGGACACCGATCGAGTTTCCGTAGTTTGAGATCCCTTCAACGACCCCATCAAAGAGATACTGTGAATGTTCACGGTCAAACGGGCCGAAATAGAGGCTGTCGGTCAGTGCGATCGGATACGCACCCATCGACATTGTATCACGGACGATCCCACCGACACCAGTTGCGGCCCCATCGTAGGGGTCAACGTAGCTTGGATGATTGTGGCTCTCGATTCCAAACGTAATGTACGTCTCGCTGTAGTCATCTCCAGTTCGTTTATCGACAGCGGTCGATGCACTGTCAGGAAGTGGAACAGCGACAACCGCTGCATCGTCACCGGGGCCGATGACAACTTGGGTCCCTTCGCTCTCGAACGCAGATAATAACGGTCGAGACGATCGATACGCGCAGTGTTCGCTCCAAAGATTCTCGAACAATACCGACTCCGCTGGTGTTGGCTCACGGCCGAGTTCGGCAGTGATGAGGTCCAAGTCCGACTCCGGGAGGCTCATTCACATGTTTGTTCATAAGCGGTGGATTAAATCCTTTCCATATACACAAACGTGCGAAAAACAAGCGTTAGTTTGGTGGCTTCCGATCGTCTTCATCGCCGTCATCGCTCTCATCTTCAGCATCCGGCTCATTCACACCAAGGCCCATCGCAAGACGTGCCTCATGGAGTTCGTCAATCTTCCGTCGGTAGTGGGTCAGTCCGACAGCCCCAATAATGATCAGGAGGACCACAATCCCACCAAAGATGTAGAGATCACGCTCAAGATATGATTGAACGACAACCGAGCCACCGGAGACATCCTCCCAGTAGAGATGGAGTTGTCCATCGATCTCCTCTGCTTCGTAGCTGCGTGGGACGACGTTACTGAAGAGGAAGAAATCAATACTGTGTCCTGGTGGGAGTACAACCTCGTAGGAACCGCTCACATATGCCGGAGTCGAGAACCGACGTGGGACGGCGCTTGCAGAGATGCCCAGCTGTCCATCCTCATCGGGAACCGTCAAAAAGACTTCGTCAGTTGTCTGATCGACCTCTCCACCATGTGCAACCATCGTCGTTCCATTCACGACCGTTCCATTGTCATAGCGATACTGGACCGCTGAGATGTCAAGGGGACCCTCAGTTCCCCATGTTTCCGGGCGATACAGCCGCAGCGTTTCGCCCGCTTCAACAGCATACACCGCTTGGAATGACGAGCCGTGGACTGTGATATGTGCATCCCGATCGGTATCCCAGTTGTATTCCTCCGCAGGTTCACGATCGAGTGCCTCTTGCGAAACATCTCCACCGCCGGTTGCCCATGCGAGACAACCGGCTGTCACAGCCATCAACACCACAACAAACGTGGCAAAAACCAGTCGACGTTTTGGGGACATCAGTTACGAAGGGATAACACAGCGTAGTTCGGCAGGAACGTATCCACCGATCGATGCTAACAACCCTGGCGGGTCTGTGCTTTCGGTACAGATAATGCTCTGTTCTAACAATCCAAGTCGTTCAACGGTCACAATATCCTGTGCGTGCCCCGCTTTATTGACTGTTGCGCGGACCTCGCCGCGAGTTGCACTATTGACGTTTACTCGACCAGCGCCACGTGACCAATCGAAGAGTCGATCGCGTTCTTCATCCGCAAGCCGTGATGGCTCGCCATAGACGAACTGCATCGGCATGTGTTGGATAAGTCCGAAGCGCTCTCTGATCTGTGTTGGCGTACCCGTACCGAGGCCGATCTCTTCGGTTGGAATTCGAATCCGCTCGCCAGCATCGAGGATGAATCCGTCATCATCCCAGCCTTCAAGCGTTCCAACATACACCTCGCCCTCCGTGAAATGGTCGGTGATCTCTCCCCACTCCTCACGGAGCGCGTTTCGGGCGATTGTCTCGTCATCTCCCGAGAGCGTTACTGAAATAAAGTCGTCGTGGCGAACACCGATTTCGTACTCGACATCGAGCCCACCAACCGTGTTTCCAATGAGGGAGGTGAGACTTTTGAGCGATCGCTCTCTGGCGTCACCTTCGACATAACATTTTGTTGCAAGGACAACCATTTACCCGGTCACATCCACGTTGAGTTCGTCTCGAAGCTCATCAATCCGACTTTGCATCGCATCGACAAGCATGGAGTTGTCCATCGACTCAAGCGGCGAGCCACACTCAGGACATTGGAAGCCAAAGTCCATTGCTTCGCCAAACTCAAATCGGATCGAACAGACATCACACAGATAGAACTCGTTTATTTCTTCGTACTCTTCGCGGTTTTCAAGCGCATCAAGGAGCCGATACATCTCCGATTCTAGATTCTCTGGGATGTTTTCGTAGTGGAACGTCCACAGATACGTCAGCCACCCCGAATCCTCGTCACGAACTCGCCGATACGATGCGAGATCGTTCTCATAGAGGATGAACAACGCCCGTCTGACAGCGTTGAGTTCAAGATCCAGTTGCTCTGCGAGTTCCTCATCGGTAACCTCTCCATCAGGTGGTGCCGCCGCGACAGGCATACCCGTTGGTCCAACAAGCTCGTGGAGGTATTTCTGGATGACAGGGTCGTTCAAGAGATCCTCAAAAGCCATTGGTGTATCCTCGTCCGTCAGACAGTTTAAAAGCACCGAATAGGATACCGGTGCGGCTGCGCTCACTCACCGGTCATCCGGCGAAACAACTTTTTTTCCTTGCTTCTGTGGGAGTACAACACGCTCTTGATTTTCCCACTCTCGATCGAGTTCACGACCCGAAAAGAGCCGATCGAGAAATACGGCAAGACCCGCAACCTCAGAGTGGGGCTGATTCGTCACACCGACATTCCAGTCTGCAGCCTCATAGACGTCGAATGGCACTTTTTCGCCACCGACGATCACAAGCAGTGGCTCCTCGGTGTGTGACGTTCGAATATCCGATTCAACGGTTTGGACCTCTTCACCATACATTGTGAGATGAACAACCGTTCCATCGAAGTTTCGGATCGTTGCGCCTTGGCTGTCATCGAGTTCGACCGTGAACGGCCCACCAAATCGATCGGTAATATCTTCAACCGTCTCTTTTGCCTGTCCTGCGTTTGACGGGAAAATAACTCGATCGGCACCCAACGCTCGTGCGGTAAGCCCAACGTGCGTCGTCATTCGATCGTCCCGTCCCGGTCTGTGACCATAGCGGAGGACGATAACCTCGTTTTCATTCTGCATGCTACAGTAGATATCGAGGATTCCATAGGGCCTTTCGATCTCACGCGTGCGATGATTGCATTTGAACGGGAGAAATACAAGCCTCTAAATCGCCAGTCCGTCTACCTGTTTATGTGCAGATCGTTGGCTATGATTCGCTCGAAGGAGGCCTCTACATCAGCGATCGCAACGACATTGAGTATGTTCCGCTCACCGCCGGAGACGAGCTCTCCTATACGCTAGCGGAGAGACACTGTGCGGGCACAATTCATAACGATCGACACATCCGATGTGATGCAAGTGAGACACCCTACTGTCACGACCATCAGGATCGATGGGTGTGTGCAATCTGTGTTGGCGAGTGTCTCAAAGATGAGATGGACTGTTATGAAGAGCACGCGATCTACCTTGCGGCGTTTGCACCCGATTCGTTCAAAGTTGGGGTAACCAAACTGTGGCGGGTCGAGACCCGGCTTCGAGAACAGGGTGCTGATCGGGCGGCCCACATCAAAACGGTTGCAAATGGCCGAATCGCACGCGAGCTGGAAGCCGAGATTGCCAATACGACGCCGGTTCCGGATCGGGTTCGGGTGCCAACAAAACGAGCCGGCCTCCACCAAACCGTCGATGCGCACGCGTGGGAATCGCTGTATTCACAGTTCTCACCGATTGACACGTTTGATTTTTCATACGGATTCGCTTTGGAAACACAGCCAATGGGAGAAGTCATGGCGACAGGGACAGTTGTTGGAACAAAAGGTCGGTTGCTGGTACTCGATCGCGGTGGGTCAACGTACGCGGTCGATATGCGCGACCTCGTGGGATATGAGGTGACGACCGATCGAAACGAGAAACAGCTGCAATCCAGTTTGGGTGCATTCAGCTAACGTTTGATCAACCCGATCGGATGAACAACCGTTTTGGGGCCGCCGTGAGAAACGGTAGCTATGGCAGACGAACCAACAGACGATCACGAGGAAACGCCAACTGATGCTGAGAGCGGTGCAGAAGAGAGCGAAGAAGAAAAGTCATTCCGTGAGCGAGTAGAGGAGATTCGAGAACGCCGTGCAAAAGAGCGCGAGGAGGGCGCAGGAGGCGGCGCACCAAGCCCTGAAGAGATGATGGGTGGCGGCGGCCCAGGCGGAATGGGTGGCGGAAATCCGTTTGCCCAGATGATGAGCGGGATGATGGGTGGCGGCGGCCCAGGTGGAATGGGCGGTGCAGGTCCTGGAATGGGTGGCCGCGGAGAGGAGAAAGGTGGCGGCAACGAACAGATTGTCCGAGAGATCCGACAGCTTCGAGACGAAGTCCGCGATGCAAACCGTGAGCTTCGACGGATCGCAGACGCCTTAGAAGACCGAGACTAGTACGAGCAGTCTACCGTTTTGTTCGGTTTGTTCAGTTTGTTCCGCAATAGCTAACCGACCGCTCACTACTGATATGTATGATGACACTCGCCGAAGAGCGGATCGATCGACTCACAGCACTTGCCCGTGAAGCAACCATCACGGGAGAGTACGATCGGTCACGGGAGTATATTCGGCTTGCACGGCGTGTGTCCGAGCGAAACCGCTGTGGCTTGCCGCGCGAATTGAAGCGATTTACGTGTGATGACTGTGATGTATATCTTCGGCCAGGTCGAAATGCACGGGTTCGATTAGCCGATGGACACGTCGTCGTCCGGTGCTCGTGCGGTGCCACAAAACGATATCCCTACGACTAGGCGAGTGACGATCGAGACGAAACCGAACGTTACAACCGGCTTCGTCCGGTAGAGTGGTGCATGACAAACCACAAACTTCGGAAAGAAGCACACGACCTCGACGTAACCGTGTGGGTTGGTAAATCCGGTATCGAAGCAGTCACTGACGAACTGAAAGATCAGCTGCAGGACCGAAAACTCGTGAAGGTCAAATTCCTTCGTGCGGCTCGTGGTGGGACGACCACCGAAGAGTTAGCTGCGTCGCTTGCAGAAACAATCAATGTAGAACTGGTTGAAACACGCGGTAATACAGCGGTTTTTCACTAGCTGAATTTTTACAGTTCGTTTGGATCGACCTGAGAGACAACTCCTCTTAGTCCACCGTAGACGCCCACTGCTGCCACAACAAAGATACCGATCGTCAGATAGCTCGTTAGATCTGCACTGTCGATCGCCAAGCGAGCAATTGTGTTTGTCGGCCCACCAGGGAGGAAAGACGAACCCGCAAAGAAGGCGATGACAGCGATCGAGTAGAGGAACTGTGCACCCCGTCGATCGGAGCCAACGAATGCCATCGTCGCGGCTAACGCAACCACAATCACCGTAATTGCGGTCGTGAGAAGCACAATTGGCCCGATATTGTGAATTGGCGTGCCATTGACTGTAAGCAAGAGCAGCCATGCGAGTGCCTGAACCGGGGCAATAACGATCGCAGCCAGCGCTTTCCCATCAACAATCTCGGTGAGTGTCACCGGTGCGACACGGAGCAGATCAAGCGTTCCACGCTCGATCTCTTCCGTAATCGAGTCCACTGTGATCGAGCCGCTGATGAAGATCGGGAGAAAAACAAGGAGTGGTACCAAGATTGTGTACGTAAAGTCGTAGTACGGGTTACCGTCACTCTCACCAAGCGGGGATAGTGGGGTCTGTTCAAGGAACGCAGCTCGATCGACTCGCTGTTGTCGTTCAAGGGTTTGGAGCACGCCTCGGGCTTCCGTGACAATGATTGTTGTCTCAACGTTTGAATCCGGCACAGTTGTCACTATCCGTATCCGATCGTCCTCCCAATTTGCGGTGAAGATGAGTTGTGCACTCCCTTGTTGGAACGCAGACTGTGCGCTCGCTTGGTCATCGTAGCTGGTTGTCGAAACCCGCTCATGCTCACTCGCTGCAGCGAGCAGTTCGTCTGCTGCATCGCCTGTCACTGCCGCTTCGATAGTGTAACCATCAACACCGGTTGGATCATACAACGAGACCAACCCAACGACTAAAAACGAGGAAAATCCTGCAACGAACAGCTGGATTGCAAGCGCAAGCACGATCGTCTTCTCTTTGCCGAGCATCCGAACCTCACGACCGGCGATCGTCAGCCGTGGATTCCTCCGACTGGATTCGTTGGTACGCTTACGCATAGAACGTCACCACCACATAGTTGTACAGCGCGTGTACAAGCGTCGCAATAAACAGTGCACTCCCGTAGACCAGTCTGCTATCTCTGGCCCCAACGGCAGTAATCATCGCCGTCACCACGTGCAGTGCAAGCGGGGCAAGGAGCAATCCGATGGTTAGCGTTGGTGTCAGTCCAACTGGCGCAAACGCTGCCTGTCCCAGTGCGAGTTCTGGGAGCCCAACAACTTGGGCGATCGCAGTGAACTTTTCGGCAACGAAGAATGCGGCCCCGGATGCAATTCCGAGTCCGAGTGCAACCGGAAGCGCGCGATCGAAGCGGGCGCGCTGGTAGCCAGCATAGATGTGGATGCTCTTTGCAATCTCTTCGATCGCTGCAATCGTAATGAGCAGTATCGGAATCGAAAGCTCGATCGGGGCAACAAAGAGAACCGCGATTGCAAGTAACTCGGCAACAAAAACAAACGGAACGAACAGTGCAGTCCACAGGGCAACAGACCGATAGCCCGACAGCTGTGCGTTGAGCGCATCAAGAAACTTGTCCGGGATCGACTTTTGTGTGAACATATCCTCTTCGCGGTAGGTCCCGGCACCAAGCGCAAACAGAACGACAGATCCGACAACAAATGGAACCGTCGAAAAGAGCAGTTCTCCCATCGTTGCTGATTGCCCTTGCAGGTCCATCACAACGATCGTCAGTGGCGAAATAAGTGCGATCGGCGTGACATTGGTAAAGATTGCAGGCACGAACACGTACGTCGTAATAAACACGGAGATGGTCACGGTGACAAATGTCAGCTCTTTAAATGAGCGTGCGAGCATCCCGCCGACGAATGTTGCCGACAGGAACGCGAGAACGATCGGGAGCACACCGGCGATCGATTGGAGTCCCCCACCGACTGCAACTGCAATAATGCCACAGACTCCCATTCCTGCTGTGAAGTACGGAAGCGTCTTTCCGGCAATGATTGTACGGCGTGAGACGGGGGCAACTAACAGCAGCTCACCCCGCCGATTGATCCGTTCATTGAGGATTGTGCTCCCGTATGCTTGAATTACAAAATTAAGCGGGATGAGAAACACGAATGCCAACAGTAGCGAACTAAACGGGAACGGTGGCTGGATTGTCGCCGGTGAGCCGCTCTGCTCGCCACCGAAAACACCAGTGCCGATCGCAGGTGGTGGACCACTGGCCGTATCTGTGCCACCACTAGTCTCAGCGCCCGAATCAGGTTGCTCCCCGTTTGTTTCTGCACCGGTGTCACGGTCACTGCCGCTGTCTGTGTCCCCTTCGAGATCACGGTCGCTCGTCGATGTGTCATCCGCTTGTGCTGCAGCGAGCGCTTCAGGGGTATCGACAAACCGAGTGAGATACTGAATGTCAACAAGCACCGGATATGCGGCAGTTTGGTTCGGCTCGCTTGCCATCTGTCTCTCGTTGTAGCGATCGATTTCAGAGAGTAACGCAGCGTGTGCGGCGTCGCCTTTTTCAGTTCCTGTTGTCTGCCAGCTTATAAATTGGTCGTCGAATGCTTCAATGATGACATCCTGATCCCCCCGAGCGAGCGCTTCATGATCAGGTGGGTGTGCGCTCAGTTGGCTGCTCTGTGCAACAACAGGATAGTACGGGTTCTCTGTGTCAACGCCAACGCGGTAGATATCCCGATCGATCGCCACGCCACCAGCACCGGACATCACAACCCCACCGACGACACCACCAGTGAGAAGCAGGAGGA
>LFIK01002017.1_pt1 | contig 16300 bp, 9 predicted proteins | sample 643401 | NCBI WGS metagenome assembly LFIK01 (sample SAMN03777447, study PRJNA286221) | soda lake metagenome | biome: soda lake; feature: Kulunda steppe; material: water; isolation source: sample T5-Br brine of Lake Tanatar-5 | place: Russia: Kulunda steppe | collected 2010-07
ATTTTCAAAGAATACAGCGGCATGCAGCCCGGTGAGATTGTGACGATTAACGGCAGCGTGAAGCAGCATCGCTATTTTTATAACAAGACACTTGAGAATGCAAAAAAGGCAGAATCCAAAGATCTAGACAGGCTTGCTTCCCGGCTGGATTCAATACTTTTAGAGGTAATCTCTGAAATTACAGATGCACTGCCGGAAGGACGAAGAATTGTAGTTCCGCTAAGCGGTGGGCACGATTCAAGACTAATAGTAAACTATCTCTATAAGGTTGGCTTCAGGAACGTTCTGTGCTACACCTACGGCTTGCAGGGAAACAAACAATCGCGAGCCAGTCGTAAGGTAGCAGAAGAACTAGGCTTCGATTGGCATTTTGTGGAATACACCGAAGAGAAGTGGAAGAAACTACATGATGATGGAGAGATAGAGAGTTTCATCGACTTCGCATCCAGAGGTGTATCAACCCCTCACCTTCAGGATTTCCTGGCAGTTTATGAACTCCGGGAAAAGGGAATTTTATGGGATGATGACGTGGTTATGCCGGGCCATGGCCTCGATATTTTGTGCCAGGTAATAGATGTAAAGAGCTACAAAGAAAACCTTATTGAAGGAACTGTACAGAGATTTGAACAGCGGAAAAATTTTAAAAGAAAATACGGGACCGCACTTTTTCAAAGATACCGGGAACACAAGGATTCGTTTCCTTATAGCGATAAATATTTTATTGATTTTATGTTCTGGCAGGAAAACCAGGTGAAATACCTCGTGAACAGCGTTCGTGTATATGAATATTTCGGTCTGAACTGGTGCGTAGCCTATTGGGACAGGCGTATTACCGATTTTTGGTACTCCATAGCAATGGAGAGTAAATTTAACAGAGATTTGTTGCGTGAAATGGAGAGAATATCCCTCCTGCATGAAAAGATTCAGGCTATTCCTTTCTGTGATGAACGTGTGGTAAACCGGGATGAAAAGAAAAAAAACTCTGTCCACCAGAAGTTAAAGAAAATGATTCCGTCCCAGGTAACGGTAGCCCTGCTGAGGATTATGAAAAAGAAACTGTCGCTCGACGAGGGTATGAATTTGATCTATGCAAAAAAAATAGACAGAGTTGCAGAGATTGCAGGAGATAAAAAAAGATGGCCCAAACGGGCAGTAAATTATTTTGGAGAGGAACGAAACCGGCTTCCTTACCAGGTCAATCATGAGCTGCTGGTGCGCATGCATACCCTGGCGTTAGTATTGAAAAAGAACAAAAACCGGTAATATGGAGAAAATAATTTTTCAAAAAGATACCCTGAGCGATATAACAAGTTCAAAGTCACCACTAAGGATTGAACTAAGTGAGAAACTGTTTTCATATCTTTCTGAAGTGATGAATGATATTCATGACACAACCTTTTCGGAACGTTTTTGGACTCTGTTGCTGAGGAGCCATGTGAACGCCGTGATCAGCCGAAAACCCCTGCTGGAACAGAAGGAACATAACAGAAAGCCGGATCTCTATCCGGTAAATGGTTATTCATTTCCCGGTAGAAAACAAAAAATAAAGCAAACGGTGATACGAACTGCAAAGTGGGCTCTTTCCATATTAAATGAGAGAACTCTTTTTCAAACCGTCAAAAATAATGAAAGCCTGTTGCTGGGGTTTCCGACAAGTGAAGCACTGAACCGAGAGGAGCTGGGAGTTGCTCTGCCTTATTTCCAGCCATTTTTTTGCACCCCGGGTAATAAAAGCAAACGACAGAAAGTGAACGATTTGGCCGGTGATACAGAAGACATTTTTTTGAAAAATGTAATTAAAGAGCTGCCGAAAATCCTGGTGGAACACTTTCGCAATTTGTACAACCGGATTCCGGTTTCCGAACCGAAAAAGAAGACGTTTCATATTCACTTACCGGGAACTGTTTTAACAGAGTACCTGGTGGCTAAATACTTGGAGAAAGGTGCAAAACTGATATGGTATCAACACGGATCAGAGTACGGGGAATTTACTAATGATTACGCACATTATTTTGAACACAAATTGTCAGATCGCTTCAGAACCTGGGGGTGGAAGATTCGTGAATATGACGAGCCGTGGACAGCCTACCGGCTTGAAGCCTTCAGGGAAGAGTATACCGGGTACAACAAAGAGGCTGCCTACAAGGTTTTGATCTGCTATCCGGACCTTAATAATAAACGTAGAGAGGAGCATAAGCTGTTGTCTCATCAACTTTTTTCTGAACTGGACGACGAAAAATACCCTAAAATATTATCGAGGCCAAGGCGTTCAAACAAACTGCACAGTCACGCATCAGAGCTAAGTTTTATCCGAGATGAGAGAGTGGAGGTGAGCTCCGGTTTGAGGCCGATGATGAAGGAGATGTCGGAGTGTGAACTGGTACTTCAGGTGAATGTACCCTGCACCAATTTTCTGGAGTGTTTATTTGTGGATCACCCAACGGTTGGGATTCTTCGGAATGATCAGCCCACCGATATAGTGAAACCCTACTACGAATTTTTCCAAAAAGAAGGCGTGTTGCATACCGATATGAAATCATTGGTGGAACACCTGAACAGGATAAATATACGGGAATGGTGGGATGAGCTGATGCACCGAGAAGAGTACCGGAATTATAAGCAAACGTTTGCAAGATCACCAGAATAATTAATTGGAACAATAAGAGATAGTTTGATGAAAATATTAATCGTAAGCCGTTCATTCTATCCTGTGAATACGCCCAGGGCATTCCGTACAACGGAGCTTGTAAAGGAGTTTACACGTCAGGGCCATGACGTTACGCTTCTTACAGTCAGAAACGAAAAAGAGCACCCGGCGTTTGAACGTGAACATGGCGTCACCATCAAAGATCTTGGTCCTCTTTCTTTTTCTGATATTGATACCTCCTCCTCTGTGAAAGCTTTAAACTTACTGAAGCGGGCGGTTCGAAGAGGGCTCTATCAGTTTTTTGAGTACCCGAATATTGAGCTGATGTGGAGGGTGAAAAAGAAGTTGAGGGAGGAGTCGGGCTACGACCTGATGATATCGATCGCGGTACCCCACCCGATTCACTGGGGTGTGGCGTGGGCACGGAATAATCAGCATAGGATAGCCGATACCTGGGTGGCCGACTGCGGTGATCCTTTTATGGGGTCCGACATGGACTCCTTTAAAAAATTGTTCTATTTCAAATTTTTTGAAAAGGCTTTCTGCAGAGAAGCAGGCGCAATCTCCGTACCGATTGAGGGGGCCGTTGAAGCCTACTACCCGGAATTTCATGATAAAATTGAGGTGATTCCACAAGGTTTCAACTTTGAGGAGGTTAAGATTGATAAGGAGGCTTACAGCCCGAATGCGGTGCCAACCTTTGCCTATGCGGGCGGTTTTATCCCGGGATTACGCGATCCCCGGAAATTTCTTGACTATTTGGCTGATCTTGATAAGGATTGGAAGTTTATACTCTATTCGCAAGACCGGGCCCTTCTGGATCCCTATGTTAAAAAGACAGGGGGTAAAGTGGAAGTCCGCGACTATATACCGCGAAAGGAGCTTCTGCAGAAGCTGGCTGGGATGGATTTCCTGGTCAATTTTGAAAACAGTTCTCCAAAGATGATGCCGAGTAAACTGATCGACTACTATCTCACAGGCCGCCCGGTACTTTCGGTGAACGGAAACGAGGTGGATACGGTGGTTTTGGGTCATTTCCTGACGGGAGACTATTCTGGCGGATACAACTATAAAAATATTGATCGTTATCGAATTGAAAAAGTGTGCGGAAAATTTTTACAACTTTGCGATAAAAGATAAGGATGAATATTGGACGCAATAATAAAGAGGCATTTTATGCGGCAGGATTGTTCCTGGTCTGGCCTTTTCTTGCGTTTTATACCGCATTGCTAAACCGGAAAAAATCGTGGGCAAAAAACATTTGTTGGGCATTTGTCGCTTTTTTTGGATTTACATTTGCCATTGGTACTGAAAACCAAAGTGCGGATATTGTACGATATATCGCGGGTTACCAGTCGTTGCATAACGTTCAAATGACCTTTGCCTCCGCTGCGGAGTACCTCAGTTTTGAAGAGAATAAAGATATAGTTAGACCCTTCATATCACTTGTCCTGTCCCGGATTACCGATCACCCGGCAGCGCTCACATTGACCTATGGCATAGTTTTTGGCTTCTTTTTCTCAAGGAACATGTGGTATGTGCTGGAGAGGCTGGAAGACAAGATCAAGCCTGTTACAATGTTGTTGATTGGATGCTTCTTTTTAGTCATTCCAATCTGGGACATGAACGGTTTCCGGATGTGGACAGCGGCCCATATCTTTCTCTACGGAGCCCTTCCCTATTTGTGTGAAGGAAAACGAAATGGGGTGATCATAGCGGCTCTCTCCATACTGGTACATTTCTCATTCATTGTACCGGTTCTTGTCCTTGGCGTATATATGGTTGTAGGAAACTGGCTGGCGGTCTATTTCGGGCTCTTCATCTCCACCTTTTTTATTGCAGAGATCGACCTTAGGGCTTTCAATGATTTTGTTGAAGCGTATGCACCGCTCTCACTGCAGGAGCATACGGCTGGTTACAGGGGAGAAACTTATGTTGAGGAGTACAGGAGAGGGGATACTGATACCGTATGGTATGCAAACTATTATACAAAAGTTTTGAGCTGGTCAGTGATGGGCTTTTTAGTTGTTTTGTTTTTGAAAGGGCGGGGTTTTTTCAGGGAAAACCGCTATTGGCTCAATCTTTACTCGTTTACGCTTGTGTTGTACAGCGTTGCAAATATATTGAGTACCATCCCTTCGGGCGGTCGTTTTATAGCGGTGGCGAATCTCTTTTCACTGGCTCTGATCATACTCTATATTCACAGTCGTCCAAGGGATTTAATGATGAAAAGGTTTATATGGGTAGCTGTACCTGCTCTGTTACTTTATATTGTAGTTGCCATCAGGATCGGACTCTACTCAATGAGCGCAACCTCCATTATAGGGAATCCGGTTGTGGCATTTTTTACAGCAGGGGATAATATTTCATTGAATGACGTCATGAGAATGATATTGTAAAAGGTTAACGCAGACCGTTGAGTGATTGAATGTATGACTTTGACTAGTCAGCGTCGATCCGGTCAAACGCTCAAAGTTACTATCGATGAATTAAATATCTTGATTTCTCTCAAAGAAAAGGTGTAGAATAATTTAGATGAATGAACTACCTCGTGGGCTCTGCCACGAGGTAGTTCATTTCCAGACCTGCAAATAAATATTCTAATTTAATCAGCATGAGTGACAAAGTTTTTTCGGTCATTATTCCCACATATAACGACTGGGAGCGCCTTTTAAATTGTATCGAAGCACTGGAACTGCAGACTTTTGCCAGAGACCGATTCGAAGTTCTTGTTGTAAATAACGCTAAAGCTGCAGAAATTCCTTCAGGTTACAGTATACCTGATCTTGCGAAGGTTCTACATGAGCCAGTAGCGGGATCATATATGGCCAGAAATTTTGGTGCTGAGATGGCCAGGGGTAAAATACTTGCTTTTACAGATTCTGACTGTTTACCGGAGCCGGGCTGGTTAAAAAATGCAGCAAACATTTTTACTGAAAATGACTGCGATTTGATTGGAGGAAAAATTAATCTGTACAGAGAGGAGGATGGCAGTCAAATTGCCTACATCTTTGAAAAACATACTGCATTTCAACAGCAAGAGACTGTTCCCGAAGGAAATTCCGTAACTGCCAACTTATTTATAAAAAAAACAGTATATGAGCGTTTAGGTGGTTTTGACGGAACAATGAAATCGGGTGGAGACTGGGAATTTACCAGGCGTGCAGTAAATAAAGGCTACATTCTCGAATACTCAAAATCTGTTGTCGTAAAACACCCTGCCCGCAGATCTATTGGAAACATTTTTTCTAAACAGAGGCGATTTGCTGCATGGGGCCTGCTGAATATAAAGAGAAGATATGGTCACTCGACACCGCGCATCATTTTGAGTACTATTAAAGGGGGACTAATACAGGTTGCGGAGGCGATGAATATGAAGGTAAAGTTTCATAAAAGACTTCTTATTGCTTCTATTCAGTTTTTGATCACTGTTTATAAATTTCTCTTGCAAATGGGTATCTGGCTCAGGTTGATTAACCCCAATCGGATACGTGAATAAAGGAGCCTCATGAATTTTAATTAATTATATCTCTTTGGGGTTCTCAACCGATTATTTGATAGTCACAGTTGATCTCTCCTGTATTGCAATCGGGGCATTGTGCAAATTTAGTTAAAATATGGATCATATTTGCTGATGTTTTAGGTTATAGATCAACCCAAAAGATCGGACAAGGAGACCTTTTTTTGTAGTCACCCACCGGTGGGTGACTACAATTCCCTCAGACACACAAATGTGGACAGAACTCAAAAAAAGATAAAGTAGGATTACTTTGGTTTAGCAACTCATCTATTGCATCTAACTCAAATGTGATTCAATTTTGGTTTGGGGTAAAAATCGAACCTCATAAACTCCGTTCAGAACTTAATAAGGGCAATTTAGTTTTACCGGACACCAATGATTATTTCATAAATAAAAAGACTTAACCGATGCAAAAACTGAAAAGGTTGATCAGAACAAATCTTATTAATATTCCCGGCTGGAGAACCCGACGAAGGATTGTGGTGATTGAATCAGACGACTGGGGAGCCATTCGGCAATCGTCACCGGATGTTCTTAAAAAGATGAAGCAGTGGGGGGTGGATCTTCGGCACGATCATTACATCCGGAACGACGCGTTAGCTTCGGAGTCCGACCTTGAAGCTCTTTTCAATACCCTTAAAACCGTACAGGATTCGAATGGGCGCCCCGCAGCTATTACGGCCAACACAATAATGGCCAATCCCGATTTTGAGAAAATGGAACAAGAGGGTAAACACCGATACATATATGAGCCGTTTACAGAAACCCTGAAACGCTACCCCCGGCATAAAAAGAGTTTCAGCCTCTGGAAAGAGGGGATGAAGAACGGGCTATTCCGGCCTCAGTTTCACGGGCGTGAACACCTTCAGGTAAACCGATGGTTGAAGGGGTTATCCTTAAAAAAATCAGTTATATCTAGGGCGTTTAACCATCATGTTTATGGAATTAGTTTGGGTACAACTAGGGAAATTAGTAAAAGCTATATGGCTGCTTGGGAATGGGACAACAGTAGCGATAGGGATTACTCTTTTGATGCCATTGAAGATGGATTGCGGATGTTTGAGGAAACATTCGGTTATCGCTCACTCACGGCGATCGCTCCCAATTACACCTGGAACGCGGAGATAGAGCAGTTGATGTTCCGGAATGGAGTGAAGGGACTGCAGGGTGGTGTTGTTCAGCGCGCACCCCGCGCAAACGGAAGTGGCAACACAAACATCCGGCACTATACGGGACAAAGAAATAAACTGGGGCAGATCTATACGGTGCGGAACTGCCGTTTTGAACCCTCGGAAAACCCGGATAAAGACTGGGTAAGCAGCTGTCTTAAAGAGATTAATACCGCATTCAGGTGGCGGAAACCGGCGATCATTGAAAGCCACAGGGTCAACTTCATCGGGTACATCAATCCGGAAAATAGTGACAGAAACCTGAAGATGTTCGGTGAATTGCTGGAGAAAATTGTAAAAACCTGGCCAGATGTGGAGTTTGTAACATCAGACCGTCTGTGTGAGATTATCGCGGGCGAGTGAGTTGTTGCAATTTTTTAAGGGCTTTAAGTGCGATACACAGAGTTACTGAAGAAAAATCAAAATGCACGGTTCTCTCTAGAATTACATATTGCAAAACGGGCAAGGGCGGGTATTAAATTCCGGACCAGTACTGGTTTTTGGGTTAAAAGTCAGTCAAAACTCTTTACAATTCTACTGTTCGACAATTTAACAAATCCACAGTCCCACACCTATCTCCCTCATCTAATCCCAGATACCCAATCCCTATAGAATTTATTAATACCTCCTCAAAACATTGAATTTAAGCTCCCGATCAGTTACCGTTATTAACGGGTAAAAAAAACAGAAGAATGAGTGAAAAGATACGAGTTATCATAACAGGAGATACTCACCTTGGTGGCGGAAGGGTGAAGGAACTCGCAGAGATAAACGATGCTGAAGAGCTGTTTGGAAATTTTTTACCCCTGATAAGGAGTGCAGATATCTCCATTACCAATCTGGAATCGCCCGCGATAGACGACGGCGAGCCGATACCCAAAACCGGACCCAATCTTAAAAGCCCGGATGGAACAGTGGAGGTGCTGAAAAATGCAGGATTTGATCTGGTGACTCTCGCCAATAATCATATAATGGATTATAAAGATGAAGGATTACACAGTACCATAGTTGCATGTAAACAGGCCGGTATTGAAACAGTTGGTGCAGGAAGCTCACTTGAGGAAGCCAAAAAACCGTTTATTCGTGAAATCCGCGGAATTCGTCTGTCCGTGATCAATATAGCCGAAAATGAGTTCGGTACCACTCAAAACGCAACTCCCGGCTGCCATCCGCTTGATCCCGTTCAGAATTACTACAGCATCCGAAAGGCTAAAGAGGAATCTGATAGAGTAATCGTGATTGTTCATGGCGGACACGAGCATTACGAGCTGCCCAGCCCGCGGATGAAGGAGACCTATCGTTTTTTTGCTGATGCGGGTGCGGATGCCGTTGTGGGTCATCATACACACTGCATCAGCGGGTACGATGTTTACAACGATACACCCATACTCTACAGCCTGGGGAACTTTCTTTTCGACGCAGAAACACATTTTTCAGGCATTGCTACTCCGTGGCACACAGGCATGATTGCAGAGCTAAATGTGAATAAGAGTGGGATCGATTTTGATTTGCATCCTTTTGTGCAAAATGCGGAGGAGGCCGGATTGAGAAGCCTGACTGCTGCTGAAAGAAATGAATTTGAGGAAACTATAGAAAAATTAAATAAAACCATTCAACAGGATGAACTGTTGGCAGATTCGTTCGATGACTACTGTGCCCGGATGAATAAGATGTACAGCAGTTATATAGAACCACACTCATCACAAATACTGCACGCCCTTCGAAACCGTAAATTACTTCCCTCTATGCTGAGCGGGCGGAAAAAGAGACTGTTGCTTAATCTCACCCGCTGTGAAGCACACCGGGATGTGCTTATTAAAACACTCAAGATATGAAAATAGCTATACACCACCGGGAAGACGGATTCAGCTGGCGCTGGATCGAATACTGCAAGCTTAAAGGAATTCCTTATAAGCTGGTAAATTGCTACGATTACGATATTGTGGAGCAGCTCAATGACTGTGATGCTCTCATGTGGCACTTTTACCAAGGGAGCGCTAAGGACGTGCTTTTTGCCAAGCAGCTGCTCTATTCACAAGAGACGGCCGGGAAAAAGGTTTTTCCCGATTTCCAAACGTGCTGGCATTTTGATGATAAAGTGGGTCAGAAATACCTGCTGGAGGCTGTTAATGCTCCGCTTGTACCTTCATATGTTTTTTATGACAGGAAAACCGCAATGGAATGGATAAATTCAGCGAACTTTCCCAAAGTATTTAAGCTTCGCAGGGGATCGGGCTCAGACCATGTCAGGCTGGTACCCGATCGTAAAGCTGCAAGAAAACTGGTTAGGAAGGCTTTCGGGTCCGGTTTCCCACAGTATAATGCCGGTTCAAACCTGAAAGAGAGATGGCGAAAGTTCAAAGTTGGAAAAAGTAACTGGAATCATCTGCTGAAAGGGGTGATCAGGCTGGGCTATACAACAGAGTTTTCACGTGTAATCGGTAATGAAAAAGGATATATATATTTTCAGGATTTTATTCCGGATAACAAACATGATATCCGTGTAAATGTGGTTGATGGCAAAGCGTTTGCCGTAAAGCGCCGGGTCAGGGAGAACGACTTCCGGGCGTCGGGCAGCGGTTACCCCGAGTTCGAGAAACACCACTTCCCCAATGAAGTGATTGAAATAGCCTTACAGCTGACCAAAAAACTGAAACTGCAGGCAGTGGCTTACGATTTTCTGGTTCATAACGGCAAATTTGTAATCTCAGAAATAAGCTATGGATTTTGTGATATGACGGATGCCTGTACCGGATATTGGGATGAAGAGATGAACTGGCACCCCGGGCACTTCTATGAACAGGACTGGATGGTGGATATGATGGTTCGGGAAACATCCGGAACACAATTCGGTCATAAAACAGAAAGTCTTTATAAAGAGCAGATATAATTGTTTAATCGCAGAGGCAGTATAAAATCATGAAAATCGCTATACACCATAGTAAAGGCGGGTTCAGCAGCAGCTGGATCAGCTATTGTCAAAAACAGGGGATTGATTATAAGGTTATAAACTGCTACGAATCTGATATTGTAACCCGACTTTCTGATTGTGATGCCCTTATGTGGCACTTTCATCATGCTAATTGCAGAGACGTACTTTTTGCCAAACAGCTCATCTACTCTCTGGAATCGGCGGGTATGGTGGTTTTTCCGGACTTTCATACTTGTTGGCATTTTGATGACAAAGTGGGACAAATGTATCTGCTTAAGTCGGTCGGGGCTCCGGTGGTTCCTACCTATATCTTTTACGAAAAAGGAAAAGCATACGAGTGGGCTGAAAATGCAGTTTTTCCTAAGGTATTTAAACTCAGAACAGGTTCTGGATCATCTCATGTACGACTTGTTTCCGGAAGGAAAGAGGCAAGAAAATTTATTAATAAAGCGTTTGGGAAAGGTTTTAAGCAGTATGAGCCACGATCGAATCTGAAAGAGCGCTGGCGTAAATATCGTGCGGGGAAATCGAGTCTTTTAAATATTCTAAAAGGAATGGTTCGATTTGGCTATACCACCGATTTCGACCGGATTGTTGGAAATGAGAAGGGATATGTCTATTTCCAGGACTTTATTCCGGATAATGAATTTGATATTCGTGTAATCGTAATTGACAACAAAGCCTTTGCAATTAAGAGGTTGGTAAGGGAAAATGATTTCAGAGCATCGGGTAGCGGGTTTATTGAGTATGGGAAGGAGAACTTTGATAACGAAATTGTACAGAGATCTTTTGAACTGACTGATAAATTGAAGAGCAGTTCTTTGGTGTTAGATTATATATTTGATGGGAAACAACCCCTAATTTCTGAGATCAGCTACGGTTTTACAAAAGAAGGATATGAACAGTGTGAAGGTTATTGGAACAAGGATTTGACTTGGCATGAGGGCTTATTTAACCCTCAGGGGTGGATGGTTGAAAGTGTTATACAACAAATAAGGGAAAAGAACAGGAGAGCAGATATTGTCGAGCCTTCATGAGCTTCAGGAAAAAAGCACGGATTACTATATATATAAAATGGGAGGCTGGCAGGCCGATTGCACCGAAGCCGCTATCGAGAAGATGCTGGAGCGGGTGTGAAAGGCCTTCATCAAAACCCTGACCCTCGATATTGACAAAGGGTTTGCCGACCACCGGTCGATTGGCAGAACATAAGACGTTGATGTACACTTTACCCGCCCGTATACCTCACAGGATAAGGGCACTGTCGAGAACAGAATTGGAGTAATACGTCAGTTCTTTCCAAAGGGTAAGGATCTGCGGGATGTGTCCGAGCAACAAATCAAAACCATCGAACGTCACCTCAACAATCGCCCTATTCGAAAATTTGATTACCTTTCACCTATTCAACAAACCCATAAACATCGCGCTTTTGCATTAGTGACTTAAACACGGCATGTAAGGTTTTAGTATCTTTTTATCAAAATATTTTTCATAAAATAAATTATACTTCTCAGTACCAAGCCCAATTTGAGGATTTTTCTAACCTCTGCCAACTCAAATTAGATCCGAATAACCGCTGGATTCAGTTAGGAGCTCTGCTGCCGTGGGATCGGATGGTTGAAGTTTATGCCAAACGCTTTTCGCCCAACATGGGAGCCAGAGCGGTGAATCCCCGCTGGATCTTCGGCGCCTTCATCATCAAACACAATTTATTGCTAACCGATGAAGAAGTACTGCAGTTTTTCCTGGGCCTGGAGACCTACCGTCCCATGCAACTATTTTCACCAACTCTGTTTGTGGAGTTGCGAAAGAAGCTCGGGTGAAGACCGAGTGCGTCATTGGTTAGCATTGGGAGCTGGCAGGCGATCGGTTGGCAGTCAAGCCACGCACCTACCGAAAGAAGGCCCTCAAACGGTATCTGAGTCAGTCGAAAAAGAAGAAAGCCTCCAAGACCAGCTTGCGCAAAACCCTTCGATATCTGCTCAACTGTGTAGAGTGTAATCTGAGACATATTGACCAGATGCTGGTCCTGTTGGATAATAGAGAATTTCCGTTGACTCACAAATGCCAGCGCCAGTTGTGGGTCATCCATACGCTATACGCCCAGCAGCGGGGCATGTATGTTTCCGACAGCCGCCAGTGTAATGACCGTATTGTGAGCACCTCCCAGCCGCATGTTCGCCCAATTATGCGCGATAAAACCGGCAAGAGTATAGAGTTTGGGGCCAAGCTGGGCCTGTCACTGTTTGGCGGCTTACCCACCAGACGATCAACTGGGACGCCTACAAAGAAGCCTCTGATCTGCAGGATCAGGCGGAAACCTACCGGCTGCTGACTGACCATTATCCGGAGTTGGTTCAGTGCGACAAGATCTACCACACCAACGACAACCGAAACTGGTGTAGCGAGCGCGGCATCCGCATAACAGCTCTTCCAAAAGGGCCAAAACCTAAACTAAGTGCCTATCAGAAACGCAAGCAGCGCTATGAATACGCTGAGCGCAACCACATTGAGGGGCGCGTTGGCAATGCCAAACAGGAACTTTCACTGAATCAATCAAAACTAAACTTCAGGATACTTCAGAGGCCTGGATTGCAGCCACTCTGTTTGAACTGAACCTTTCTGCTTTCGCCGCCCGATCAGGGGTGACTTTTTGAGGAAGCCTTAATTCTTGGCGAACTATATCAATGGGTATAAAAAAATAAATGATAATTACATTGGAACTTTCTAATTCATATTAAGTAGTAACAAATGCTCAGGCAGGTTTGTCTAACTAAGATGTATTTAATCATAGCTACATCAAAGAATCTGTCTTGTAACAAATGCACCTCTATATACTCTTTAGTAGTGTAGAAAGTAATAAAAAACAGTTTAAAGCTGATCAAACTGTATCTCAATGACGATGCAGTGGTTATCTAATAAAATTAGTGATGTTAAGAATGAGAAATTTAGTTGTAATCTTTTTTTTGGGGCTACTATTCCCAATGCAAGCTATTTCGCAATATCAAAACAGTGAGGCCGGTGATCTCCAGGCACTGATCGACCTCTACCAGTCAACCAACGGCAATAACTGGACAAACACGCAGGAAAACAATAAGCCGTGGGATCCAAATGCCACATCACTGCCTGATAATACGGACTGGTATGGTGTTACCACTGAAGTTATTAACGGAGAAAGAAGGGTTGTTCATCTTGATCTTCAAAGAGGATCACATTCACAGCCTGAAGACGGTTCTGATCCAAGTGAGAGTGGTGTCCTGTTGGGTAATAATGCCGAAGGACAACTGCCAGCTTCTCTCGGAAATCTAAGTAAGATCAGGTATTTCAACGTAAAACAGAATAAACTTACAGGTGACGTTCCGCAGGGATTATCTGAATGGACAGAAGTAAGAAGAATACTTCTAACGGGTCATACAAGAGAGCCAAGGTTCTTCAATTTTAACCATCCAACTGGTGGTGGTGCTGTATCAGGAAAAACAACGTATGCAACAAACTCATTTACAGGCTCGATTCCAAATCCTTCTAAATGGGCAAATATTGAGGTTTTTGAAAGCCAGCAAAATGCAAGCCCTGAAAATCCGAATCAGGGGACAGGGTTAACAGGCACATTGCCACCTGAGTTTAGTCAGACACCAATATCTATGATTATTATTGCACACAATAGCCTTGAGGGTTCATTACCAGCGGAATGGGGAGACTGTGAAAATCTACATTATATAAATGTTTCTGATAATAATCTTACAGGTAATTTACCTCATGAATGGGGACAGTTAAATATGTACCATATTCGGCTTGGATACAATAATCTTTCTGATTCAAACGGTATTCCTGAATCATGGGGTAATTGGTCAATATTGGATTCGTTTAATGTTAAGTCTAATAATTTATCAGGCCCATTCCCAACGCATATATTAGAAACGGGGGCTCTTTATTTTAATCTTGGATTTAATAATTTTAGCGGAGAATTGCCTGAAACTATTGATACTTCAAATATGAGTATTAATACGGCTTTAGTTTTTGACTTAGTTGGTAATAATTTTAGTGGTGCACTTCCGGGATGGTTGACTGATCAAAGAATTATTCAGTTTGATGTTTCACACAATAATTTTAATGGTGATTTGCCAGTAGAATTTCATGATTCTAATAAGATATTTTATCAACGGCTGAGATTATTTAGGATCCAGCAAAATAATTTTACAGGGCAATTACCTTCAGCAAATTTAGGACCAGATATATTCATTGCTCAGATGGGGAACAATGATTTTACTGGCAGCTTGCCTGATGAATGGGGCAATATTGCTACAAGTAGAAACCTTACTCTTGAGGTGCATAATAATAATTTATCAGGCCCTATTCCTGTAGAAGTGGCAAATCTTACTTCTACAAGTACGAGTGGATGGGGAACATTAGATATACGTAATAACAAATTTACAGAGACTGATATTTCACCTTTTGAAACAGAACTTTTAAATCAACATCCAGGTATTGATTTTCAGAAAGGTGGTCAAAATCCGGGTGACGATGGCGGTTCGGGGGGTGGTGAAGAACCGAATCTGCCTTCAACTCCTTTACTGCAATCGCCGTCCAATGGTGCTTCCGATGTTTCTGTAAATCCGAATTTCTCCTGGAGCTCAGTTAGTGCAGACAGCTATACGTTACGTGTTTACAGTTCCGGTAATCTGGTCTTTGAAAATACAGGTAAGGGTACAAGCTATACCACACCCTCAAGCCGAACACTTGCTTACGATACAGGGTATAGTTGGAGAGTGCGCGCGACGCGTGACGGTTTGACGAGTGACTGGAGTTCATCACGATCTTTTACAACTGAAAGTGGTGGCAGTGGAGATGACTCTTCCGGTTCAGGCAGCGATCCATTAACTTCACCGGATCTTTCTTCTCCTAAAAATGGCGCAACTGGGGTTTCCCTGACGCCCACTTTGGAGTGGAACAGTTTGAATGCAGACTACTACATTTTGCAACTGGAAAATTCTTCAACAGAAACACTTGTCATAGACACGGAAGTAAACGGCACCAGCTATTCGGTGAAAAATAATGAATCTCTAAACAATGAGACACTCTACAAATGGAGGGTGCATGGAGTGAAGGACGGTGTTCCGGGCGAGTGGAGTTCCATTGCGGAGTTTACAACTCAGGCTGAAGGTGGCGGAAACGGAAACAACGGCAGAGGGCCTCAGAAATCAACGCCTGCCAAGGATGAGAAGAAGGTTTCGAAAAAAACGACATTTAAGTGGGAATCTGTGGAAAGTGCTGAATCGTACACCATAGAGGTACGGGAAGCATCCACATCCACCTTGTTTGTGGCAGAAGAGGTGACGGACACAATGTATGTGTCTGCTCGTGAGATGAAAGGGAATACGGAGTATGTGTGGCGGGTGCGTGCAACCGTTCAGGGGCAGGTCGGAGAGTGGAGTGATGAGTGGGAATTTACCACAACGGATGAAAATGAGGAGACGGCACTGGAAGTGGAGTTGAGTCAAAACTATCCGAATCCGTTTAATCCGTCCACAAATATCCGGTTTACAATTAATGAGCAGCAGGAGGTATCGCTTAAGGTGTATGACATGGCCGGTAGATTGGTGGCTAATCTGATCGACGGCAGCACACTCTCTGCCGGAACCCACAACGCCAGCTTTAACGCGAACAGCCTGGCCAGCGGAATCTATTTCTATCGGTTGATCACTCCGGGCGAGATAGTGACCCGGAAGATGACCTTGATGAAATAGGGGACTCACCCCCGGCCCCTCTCTACGCGTAGAGAGGGGAGGCGAAGTAAATCCAAATTCTCGTTTCCCCCTTTGAAGGGGGGCAGGGGGATGACGGAATCCACAGTTCTACAGTAAACAGTGCCAACAGTTTCGGTGATTTATCTCACCCACCGCGGAGTAGATTTCTCGACTCGCTTCGCTCGCTCGAAATGACAGGGTGCCTGGCTTCAAAGGCAGCGTATTAGGTTGTCCGGTGGTGCGCCATTAGTCGATACGCTGCATTTTTTAATTGAAGCAGAAGTCCAA
>LFIK01002018.1_pt1 | contig 16300 bp, 14 predicted proteins | sample 643401 | NCBI WGS metagenome assembly LFIK01 (sample SAMN03777447, study PRJNA286221) | soda lake metagenome | biome: soda lake; feature: Kulunda steppe; material: water; isolation source: sample T5-Br brine of Lake Tanatar-5 | place: Russia: Kulunda steppe | collected 2010-07
CCTCCCTCCCCATGTCATAGCAGCCTTCAAACATTGCGCAGCTGTGACCCAAGAGAAAATGGCCTCACCACTGGACTTCAATCCAGACCTCCCACACTACTGGAGCAGCCACCCACGTGACACTATATTTGGTTCCTTCACTGACTGTTTCTTCTCCTCTTTCTCAGGCTTCTCTATTGTCATCCCATCTTTATCAATGGTATCGTGCACTTGACCTTAAGGCACGCCATTTACTCTGCCATTAACAGTCCCTATGAGTCATAGGCTATGACATACCCACAGCAACCTTCATGCTCCTCCCCTGCTGGGGCAGATCCATGAGCACAAATGCATACATGGCATTTTTACAACCAATTTAACCACAAGTGTAGCCTAATGGGAACCATCTCATCTTAAAACCTTCAATACGCTGATATCCCATTCTGGAATGATTCTCACACCCCTCTCCCAAAGCACCACTGGGACCTGCAGATCATTGCAGTCTGGAACACACAAGCCAGGCTAAACTTAAACAACCACACCCCGAGTGGATCTATCACCTGGCACAGAGCATCCCTGAGGCTAAATGGAACACAACCAGAGTGAGCAATGACGCTCATATCTGTATGCACCCACTTGGCGCCCCACCTCCAGGCTTTAATAGACTCAAGAGATTAAAGCCTGACCTCCTCCTAGTTGCTTAGCGCCACAACCACGACACATTACTGCACCCTGTTCAAACGACAACTATACAAATACAAGGTAAATCAAACCCTCATCTGGCCCTCAAAGTAGCGGACTGTAGAAGATGGCCCACACAGATGGAAGCTGCATCCGTCATGACCACCAGCAGATCATTGGAGCAGGCATCTACATACCTGACACCAACGGAATTTGTCACGTGAATCCCAATGGCTCCAATATTACCAATATTACTAGTACTGTCCATAGGGCTGAGCTTGCAGGCATTGCTGCATCCATTACTAATGACTACTTTCTGATAGCTACCGGCAGTGAAAACTCAATGTGACAAATTAGAAAACAGATCAGATACCCAGAATTGCACACCTACCAGTGGTAGGCTACCACATACACCACAACCTCTTAGAGACTATCATCAAAGCAATCCGCAACACTGCAACACTCTCCATCAAAATCCTGAAAGTGAAATCCCACACCCGCATAATTGGTAATGAGTGTGCTGATCAGATAGCAAAGATCTAGAAAAGAAAAAAAAGCTACGTAGGCAGTGGAACCACTCCCTACATCAATTAAGGAAAAGGAGACATATTGGCCCAAGGAGCCGTGAGTCTCCTCCACCAGGAAGATGGAAAAACTAGTAAGGATCTGGAGGGTGACAAGCCGCCCCCTGCTCCAGACTAAGACCTTGAGAGCAACTAGATTTTTCAAGAGCTCGTCTTGAACACAGTTTGTGTGCATAGAGCACAGAGAATGTAACTTGAGGGCAGTCATATCAAGGCCGAGCTCTTTAAGGTGATTCAGTGTGTGTGAGGTATAGATAGAGCCTCCCACGCAAAGAAGAATGGTGTGAAGGACAACTTTCTTGGCCTTTCAAAGCTTAAGTCAAGCGCTTACAAAGAACATTGTGTTGTTTTCTAGAGGCCTCTAATTGGTGTCCAGGCCGTTTATCTTCACAGTATTTAACCCAATAGAATAAGAGTGCCCACAGCAAGTCAGTAATGCTTTCTGGTTTATACCTGGCATCTATCACAAGGTAAAAGAGACAGTGATCAAATACCGGTCTGGCACGATCTACAACCAAAGACACGCTGTCCGTTTCAAGCAGTCCAACAGCCTTCGTTGCTCCATCTGCTCCTGCCAAGACAGTGCACTTCACATCCTCTCAGGGTGCCAGCATCCCATCATAAGAAACATGGTGACCAAACGCCACGATATCGCAGGCAGACTTATAACAAAAGCCATAAGTAAAGGTTCCCTAGGATCCTGTCTTGTATCCACAGATGTGGGCAGTGCTAACAAGCATCGTATGCAAAATCTTCAACAAATACCTGCGACAGCAGAATTCAGAGTTTCTCCGGCTTGGATTTTTGCTATAAACCACAATCGAAGAGACAGACTCACTTCTTGCCCTGACGCCACTTTAGTGAATCCAAAGAAAACACGCAAGATCAATTCCCAAAATCAACAGAACCATCCCAATGATCAAGGTCCTACTTCAAGGAGTGGGAGGAGGTGGAAGGAGGTGAAGGGACTTTTCTTCTTAATTGATGTGAGGAGCCTTTTTTGCTGCTTGCATAGTTTTTCTATTCTTTTCTTTTCTTGGATTACTTTTTGTCTGTCAAAGACCAGCCATAAACCAATCAGCCTAATGGCCAGGCTGGCAGTTTACTAACTTGTAGACTTGTTGGTAGGGTTACTTCCCTTTCTGCCAATTCTTTTCTATGGAGGCCCCCTCTATTTTACATGCCTTACCTAGTCAGACTGTTTTTGATTTCTTTCTCATCGGCACAACAAACTCTGTCATTTCATCTCGGATATTATGGACTATTTAATGGCTGGCGAAGACCAGCAAAAAACCAATCAGCCTAACGACCTTGCTGGCGGAAACCATGCTAAATAGGCTTGTGGTCTATGCACGCTCCAAACACCTGACCATCAACAATGCAAAATCAGAGGCGGTCCACTTCAACTCAAAGCGCGGTGCTCAGGGGCCCACTTTTATGTTAGCCGGCGCTGCTTTGAAGTGCTCTGACTCGTTTTAGCACCTTGGCATGACATATTACTGAACACTGAACATGACAGCCTCGTCTGAGCATGCAGCCATACCAATGCTTGCTGCAGCTCATCGAATACGTGGGGTTGTACGGGACACTGCCCTATGTGACAAACCTTTTGCTTCCTTATCATAGGGGACGTCAGAAACTTCCTGGCTCGGTTGAAGTGCGGTTGAAGCGGTTGAAGAGCGGTTGAAAATTTTTCTAGCTTTGACGAAGGTTCTCTATATTTATACATGTATAATACCCATTAAAGTATAAAACACTTTTTTTGACGCCATTTGTGACCAGCCATGATGGCTTGCTAAGGCATATGTAGTGCCTGCTGGTATGTGTGGCTGTCAGCCTGAGGTTTGGAGCTCAGGGTTTTTGCGTGAAGGTGATGTATTTAGACCTACCCTCCAGACATTGCATTTGAATTTCCTAAAGGGCACCCTAGGTGTGAAGCGGTCTGCGCCTAACTGGGCTGTTTAACGTGAGTGTGCACATGAACCTCTGCAATTCTATTGGTTGAGAGCTGCCATTAGGTTTTACAATGGGTTGTTGTCCTCAAATACTGCCACTTTTAAGCAGACTCAGTCTGACCCTTAATGTAGACCTGAAGCTGGAGCCTCGGGCTAAAACATCTTGGGCTTCGGATATTTTGCGTGCTTTTGAGGGATTGCAAGGCTGTGACACTTATATACAAGCTTTCTTGCAGGGGCTCCCTATTTGATACTCGGATTTCACTGCTGACCTGAAGTTTAGGATGAGAAAAGTGTGGAGGGACATTGCTGACATGAACCCTCTGGAGAGCGACAACAAACTGGTGACATATCATTCTTGGTTTGCCTGCCCCCTCTTCGATCTTCAAGCTGATTCACGCACACGGGTATGGAATAGGGGTGCCCCCCCTGATGCCTCCTCGCTATCTGCACCTTGATCTCCCTAAGCATGTTATGAGGAATGTGAGCAGGTTTTGCTTGCGCGCACATACTCTTGCGGTGGAATCCTCCATCTGGCACAGTGGTAATGGTCACTGTGACAAGTGTTCCTGTGCTGCTTTTCAAAATGAGATGCATGTTCTTTTTCGCTGTCAAGACTTGTTTGTGTGCTCTCTCAGAAGAAAGTACTCTTTCTCTTTCTTCCCTTTCTGCCAATCCTTTTCTATGGAGGCCCCTAGTATTCCACATGCCTTGCCTAGTCAGGTTAGGTTAGGTTACCTAGTCAGACTGTCTTTGGATTTCTTTCTCAACGGCACAATAGACTCTGCCATTTCATTTCGGACATTATGGACTATTTAATGGCTGGCGAAGACCAGCAACAAACCAATCAGCCTAACGACCTGGTTGGCGGTTAACCCCTTAACGTGTAACTGTACTTGACAGCCTAAAAGAATGCATGAGGCACTGCCTGTATAAATGATGTTTGATAAGGCACTGTCTGTATAAATACAGGCCCAATATGCAGTTTACCAGTGGGAGTGCAGCATGTGAAGCTTTTGAGTTATGCTTCCTCCAGGCTGTTTCTGACCAGCACTGACTAGCAATTGAACATATCACTGGTCCTTCAATAAAAATTCTGAAGACTGCACCCTCAGGGATCCCCTGGTGGCATGTATCAAGAGATCAGGCAGTCGTCCGCCATCTAAAGAGCTATGCAGCAGGAAAATCTTATACAATCCTACACTGTAAGTTACAGCAAGCAATATCAGCCCAACAAAGCATTAGATCCACAATGCCAAAGCCTTCTACATTGTGAGGTGCAAACAGGTTGGGTCACTCAACAACCCCACCAACAAAGCGTATAAAAGAAAAAAGACGCCAGCAGAGAAACCCCTGTTGGCACGCAATAAAGCAAAAAATATGACAAGTCTGGAAGCCTTCCCATATGTTTAGCATAACGGAAAGCTACAAGTTCTGGAAGTATGCCCCTTCAAGCAAGCCGACAAAAAGAGAGATGATTCATATTCTTCTCATCCAGCTGTCAGACATCGGTGTGTGTAGCTAAGGCGTGCTCACAGCATTTGTGTTATGCACTTCCATGATAGTACACATTTCTTGAATCAGGCAGGCTCGATCTGCGTTGAATTTGGTGCTCAAGAGTGAAGCAAATTCAACAATTTAACATTTCAGCGGGGTCTGCAATGCAGACATGCAAGCAAATTTCAAGTCCTTTTACCTGCTTCCTTCTCTTGAGAATGCCATAGTAGATCAGACCTTTCTCAAGGTATAAGCAATATGTAAAGAATGTATCAAAAGAAGTTCTGCATTTGCAAAATTTCAAGAAATGTGTACACTGGCATAGATGCAAGCAAAGGGGGCATCTGTGTAATTGTGAATTAAAACTCGATCGCTCTGTGAGAACAATTCCAAGAGGAGTATCGTCTTGGACATTTGCATTGTGCGCCAGTACAAGATCAAATGTCCAATTTGCAAGTGTACTGTGCCAAAGATGCAATATGAGGCATCCTCGCACCTATTTACCAGGAGTCAAACGCTCATTGAACCCCCCAAATCATTTGGTCGCCAACGCACACCTTGGTTTGGGATAGCATCCTCCCCCAGCATTGCATTGTACTTGGCCATGGATACAATTTGCTCATGAAATCTACCTGAATCGTTTGGTCACTAACACACACCTTGGTTTGGGGTGGTATCTTTCAACGGCATTTGGCACGGTGGCTAAATGTGGGGGACTGTGTGGCGATAAGCCAGCTCGTTCTTAAGTCGCATGAGCAGTAGCTGGTCCCAGCAGCTCTCTCTCTCTCTCTCTCTCTCTCTCTCTCTGTGTGTGTTGGACACCCTGCCACTCAATCAGGCCTCAAGTCTCAGCCATCAACATGCACGTGCAGCATGCGAGGGTGAGTGCTACCTGGCCTTCACTTTCCATGGGCTGGGGCAGTGAAAGGCCCAAGGCCCAGGCGCACTTCGGCCTTGCGGGGCCCTTGCCGATCCTCACAGCCAAAGGCTGTGTGCTGTTCGGGCGTGGCCAATCTTTGTAGCCGGAGGCCATCGAATGTCAGGATGCCAAGGCCGAGCTAAGGGGGGTGCTTCGCTGCTCGTTGCTTGGGTGGGCTAGCGGGGCTTGTTGGCTGTGGTTAAAGGGGCACATGCAAGCGAGTGCGACTGTACACGACGGCAACTCAGCAGGGCAGAGGGTGTGGGTGCGCTACGCGCATGTTGTGTGCATGCATGCCAGCATTCCAGCAGGGCAGAGGGGGAGAGTGCGCCCTGCGTGTTGTGTGCATGCATGAGAGCAACTCAGCAGGGCAGAGGGTGTGGGTGCGCTACGCGCATGTTGTGTGCATGCATGCCAGCGTCCCAGCAGGGCAGAGGGGGAGAGTGCGCCCTGCGTGTTGTGTGCATGCATAAGAGCAACTCAGCAGGGCAGAGGGGAGAATGCGTCACGCGTGTTGTGTGCATGCATGAGAGCAACTCAGCAGGGCAGAGGGGAGAATGCGCCACGCGCGTGTGTGTTGTGTGCATGCATGAGAGCAACTCAGCAGGGCAGAGGGGAGAGTGCGCCACGCGCGTGTGTGTTGTGTGCCCCTCCTGGGGGGATGCATTGGTTGCATGGAGTGGAGGCAGGTGCACGCACGTGCGTGACCCAGGCTGGGAAGGGCCAGCTTGCCTGCACAGCCACTGCCCATGCTCCCACCAGAAGCATGTGCACTGAATGGCCATGCTTGCAATGGCGGCAGGCCTGGCGGGCTCTAGGCAGCAGCCACCCCTGCTACTTGGGGTAAACAAGCATGGGTGGCGGGTAAATGTGGTATGATGGCAATACGGCATCACTCCTTCGCCAGCCTACAAGCTGTGGCCGCAACGGGCAGCTCTTGCATCACACACACGCATCCCACTGGCAGCCTTTCCGTGGGTCAGCATGGCAACTGGGGGGGCTGACCAATGCCAACTGGTGGGCATGCAACTGCCAACTGGGCGTGCCAACTGGGGGGGCATGCCAGATGGGGGAGCTGATTATGCTCCTGCTTGTGTTACACAGCACGACATTGGGCTGCAGGCAAAGCATGCATGATCTAAGCATTCCATAGTGGGGCTCTGGAGCGCGGCGTATAAGCCACATTCAAGGCATGCACGATCTTTGCGCCCCATAGCATTTCCCTGAGGCAGCTGACGGCAGACCTCTGAAAACAATTTGATGCCCGCACAAACCGTGCGCCCGCCCCTGACACACGCCTTACTTTCAGTGCGTGCACATTGCCAGTGGGGCGCAACTGACCAAGAGCTCTGGCATGCTCCAGCTTAATGCAATCCCTACCGGTATCTTGGCTATTACTAGGCATGGGGCATAAAAGATGCCAGGTACCCGGGGTTGGCATGCTGCCTCTGTTCTTGCTCAAGCAGGGAATAGGCGGCATGTGTAATGACCCACAACCAGGGCCCATTTAGTCTTCCAACCATCACCAGTGCACACCCTCAATGGTGAAAGATGATCCTGGATGCAGAAAAACAGGTTTGAAGTAGTCCAATTTCAACCCCGGTTTAGCACCCGAGACGCAGATTCTCTCGGGTGAATGGCTGAAAAAGCCCAGCTCTCCAACTATCTTTACACATTTTGTACATTTTGTAATACTGTTTGTTGGTCACGAAACACCAACACACCAAAGATCACCCAATTTGGTGCAGTGGGTGATCTGGTTTAGGGAATCGGGGGTCAAAGGTGGGGTTCACGCCGCGGCCAAGCGGCGAAGGGGGTGTGCTCCATCATTGGCACCTTGTAAGCTCAGCTGTTTTGGAAACCTTGGAACATGGCTGCATCTCAGCGGTGAGCTCGAAAGGTGCCATGGCGTTTGCACACCACCCACACCTCCTGCCCTGGCTGCACACACCCATCTTTGCCGCCATGCCTGCACCACCTACCAGTTCGTGCAATCACCTATGTGCGCACTATGATGCCTTGTGCACTGTGTCAATGCTGCCAAACCCAGCCTCACACGCTACTTGCAAGGACGGCAAGCTTAACATCTCTGCACCTGGCGCGCTCTGCGTACCTGCACAGAGAAGCTGGGCTGAGTTATTGGCAAACCTCCATGCTCCAAGCCCACGCCCACTGGCTGAGGGTCGAAGGTTCGGGCACGCAGGGAATTGAAGGGGGAGGTGGGCAGCAGAGAGGCGGCATGCGCAGCCCGCAGGGGTGGCTCAAGTGCCGAAGTTGTGCCAGCCATGCTATTGTGGGCGGCAGTGATGGCGGCGATGCCCCCCAAGTCGATGCTGGCTCTCCGTCTGCGCTGCCTTTGCAAGCTGGCTGCATCACGAGGCGCGCAAGGCATCCCAAAGGGCCGCGCCGGAACGCTTGCTGTGGTACAGATCGGTAGCGGCTGCTGGTGTTGGAGGGCGTGTAGGGGTATGCAGGAAGAGGTCTGCATGCACAGCGAGGGCGCACACATACACACACAAAAATCGCATCAGAGGATGGTCGGCAGCGGCAGGACAGGCGCGGAGGCAGCAGTGGTACAGCATGTGAGAGTGCAAAGATGCCACTGCTGCGTGCCATCTTATGTGTGTGTATGCAGTGTGTGTATGTAAGTGTGTATGGTATGGGTATGGTCTGTTGTCTGTCTGTCTGTCTGCCTGCCTGCCTGCCTGTCTGTCTGTTTGTCTGTCTGACCTCCTGTCTGTCAGTCTGTATGTCTCTCTGCCTGCCTGCCTGCCTGCCAGTGTAGGTATATATGTGTGTATGTATGTGTATGTGTGTTTGTTTATGAGTGTGTGTGTTTATGTGTGTACATGCACGCTCATGTTAACAATCAGATCTGTTCATGCTTTCATGACATATTTGTCTTGTGGGGATGTTGGTAATAAGTCGATTTTGTGCGTTTGCGAGCGTGCTTTTGTACATTAGTACAGTGTTCACATGCATGTGTGCATACGCACAATTGCCTCTTGCAGCGCCTCAAGCAGCTCAGTGCGCGTAGCCTGCTGGCCGCCCTGGAGGAAAGGCGGGGAGGCGAGGTCGGGGGAGTGAACCCGGCTCTGCATGCGTGCCAGGCGGGGTGAGTGCTGGGAGAAATGCGGAGAGGTCTGGTCGGTCACATACGGCAGTGAGCTGCTACTGCCGCTCGTTGTGCTAAGACTGGCGCGGGCCCATTTTGCGCCCATGATGCCCGCGCTGGCGGCGCCGTCAGCTGCCGGCGTGCGCAGGGGGCGGAGACCCAGCAGGGCGCGGGGCAGCCTGGCATCGCGGGGCTGCACAAAGGACGGGGCCCATGCAGGTGCGTGCCAGCCAAGGGGGCTGCTGCCCGTGAGCGGGCCAGATACCTCCGCAGCAGCAGCGCCCCTTGTGCTGCAGCGGCCCTGCCACAAGCGTGGCCCGGTTGGGACAGAGCCTGCTAGACTGCGTGCGCCCGCTGGCAGCTGTGCCGTGTCCCTTAGGGGCGCCGTAGCGAGGGCGCCGTAGCTGTGGGCCCTGCTGGGCGGCAGGCGGGCACGGCGGGACGTGAGGGCGCCGTAGCTGTGGGCCCTGCTTGGCGGCAGGCGGGCGCGGTGGGACGTGAGCGCACCCTGGCTGTGGGCCCTGCTTGGCGGCAGGCGGGCGCGGCGGGACAGGAGCGTGTTTTGGCTCAAGGCCCTGCTGGGTGGTAGGCGGGCGCGGCTTGACATGGGCACACCCTGGCTCCAGCCCCTCGCTGGTGGCTGGAGGCCCCTGCAGGCAGCCTCCTGCTCCGCCTGCAGGCTCAGCAGGTACAGGTCAGGGCAGCTGCTGGGGGTTGCATTGCACAGGCGCGAGGCGAGGGAAGGCGGCTGGGCGCCGGCGGGTGCCGACCTCTGCGGGCTGCAGAGCATGAGGCGCAGTGGTGAGGACGAGGGGGGCTGCCACAGCTCGTGTGTGGTGGACACCCCTGGCAGCTCCACAAAAGGGGCGCCAGCGCCAGCCTTGTTTGTGGCAGCCCTGTGTGTGTGAGGAGGGGCATGCGGCGGCGCCGTGAGTGTGTGAGAAGGGGCGTGCGGCAGCGCCGTGAGTGTGTGAGAAGGGGCGTGCGGCGGCGCCGTGAGTGTGTGAGGAGGGGCGTGCGGCGGTGCCATGTGTGTGAACAGGGGCGTGCGGCAGGCCCTTGGGAGTTGAGGGTGTGAGGCAAATGCCGACAGATGCGGTGTCTGCTTGGGTTGCAAGTCTTTGGGGTGTGTACTGACAGGTTCTGCTGCCAGCATGAGGACTGAAAAAGATGCCGGGCTAGCTAGCCCCACTGTATATGTGGCCCCTCCAATGCGGTGGCTTTGTGGCACGGAGCAGCATGCATCAAGGCTCAAATCATGCGTGATGGTGCATGTTTTTTTTTACAAAGGCAGTAAAAAAACGCAGCTTGTGAGCCTCAGGTCCAGAGTGATGCCCACAAGGCTTTGCGCAGGCAAGAGGATTGTGTGTGCGTGCAGGTGCGTGTGCATGCACGTGCGTGCGCTCATGTGCACATGTGCGCGCGCGCATGCGCGTACATGTGCACATTTGTGCATGTGTGTCAGTGCACAAGTGTATGCGTGAATGCATGTGCGGCGGGGCACGCTGGAGCTCAAAGGCGCCAGGCTGGGGCGAGGGGGTGCCGTGAGGATTTTGATGGAGCGACCATTTCTTTTACCTCAGGGCTTTGAGGCTGGGGTGAGGGGGCGCCCTGAGGTTTTTGAGGGAGCGACCATTTTTTTTCACTCAGGGCTTTGAGGCTGGGGCGAGGGGGTGCCCTGAGGTTTTTGAGGGAGCGACTAGCTTTGGGGCCCTGTGCGAAAACAGCCTCTGAAGGCTGCGTTTAGTCGAGGTGCTTCCTGAGGAAGGCTGGGCGCGCTGATGCATGGGGCTGCCCTAGACATGGGGCACCTTTGGAGCAGGGTAGGTGCATGCAGCCTGCAACGCAAGCAGCGCACGCACATGCACGCACATACACGCAGCACACGCGCAGAAAGCACCAGCCCAGGGTGGCGAGCTTACCTGGGGTAGCAAGCAAACGTCGAGGGAATTCCAAACGAAAGAGGTCCTTCCAGTGTTTGAAGACCTAGTTGTCCTCCAGCTTCCCCCCCTTGCACATGGCCTGAGCTGCTGTAGCCAAGCAGCTCAGCCTCCTCCTGCGCCGCTTCCTGTGAGCAGCAAACACAGTTGGACAGCGGACATGTATCATTACCATCCCGCTTGACCAAGAGCCGTATCCGGAGCTGCTGCATCCAAGGAGCTCAGGCCCTCCCTGCTGTGCCCACTTTCGTAACGCATGCGGGCAGCGATTGGTTGATGGTGGAGCGCATATAGAAACTGCACGTCAGATTGTGGTATGCACGACAATGCAGGCGCGCACTTCCTGCACCTTGGCAGAAGCCACTGCAGCAGCCACGTCAGGCGGCATGGTGCCCCCCGGCTCATCCTCAGGGCTCCAGATGAAGGTGTCCATGTGCCCCTTGCCCTTCACTTCCACCCCACCTGCGCCACCAGACGTTCATGGCGTTTGAGGAGGACACTGAGCAAAGGGCTAGGGTTAGGAGGCTTAGGACACTGAGCAAAGGGCTAGGGTTAGGAGGCTTAGGACACTGGGCAAAGGGCTAGGGTTAGGAGGCTTAGGACACTGGGCAAAGGGCTAGGGTTAGGAGGCTTAGGACACTGAGCAAAGGGCTAGGGTTAGGAGACTTAGGACACTGAGCATGCAGCTGCGTGAAATACAGACTGCGTAGCAACACGGAGTATTCCGCGTTCAGTCATGACTTGACAGCACCCACCTCCCACCAAGACTGCAATACCTGTGGGTTTGAAGGGCTGGTCTAGCAGCAGTGCTCGTGTGGCTGCGCTGATCTGGATGCAGCCGTGCGGACATGTGGACTCCATGCGGCTGGCGGTATTCCTACGGGGGTGGGGTGTTTTGGACCAGGTGATTCAAGCACTCAGTACAGTGCAGAGACCGTTGCACCAAAACGTCTTTCAGGCACCCCCCATACCACCAGGATCGGAGTCTCAGGCTTTTGCCAGGTATAATTTACTGGCAAAAAAATGGTGAAATGCTTCTTTTTCAATGCACAACTCAGTCTATGCAACTGGGCACTTGGCGGCTTTAAACACAGGTTTTGGGCAGTCAAACTTTGGACAGCCCAACTTTGGACAACCCATTTTGCACTGCCAACTGGACAGCGTGAATCATGCAGGACTCCAGCACTACGTTTTTGACAGCAAATCTGTGGGCACTTGGTGTTGGGCAGCCATCCCATTGCATGAGCCTCACAAAAATCGTGGTCAGGTTCTGAGCAGCCAATCTGACTTTCCTTCCTTTTCAGACCATGCACTCTCTGCAGGCAATAGCCTCTGCAGGCAAAAGCAGGCCACGTTGCGCTACTCACACCGTGCCACCAAAATTTCTCACTCCGTGTCACCAAAATTTAACACACCGTGTCACCAAAATCAACCACACCGTACTTGGCTGATGACTGTGGGTATGCCTTCATAAGCTCTGGCATAATACATACAGGGGTGTGCTTACCAAGAGTCCCACAGACCCCCCTCAAGGCCTTGATAGGCCCCAAAGCTCAGGTCCAACGGCAATTTGCCTGAGCAACACTAATATCCCAGAAGGTCGGGGGGAAGCTACCCTGAGACTTTCATAAAAGCTTTGATAAATGAAAGACCAGTTGGAACAGCCGTCCTGGAGTCAGGACCAGAGAGTCGGGAAAGTTTTCAAGCAGCTGGTCAGCATCCCCGGTTGCCAATCAGCTACCTAACCCCAAAGCGTTGCTCGTCTGGAATTATTTTAAAAACTTTTTTTCAGTTCAAGCTACTTTCTCAGTATCCTCCTTGCAGAGCTGCAGGCTGCTTGCCGAGTCTGCACCCCTAGCTGCTCTGCCCAGTGTTACAGTGCTCACAGATGAACTTTCTTATGCGCTCTAGGATTGGCTTGGTTCAATGCTTGCTGTGCATCAGACCTCAAGCCGACCAGTTGGACACGCTGGCACAGGCTGTGGAATGCATGCACAGCAAGCGCCTGCTAGCACCTCACCCATGCACTGCCCCCCCCCCCTCTCACACACACGCACACACACACACACATGCAGTACTCAAGCAAATTAGGAAAGTAAGTGTGTGGTGCACCTGCAAATCGATTGCGCCAAATCCATTGCCCGATCGTTCGTCTTCATGAGAAGCGCGTCCTGGCAATTTTGAATAGATGGCCATTACTGTGCTGGCATAAAAAACTTGCTTCGATTCTTGTGACTGTGCCTTGGGTGTCAAGGCTCATAAATTCATCTTTGTTGACGCGCCCTCCCTTGGCCCAATCTCGATGCCCCTGCTTGTTGCAATTACGATAAAAACAAGGCAATGCCCCTGCTCCTCGGGAAACAAAACCCTGCTATTCCCATTGACAATATTGCCACTCCTATTGCCTCACCAAACTCACATAGTGTCCCCAAAGACGGAATATTTGGGCAGCTTGGCGCCGATCAAGCCCGTGACAGCCGGCCCAGTGTGGACGCCCACTCGAATCTGTGTGGGCTGCTGGTTGTGGGGCATACGCACTGTCTTGGCACAGCACAGCAGCGCCTGGGAGAGAAAGGGGGGGAGAGACGGCATACCGGGTTGCCAGCTGTGAGAGAGCTTCACATCACTGAAATTCAGTGCAACAAAAATGTTTTTCAGATTTCACCTTTGTGTGCAAAAAAAGCAGGAAGCGTAAGGATGGGTGGCCTGATTTGGAAGGATAGGTCAAGAGCTAACAGCTTTGGGCATCCCAGATGTGCTGTTTGAAAAGGACTGCCACGCCCACCTTTGCAAAAGAAATGACCCTTTGCGCTGAATCTACGGGGTCAGGTGATGGGTCAAGGCACATGAACCCATCAGCATCCACCTTGGTCAGCCCTCCGGCTGCAATGTAACAGTCCCCCGCAGTTTCCACCTGCAGCAGCAACGCAGCATGTGCTCCTGTAGGTGTGCACACCCATGGATTGATCAGGCAGCTGACAGGTACATGCGCCTGTTGGATACACTCATCTGTCAGTGCTTGGGAAGAAGAGAATTTTTCCATGGGGGGCAATTGAGGCCCAGCATGGAAATGTTTTTCAAATGTTCCTGGGGCATGTGGCCATAAATTGCACCGCTCAAGCTTACTACTGGCGTGTAGCCCTGCTGAAAGGTCGTCAAATCATCTGGGCTTGAAAGGTGCAAACCATGGCCACGCGCCAGATTGGCTGCGGCGCGAACCCTACTGTTCACCCCCAAAGCTCCATACCAAATCACCCTAGGCACCAAATAAAAAGAAAGGAAGTGAATGACCGCGGTAGTTGGTGAGCTGTGCGTAAAATACATTGTCTGGGATGCCCATATGGGTCAAAGACTCAACCCTTCAAACATGGTTTTCTGAAGCCAAGATCATCTTGTATTATGCTGAAAGTGCAATGGTGGTACTTTAAGACGAAACGGGTTAAGTCTCGTTAAGTCGATTTTGGCTCAATGCCTAGCAAGTCATTCATGCCTAAGATGAAGGCCGCAAACCCACCCAGGGCCATCTATTTCAGCCCGAACTTCACCAAATGCCTTATAATGCGACGGATACTGCGCTATTGGGAAATGTCAGGGGGAAAAAGAAACACGCCAGCGCTTTCGGTAAGTTGTCCCCTCTGGGTGTTTCCATGCACCATAGCCAGCAAGCAAGGATCTGAAGAAGCCTGCAGGGTGCGGGAGCGGCATAATGACCACCTCCACCCCACCTTGTAAATCTGGTATGTGTCCACTAGCGCATCAAACACTGTGAAGAGCTCATTCAGGTAAGACATGACTTGGTCTGGCTTGATGTCTTTGGACATTGTTGTGAAGCCCACAATGCTGCGAGCACCAAGCGCGCATTGGCAAAAGAAGTTGGCACATGCTTCCCGCTTGCAGCTGGACCAATTGAGGTTTCCTGCAGGTGTTCTCTTAGGAAGAATATCTCACCACACATGAAACCATGCAAAATGAAAATAAGTATGGCTCAACAAATCCCAACCAGGCCACTGCTGGAGGGATCAAGAGAAGTACCAGGGTGCGAAGGGCATGCTCCTTTCTCAATGCAACCCTTTTTTCTCAACTGGCCATCTCATTATGTTTCAAATGCATTCATGAAATGGGCAGGCCTATGGGGGCTTGATGGCTATAGAGGTGTTCACCCTAGGCCTTCACTGCACCCTGCAGGCATTCACCATGTTCCTGCCACCTTTTCTGACTGAAAAACAATTGTCCAGGTACAAGTTTCGTCCTGTCCTCTTATATTCCGGGACAAGCTCCTAGGCACCCAACGCACTCTGTAAAGAGGATTGTGACATTCTCATGGGAGCTAGCCAGTTGGCTTGCGGGGGAGTGCCCTGCTGGGGTTGGTGGGGTTTGCAGTGCAGCCCGTTGCAGCTGTCGCACGACCATGTACTCCAGAACATGCCTGCAGTCATACGAGGATGTGCAGCAGCAAAATCTCACCCGTAATGCCGGCTCAGACTTCGCACAAGAGCAGGTGCTGAACAAGCATGCCCGCGCCCATAAACAACACACACACGCATCCTGCACGTAGCAGCTCCTGTACCTAGAAGACGCATGCTCAGGTTTGCTAAGTAGAGCTTGATACAACTTCCCCCACTTCCTTCAACCCAAAAGCGAGCACGCCAAGAAGGCACTGGCGCGTGACAGCAGCACATCCTCCATCCCACCTTGGGAACATCTGTTCCAGCATCGCCAGCTGAGACTCTGTGAGGGCAGCTATGTTTGCCTCAAGCTCCGCCCCACTCGTGATGTCTGTCTGCAAAAGCAGCAGCGCTGCCTGCCCGCTGACAGGGTCCATGATGGGCATGGCCTGCACGTCGTGCCTGCAGGCGTGTGTGCAGCGTTGCACGCCATGCCAAAATTCAACGATTGCGGTTGCTTTGGAGGCATAGAAAACATGTGCAGGCAAGCACACACAAATGTCTGCGCCGAGCCTCTTTGTAAGGCACAATGGAAGATGGGAAGGTGCTGTCAGGTTAAGCAAGGCAGGGTAGGGCACTGCATGGCTGAATGCTTGCTGCAGACCACATAGCCAACAGTCTTTTCCTCCCAGGCCACGCAGCTCTGTGCGTATGCCAAAGCAGCACGCACGCATGGGCACGCATGCAGGCGCTGCCACGTGTGTGCGTACGAGGGCACGCTTGCGTCAACCACGTCCAGGTCTTTTACAAGGCTTTGGACCTCATATGTTGTTTACCGTTACCGTATTGCTCCTATGGTAACAACGAATAATTAAATAATTATTTGGGGTCCTCGCTATCTGTAATCCCTTTAGAAACTACTTTTATCAAGACCTCGCGTAGCATCCAGGTTTTGATCCAGGCTCCCCCAGGGGCCGACCATGGAGCCACATGCTCCAAAGGGTCAGAGGACACTATTTGATGAAGGTTGCACAGAACAGAAGCGCTTGAGCAATGAGCAATCCAGGGAGCTTTGCATCGGCTTGGAACCTGATGTTGCATGTCGGGTGGAGCAGCATGAGAGGCAGCATTCAGCGGCCATAGCAGCACAGGGCAGGGGCAGGGGCAGTGACAGGGTCAGAGGGTCAAGGGAGAATGCTCCAGAGCCAAACAGTGGATGCAACGGGAGAGGCAGGGGCAGAAGCA